>Ga0160459_100100_pt1 | contig 86317 bp, 77 predicted proteins | sample HID1973K_E6MG_FD_108208 | JGI IMG/M metagenome (GOLD analysis project Ga0160459, IMG submission 108208) | Enriched mosquito-associated microbial communities from UW Madison campus, WI, USA - HID1973K_E6 MG | ecosystem: Host-associated > Arthropoda: Insects > Digestive system > Unclassified ...
CATCGCGTGCGGCGGTCGATGCGGGTTACGTTCCGAACGACTATCAAGTCGGTCAAACCGGCAAGATCGTTGCGCCGCAACTGTACGTGGCCGTCGGCATCTCGGGCGCGATCCAGCATCTGGCGGGCATGAAGGATTCGAAGGTCATCGTCGCGATCAACAAGGATCCCGAAGCGCCGATCTTCAGCGTCGCGGATTACGGGCTGGCGCAGGATCTTTTCGAAGCCATTCCAGCGTTGACGGCGCTCGTCTGACACGTCGATCACGCGAAACGACCCACCACTTCGGAGACATGCATGGCCACACGAAACAATAATGAGCCGAGACACAGACACCAGTCGAAGAAAGCCGCTGCCAGCGGCTGGATTGGCTCGACCCTGGAGTACTACGACTTCTTCATCTACGCGACGGCGGCATCGCTGATCTTCCCGCAGATATTTTTTCCGCAGAACGATCCCAAGATCGCCATCGTCGCATCTCTGGCGACCTATGGCGTGGGCTATGTCGCGCGTCCGATCGGCGCGCTCGTGCTGGGGCACCTCGGCGATACCCACGGGCGCAAGTTCGTGCTGATCCTGTGCATGTTCATGATGGGCTTCTCGACCATGGCCGTCGGCCTGCTGCCGACCTATGCGCAGCTGGGCCTGTGGGCGCCGGCAGGGTTGGTCGCGATGCGCCTGATTCAGGGCTTCGCGGTGGCCGGCGAAATCGCGGGCGCCAGCTCAATGGTTCTGGAGCACGCTCCGTTCGGCCGGCGTGGATTTTTCGCGAGCTTCACCCTGCAGGGTGTACAGGCTGGCCAGATTCTGGCGGCGGCGGTGTTCCTGCCACTCGCGCACTACCTGCCGAAGGATGCGTTCAATGTCTGGGGCTGGCGCATACCGTTCATCCTGAGCTTTTTCATCATCGTCGCGGGTTACTACATTCGCCGCGATGTCGATGAGACACCGGCCTTCGTCGAAGAGGGCGAGCAGGGCGAGATTGCCCGGTCGCCGATCTTCCAGGCGTTCACCGATAGCTGGGCGGATATGTTGCGCGTCGCCTGCATGTCATTGACGACCGTTATTCCCGTGGTGGCGACGATCTTCGGTGCGGCATATGCCGTGCAGCCCGCTTATGGCATCGGCTTCCATACGGACGTCTATCTCTGGATTCCGGTACTCGGCAATCTTCTGGCGGTGATACTGATTCCCTATGTCGGCAATCTGTCGGACAAGCTCGGCCGCAAGCTCCCGACGATCGTCGGCGCGCTCGGCTCCGGCCTGCTTTCGTTCGGGTATCTCTACGCCATCAGCATCCACCACGCGCCGCTGGCGATCGTCATGGCGCTGCTGATGTGGGGCGTCGCTTATCAAGGCTTCAATGCTGTCTTTCCGAGTTTCTATCCCGAGTTGTTCCGCACGCGCAATCGCGTGACGGGCGTAGCGATCGGGCATAACACCGGAATCACCATCGCGGCGCTGATGCCTGCCCTGTTCGTCGCCGTGGCGCCTCCCGGCGGAACGGCCAACATTCCGCTCACCATCGGCGCGATCACGCTGGCGGCGACGATCATCGCGGCAATGGCGGCGCTGACTGCGCGGGAGACTTACCGCATCCACCTGAACGATCTGGGCAAACGCGGTGGCGTTCCTGTCGGCCACGAGGATTATCATCGGATACGCGCGCAGACGCTGGCCGACGCGAAAGCGGCCAAGGCGGAGCGTTCGACCGTTGCGCCGGAAGCGTAAAATTTTCGAGGACATCTCGATGCACAGGATTCGAATCGCAATCGTCGGCGCTGGATTGGCGGCGACGCCTCACGCGCTCGCATTGAATGAATTGCGTGACGAGGTGGAGGTTGCAGCCGTCGTCGGCCGTTCGCCGGAACGGGTGGCTCACTTTGCCGGCACGCATGGGTTTCCCGCTGGCGCATCCTTCGATGCGATATTGAAGGACGCGACCATCGACGCCATACTCGTGCTCACGCCGCCGAACACGCATCTCGAACTGGTCGAACAGGCCGCTGCGGTGGGCAAGCACGTGCTGCTCGAGAAGCCGCTCGATATATCGATGTCGCGCGCAACGCGCATCGTCGATGTCTGCCGTACCGCGGGCGTCAAGCTCGGCGTAGTGTTTCAGAACCGCTTTCGTCCCGCCGTGCGACGGCTTGCGGAACTGAGCGCGAGCGGCGCGCTTGGTCCGATCGCCTGCGCCGGCCTCGATCTGCGCTGGTGGCGGCCGCAATCCTATTACGACGAGCCTGGCCGCGGCACTTATGCGCGCGATGGTGGTGGCGTGCTGATGACGCAGGCGATTCATTCGCTCGACATTCTCCTGTGGCTCGCGGGAGAGGTGTCAGCCGTCGTGGCGGCGACGGCGACAACGGCATTGCACAAGATGGAAGCCGAAGACTTCGCGAGCGCCGCGCTGACCTTCGCAAGCGGCGCTGCGGGTCACGTGCTGGCGACGACGGCTGCGTTCCCGGGCTTTCCCGAGCGCATCGAGCTGACCGGCGAAAACGGGACGGCGACGCTCGAAGGCGGGCGCTTGCGCGTGTTTTTCCGCGATGGACGCACCGACGAGTTTCGCGATCCTTCATCGTCCGGATTTGGCGCGAAGCCGATGGACTTTTCACACGCCGCGCATCGCGACCTGATGAAGAATTTTTGCGATGCCATTCGCGAGGACCGCGAACCCGGCGTCACCGGCGATGACGCGCTGCGCGTGCAGCGCTTGATCGAACGCATTACCGCGCCCGTGGCTGATACTTCACGTGTGCTTGCCCCGAGCGACCGCCGCCCTTAAGGCCAACAAATAGCTCTCAAGACCAAAACCGCAGATCTGCCCATCGACCACTTCGGCGAACACGGAGTGATGCCTGAACGGCTCGCGCGCGTGGATGTTCGACATATGCACCTCCACGACCGGGCAGGTGAGAATCGCCAGCGCATCGCGGATTCCGTAGCTGTAGTGCGTCCATGCTCCGGCATTGATCAGCACGGCGTCACGACGTTCCTCGAAGGCTCGATGAATGCGCTCGCACATCGCGCCTTCGCTGTTGCTCTGAAACGATTCGACCTGCACGCCGAGTTCAGCGCCGAGGGACTGCAAGCGGGCGTCGATTTCGGCCAGCGTGATCGTTCCATACTGCACGGGATCGCGCTTGCCGAACATGTTGTGATTGATGCCGTGAAGCATCAGGATCTTTTTCATTTGCCGCTTCCTTGCACGTTCAATCGAGAGGTACCGTAAGCCGGTCGATCACCGCCCGCGTGGCGGGCCGCACGCCGCGCCACCAGTCGAAGGCTTCCGCCGCCTGTTCCACCAGCATCCCCACGCCGTCCGCGATGCCACCCACGCCCGCGTTGCGCGCGAGGCGCAGAAAGGGTGTCAGGCGTTTCCCGTAGGCAAGTTCGTAGGCCGCGCCTTCAGGGCTGAAGACGCTCGGAGGCACGGGCGGCAGATCGCCCGTGAGACTCGCCGATGTCGCGTTGACTACCAGATCGAAACGTCCTTTCGCCTCCAGATCGCCATATCCGCAAGCGGAAATCGGACCACACGCGCTCACCTGCGCCGCGAGCGCGCGGCCCTTGGCGATGTCGCGATTCACCAGGATCACCTCGGCCGGACGAGCGGCGAGGAACGGCAGCAGCGCGCCCCGCACCGCGCCGCCTGCGCCGAGTATCAGAACGCGCTTGCCGGCCATCGGCAGGCCGAGATTGACTTCGATATCGTGCGCGAGCCCGATGCCATCGAAATTCTCGGCGATGATGCGTCCGTTCTCGAACTTCATCGCGTTGACGGCGCCCGCGAGTGCCGCGCGCTCGCTGCGTTCGTCGGCCATGGCGAAGGCCTTGAGCTTGAAGGGCGCCGTGACGTTCATCCCGCGGCCACCCGACGCAGCGAATGCGCGCACGGTTTCAGCAAACGCCTGTTCGGGTTCCAGCGGTCCTTCGATGGCCGTATAAGCCATGTCCTGCCGTGTCTCCTCCGCAAAGATTCCATGAATGAGAGGAGATTTGGTGTGTCCGATCGGGTTGCCGATCACAGCATAGTGGTCCGTCATCATGGCCTCACTTTGAAAACAGCACGCCTGCGGTCTGCATGGCGTCAATCTCCGCGGGTCCGAAGCCCAGCGATCGCGCCACTTCTGCGTTGTGCTGACCGAGGTCCGGCCCGACGTCGCGAATGGTCGTGTCGCAGTCGGAGAAGCGGAACGGCAGGTTCGGCAGGCGCAGCGTTCCGAAGCGCGGATGCTGTTGCTCGACCACCATGCCGCGCGCGACGATCTGTGGATCGGCGAGCACTTCGTCGATGCGCTGCACCTTGGCGCAAGGCACATCGACGCTGTCGAGCAGTTCGAGTACCTGCGCGACCGGCCGCGCCGCGACCCAGGGCTTCACGACCGACAGTATTTCCACGCGATTGGCATTGCGCCCATTGAGGGTGTGGAAGCGCGCGTCGGCACCGAAGCCTGCCGGTCCGCCGTGCGTTTCGACGAGCGCGGCGAAGCGCTTCCACGCGTCGTCGACCTGCGCGGCGATGACGAGATCCGCGTCGGCGGCGCGGAACACGCCGTAGAGCGTCGAGGTGGGCATGTCGTGGCCCGTCTGTTCGGGCAGGATGCCCTGCATCGTGTAGCACTGCACCGCGTATTCGTGCATCGACACGAGCGTGTCATAGAGCGCCATGTCGATGTGCTGGCCCCGGCCGCTTGTCGCGCGACCGAGCAGCGCGGCGTTGATCGCGGCGACCGCGTGGATGCCGGTGTACATGTCGCCGAGCGAAATGCGCATCAGCGGCGGCGGCGAACCGGGCTCGCCGATCATCTGCATGATGCCGCTCTTCGCTTCGGCGATGAGACCAAAGCCCGCGCGATGCGCATCCGGCCCGGTGTGTCCGTACGCGGAGATCGAGCAATAGACGAGGCGCGGATTGCGCGCGGAAAGCGCTTCATAGCCGAGGCCGAGTTTGTCGAGCGCGCCCGGCCGGTAGTTTTCGATGAACACGTCCGCCGAGTCGCACAGACGCTGCATGAATTCCTTGCCGCGCGGATCCTTCATGTCGACGCTCACGCCGCGCTTGCCCATGTTGAGCTGCAGGAAGTAGGCGCTTTGCTGGTCGTCGAGGACGGTGGCGTGCTGGCGTCCGGCGTCGCCGTTGCCGGGACGCTCGACCTTGATGACTTCCGCGCCGAGCGCCGCGAGACAGCGTCCGACATAAGGGCCGGCAAGAAAGTGGCTGTAGTCGACGACGCGCAAACCTTCGAGTGGACGGGCCTGCATCAGAACGCTCCCGGACGGCGCGGCACCATCAGTCGATGCTCGCCGCGCTGGACGACCTGGCCGTCCTGGTTGATCAGCTCGGACGGCAGCACGACGATGCCCCAGTCCGGACGGCTCTTGCTCGCGCGCATCGCGCCGACGCGGAACTTCACGTGCAGCACGTCGTTGACCTTGATCGGCAGCAGGAAGTCCCACGTCCAGCCGAGCGACATGCCCGGCAAGAAGCGATATTCGCTTTGCGTCTTGAGTCCGTCCGCGATCGACAAACCGAACAGACCGTGTGCGACGATCGAACCGAAGTGGCTGGCGTTCGCATAGTCCTCGTCGACGTGCACCGGCGTGTGGTCGCCCGTGAGGTCCGCGTACGCCAGGATGCGTTCTTTTGTGACCGTGTAGGTGGGGCTGAGGCATTCGTCGCCTTCGCGGGCGTCGTCCCAGTATTTCTCGATGATGTTCATGGTCACGCCTCCGCGCGTGGATTGATCGCCAGCGCTCGTGCGACGCACGCGGCGGGTTTCGCCTGAATCAGTTCGACCGCGAGACCATCCGGCAGTCGCAGCCAGTTGCGTCCCTGCGGCATTTCGGTGACGCCGAACGCTTGCGGGGCGGCGAGCGCGGCGTCGAGGTCTTCGCACATCACGCCGAGATGCGCGAGCCGGCCTTCGGGACCTTCGAAGCGCGGATCGTGGATGAATTGCAGGCCGCCGAGCGTCCAGTACTGGCGCGGCGCTTCGAGAGTCCCGTCCACTTCGCGCATGGACATGCCGAGCACGTCTTCGAAGAAGCGAATGTGCCAGTGGATGTCCTTCACCCAGATCGCGACGTGTTCGAGATACGCTTTGGAGCCGCTCATGCCGTCGCTCCCTCGCGTTGCCGGTCGGTCATCGCACGCTCGATGCCCTTGATACATGCGACCAGGGTCGAATTGACCGGCGTCGGCACGCCGAGCCGTTCACCCCAGCGCACGACCGCGCCGTTGATGAAGTCGATCTCGGTGACCGATCCTTTTTCCAGGCTTTGCAGCATGGAGGTCTTGAACTCGGGCGCGAGTCCTTCGGCTGCGAGATTCCAGGCCTGTTCCGCATCGGTCATCGATAGCCTGATTCCCGCTGCCTTGGCCGCCGCCATCGCTTCGGCCACGGCGGCGAGCGCGGTCGCCTTCAGGGCAGGCTCCTGATAGAGCTGGCCGTACGTGAGACGCGTGATGCCGGTCACCGCGCCCGTCGCGACATTGATCAGCAGCTTGTCCCACATCGTGCCGAGGATGTTGTCGCTGACCTGCGTTGCGAGACCCGATGCATTGAAGGCTTCGGCGACCGTCCGCACGCGGCGCGTGAGCTGGCCGTCGAGCTCGCCGATGTAGGTGAGTTTTCCGCTTACGCCGCGCTGGATATGGCCCGGTGCGCGCAGTACGCCTCCGACATATGTCTTGCCAGCCAGCACGCGCTCCCGCCCGACGATGTCGGCGAGGACGTCTTCGTGGCCGAGGCCGTTCTGCAACGACAGCACCAGCGTGTCGGGGCCGATGAGATCGAGCGCGCCGCGCATCGCCGAATCCGTGTGAAAGGACTTGACCAGCACGACCACCAGATCGACGGCGCCGACTTCGGCGGCGCGTGTCGCAGCGCGGACTTTGACGCGCCGGGAACCATCGGCATCGTCGACTTGCAGGCCGTCGCGGCACATCGCTCCGACGTGTGCCGGCGAGCGGTCGATGAGCCAGGTCTCGTGCCCGCCCTCGGTCAGTGTGGAACCGATCGCGCAGCCCAGCGCGCCGGCTCCCAGAATTGCGATCTTCATTGGCGTCTCCCGATGTGTTGACGCAACGATAGAAGTCGCCGTTCATCATGGCAATGCAATGACTACAATGATGTCATTGCGTATCGTAATAATGGCCATGACCCCGACCGAACTGCCCGACCTGAAGCTGCTGCAGCTTTTCGACCTTCTGTACGACACGCGCAATGTCACGCGTGTGGCGGAGCAGCTCGGGCAGAGCCAGCCGACGATCAGCATCTGGCTCGGGCGTCTGCGCGAATTCCTGCAGGATCCCTTGTTCATCCGCACGCCGGGCGGCATGGCGCCGACGCCGCAGGCAGACGCATTGATCGGCCCCTGCCGCGAGATTCTCGAATCGCTGCGGCGCTTTGCTGCGTGGGAAATCGCGTTCGATCCCGCGACCGCGAAGCGCCGGTTTCGCATCTGCATGACCGATGCAAGCCACATCACGCTGCTGCCGCGCATGCTGGCGCATATCCGTGCACAGGCGCCGGGCGTTCGTCTGGAGGCCGCGAGAATAGACGGGAACACCGAACGGGCGCTGGAATCCGGCGAGGCGGATCTTGCGATCGGCCATGTGCCGTGGCTGAGCGGCGGCATCTACCAGCAGCAGTTGTACACGCAGGACTGGGTGTGTCTGACGAACCGGCATCACCCGCGTGTGCGCGCGAAACTCGGCGTGAAGCAGTACCGCGCGGAGGGACATGTCGCGATCGCGGCGGGGACGGGCGCCCAGTTGCTGGAGCAGGCGCTCGTGCTGGCGCAGGTTCAGCGGGACATCGTGCTGGAATTGCCGGGCTTTCTCGGCCTCGGAGCGATCATCCAGACGACGGACCTGATCGCCACGCTGCCGCGGCATATCGGCCAGACGCTCGCGAAGGTCAATGACCTGTCGATCCATCCGTGTCCGATTCCCGTGGAAGGCTTCGCCGTGCGGCAGCACTGGCATGCCAGATACCACCACGAACCGGGCAATCGCTGGTTGCGCGAAACGGTGGCGCAGTTGTTCAGCAGCTTGCGCTGAGTCACGCTTTCCACAGCGCGAACTCGCCCTGCGAGAGTTCCTGCTTGAGAAAATCGATGCAGACGCGCACCTTGGCCGACTGCGCCGCGCGTGCCGCGGACATCGCCCAGACGTCCGCTGGCTGCTCCCACGCGGGCAGCACGCGCTCGAGCGAGCCTTCCGCGAGCGCCTGCGCCACGTACGACTGCCCGACCATCACGATGCCGTGACTATCGCGGGCCCAGCGGAGCACCACGTCGCTGTGATTCGACGCAAGCGGCCCGGTGACTTTCACCGTGCTCCAGCCGCCCGGCCCGAGCAGACGCCACACGCCGAACGGCTCGTCGCGCTCGCGAAAGACGAGACAGTCGTGTTGCGCGAGTTCATCGACGCTCTTCGGCCGGCCGTGCGCGTCGAGGTAAGCGGGCGCCGCGCACAGCACGCGCGGACTGACGGCAATGTGATGCGCGATCAGCCCGGGTTCCTGCACCGCGCCCACGCGGATGTCGAGATCGAAACCTTCGTCGACGAGATTGACGCGCCGGTCGACCAGTTCCAGCCAGATTTCGAGTTCGGGATAGCGCTTCTTCATCAGCGAGACGATCGGCGCGATGTGGCTGCGCCCGAGGCGCTGGCTCGAACTGATGCGCAGCGACCCCTTGGGATTTACCCGCAGACTGGACAGGTCGTCGCGCATGGCATCGACGTCCTGCAGGATGGCGCGCGCCCAGCGAACGACCGTTTCGCCATCGGTAGTGAGCGACACACGGCGCGTCGTGCGATGCAGCAGCTTCACGCCGAGCGTCTTTTCCAGCAAGGCGATGCGCTTGCTGACGTGTGTTTGCGAATTGCCGAACTCATGCGCGGCCGCCACGAAACTCAACCGGCGCGCGACTTCGCAGAACAAACGGAGATCGCCGAGCATCGGTTCATTGACCATGATGTGGTGATTATGGAGTGCAGGATCGAATAATAATAGTTTGAATCGGCGATAGTAACCTCCGGTCATGCTTTGAAACGGAGACAAGCATGATCAATGGCAATACCGGGCTCATCGCCCATATCGGCTACCCGACGCACGCCTTCAAGTCGCCGATGATCTACAACCCGTACTTCGAGCATGCCGATGTGAATGCCGTCGTCGTGCCGATGGGTTGCAAGGCCGAGCATTACGCGGCCTTCCTCCGCTCGATCTTCACGCTCGAGAACATGCGTGGCGCGCTCATCACGATGCCGCACAAGGTGAGCACGGTCTGCTTGCTCGACGACGCCACGCCCACCGTGAAGATCGCCGGATCGTGCAATGCGGTGCGGCGTGCGGACGACGGGCGGCTCATCGGCGACATGTTCGATGGCGAAGGCTTCGTGCGTGGCGTGCGCCGCAAGGGATGCAAGCTCGAAGGCGCGCGTGCGCTGATCGTGGGCTGCGGTGGCGTGGGGTCGGCGATCGCGGCATCGCTGGCTGCGGCGGGCGTGGCCTGGCTCAGCCTCTTCGATGCGCGGGCCGAATCGGCGCAGGGGCTGAAGGCGCGCCTCACGACTCACTACCCGAGACTCGAAGTCACGACAGGCAGCAACGACCCAGCCGGTTACGACCTCGTCGTCAACGCGACCCCGATGGGCATGAACGACGGTGATCCATTGCCCGTCGATGTAGCGCGCATCGCGCCCGAGACCTTCGTCGGCGAAGTCGTGATGAAGACCGAAATGACGGCGTTTCTCAAGTCCGTGCAGGCGCGCGGCTGCCGTTTTCAGGTGGGCTCGGACATGCTGTTCGAGCAGATTCCCGCTTACCTCGAATTCTTCGGCTTTCCGACGACGACGCCGGAAGTGCTGCGCTCGGTCGCGAAGCTGAGCTATTGATTCCACCAGAAACCAAGGATATCTAATGAATGAGATGCCACGATTCGGCTGGTGTGGACCCTTGCAGAACGCAGCATTGATGAAAGAGGCCGGACTCGATTACATCGAAGCCCAACTCGTGCCGATGACACTCGAAGACGATGCGTCTTTCGGCGATGCCAAAGCGCGCATCGTCGATTTGCCCTTGCCCGCGCTCGCGTTCAGCTATCTCTTTCCGCACGATGCGCGCATCGTAGGTCCCGAGAAGGACGAGCGTCGGAATCGCGCGTACTTCGATCGCGTGGTGGAACTTCTCACGCTGGCGCGGGCGCGCGTCGTCGTGCTCGGCAGCGGCTGGACGCGCAACATTCCGCAAGGCTGGACTCAGGCTCAGGCCGAGGATGAATTTCTGACGACGCTCGCATGGTGCGCCGATGCACTGCAGGGCAGCGGCGCCACGCTCGTGATCGAGCCGTTGAACCGCAAGGAGTCGAATCTGGTGAACAGCGTTGCCGATGGCGCGCGGCTTGCCAAAACGTTGAATAGAAATGAAGTGCGCGGCCTTGCGGACTTCTATCACATGGACGAAGAAGCCGAGCCGCTCGATGAAGTGCGCGAGCACTGCGCATGGCTCGCGCACATTCATCTGGCCGACACCGGGCGGCTGAATCCGGGCACGGGCTCGTACGACTACTCGACGTTTTTCGGGCATCTCAAGGCGAGCGGCTATCAGGGCCTGCTCAGCGCCGAATGCGGTTTCAAGGGTGAACCACTCGCATCAATGCGCGAGAGCGCGGCGTTTCTGCGCGCAGCGTGGAACGCGGCATAACGCTGAACCGATCTCACCGGAGGAGACAAGACATGGATATCGCCATCGATGGCGGGACGGCTGCCGACCGCGCCGCGAGTAAGTCGGCCAGGCGCCTCATACCCTTTCTGCTTTTGATGTACGTGCTCGCGTTTCTGGATCGCGCGAACGTCGGCTTCGCGAAACAGGCCTTGCACGATGTCGTCGGCATCTCCGATGCGGCGTTCGCCCTTGGCGCCAGCATCTTTTTCATCGCCTATGTGCTGCTCGAAATCCCGAGCAATCTCGCGAGCTTCGGATCCAGCGTGGCCGGACTGATTCTGTTGAGCGGTGTGGTCGTGCTGGCGGCGCTGCTGTTCATCGGCGCGCGGCGCTCTCCGCCACCGGCGGTTGCGAAGGCCGTTCACACTTGAAGCTAGCTTATATAATTGCCCGCGTTCCCGACGGCTTTCGCTTCGCGCCGGAAACAGTTCTCAGCCGAAAAGGAATGCGCCATATGACTCATTCGTCCCCTGATGAAATCGCACGCCAGCTTGCCTTCCTCGTCGAGCTGGACAAGCTGAAGTCGATCATGCGGCAATCGCCGCTGATCGATCAGAGCAGAAAGGAGAACTCCGCGGAGCACTCCTGGCATCTGAGCATGTTTGCGCTCGTTCTCTCATCGCATGCGAAGGATCTTGATGCCCTTCGCGTCGTCAAGCTTTTGCTGGTTCACGATATCGTCGAGATCGACGCCGGGGATCATCCGATACATTCGGCCAGTGGCAACGACGCGCTGGTCCAGCAAGCTGAACAGGATGCAGCCGAGCGTATCTTTGGGCTATTGCCCGATCACCAGGGGCGTGAAATGCTCGAACTCTGGCGCGAGTTCGAGGCGGCGCAGACGCCCGAGGCGATCTTCGCCAAGGCACTGGATCGATTGCAGCCGCTGCTGATCAATACATTGTCGAACGGTGGAACGTGGACGGAGAATGGCGTCACGCAACAGCAGGTGATGGAACGCTACGGACCGGTGATCGCGCGTGGTTCACCGGTTCTGTGGGAGGCAGCGAGCAAGCTCGTCAGTGAATATTTTGCCAAAGCTGGTCGGAGTCAAGGCGGCCAGCGGTAGTCGTTGACACCCAAGTCAAGCCCGTAAAAAGCGTCCCGGATCGCCCCTAGCGGCGATGCCGGGACGCTGTCCTTTCAGAGACCATTCCGTTCACGGCAGTTCTCCGCCGCTTCGTTCGCATCGGACAGTGAGGAAACCGAATCAATGGATCCGAGGTCATCAGACCGCTGAAATGAATCGGCACTGCAACTACCGTTTGCAGGCTTCTCACCCACGCGTCATGTGCTGGTCGCAGACCGCGCAAGCCGGCGCGCTCGCCCGGCGCGACCATTTACCCGCAGACCGATACATCGGGTTTGCACCAATTGCGCACTTAATGCGCTGATTTGAATATTTATTTCATGTCAACAAGCATGTAGACAAGAAATGTCGAGTCAAATGTTGACGATAGTTGTTGACGGAATTTTGACGCGGTACATTCGCTGCAAGTCGATACCCCATGCAACCTTTCCGAACGCAAGGACGAGCAATGCCGAAAGCATTCGATCTGGTGGTTCGAAACGCTCACGTAGCCACGGCCAGTGATACGTTTCGTTCCGACATCGGCATCAAAGATGGTGTGATCACGAACCTGGGGTTTTCATTGCCCGAGGGTGAGCGCGAGCTGGATGCCAATGGCCGTGTCGTGACGCCGGGCGGCGTGGATGGACACTGCCATCTGGATCAGGTCATTCCGCCTCCGGCCAGAATGGCCGACGACTTCTTCTCGGGCACGAAATCCGCTGCGTGCGGCGGGACGACCACGGTGATTCCTTTCGCCGCGCAGCAGAAAGGCGAGTCCTTGCGTGCCGCGGTCGAGGAGTATCACCGCCGAGCCGAAGGACGCGCGACCGTCGATTACGGATTCCATCTGATCGTGGTCGATCCGACGGCTGATGTAGTTGCGAAAGAACTGCCGCAGTTGATCGAAGAGGGGTACACGTCGTTCAAGATTTATATGACTTACGACGACCTCAAGTTGAACGACCGCCAGATGCTCGACGTGCTCGCGGCGGCGCGTCGCCATGGCGCGATGACGCTGGTCCACGCGGAAAATTCGGAATGCATCGGGTGGCTGACGGAAAGCCTTGTGAACAACGGGCTCACGGCGCCGCGCTATCACGCGAATGCGCGACCCATGCTGGTGGAGCGCGAAGCGACGCATCGTGCCATCAGCTTCGCGGAACTCGTCGATGTCCCCATTCTCATCGTGCATGTTTCCGGCCGCGAGGCAGTCGAGCAGATTCAATGGGCGCGAAATCGCGGGATGAACATTCTGGCGGAGACCTGTCCGCAGTATCTTTTCCTCACGGCTGAAGACCTTGGCATCGACGACGGCTATCAGGGCGCGAAGTGTGTATGCAGTCCGCCGCCGCGCGACTCCGCGAATCAGAACGTCATATGGAGAGGGCTGGCGGACGGCACGTTCACCATTCTCTCTTCCGACCACGCCCCCTTTTCCTTCGATGATGAAGCGGGAAAGCACCCCAACGGGGAGCAGGTTGCGTTTCCCTACATCCCGAACGGCATCCCTGGGCTCGAGACCCGGCTGCCGCTGCTGTACACCGAAGGCGTTCTGGAGGGACGCATTTCGCTGAACCGGTTTGTCGAATTGACTGCCACGAATCCCGCCAAGCTTTACGGCCTGCATCCAAAGAAAGGGACGATTGCGATCGGCGCCGATGCAGACCTCGTCATCTGGGATGAAGTCGAACGGACGCTGACGAATGACATGTTGCATCACGCCGTCGACTATACGCCCTATGAAGGACGCAGAATCCGCGCGTGGCCGGCTTTCACGCTTTGCCGTGGGAGGGTTGTATGGGACGGAAAGGACTTCACAGGCAAGGCGGGGGAGGGCAAGTTTCTGCGCCGCGGACTGCCGACGCTGCGCCGCTGACGTCAATGAATGGATTCGAATACCAAGTAGATTCGATAATAGTTAGCTATACATATCAACGTAACCGATAACTGGACGTGAGGCCAATATGATGAAAGAAATCACCAACGTATCTGCTGATTTACGGTCGAGTCGAATTCCGATTGGCATCGCGCTGGCGAGCGTAGCCCTTGTCGCGTTGTTCGGTGCCGCCACACCGGCTCATGCCCAGAACAGCAATTCGGTGCTGGTGGTAGCCGGTCCGCGTACGCCCGAGTCGCTGGATCAGGAGTACCCGCCGACCGAAGCCAGTCACGAAGCGCGGCGCAATATTTTCGAGCGGCTTCTGACTTACGAGATGAAGTCTGGCGAAGGTGGCGTCATGGTCGAAAACTTCGACAAGCTCAAGGGTGCGCTCGCCGAGTCCTGGCAGACGTCACCGGACAAGACGTCCATCACGTTTCACTTGCGAAAGGGCGTGAAGAGCGCGGCAGGCAACACGCTCAACGCGGACGATCTCATGTGGACCTTCGAGCGGGGATGGAACCTGAAGGCAAACTTCCACTGGTACATGACCCAGGTGCTGAAGATTCAGGACTTCAAGTCCGCATTCCAGAAAGTCGACGACCAGACCGTGAAGGTCACGCTGCCGAAGCCGTCGCCGCTCATCGAACGAATCTGGGTCAACAACGACCTCGGCATTCTCGATTCCGTGGAAGCCAGGAGGCACACGACATCGGAAGACCCCTGGGCCTCGCGCTGGCTGTCGAGTCATTCCGCCTCTTTCGCGCCGTATCAGGTGACGAAATACTCGCCGGGACAAGAGGTCGTATATGAAGCGAACCCGAACTACTATCGCGGCGCGGCGAAGATTTCGAAGGTGATCTTCCGCGAGATGCCGACATCGGCCAATCGGCTGGCCGCACTGCAGGCGGGCGCGGTGGACGTTGCTGAATGGCTTCCGCCACGGGAGCTGAACACGCTCGCCAGCATTCCGACGGTGAAGGTCTGGAAGGTGTATGGCAACTATGTGCAGCGCGTGGAAATGAATAACAACACGCCGCCGTTCAACAACGAAAAGGTGCGGCAGGCGCTTAACTATGCCGTGCCTCGCGATGAAATCCTCAAGTCGATCTTCTATGGCACGGCGCGCCCGACGAAAAGCCCCATCTCGGAGATCTACCCGGCTTATACGGACAAGTACTTCGACTACAGCAACAACATCGAAAAGGCGAAGGCGCTTCTGAAGGAAGCCGGTTTCGAGAAGGGCTTCAAGACTCAGCTGGGTTACCCGACGGGCGACCAGACTGAAGAGGAGCTCGCAATCGTGTTGAAGACCGCCTTTTCCAGGATCGGCGTCGATGTCGAGTTGCAGAAGCTGCCTGCTTCGACGCTCGTCGAGCGCTATTCGAAAGGAACGATCCCAATGTACTTCTTCCGCGACATGGCGATCGTCCCGGACGCGGGATATGTCGCCAATCTCTGGCTCAATAGCGCGTCGCTGATCAATTATTCGCATTACAAAAATCCGGAAGTCGATCAGCTGATCAACGAAAGTCTTTCGTCGACAGACGAGCCGAAGCGCAAGACGCAGATGGAACGGGTGCAGCAACTGGTGATGCAGCAGGCTCCGTGGGTCTTTCTCATCAATCCCGGATACCAGCTTGCGACGCGAAGCAACGTGAAGGGCTACAGCTGGAACACGACGAACGGGAATACCTGGTACGACTTCTCGAAAAACTGATGGGCCGGGGCCGACGGCCCCTCTTCAATTCGATGAAAGTGAGGCAACAATGGCGCTGATATCGTTTTGGCGGTCGATTCCACGGCCGCTTCGCATCATCCTTGCTCGGCTCGGAACGCTGGTGCCCCAGTTGTTCGGGGTCATGTTCGCGACGTTTCTGCTCGTGCGTATGCTCCCGGGCGATCCGGCACTGCTGATGCTCGGGAATATGGCGACGCCCGAAGCCATCGCAGCCCTGCGCGAGAAGCTTCATCTGAACGCGTCGATCTGGTCGCAATTCGGCGCCTATCTCGACGCGCTCACGCATGGCGATCTGGGCACATCGATGTTCACATCGAATCCCGTCACGGTCGATCTCTTCCAGCGCGTCCCCGCGACGTTCGAACTGATCGTGTATTCGATGCTTCTCACCATCATCATCGGTGTCGGGCTGGCGGTGGTGTCGGTGGTGCGTAAAGGTGGCGTCGTGGATCGCATGGGCAAGGTGTACGGACTCGCCGCGGGCGCGATTCCGGATTTCTGGGTCGGACTGCTGCTGATTTATGCGCTCTTCCATATGGCCGGAATCGCGCCGGCTCCATTCGGCCGCATCGATACGTTCATCACCCCGCCTCCGACGATAACCGGCTTCTACACGATCGACAGCATTCTGACTGGCAACTGGGTTGCGTTGAGGTCGTCCGTCTCGCACCTGTTCCTGCCGGTGCTGACCTTGAGCATCGTCAACGCCGGCGGCCTCATGAAACTCAGTCAATCCGTGTTCGAGGATATCTACAAGAGCGAGTTCATCCGGCATGCGAGAGCATCGGGCCTTTCCGAGCGGCGCATCATCCTGAGCGCCTTGCGCAACAGTCTTCCGCCGATCATCACCATGGTCGGGTTTCTCTTCAGCTTTCTGCTCGGCGCGGCGGTGCTGGTGGAAACGATCTTCGCGTGGGGTGGGCTTGGCCAATATGCGGTTCAGTCCGTGGTCAACAGCGACTATCCGGCGCTTCAAGGCTTCGTGCTCGTGGCCGCAGGTTTCATTCTTCTTGTCTATACAGCGGTGGACGTGATGTACGGACTGGCCGACCCGAGGATCGAAATATGAAATCGCTCCGACTTTTCTCCGACTTGCGTTTCAGCGCAGGCTTGACGACCGGCTGTCTGCTGCTTGGTCTGCAGATCGTGCTCATCGCGTTCGCGCCGTGGATATCGCCGTATTCGCCCGTGGATGCAGACCCGCTGAACGTGCTGAAGGCACCGTCCTGGCAACACTGGTTCGGAACCGATGTATCGGGCATGGACATCCTTTCCCGGGTCATCTACGCGACCCGGATCAATCTGCTGATCAGCATCACGGCGGTGGCAGGCGCGTTCGTGATCGGCGTGCCGGTCGGCCTGCTCATCGGCTTCTACCGGAACGCGGTCAGTACACTCGTGATGCGCGTGTTCGACTTCATCCAGTCGTTTCCCGTGTTCGTGATCGGCATGGCGCTCGTCTCGGTGATGGGGCAGGAAATCTGGAACGTGGCGATCGTCCTGGCCGTGCTGTTCGTACCGATGTTCGCCCGGCTCATCCGGGGCGAGGTTCTCTCCTTGCGCGACAGGCCGTTCATCAGCGCGGCTCGCTGCAGTGGCGCAACGGACGGCACGATCATGTTCAGGCACATCCTGCCCAATGCCATCACGCCGGCCATCGTGCAGATTTCGATCAGCATCGGCATGGCGATTCTCCTGACCGCCGGCCTGTCATTCGTGGGCGCTGGCGTGCGAATGCCCACCCCCGAGTGGGGCCTCATGGTCGCGAACGGCGCTCAGCAAATGATTCTGGGTGTCTGGTGGGCGGCGCTCTTCCCCGGTCTGGCGATCGTGGTTTCCGTGCTCACGTTCGCCGTCCTCGGGGACGCGCTCAAACGCTTTGCTGCACCAGCCTCGAAAGGTGAAAGATGAATACTTCCGCAGATTCATTGCTGCTCGAAGTCGACGAGTTGTCGGTCGACTGGGGCGACGAGCAGACCAGAGTGCTCGATGGCATCAGCTTTTCACTCAAGCGTGGCGAAATCATCGGCATCGTTGGCGAGACGGGCGCGGGCAAGTCGGTGCTGGCACGCGCGATCATCGACATGCTTCCGGACGGCGCGCGCGTGAGCGGTGGCACGATCAAGGTCGAAGGGCGCGACATCCTCAAGCTCAGCGAGCAGGAGCGGCAGAAATATCGCGGCGGCGATGTCGCGCTCATCGGTACGAACGCAAAGATGCTGCTCGATCCGGTCGAGACGGTCGGCGCGCAGGTCGTGCGCGTGCTGCGCGACCATAAGCGCATGAGCCGGAAGCAGGCGTGGTCCGAAGCGATCGAACTCTTCAGGCAGGTCGGCATCGTCAATCCGGAAGCGAGAGCGCATTCCTATCCGCATGAAATGTCGGGCGGCATGGCCCAGCGCGTGGTCATCGCCATGGCGCTCATCGCGCAGCCGAAGATTCTGCTGGCAGACGATGCGACGCTCGGCCTCGACGCGACGATCCAGCTTCAGGTTCTCGACCTGATGGCGCAAAAGGGCAAGGATCTGGGTCTCGGCGTCGTGCTCATCACGCATGATCTGGGGATCGTCGCGAATTACTGCGATCGGGTGGCGATCATCAAAGGCGGCAGGCTGATCGAGCTCGCCGAGGTGGAAGACTTCGTCAAGGCGCCTGAGCGAGAGTACAGCCGCGAGCTGCTCGATGCGGCGAAGGTGCGCCCCTCTACGCTCAGGCTCAATACGGGTTCTGCTGCCGGCATTGCGCCGAAGCCGCCGCTGCTAGAGGTCGAGAATCTCGTCAAGACCTTCAAGTCCGACCGCACGCATGCGGTGGTCAGGGCGATCGATGATGTTTCGTTCAGGATCGCGCGAGGTGAAACACTGGCGCTGGTCGGCGAGAGTGGCTCTGGCAAGACCACGACGGGTCAGTGCCTGTTGCGTCTGCTCGAATCGGATTCCGGGACGATACGCTTCGATGGCCAAAGCACGCGCGCGATGAGCAACGCGGAGTTTCGAGGCATTCGGCGCCGCATGCAGATGGTGTTTCAGGAGCCTTACGTATCGCTCAATCCGCGCTGGCGCACGGGCGACCTGATTGCGGAACCCTTCGCGCTTCTGCCGAAGATGACGCGCGCGGACCGTCAGAAACGCATCCTCGAACTGCTGCAGCTCGTCGGGGTGTCGGCACGGCGCGTCGGCGCCTATCCGCACGAGCTCACCGCAGGCGAGCAGAAGCGCGTCGGGATCGCGCGGGCGCTGGCTGCCAATCCGGACTTCGTCGTGTTCGACGAGTGCACGACCGCGCTCGACATTCGCGTCCGTGCGCAGATCATCGATCTCGTGCGCAACCTGCAGGCGGAAATGGGGCTGTCCGCGCTTTTCATCACGCACGATCTGAACTCCGTCCGGTCACTGGCGCACTACGTGGCTGTGATGCAGTACGGGAAGATCGTGGAGACGGGCGAGACGGAATCGATTTTCGCTGCGCCGGTGCAAGCGTACACGCGCAAGCTTCTGCAGGCGGAACTTCCCATCGAATGCAAACCGAGAGTCGCGGCTCTCGATGTCGTAGGAGCCAGACAATGAGCAAGGAAAGGGTGCTTGTCACCGGAGCGGCAGGTTTGGTCGGCAATGCGATTGCGCGCGCCCTGCTGGACAGAGGCGACCACGTCGTTGCAATCGACCGGTTTGCCGGCCGGATCGAAGGTGTCGACGTCATGCAATGCGATCTGAACGACGTCCACCAACTGCATGCCGTGACCGGTCCCGGCCTTGCCGGCGTGATTCATTGCGGCGCGTTTTCCGGTCCGATGGTCGCGCGAGACAACCCGTACGCAATGGTGCAGGTGAACATCGTCGGCACCGCGAATGTCCTCGAACTCGCACGCATCTACAAGTCGCGGCGCTTCGTGTTCTGTTCGTCGACCAGCGCGTATGGTCATGCAAAGGGCGATCCGGTGCGGGAAGATTCGCACATGGAGCCGGAAAGCCTCTACGGCGCGAGCAAGGTCGCGAGCGAGCAGATGGTCTCTGCCTACGCAAAACAATATGGTGTCGACGGGGTCAGTATTCGTCTTTCGTGGGTGTACGGGCCGCGCCGCACGACCGACTGCGTCATTCGGGACATGCTCACGAATGCGCGAGCCGGCCTTCCGACGACGCTCCGCTTCGGCGCTGACTTCCATCGTCAGTTCATCCACGTCGACGATGCGGCCGCCGCGCTGCTCAAGGCGTTCGATGCGCCCGCGTTGCCGCGACGCACATACAACGCGACCGGAGGAACGCGAGTCACGCTGTCGGATATCGCGGATATCGTGAGGGACATCTACCCGGCGGCCAGCATCGAACTCGCGAAGGGTCCCGATCCGCTGGACGAGTTTCAGGACGAGTTCGATCTCTCGGCGGCAAGACGTGATCTGGATTACGTCCCGCGTGTCGCACTTGCGGAAGGTATTCGCCGATACGCGCACTGGCTGGAACAAACGCATAAAAGCTAAGGAAGACACTCATGGAATCGTTCTCCCTCGAAGGAAAAGCGGCCGTCGTGACCGGCGGCAATACCGGTATCGGACGCGCGATCGTCGAGTTGTTTGCCGCGCACGGAGCAAAGCTTCTTGTCGCGCATTTCAAGGATCGGGAGCGCACCGCGGCGTGGGCATCGGAGCTGGAGGCACGCGGCGCCGACGTGAAAGTCGTCGAGTGCGATGTCACCGACGATCAATCGGTTGCGCGACTGGGCGACTGGACGCGCCGTTCTTTCGGACCGGTCGACATTCTGGTGAACGGAGCGGGCGTCTGCAGCGAAATTCCGTTCGGCAAACTTTCGGTCTCGGATTGGGACCAGACGATGGCGGTCAACCTGCGCGGCGCGTTCCTCGTCACGCGTCAGTTCTTCGATGGGATGAAAGAGCGCCGCTACGGCCGGATCATCAACATCGCCTCACAGCTGGCCTATAAGGGGACGGTGGACGCGGCGCACTATTGCGCCTCCAAAGCGGGTCTCGTCGGCTTCACGCGCGCGCTTTCCTACGAGGGCGCGCCGTTTGGCGTAACCGTCAATGCCATCGCTCCTGGGCCGGTCGAGACGGCGATGCTGGCCGGGTTCACGGACGAATGGCGCGCGATGAAGTTCGCGCAACTCCCGGCCGGACGCTTCGGTCAGGTCGACGAAATCGCCCCGACCGCGCTGCTATTGGCGTCAGAAATCGGAGGCGCTTACTACATGGGTCAGACGTTGTCGCCGAACGGCGGCGACGTCATGATTTGACGGAACCGGAGATTTCATGAGCAACGATCGCACGACACCCGCACGCAATTTCGAGGGTTATGGCGCCAACCCGCCTTCCGCCAACTGGCCGAACGGGGCACGTATCGCAATCAACCTCGTGTTGAACTACGAGGAAGGTTCCGAACCATCGATCGAGCACGGCGAAACGCAGAGCGAGACCTGGTTCACCGAATCGCATGGCCTGCATTCGGGCGTGGTCGGTCGGGACCTGGCGGCGGAAGGGCTTTTCGAGTACGGCAGCCGAGTCGGCTTCTGGCGGCTCATGCGTATAATTCAAGAGCGGAATTTGCCGGCGACGATTTACGGGTGCGCCCTGGCGCTGGAGCGCAATCCGTCGGCCGCGGCGGCCATTCGAGCGTCGGGCTTCGACGTCTGCAGTCACGGCTGGCGGTGGATACAGCACTATCGGCTTGCGCCGGAAGAGGAGCGGCAGCACATCCGGATGGCCGTCGAGTCGCTCACGCGTACGACCGGCCGGCCGCCCGAAGGGTGGTATTGCCGCTATTCGCCATCGGTGAATACAAGGCGTCTGCTCGTCGAGCACGGCGGCTTTCTGTACGACTCTGACTACTACGGCGACGAACTTCCGTTCTGGACCACGGTAGGCGAGACGCCGCACCTGGTCATTCCGTATTCGCTGACGACAAATGACGGACAATATGCGGGTACCACGGGCACGTCGCAACAGTGGTTCGATTTCATGAAAGACGCATTCGACATGCTGTACAAAGAAGGAGCGAAGACGCCGAAGATGATGTCGGTCGGCCTTCATCTCAGGCTGATCGGGCATCCGGCGAGGGCCGCCGGTCTCGAACGATTCCTCGACTATGTAAAGAGTCACGAGGATGTCTGGTTTGCCCGGCGGATCGATATTGCTCGCCATTGGATCAAAGAGCATCCTTATCACGGTGTGTGACAACCCTCACGCAGGCAACTCCGAGGCGCCCCCCGAGCGTCCAGAAAGGCTTTCCAACATGCCCAAGAATTCAGTTCTTCCTCTTCTCAACGATACGCAGTCGACGGACAGCACGAGCGACGAAATCTACGAGCGAATCTACCTTGCAATCCTGGAGCATCGGCTGACACCGGGAACGAAGCTGGCAGAGGAGCGCCTTGCTTCGATCTTCAAGGCCAGTCGCGCGCGGGTGCGGGAAGCGCTGAGCAAGCTGGCCTATGAGCAAATCGTCGAGGTTTTTCCGAAGCGAGGCTGGTTCGTCGCAAAGCCTTCGGTGGAACAGGCTCGAGATGTATTCGAGGCCCGAAGACTGATCGAGCCCGCTGTCATGCGCCGTCTGGCCAATAGCATGACCGACGAGAAGCGGGCGGCATTGAAGGAGCATCTGGATAAGGAGATGAACGCTCGTAAAGTCGAAGACAAGCGCGCGATCATCCGCTTGTCCGGAGAGTTTCATAACCTTGCGGCAGCGCTCGCCGGTAACTCGTCATTCACCCGCAGCTTGCGCGAGCTTTCCACCCTGACATGCCTGGTCATTCTTCTGTACAACGCACCGATCGTCGCGAGCTGCCGAGCCGACGAACATGAGCGTATCGTGGTTGCCTTGAATCAAGGCGATGGCGAAACGGCCGCGAAGATCATGCTCGAGCATCTCGACCACATCGAAGGTTCATTGGATCTTGACTCGACAGAGGACGAAGCGGACCTTGAAGAGATCTTCCTGCGCTAGTCCGGAGCGGACTAATCTGGAGTTTCGACTTTCTACGCAAACGGATCAGCCTCAGCAGACCGATTGCAAGCGCGCGGCGCACGTCTGCAGGACCTGATCGGGTGGCCGTTTCCACCAGTTGTCGCGCGAAAAAATCTCGACTTCGACCATGCCGGCATAGCCCGCATTTTCGACATTTCGCCGGAAACCCCGCAGGTCGATCACGCCATCGCCCATCATGCCGCGATCGAGCAACAGATCGTTCGTCGGTACGAGCCAGTCGGAGACGTGGTACGCAAAAATGCGATCGTCCTTGCCGATCGAAGAGACCGCCGCTTCCAGCCGCGGGTCCCACCAGCAGTGATAGACGTCGACAGCAATTCCCAGGAAGCCATCGTTATGCGGATCGAGTTCGCGCGCGATGACGTTCGCCTGATCGATCGTGTTGATCACCGACCTTTCGCCCGCATACATCGGATGCAGCGGTTCGATCGCCAGGCGGACACCCAGCTTGCGCGCCGCTTCGAGCAATGCGCCGATGCCGTCCCGTACCTGCGTGCGCGCCGCCGACAGGTCGCGGCTTCCTTCAGGCAGGCCGCCTACCACCATCACGAAGCATTCGGCGCCCAGTTCAGCCGCGTCGTTCAGCGCCCGGACGTTCGACTGAATGTTGACCAGACGCTGCGCCTGCGTCGCGGCAGGGAAGTACGTCGACCGACAGTACCCGCTGACCTTGAGTTCCAGCGCACGAATCTGCCTGGCGATCTTGCTCACGCCGGCCGCTTCCACTTCATGACGCCACGGCGCCAGTCCACCGAAGCCCGCTTTGGCGATCCGGTCGATCGTCACGTCGATGGTTTCGCGATGTCCGAGTGTCGCGGTGTTGATGGAGCAACGGGCGAGGCGCAGAGGTTCCTTGATCATTGCCCGCATCCGAGCGTGGTCATGACCGCGCGCATGCGGCTGACGGCCAACTCGGGATCCTTGAGCAGATTCGCCTGATCGGCGAGCCGGAAGACTTCCGCCAGATAGGCAGGCGGCCTCATGCCATGATGGCCGCCGAGCATGAAGAAGTGCGGCTGGAATCCGTTCAGATAGGCGAGGAAGACGACTCCGGTCTTGTAGTACTGTGTCGGCGCGCGAAAGATATGGCGCGACAGCGGCACCGTTGGCGCGAGCAGCTCGTCATAGCGAGCGAGATCGTTCGCGGCGAGCGCGGACAACGCCTGTGACGCCGCAGGCGCGATCGCATCGAAGATGCCGAGCAGCGCGTGCGAGTAACCGTACTCGTCGCCGGCGATGAGCACCGGATAGTTGAAGTCGTCGCCGGTGTACATCTTCACGGACGCAGGAAGACGTCGGCGGAAGGCGATTTCCTTCGCGCCATCCAGCAACGAAATTTTGATGCCATCGACCTTCGCTTCATTCGCGACGATGACTTCGAGACAGACCCTGGCCGCGTTTTCGAAGTCGGCATGACCCCAGTATCCGGCCAGTTCGGGATCGAACGCCTCGCCGAGCCAGTGAAGAATGACCGGCTTGTCGCACGCAGCCAGCACTTCGCGGTAGACACGCATGTAGTCGTTCGCATCCCTGGCCACGCGCGCGAGGGCGCGGCTCGCCATCAGGATGATCTGGCCGCCCGCGCGCTGGACGCTCTCGATTTGCGTCAGGTAGGCCTTGATCACATCGTCGCACGAGCGCGTGTCGTTGACCGGTAAATGATCCGTGCCGCAGCCCGATGCGATCGACGCGCCGGGAATGTCGCGCGTTTCATTCAGCGTGCGGACGATCAGCTCTTTCGCCGAGTCCCACGACAGGCCCATGCCGCGTTGCGCCGTATCCATCGCCTCCGCGATCCCCAGACCTTGCTCCAGAAGATAGCGGCGATATTCGATGGTCCGGTCCCAGTCGATCGCGCAGGCTTGCCCGAGTTCGCCGCTACGCAGCGGATCGGCGACCACGTGCGCCGCCGAGTAGACGATGCGGTTGAACGCCGTCGCGGGCTTGACGACCTGCAAGGGCGTGCCGGTCAGACGGTAATCGGCGAGCGCGCCGTCCAGGGTGGGAAGCTTGATTTGCATGGTTCGAATCTCGAAATCAGTATTTGGAAACAAGAAGACCGCCATCGACGCGGATCGCCTGACCCACGCTGAACGGCAGACCACCCGTTGCGAGCGTGCGTACCGTAAGCGCGACTTCATCCGGCTTGCCCCATCGCTTGATGGCGGTCAACCCGTCCTCCATGAGCGCGTCGTAACGCGCCTTCGATGGCGCGGTCATTTCGGTTTCGATCAGGCCTGGCTGCACTTCGAATACGCTGACGCCCAGTTCAGCCAGCCGCAGACCGAACAGGGTAGTGGCCATCGACAGCCCTGCCTTCGACACGCAGTACTCGCCGCGCTGTGGCGACGCCGCGACGGCGTTGGATGAGGTGATCGTGATGATCGAGCGATTGACTGCCGACTGCCGCGCCTGGGCGACACGCCGGCCGAATGCCTGCATCAGGAAGAAGGTGCCTCGCGTGTTGACGTTGAGGCATCGGTCGTAGCTTTCGGGCGTGACGTCGAGCAGATCGCCGCGCGACATGACGGAAACGCCCGCGTTGTTGACCAGGCAGGTGACGGGGCCGAGCGCATCGTCGACCGCCTGAAACAGCGCGTCGTGATACGCGATGTCCGCGAGATTCGATGTCAGCGCCACGCACTTCACACCCACGCGTTCGATATCGGCGCGCGTGGCGACCAACTCCTCCGATGTCTCGACGTCCGTGATGGCGATGTCGAACCCGGCATTGGCAAGTTCGAGCGCGATCGCCCGACCGATGCCGCGACGAGCGCCCGTAACCAGCGCGACCTGGCGTGGTTCCATTTTTCATCTCTTCCTTAGTAACGATCCGTTTCGTTATTTAATATCCGTCGAAACGCGTTGTCAAAAAAGGGTTTTCCCCTATGAAGCGGAAAACCCTTGCGCGATGGAGCGAAGAAGAGAGGGGCGCGGCGCGATCAGCTCGGGCGTAGCAGGCTGAAGACTGTTTCGAGATTGAAGTCGAGACGTTTCTGAAGCGCGTCCTTCGAGACGAAATCGAAGCCGAAGATGACTTCGCCGGTGAAGCGATTGGTCAGATAGTAATAACCCAGCGCGGCGATGGTCAGGTGCAACTGGCTTGCATCGACGCCCGCCTTGAAGTCGCCGGAGGCTACGCCTCGCTCGAGAATATGCTGCAGCATGTTGACGAAGCCGCGATGCAGTTCGCTGAACCGTCTCGACTTCTTGATATGCCGGGCCCGGTGCAGATTTTCGCTGTTCACGAGCGACATGAACTCCGGGTTCTTCAGGTAATAGTTCCAGGTGAACGTCACGTAGGCCCGGATTGCTTCGACGGGCGCGAGCTTATCGAGACCGAGCGCTCTTTCCTCGGTCCGGATGTCGGTCCACATTTCCTCGAGGACGGTCTGGAACAGCTCTTCCTTCCCCTTGAAGTACTCGTAGATCATCCGCTTGTTGACGCCGGCCTTCTCGGCGATCGTCTCGATGCGCGCGCCGCCCAGTCCAACTTTCGCGAACTCGGCTTTGGCGGCAGAGAGGATTTTGGCTTGCGTCTGGATCGGATCGCGCAGCCGCTTGGCACGCGCGGGCTTCTCGACAGCGCGTACTTCGCCGCCCGGTTCGACTGGGGTCTGCATATTCGTGGGTCACATCCAAAGTTAAACGGTAACTGACAACGCCATCGCGTCGCAATCGTGGCGTACGAGCGGCTCTGTGCGCATCCATCATCGTAAACCCGATTTCAGGCGCTTTTCCCTTGAACGTCGCTTTTGCCTGTGCCACGATTCGTTTCAAGTAACGATACGGTTCGGTACTAAAGACTTTCGAATCAGGAGGCGTTGTGAAAAAGTGGACCAGTGCAGAAGCCGTTGCGGCTTCGATCTTCGACGGTGCGACGATCGCCATCACCGGCTCGGGCGGCGGGCTGCTCGAACCGGACGCGATCCTCGCTGCGATCGAAGCGCGATTTCTCGAAACCGGCCATCCGCGCAATCTGACGGTCGTTCATGCGCTGGGCGTGGGCGACGGGCAGGGCAGCGGCCTCGGCAGATTCGCTCACGCCGGGATGGTCAGGCGCGTGATCGGCGGCCACTGGGTCTGGTCATCGGCGATGCAGAAGCTGGCTGAAAGCGGTGCGATCGAGGGCTACAGCTTCCCGGGCGGTGTGATTGCGACCTTGTTCCGCGAAATCGGCGCGGGCCGGCCGGGCGTGATTACGCGCGTCGGCCTGAGAACCTTCGTCGATCCGCGTCTGGACGGCGGCAAGCTGAACGACGTCACCACCGAAGATCTCGTCGAGCTGATCGAAATCGACGGCACGGAATTCCTGCGCTACAAGCCCTTCAAGATCGACTTCTCGATCGTCATGGCGTCGTCCGCGGACGACAGGGGCAATCTCTCGACCCGTCATGAACCGGCGGACCTCGACATCTATGCCGTCGCGCTGGCCGCGCACAACAGCGGCGGCAAGGTCATCGCGCAAGTCAGATCGCGGCCGCGTCTGCACGTGCCCGCTCGTCTGGTTCGTGTGCCTGGCGTGATGGTCGATTTCACTGTCGAGACCCCGGCTCAGCGCCAGTGCCAGATCAGCGAGTACGACGCCACGTTGAGTGGCGAAGCGCTCGGCGAGACACCCGATGTCGAGATGCCCGATGGCATGCGCCTCATCGTGGCCGAGCGCGCGGCCCAGGAGCTTGGCATCGATCAATCCGTGAACTTCGGCTTCGGCTTTCCGGGCGCGATTCCGGCCGTTCTCGCCTTGCAAGGTCGCGGCGACGAGTACTGGGGTTCCGTCGAACAGGGCGTCCACCGCGGCTCGATGCTCGACGGCTCGATGTTCGGCACCGCGCGCAACGCCGACGCCATCATGCCGAGCGTCGATCAGTTCGACTGGTATAGCGGCGGGGGTATCGACGTGACCTTTCTCGGCATGGGCGAATTCGACGAAGAAGGCAACGTGAACGTGTCGAAGCTCGGCTCGACGGTCGTCGGGCCGGGCGGATTCATGGATATCGCGCAGGGCGCGAAAAAACTGGTGTTCTGCGGCGCGTTCGAGGCCAAGGGCTTGCGTGTGGAACGCAAAGGCGACGCGCTCGACATTCTCTCGCCGGGATCCGTGCCGAAGGCCGTGAAAAAAGTGCGGCACGTGACGTTCAGCGGCGTGCAGGCGCGTCTGGACGGAAAGGAAGTTTTCTATATCACCGAGCGCGCGGTGTTCAGGCTCGATGCGCTCGGCGTGTGCCTCGTCGAAGTGGCGAAGGGCGTCGACATGCACCGCGATGTGCTCTCGCGCATGGAGTTCACGCCGCTCATCGACGAGCGCCTGCTCGAAGCCGCTGCGGCTCACTGACAAAGAGGTTTTCCATGTCCGACACCGACATTCTCTACGAAGCCAAAGGTGGCGTCGCCACGATTACGCTCAACCGCGTATCGCGTCATAACGCGTTGACGTTGCAGATGCTGGATGACATCGAACGCGCCGTGACGGACGTCGAGCGCAATGATGAAATCCGCGTGCTGAAAATCGAAACCGCGAGTCCGCGCTTCTTTTGCAGCGGCGCGGATATCAACGAGTGGGGCGATATCGATCCGCAGAAGATGGGCACGCGCTTCATTCGCGAAGGCAACCGCGTGTTCCGTCGCATCGCCGAACTCGACAAACCGACGATCGCTGTTCTTTCCGCCAGCGCGCTCGGCGGCGGATTCGAACTCGCGCTGACGTGCGATTTCCGCTACGCAAGCACACAGGCAAAGGTCGGCTTTCCTGAAGCGTCGGTGGGCGCCATCCCCGGATGGATGGGCTGCTCGCGGCTTTCCGAACTCGTCGGCGCGACGCGCACGCGCGAGTTGATTCTTCTCGGTGAACCGATCTCCGCCGAAACCGCCGCTGCATGGGGCGTGATCAACGAGGCCGTCGAAGCGGATCAGTTGCGCGGCCGCGTCGACGCAATCTGCGAAACGCTCATCAAGCGATCGAGGACTTCGCTGTCAGTCGGTAAGCGGCTCGTTCGGATGATGGAGACGGGCCAGCACGAATACGCTCACGAACTCGCCGCATCGGTGTGCAAGGCGTCCCCCGATGCAATCGAAGGCGTCGCGGCATTTCGCGAGAAACGCCCCGCATTTTTCCGGTAACTCTCAAGCCGCATCAGCGGATCAGGCATTTCAGGAGACAGGAGTCGCTCATGGACCGTACAGCTATCCGGTGGCGCATCTGCGCGCTGCTTTTCTTCGCAACCACGATCAATTACCTCGACCGTCAGGTGTTGGGACTGCTCAAGCCCGAGCTTGCCGTCACGTTCAACTGGACCGAGACACAGTACAGCTACATCGTCATGGTGTTCACCGCGTGTTATGCAATCGGCATGGTGTTGTCCGGAAAGATGGTCGACAAGTTCGGCGTCAAGATCGGCTACGGCGTGTGCGTGCTGGTGTGGAGCATCGCCGCATGCGGCCATGCGCTCGTGCGCAGCACGATGGGCTTCGGCGTCATGCGTGCCCTGCTTGGCATCTCTGAGTCCGGCAGTTTCCCTTGCGCGGTGAAGAGCGTGTCGGAGTGGTTCCCGCGCAAGGAGCAAGCGCTGGCGGTGGGTATTCTCACCTCCGGTACCAGCATCGGCGCGGTGGCGGCACCGGCGACCGTTCCATGGCTCGCCGCAACGTATGGCTGGGAGGCTGCGTTCTTCGTCACCGGACTGACGGGCTTTGTCTGGCTGGGCTTCTGGTACTTCATGTATCAGGTGCCGGCGAAACACGCGAAGGTCAACGAGGCGGAGCTCGGCTACATCAGCGAGGATTCAGCGCCCGCTCCCGCGACGCAAAAGGTGAGCTGGTTCACCTTGCTCAAGCTGCGCCCGACGTGGGCATTCTTCGCAGGCAAGCTTCTGACCGACCCGATCTGGTGGTTCATGCTCTTCTGGCTGCCTTCGTACTTCAATTCGCGCTTCCACCTCGATCTGAAGAACCTCGGCCTGCCGCTGGTGATCGTGTACGTCTCGACCTCGATCGGCAGCATCGGCGGTGGTTTCATCTCGTCCAGGCTGATTCAGCGCGGCTGGTCCGTGACGAAGGCGCGACAAACCACCATGCTGGTCTTTGCGTTCCTCGTGATGCCGATTGCGTTCTCGCCGTTCATCGAGAACATGTGGGCGATGGTCGGCCTTCTGAGCCTCGCGGCGGCTTCGCATCAGGCATGGTCGGCAAACCTCTTTACGACCGCTTCCGACATGTTCCCGAAAGCGGCAGTCGGTTCGGTCGTCGGGATCGGCGGCCTGGCCGGTGCGCTGGGTGCGACGCTGTTCCCGCTCGTCGTCGGCGCGGTGCTGGACCATTTCAAGTTGCTCGGTCACATCGACGCCGGCTACAACGTGCTGTTCGTCGTCTGCGGTTCGGCGTATCTCATCGCATGGGTCGTGATGCGCGTCATTCGCTCGTCGAGCAAGCCCGTCGACATCGCGCAACTTGCGCCGGCCGCTCACGGTTGAAGTCAGTCGGCGCGGTACCAGCGACCCGATTCCGGGCACACGGCAACTGGTGAGCCGTTCAACCACACTTGTTCCTCATCCGGTGACTTCGACGTCGGACCGGCGACGTCGAAGTCCACCTCGAGGACTTGCGCAACCTGGGCGTCCTCGATGGGAAGCTCCCAGCTCAGGAATATCTGGATGCAGTCCTGATCCGGCGCGAAATCGGCCTCATTGAAATTGTCGCGGTGGCGCTGAATCACGCCATGAGGCTGACCGGTATCGAATATGAGGGCTGTTCCGCGGGTCAACGGAATGCGAAGTCCCGTGGCGGGAAAATGCACGTCCAGGCCACGGTCCTCGCTCAGGAAGAGATTGCAGAAGGCCTTGCCGCCATATTGCGCGGCGTCATGGTGATAGCGCGCGCCACGACACGCCATGAGCGCGACGTCGCTGTCGGCGAGCACGGCGCGCAGTCCAAGCGCGCGTGTCCAGTCCGACATGGTCTGCACGCAGCGCTTGTAGTCCGGCCAGCGCATTTGCGTTCGCGCCAGAGGCATTGGCTCGACATCGCCGGGTTCGAGAGCGAGCCGCGACGATGTCTCTCTTTGCCAATCCGCGAGCAGTCGTGCGGAGGGCGCGGGCACGTCGAGCGTGCCAGAGAGAACCACGTCACTGACGCTTCGACTGCGGATCGCGTCGCCGCTCCAGAAATAGGAAGTCAGCATGTCTCGCATGCGATGCTTTCGATGGAAATGTGTCCGCGCCATTGTAGCGATTCAGACGGAACACCCCTGCGAAACCGATAAGATTGGAAACGATCGTCGCCGCACGAGACGACGACACGACCTCGCGGCTGTCGCCGACATGGTTTCAGGTATGAAGAAAATCGTCGCTGGCGAAGCGTGACGCGCTCACAGGAGACTGCCATGCGTATCGGCGTACCCAAGGAAGTGAAGATCCATGAATATCGCGTCGGACTGACGCCGGCCAGCGTGCGTGAACTCACCGCGCGCGGACATCCGGTCGTGGTGCAGGCGCAAGCCGGCGACGCAATCGGCCTGACCGACGAACAGTACCGGCTGGCGGGCGCGGAGATCGTCGCGGAGGCTGCGGAAGTGTTCGCTTCCGCCGACATGATCGTCAAGGTCAAGGAGCCGCAGCCCGCCGAGTGTCAGATGCTGCGGCCCGGACAGATCCTCTATGCGTATCTGCATCTCGCGCCGGACCCGGTCCAGACGAAGGCGCTCGTAGAGTCCGGGGCGATCTGCATTGCGTACGAGACCATCACCGGGTCGGGCGGCGGACTGCCGCTGCTGGCGCCGATGAGCGAGGTCGCCGGACGCATGGCGGTGCAGGCCGGCGCGCACTTTCTGGAGATCGCCCAGGGCGGGCGCGGCGTCCTGCTCGGGGGCGTGCCTGGCGTGACGCCCGGCCACGTCGCCGTGATCGGCGCGGGCGTGGTTGGCACGAATGCGTTGCAGATGGCGGTCGGACTCGGCGCGCGCGTCACCGTGCTGGACAAGAACGTCGATCGCCTGCGTCAGCTCGATCTGGTTTACGGCAATCGGATCACGACCGCGTTTTCCAACGCGCAGAGCATCGAAGAGGCCGTGCTCGATGCGGATGTCGTCATCGGCGGCGTGCTGATACCGGGCGCGTCCGCGCCCAAGCTCGTCACCCGGGAGCATGTCGCCGGCATGAGGAAGGGCGCGGTGATGGTCGATGTCGCCATCGATCAGGGTGGCTGCTTCGAGACGTCGCATCCGACCACGCATGCCGATCCCGTCTTCTTCATCGATGGGGTCGTTCACTATTGCGTCGCGAACATGCCGGGAGGCGTGGCGCGCACGTCGACGTTCGCACTGAACCATGCAACGATCGGCCCCGCGCTCATGCTGGCGGACAAGGGCTGGAAGCGTGCGATGAAGGAAGACGTGCATCTTCGCCGCGGACTCAACGTGTGTGACGGGAACGTCACTTACAAGGCGGTGGCGCGCGATCGCGGTTATCAATATGTCGATGCGGAGTCGCTTCTTGATGGGTAGTTTGCCCGATGTGCAACCTGTCTGCCCGTGGCTCACGACGGGACGCTTCTCTGGCTCGGTCGATAAACCTCAAGGAGAATTACGATGCTTCGAAACGCTCTGATTTCCGGCGCCGGCGTCACGGGTCTCGCGCTGGCCTTCTGGCTGGATCGCGCGGGAATTGCCGTCACGCTCGTGGAACGTTCCGATGGCTTCCGGCGTGGCGGTCAGGCCGTCGATATCCGTGGCGTCGCGCTGCATGTCGTGCAGGCGATGGGCCTGCTCGATGACGCACGCGCGTTGCGTACACGGCTCAAGGGCATGTCCATGCTCGATGCCGACGGCAAGGAGATACATCGGACGGAAGAGCGCACGTACAGTGCGGGCCGTCTCGACAGCGACGACATCGAGATCTTCCGCGACGACCTGTGCGAGTTGCTGATGAACGCACTGAGCGGGAACGTCGAGTTCATATATGCCGATAGCATTCGCGCTATCGACCAGCACGCGGACGGCGTCGAGGTCCAGTTCGAAACCGGTTCGGACAGATCCTTCGATATCCTGATCGGTACGGATGGAATCTACTCGAACGTCCGGAAGCAGGTGTTCAACGATGAAGCAGCGGTTGTTGCTCCGCTCGGCGTCGTGCTCGCGCTGTTTTCGACGCCCAATCTCATCGGGCTCGATGGCTGGCAGATCGGACACCGGGTGAACGAACTCGGTTATGTCATATACCCGAGCCGGGACCAGCGCGAGTTGCGCATCGGGGTGGGCTTTGCAGCGCCCGATCCAGCATTGTCCCGAAGCGATGTCGATGCACAGAAGCGCGTCGTAGCAGAAAGCTGCGCGAATATGAAAGGCGATTTCCCCAGGTTTCTCGACGCGATGAAGCGCACAGACCAGTTCTACTACAACGAGCTGGCGCAAATACATATGCCCGCGTGGTCGCAAGGCCGTGTCGTGCTGGCTGGCGATGCGGCGCATTGCGCATCGCCGTTTTCGGGGCAGGGCACGAGCCTCGGGCTTGTCGGCGCGTTCGTGCTCGCGCATGAACTCGTGCGCCGCCCGGACGATCTTGCGGATGCGTTCGCCGCCTATGAAGTACGAATGAGGCCGTACGTCGATCTGAATCAGGCGCTGGTCGATCTCGAACGCGAAGGACCGGTGCCGGACGAGCAACTCGACGCGGCGAAAAACGGCATCGATTTGACGGATTTGCTGGCCGCCACGATCCGATGAGTCAAGGCGTGCGCCGCGCCTTGTCCCGGCATGTCGGATCGAACACGCGCTGGGTGGAGGCGGGATGTTTGACGAGTTTGTCCGCCGCGCGGCGCGGGCGCGCCAGCAGTTCGCCTCCGCAGTTGGGGCAGGCGCCGCCCAGCACGTTCGCTGCGCAATCGCGACAGAAGGTGCATTCGAACGAGCAGATGAGCGCCTCGGTCGAATCCGGAGGCAAGTCCTTGTCGCAGCATTCACAACCGGGTCGAAGTTCCAGCATGTCTGTCTCCGGAATCGGGTGAGTCGGGCCACTCGTTATCGTGCGAGTCTACACGCGCACCGGTTTTCGGGCGGATGGCCCGAGCGTCGTCGCCACCAGACTTCTGAACCACCGATGCCCCGCATCGTTGTGATGCCGCGCGTGCCAGAACTGCTGCACCGTGAGATCGGGCAGTTCGACAGGCAAGGGGAACACATCGACATCCGCGAGGCGCGAGAACAGTTCCGCGAGTTCATCCGGCACCGCCGCAATGAAATCCGATGTCGCGACGAGGCTCGGGACCGCGAGCAGATACGGCACGTCGATACCCACTTTCAGCTTCGAACCGAGCCGCCGCAATTCCTTTTCGAGCAACTGGTTCGTCAGCGCCAGCGTGCCCGCGACGACATGCTTGCGCGCGATGAATTCATCGAGCGTCATGCGAATCTTCCTGCGCGTCTTGCCGCCCTTCACGATGCCGACCAGTGAGCGCCTGAACAGCGGCTGCTGATGCAGGTTCTCGCCCATCTTGCCGAGATAGCCGATGGCGAGATCGAGCGCGCCGTCCTGAAGCGCGCTCGCCAGTTCCAGCGACGGAAGCTGAATCGGCTTGAGCGTCGCGTTCGGTGCGCGTTCGCGCAAAGCCGCGAGCAGGCGCGGCAACAGCACGATCACACCCATGTCGCTCAGACACACCGAGAACGTGCGCGTGGTGCTCGCGGCATCAAAGGCCTTCGCGCTCCAGATTTCTTCCTGCACCACCGCGAGCACGTGCGCCACGCCTTGCGCGAGCCGCTCGCCCACCGGCGTCGGCGCCATGACCGAACCCGCGCGCACGAACAAATCGTCCTGAAACAGCGTACGGAGTTTCCCTAGTGCATGGCTCACGGCAGGCTGAGTCAGCCCGAGGCGTTCGGCGGCGCGAGACACGCTCCGCTCCTCGTCGAGCGCCTGCAACACATACAGAAAGTTCAGGTCGGGGTTCGCCATGTATGAACCAGATTCATTCCGGGTATGAAAGTCATTGTATAGATTTATAGCGTCGACGCGTTTAACTTCGCATCCAGCTTCAGAAAAAACAGGAGACGGATGTGCTGGATTGCGAAGTCATCATCGTGGGCGGAGGCCCGGTCGGGCTGTTGCTCGCCGCCGAACTCGGGCAGCGCGGCGTGAGCGTCGAATTGTTCGATGCCAAGAGCGGCACCAGCCGTCATCCCGCCGCCAATGCCAACAGCGCGCGGACCATGGAGCACTTCCGGCGCATCGGCATTGCGTCGAAAGTGCGCTCGCTGGGTTTGCCTGCGGACTACGCACCGGACGTGGCGTATTTCACGTCGATCGCGGGTCACGAACTGGCGCGGCTGCATCAGCCCGCATCGCGCGATGCGGTCGAATGGGCGAAGGGACACGCGTTCACCTGGCCGACGCCGGAGCCGCCGCATCGCTGCTCGCAGCTTTATGTCGAGCCCGTTTTGCTCGACGCCGCCCGCAGCTATCCCGATTGCCACGTTCATTTTTCATCGCGCGTGGTGGACTTCACGCAAAACGAAGCATCGGTCACGGCGACGATCGAATCCGATGCCGGCGACACACGCACTGTCACGGCGCGCTATCTGATCGGCTGCGACGGTCCGCGCAGTTTCGTGCGCAAGGCGCTCGATATCCGGCTCGCGGGCATGGCCGGCGAAAAACGCGAATTCATGGGCGGGCAGATGGACGCCGTGTACTTTTACGCGCCCGATATTTATCGCGTGAGCAAGCGTGCGCCGGCGTGGCAATACTGGACCTTCAGCCCGCGTCAGCGCGCGCTCATCATCGCGGTCGATGGCGCGGGCCACTTCATCATGAACGTGCAGTTGCGCGAGGGCGAACTCGCGGATGAGGACAGCGTGCGCCGTCGCATCGCGGAGGCGATCGGCGCGGACATTCCCTTCGAAGTGAAGAGCGCATCGACATGGACGGCGGGCTTCGCGCTGGTCGCCGAGCGCTTCGGCGCGGGCCGCGTGTTCCTCGCGGGCGACGCCGCGCATCTGTTCACGCCGACGGGCGGTCTCGGCTACAACACCGGCATCGACGATGCAGCCAATCTCGCATGGAAGCTCGAAGCGATGATCAAGGGCTTCGCGGGCGATGCGCTCGGCGCGAGCTACGAAGCGGAGCGCCGGCCCGCGGCCTTGCGCAACACCGCCTTCGCGCGCGGCTTCGCGGACGGCATCGGTCACGTGCGATTGCCCGACGCGGCATTCGAAGCGGGCGCATCGGGAGACGCGGCGCGCGAAGCCATCGGCGATTATCTGGCGTTTCATGCCACCGGCGAGTTCGTGATTCCCGGCGTGCATCTCGGCACGCGTTACGAAGCATCGCCGCTCGTGGAAGCGGAAGCGGGGTCGCCGCCGCCCGATGCCGCGAATCTCTATCTGCCGACCGCGCGCGCGGGGCATCGCGCGCCGCATGTCTGGCTTGCCGATGGCACATCGCTGTTCGATCGCTTCGGTCCGGGCTTCACGCTGCTATGCACGAAGACCGCGAGCGCCGCTTTCGATGCCGATGCGGTGCAACGCGCCGCGCGTGCGCTGCCTCGACTCGCGGTCGTACGCATCGACGAAGCGGAAGTTGCGCAGGCCTACGGCGCGGGCTATGTGCTGATTCGTCCCGACCAACATGTCGCGTGGCGTGGCGAAGCGCTGGACGTTCGGTTCGAAGCGGCCGCGCGACGCACTGTCGGACTGTGCGCGAACGAAGCCGCGCTGGTCACTCAATAAAAAACATCGATCGGAGACAAACCAACATGCATGCGCAATCCGTTGCACCGCAAGGCATCGCCGATGAAGCGAAGACTTCGCCGCTGCAGGTTCTGACGCTGGTTCTCTGCTTTCTCGTCGTTGCAGCCGATGGCTTCGATGTCGCGTCGGTCGGCTATGTCGCGCCGCTCCTGAAATCGGCATGGTCGCTGACGCCCGCGCAACTCGGGCCGATTTTCGGTGCGGGGCTCTTCGGCCTCACCGTTGGCAGCTTTCTCTTCGGGCCGCTCGCGGATCGCATCGGCCGCAAGCGGGTCATCGCGATCTCGCTGATTCTGTTCGGCCTCGGCAGTCTCGCCTGCGCCTTTGCGCCGTCGGCGGGATGGCTCATCGCGCTGCGCTTTCTGACCGGCGCGGGACTCGGCGGCGCGATGCCCAACTCGATCACGCTGTCCTCCGAATTCAGCCCGCCGCGCGGCCGCGCGATGCGCGTCACGCTGATGTTTTGCGGCTTCACGCTCGGTCTAGCGGGCGGCGGCGCGGTCGCGTCGCTGCTGTTGCCCACGTTCGGATGGCAGGGCGTGTTCGTGTTCGGCGGCGTGTTTCCGCTGCTGCTCGCGCCGGTGATCTGGCTGTGGCTGCCGGAATCGATCCGCTTCATGGCCGGCAAGCCGCGCTATGCAAAGGAAGCGCGCCGCACCATCGAACGCCTGACCGGCGACGCGAATACGCCCATCGACACCTTCGCGCCCGAAGACGCGCGGCGCGAGCACGCGCAACAAAGCGTGATCGGCACGCTGTTTTCCACGCGCTATCGCACGGGCACGCTGCTGTTGTGGATCGCGTTCTTCTGCACGCTGTGGGTCTATTACCAGGTCAGCAGCTGGCTGCCGACGGTGATCACCAGCGCGGGCATCGATGCCTCGCATGCGGCGCGTGTCGGCGCGATGCTGCCGCTCGGCGGCACGCTCGGATCGCTCGTCAACGCGCGGCTGATGGACCGGATGAATCCGTTCTTCGTGCTGTCCGGCTCGTATGCGATCGCGGCGGTATCGATCGCGCTGATCGGCGTGGCGATCGGCGAGCCGTTCCTCGTGTACGTCACGGTGTTCATGGCGGGCTTCGGACTGTCCGGTGCGCAGACCGGCGCAAACGTGCTGGTCGCCGGCTTCTATACGACGGCGGCGCGCGCGACTGGCGTGAGCTGGGCGCTCGGGGTGGGACGCATCGGCTCGATCATCGGTTCGATGACGGGCGGCGTGCTGCTCGCGACCTTCCATTCGCTGCCGGCCGCCTTCGCGCTGTTCGCGGCGCCGGTTGTCATCGCCGGACTGGCGATGCTCGCGAACGGCTGGGTGTATCGGTCGCGCGCCTGACCTCTGCAATTTTTCCATTTCGATAAAGGATCAAGACATGCGGTTCGTGAATTTCATCAAGGAAGGACAAGCGACGCTCGGCGTGCGCGATGGCGACGATGTGCGCGTGCTCGGTATCGAGCCACTGGAATCGGTGCTGGCGCGCGGCGTCGATCTGAACGAGTGGGCTCGTGCGAACGCCAGCGAAGAGAAGCTGCCGATGGCGGGCCTTCGCTTGCTGCCGCCCTTGCAGCGCCCGCCGAAAATCATCTGCGTGGGACTCAATTTCGCCGATCACACGAAGGAGAGCAACTACGAGCAGCCCGCGTATCCGACGCTGTTTCTGCGCGTGAACACGAGCCTCGTCGCGCACGATCAGCCGATGATCCGTCCCGGCGTGACGGACGCCGAAGGACTCGACTACGAAGGCGAGATCGCGGTCGTGATCGGCAAGGGCGGCCGTCATATCGCGAAGGACGATGCGCTCGCCTGCGTGGCGGGTTATTCGCTCTTCAACGACGGCTCCGTGCGCGAGTATCAGTTCAAGACGCCGCAATGGACCGTGGGCAAGAACTTCGATGCGACCGGCGCGTTCGGCCCCGATCTCATCACCGCCGACGAACTGCCGCCGGGCGTCAAGGGCCTGCGGCTGGAAACGCGCGTGAACGGCAACGTGGTGCAGTCCGCGAATACCGACGAGATGGTGTTCGACGTGGCTTCGCTCATCAGCATCATCAGCGAGGCGATCACGCTCGAAGCCGGCGATGTGATCGTGTCGGGGACGCCGTCGGGTATCGGCTGGGCGCGCACGCCGAAGTTGCTGATGAAGGCGGGCGACGTGTGCGAAGTGAGCGTCGAAGGCATGGGCGTGCTGCGCAATGTCATCGCGGACGAACCGGCGCGCTGAACCTCGGGAGGCGATCATGGCTGCCGTTCATTCGATCGATCACTTCGCGCTCAACGTGCCTTCAGTCGATGAAGCCGAGCGCTTTTTCAAGGCATTCGGGCTCGATGTGACGCGTGCGGGCGCGCGTAGGAACGAACTCGAACTGCGCGCCGCCGACGGCTGGCGCTGGGCGCGCGTGCTGCCCGCGGCGGACAAGTCGCTGGCGTATCTGAGCTTCAACTGTTTCGAGCACGATCTCGCAACGATTCGCGCGCAAGCGCAAGGCGCAGGCGCGCGATTCGTCGATGGCGACGAGGGCCTCTGGTTCCGCGATCCCGATGGCAATCTCATTCAGGTCAAGGCGGGACCGAAGACGAGTCCGTCATCGAAGACGCCGCATGCGCTCATGGGCGCCGCGGCGGATGCGCGTGGCAACTGCACGCGTTCCGAGGTGAAACGGGTCAGGCCGAATCGCCTGTCGCACGTGCTGCTGTTTTCGCCGGACGTGCTGCGCGCGATCGACTTCTACGGCGCGGCGCTGGGCCTGCGCCTCTCCGACCAGTCGCGCGACATCATCGCGTTCACGCATGCGCCGCACGGCAGCGATCATCACCTCGTCGCGTTCGCGAAGAGCAGCGCGCGCGGCTGGCATCACGCGGCATGGGACGTCGACGACGTGAACCGCGTGGGCGAAGGCGCAGCGCAGATGGCGGCCGCCGGTTACACGAAGGGCTGGGGCACGGGGCGTCATGTGCTCGGCTCGAACTACTTCCATTACGTGGAAGACCCGTGGGGATCGTTCTGCGAGTACTCGGCGGATATCGATTTCGTGTCGGCGGGACACGCATGGCCCGCGGGCGATTTCGCTCCGGAGGACTCGCTCTATCTATGGGGACCGCCCGTGCCGGAGAACTTCATACACAACACCGAAGCATAGGCATCGCTAAAAACATAAAAGGACGGAGACATGAAACGCAAGATGATGGCGGGCGCTGCCGCGCTTACGCTGTGCTGCGGCGCGCACGCGCAAAGCGGCGTGACGCTGTACGGAATTCTCGATACGGGCATCGAACTCGTCACGCACGCGGGACCGACGGATGACAAGGTCGTGCGGATGCCGGGCATCACCGGCTCGCTGCCCTCGCGCTGGGGAATGCGCGGCGTCGAGGACCTGGGCGGCGGCTACTCGGCGATTTTCACGCTGGAGAACGGTTTCAACGTCCGCTCGGGCGACGTCAATCAGGGCGGCCGCCTGTTCGGAAGGCAGGCGTGGGTCGGCGTGTCGAACCGTTTCGGCACGCTCAGTTTCGGGCGGCAGTACACCATGTCCTACTGGGCCATCGTCGATGCCGATCAACTCGGGCCGGACATCTACGGTGGCGTCGGCTCGCTCGATTCGTACATGCCCAATGCGCGCAGCGACAATACGGTCGCCTACAAAGGCACCTTCAGCGGCGTCACGATAGGCGGCACGTATGCGCTCGGCCGCGATTCGGCCGGAACGGGCAACTCGCCCGGCCAGGGAACCTGTGCGGGTGCGATTCCCGGCAACTACAACGCGTGCCGGCAGTGGTCGGTGCTCCTGCGCTATGACGCGAATGCGTTCGGCGTCGCGGCGTCCTACGACGAGCAGCGCGGCGGTCCGGGCGCCGCCGCGAATCTCTTCAACGGAACCGCGCCGATTGCGCTGACCAACAGCGGCGACAAGGACGCTCGCACGCAATTGAACGGCTATATCAAGCTCGGCCAGCTGAAAGTAGGCGGCGGCTGGCTCGGACGCCGCGTGCAAACGGTGTCGCCGACGCTCGCCGATGTGCATACCGACATCTTCTATCTCACGGGCACGTACTTCGTGACACCCGCGATGTTCGTCGACGGGGGCGTGTATCGCACTGTCGACACGGCGCAGGACACGCGCGCGACGCTAGCCGCGCTGCGCGGCACCTATCTGCTGTCCAAGCGCACGGGCGTCTATCTGCAAAGCGGGTATGTCTTCAACAGCGCGAAGGCGCGCTACACGCTGAGCCAGGGCGGTCCGGGCACGACGCCGAATGCGGGCGTCGGTCAACTCGGCGTGATGGCGGGCATTCGCCATACGTTCTGATCGAGCGGACCGCGTGAGTCGCGATCCGCTCTGCTTCGACCTCGTCCTCAGAACGCGACGCGCGCGCCGGCGGTCAGACCATACGCCGTCCGGCGAGCCGCCGCTTCGCCCTCGACATGCGCGAACAGATGGCCGTTCTTCGACACCCGCAGCGTGCCGTCGAGGCCGAGCTGCCCGAACACGCGGCCCGAATGCGGCGAGGTCGTCGTGAGGCCGAGTCCCGCAAGGCTTGCGTCGACGCTCGGTCGCGTGAGACTGCCGGCATCGACGCCCACGGCCGCCGTGAAGCGGTAGGTCACGCGCTGCGCGAGCGGGTCCTGCACGCGCGAGCCGCCGGCGAGCCCCGTCATCATGCGCACGCCGTTGCCCGAGTAGCTGTCGAGCGACAGCGCCGCGGCCGACGCCGCGCCTTCCGAGCTCGCATCGCGCGACACGTGCTGGTAGATCGCCCGGGCGAACGGCTCGAGCCGCTGCGTGCCGATGTCCACCGGCAGGCGCACGCCCGTGGCGGCGAGCACGTCGCGGCCGTGCGTGCCGCTGGTGAGGCCGGACGTGGTGCCCAGCGCGTCGGCATGATGCGTGTCCCAGCTTTGCGCGCCATAGCCGAGCGTGCCGTCGATCAGCACGCGGCCGAGCGCATGCTGCCCGTACACGAAGCCCATGCTTTCCTCGATCGCGCCGTTGCCCGAATCCGCCGACACGTTGGTCTGCGTATAGGCGAAGCCGACGCCCACCTTCGTCGTGGCGTTGCGCACGATATCCGCGCCGGTCGCCACCTGGTTGTCGCGCGAGGTGAAGCCGGAAGCGTGACTGTCGCTTGCCGAGGTGTTGTTGCCGTGCGTGACGTTCGCCCAGAGCGTCTGACCATGGTCGATGCTCCCCGTCGCGATATCCGACAGATGCGCCGCGACCTGTCCCTGCACGCCGAGCGCCGCGCGCGGCGCGGCCGCGGCCATGTCCGCGTGGATCTCGCCGGAGAGCGTCTTCGTGACGGGGCCGATCTGCGCCGCCTGCGCACCGGCCACCGCATAGATCAGCTGGCTTTGCAGCGCGGACGCGCTGCCCTTGTCCTGCGCGCCCATGATCGTGTCGAGCAGCGCGGCCGCCGCGCGCGCGTTGTCGTTTTCCGCCGCGAGCGTCGTCGCGTACGAAACCGGCGTCACGCGCAAGTCGATGCTGTTGCTGCCGTTCATGTCGTAGAACGCCTGCAGGCGCGTGCCCGCCTTCAGCCCGTCCGAAGGCTGCGCGAGCGTGTCGAAGCGCCCGCTGATGCCGCCTTCGGCTGTGACGATGCGGTAGGTATCGCCGAGATTCGGCACGAAGGTGTTGGTCGCGTCGCCGGTGATGCCGCGCAACAGCGGCGCGAGCGTGCCCGCGGCGACGAACGGATGATTCGCGCCGAACACCAGCAGTCGCGAATAGTTGCCAGCACCCGTGCCGGTGCCCGTGCCGTCGATGTCCACCTCGAAGGTGCTGCCGGGGTTCATCGTCACGGTGCCGTTGACTGCGAGCGTGCCCGGCGAGTTGCCGGGCGCGAGACGGCCGCTCACCGAGAGCGCGCCGTCGATCGCGCCGACGCCGCGCAGCGTGCCCGCGGCGAGCACATCGACCGCGCCGGTGATCGAGCCGTTCGCGCGCAGCGAGCCGGCCGCGACGCATGCGCCGCTCGCGAGCGACGCGGAGCCTGCGATGGTGAGCGCGCCGCCGCCGGACTTGCTCAGGCAGGCAGTGCCCGCGGCGGACGCGATCGCGCCCGACAGCACGGCGCTCGTGCCGGCGGCGACATCGACCGTTGACGCGCCGGTCACGATGAGTTGCTGGGCGGCGGTGAGCGAGGCGGTCGTGCCGAGCGTGCCGCCGTTCAGCACGATCGCGCCGCTGCCGAGCGACGAGCCGCTGCCGATCTGTACCGTGCCGCCATTGATGAGCGTGCCGCCCGTGAAGGTGTTCGCGCCGCTCACCGCGAGCGTGCCCGCGCCGTTCTTCACGAGATTTCCCGTACCGCTGATCGGGCCGCTCGCATCGAGCGTGACGCCGGCGAGCGTCGTCAGCGAGGCGCCCTCGGCGCCGATGACGATGGCGCGCGCGGTGTCCATCGACTGCGTGATCGTGAGATCGCCGCCGTGGAACGTGAGAGCGCCCGCCGCCGCGCCGAGATTCGTATCCGAGGCGACATGCAGCGAGCCGCCGGCGAGCGTCGTGCCGCCGCTGTAGGTGTTGTTGCCGGTGAGCACTTCGGTGCCGCCTTGCACGCGCAGCCCGCCCGTGCCGGAGATCGTCCCGTCGAAGGTGCCCGCCGCGTTCGAGAGCGACAGCGTGCGCGCGCCCAGCGCGACCTGGCCGCTGCCGGAAAGCGACGTGACGGCCGTATCCGCCGCGAGGCCCGAGATGTCGAACACGCCATCGTTCGACACGCCCGAGGACGCCGCGATGCTGCCCGCGCCCGCCAGCGCGAGCGTCGCGCCCGCGCCGATATGCGTTGCGCCCGTGTAGGTGTTCACGCCGCTGAAGGTCACGCTGCCGCCGCTCGCGTTGTTGACGATGCTGAGCGCGCCGAGCGTGCCGCTCGCGGCATCGGCGATCACGCCGGTAAACGTCGCGGTCTGACCGTTCTGGTCGATGGTGCCCCCGGCCGCGCCGATCGAGAGCGCGCTCGCGACCGACGCGCTGTCCACGCGCAGCGTGCCGCCGCTGAACACGGGGTTCACGCTCGTGCCGAGGTTGCTCGAAGAAAAGTACGGCGTGCTGGTGTCGATGTCGGAAGGGGGCACGCCGCCCGTCGTCGCGACCGCGTTGCCGGTGAACGTGCCGGGCTTCGACGCGACATAGAACACCGGACTGACCGAGGTGTCGTTGTAGTTGAAATCCGCGAAGCCGATCGTATAGGTGCCCGTGGCGCTAATCGTGAAACTGGTGATGATCCACTGGGTCGTGCCGTAACTGCCGAGCACCAGCGTGCTCGCCTGCGCGGGCACGTACGTCGGCGACGCGCCGTTGAGCGCCAGAATGCCGACCTGCTGGGTGCCCTGGCCCGCGACGGAGAACATGACGCCGTCGTTGAAGGGCTGGTAGTCGTTCGCGGCATACGCCCACGCGAAGGAATACGTGCCCGCGGCCAGCGTGAACTGCTTGTAGATGTAGCCGTAGTTCGTCGTGCCGCTGACGAGATTGCTGATGCTGCCCGGCGTCAGCCCGAAGCTCGCTTCCACGGTCCCGACCTGGTTGTATCCGCCGCCCGGCGTGATCTTCGCCATCTGGTCGCCGACCGCCGGCGTGAGCGAGTAAGGCTGGCCGCCCACGGTGAAGGCGTTCGTCGTGCTGAGCACGGCGACGGAGCCGGATTGCGTCCAGCCCGTCAGGCCGTTCGAGAAATCGAGGAAGGTCGAGGCATGTGCATTGACCGGCAATGCGCAACACAGAAAACCGACACCCGCGGAAACGGTCTTGCCGCAAATCTTGACGATGCGGAATACCTGATGCTGCACACTCATGAGCTGCCTGTTCAGTTGTTTTGATTGACGTCGTCGGGCAGGCGCGCTGTCGTGCCCGTTCTCCGGGTCAATGACGGCAAATTTTTTGCAATATTTAGTGAGCACGTAGGAAATATTCGGCGCGCGGCTGAATGGCACGCTCGTGCTGCTCGAGATCTGAAGACTGCAGACCACCGCGAATTGAGCTAGCGTGTCGAATCCTTATCGACTTTCTGACAACGCCATGTCCCGACCGCTTCAAATCGACTTCGTGTCCGACATCGCCTGCCCGTGGTGCGCCGTGGGCCTGGCTTCCCTCCAACGCGCGCTGGCGCGCCTCGGCGATGAAGTCGATGCGCATATCACGCTGCATCCGTTCGAGCTGAATCCGGACATGGGTCCGCAGGGCGAGGGCATCGTCGATTATGTCGGCCGCAAGTACGGCCGCACGCCCGAGCAGATCAGGGAGACGCAGGCTGTGATCCGCGAGCGCGGTGCGCGTGAAGGCTTCGTGTTCGGCGAACGCAACCGGGTCTACAACACGTTCGATGCACATCGGCTGCTGCACTGGGCGCGCATCGAAGGCAGGCAATTACCGCTCAAGATGGCGCTGCTCGCCGCGTATCACGGCGACGGCAAGGACCCGAGCGATCGGGACGTCCTGATCGAAGCGGCCCGAAGTGTCGGACTCGACGGCGACAAGGCGCGCGAAATTCTGGAGAGCGGCGCGTATGCCGATGAAGTTCGCGCGGAAGAGCGCGAGTTTCAGCAACTCGGGATTCAGTCCGTGCCCGCGATCATCCTGGACCGCAAGTTCCTCGTGAGCGGCGGTCAGCCCTCCGAGGCGTTCGAGGAAGCGATACGGAAGGTCATCGGCGAGCAGGCGTAAAGGAGACGTGCGTCGCCGAGGCCTTCAGAATCAATCGACGCGTTGGGTCACGAGTTCGCCGTCGATCGCTTCGACGGGCAGCTTCGTCAGGCACAAACCCGGCGCGCCGACGGCACACCCCGACGCGAGGTCGAAGCGCAGGCCATGCGCCGGGCATTGCAGCACGTGGCCGTCCAGCCGGCCATTCGCGAGCGATGCGCCGTTGTGCGGGCACGAATTGTCGATCGCGTGAATGACGCCGTCGATATTGAACAGCACGACGCTGCGCCCGTCGATGAATGCGATCTTGCGCGAGCCGGGTTTCAGATCGTCGGCGCGGGCAAGCGCTATGCTCATCGCCACGATTTCAGGTCTCCTGACGGTGTGTGCGCGTCCATCCAGTCATAGGGTTCGCGGGTTCGTCCCCACGCCCAGGTTCGTGTCGCCGATGTTTCCCTCGCGCGCTTGCTCGTGTTGGAATCCTTCTGCTCGACGGTAACTGAGGTTTGCGTTGACGTTGCGGTCCGTACGTGATCTGACATTTGCATGGTTCTCCATCAAAGGGAAGCGTATTGGCGCGGGCGATCGCCGCAGAGTTCGGCGATCAGTTGATCGGCGAGCGGCCACTCGCCGTGCCCCGACGCGGGATTCAAATGGCCGGCCGCGCCGATATCGACGAAACGGCTGCCCCACGCGCGTGCGAGTTCCTCGACGCGTTCGATGCGCGCCAGCGGATCGTTGATGCTGGCGGCGACGATGCTCGGAAACGGCAGACGCGTGCGCGGTGCGGGCAGCCATCCTTCTCGCTGCAGGATGTCCGGCGACGGGTAACCCGGCGGCAGCGGCGATTCGAAATCGGGCGGCGTGGCGAGCAGGGCGCCGTGAATCTGCCGCGTGTGACGCTGCGCCCAGTGCACGGTGATCATGACGCCCGCGCTGTGCGCGACGAGCACGACCGGTCCATCGATTTGCGCCAGCGCCGCATCGAGCGCGGCGACGCGGGCCGCGCAGCTCAGCTTGCCGTGCTCGAGCGGCGGCACCGAGCGTGCATGGGCAAGCCTGCGTTCCAGCAGGGTCTGCCAGTGATCTTCGACATGATCGCGCAGTCCCGGAACGATCAGGATCGTGGGAGTAGAGGTGGATTGCATGTTGCTCATACGTGTAAAGGAGGCTTGTCGTTCGCGGCCTGTCCGCGCAATGCGTCGATACGGCTCAGATCACGCACATACCTCGCGCGGCCGATGGCGAATGCGAGCATCGCGGCAATGCTCACGCACGGAATCACCTGCAGCGCGCCCAGCAGGCCGATCCGGTCGGCGATCATGCCGGTGACGAGCGGACCGGGCGCGAGGCCGAGCAGGTTGTTCGCCAGCGTCAGCGTCGCGAAGGCGGACGCATGGATCGCCGATGGCGTGAGATTCGCCACCATCGCGCCCGCCGGTCCGGACGTGCCCGCCACGACCAGGATTCCCGCCCCGAGCAGCACGAGTTGCAGCGGGCCGGCGTCGAGCCTGAAGCCGACGGAGAGCAGGACGAGCGAAAGCAGGCAATAGGCCAGTGCCGTGAGCCACTTGCGCGAGGGCACATGCCTGCAGATGCGGTCGGTGATGACGCCGCACGTGACCATGCCGAGCCCGCCCAGCAGCACGAAGACCGCGGCTCCCGCGGCGGCCTTGTCCGCGGGCATGCCGTAATAGCGATTCAGAAAGCTCGGCATCCACGCGATCACCGCGCCCATGATGAAAAGCTGCAGTCCGCTGCCGACATAGGCGCAGACCACCGAGACCGTCGAGAAGAGGCCCGCTACCAGCGTGCGCAGGCTGGTCCGCATGCCTGCGGCGTCATCTCTGGCCGCCTGGCGATCGGGAAAGCGTGCCGCAATGCGCGCATCCGACACCACCAGCCGGTAGACGATCACCAGCACGATGCCGAAGCACGCCATCGCGGCGAAAGACGCGCGCCATCCGAGATGCACGGCGACAAAGCCGCCCAGCGCCATGCCGAGCACCGAGCCGAACGCGCCACCGGCCATGAAGGCGCCGGTGAGCGTGGAGCGCAGGTGCGGCGGAAAAATGCTGAGGATGAGCGCGATGCCCACGCTTCCGTACGCCGCTTCACCGAGACCCACGAAGGCGCGCGCCAGCAGCATTTCGCCGTAGTTGGTGGCGATCGCGCAGCCGAGCGTGGCTACGCTCCAGAGCGTCGCCATGATGATGAGGCTGCGCACGCGGCCCCAGCGGTCCGCCAGCACGGAGAGCGGAAAGGTCAGCACGCCGACCATCAGCGCCACCACGCCGCTGAGCGAACCCAGTTGTGTGTCGGACAGACCCCAGGCCTGTTTCAGCAGCGGAAACACCGCATTCAGAACCTGTCGCGACATGTAATCGGACAAGAGCAGTCCGAAGGTCAGTGCGAATATGATCCACGCGTATTTGCGTGATGTGGGCGTGGGCGCGGCGATGTCGCGCGCGTGCGGCCCTGTGCAATCGATTTCCAACATTGTCTCCTCCGATGTCCGGCGCTGGCTTCTTCGAGCCGTTCGCGCCGGAAAGTAATACCCGTGCCTCAGGCTGCGCGCAGCGGGAGGTTGACCTGACCCGCCTTGCGGTTCGGCGCCATGCCCATTTGCGCGAGCGTCTCGTCGGCGTCCTTGTATTGCACGCCGATCTTGTAGATCTCGCGCGCTTCCTTGCCGCTCGCGATCTCGCGGCCCAGTTCGCGGGCGACGCGCACGCACTGCTCGATCTGCTGCACCGACGTCATGCGGTTGCCGTGCTGGTCGATGATCGTGTCCTCGATGCCGCAGCGCGGATGCAGGCCCATCGACATCGCCATCATGTTGAACGGCAGTACGTTCTTCAGCAGCGACTCGGCCGTCAGCGTGCAGCCATCCGGCGCGCGGTGGACGAAGTTGAAGAAGTTGAACGGATTCGGGCCGTCGAAACCGCCGCCGATGCCGATCCACGTCAGATTCAGCGGACCCGTGTAGACGCCCTTGCGCACGAGGCGTTCGAGCGTTTCAAGCGCATGGATGCCGGTGAGCTGGAAATGCGGCTGGATGTTGGCCGCCTGCAGGCGCCTGAGATGCTCCTCGACCCACGCGGGGCCGGCGGGAACTGTCATTTCGCTGTACGCGGCCATGAACGCCGGATTCGAGAGCGAGGTGCCTTCCAGATACTCCGGATACAGCAGCTCCATGATGTTCATCTGCGTCGTGTTGATCGCGACGGTCACCTGGTCGGGCTTCGGATCGAGATCGGCGAGCATGTGACGGGTATCGTCGGACAGCCACTTGGCAGCCTGACCGTCGTTTTCCGGCGCGAACGAGATCGAGCCGCCCACCTGGATGATCATGTCCGGCACCGCCGCGCGCACGCCGGCGATCAGTTCGTTGAACTTCGACAGGCGCTTGGAACCCTTGCCGTCCAGTTCGCGCACGTGCAGATGCAGCACGGTGGCGCCCGCCTCGTAACAGTCGACGGCCTTCTGGACCTGTTCTTCCATGGTGACCGGAATGTCTTCGGGGAAATCGGCGGGCATCCATTCGGGGCCGTACGGCGCCACCGTGATGACCACCTTGTCCTGGTTTTCGGGGTGCAGCGAATCGTCGAGGAATTGCATGTGGTGCTCCAGCGTAATTGAGATCGATGTATGTGAGGCGCGAGGATCAGTAAGGCGCGTCGCCGATGATCCCGGCGCGTTCCATCTTGCGATGGCACGGCGGGTAGTCCATGACCGCGTAATGCTGTGTGCTGCGGTTGTCCCAGATCGCGATGCTGTTCTTTTTCCAGCGCCAGCGAACCTGGTATTCCGGGATGTACGCCTGGCTGATCAGGTAGGCGAGCAATTGACCCGCGCCCGGATTGGCGTCCTGGCCGAAACGCACGCGCTCGGGCGTGTGATAGTTCGTGAAATGCGTAGTGAACGCGTTCACGAAGAGCGTCTTCTCGCCCGTCTCGGGGTGCGTGCGCACGACCGGGTGTTCGGCGTCGGGAAACTGCGCTTTCAGCGCGAGCCGCTTCTCGATCGGCATGGCGGCCCCGAAGCTGGCCTCGATGCTGTGGCGGGCGCGCAGATCGGCGATCTGCGTCTTGATGTGCTCGGGCAGGTTCTCATAAGCGAGCACCATGTTCGCCCAGATGGTGTCGCCGCCGACCGGCGGACATTCGACGCAACGCAGCACGCAGCCGAAAGGCGGCGCGGCGCGCCAGGTGGCGTCGGTGTGCCATGCGTTCTCGTAACGGTCGTTGGGCTGGTCGGGATTCTTGTAGATACGCACCAGGCCCGGATGCTCGGGATCACTGCCGGCGACCGGATGATCTTCCAGCTCGCCGAAGCGGCGGGCGAACGCGACATGTTCGGCGCGCGTGATGTCCTGATCGCGCAGGAACAGCACGCGATGCTTGAGCAGCGTGGCGCGGATTTCCGCGAACAGGCCGTCGTCGTGGACCGCGTCCGCGAGGCTCACGCCGCTGAGTTCGGCTCCGATGGAGCAGGTAAGTTGTTCGACGCGCATGATGTGTCTCCTCACACGACGAAAATGGATGAACCGGTGGTCTTGCGTGATTCGAGATCGCGATGCGCCTGGGCGGCATCCTGCAGCGCATAACGCTGGTTGATCTCGATGCGGATGCGGCCGCTCGCGACGTGCCCGAACAGCTCGTCCGCCAGCGCCTTCTTCTCGGCCGGATCGGCGATGTAGTCGGCCAGCGCCGGGCGCGTCAGATAGAGCGAGCCTTTCATCGCGAGCAACTGCGGATTGAACGGCGGAATCGGACCGGACGCGGTGCCGACGCAGACCATCAGGCCGCGGCGGCGCAGCGAATCGAGCGACGCTTCGAACGTGTCCTTGCCGACGCTATCGAACACGACGTTCACGCCGGCGCCATCCGTCAGTTCCCGCACGCGTTTCGCGACGTCTTCGTGGCTGTAGTTGATGACATGGTCGCAGCCGTGAGCACGCGCAACCTCGGCCTTGGCCTCGCTCGACACCGTGCCGATCACCGTCACCCCCAGGAGGCGCGCCCACTGCGACACGATCAGGCCGACACCGCCGGCCGCCGCATGCAGGAGGATCGAGTCGCCCGCCTTGAACGCATGAATGCGGCGCATCAGATAGGACGCAGTCAGGCCTCGCATGGTCATCGCGGCGGCGGTGGCGCATTCGATCCCGGCGGGCAGCCGGACGAGCGCGGCCGCCGGCGCGAGGCGCTCGGTGCTGTACGCGCCGAGCGTATTGATGAAGCCAGTGTAGGTCACGCGGTCGCCCACGCACACCTGATCGACGCCCTCACCGATGGCTTCGACCACCCCTGCCGCTTCCACGCCCATGCCGGCGGGCAGGGGAACGGGATAGAGGCCGGAGCGGAAGTACGTATCGGCGAAATTCAGGCCTACGGCCTCGTGACGCAGACGAACCTGTGCGGGACCGGGCGTGCCGACCGCGACCTCTTCCCATCGCAATACTTCGGGACCGCCGGTTTCGTGAAAGCGGATTGCATGTGCCATGTGTCTCTCCATTCATGCGCGCGAGCCGTCTGGCTCGCGACGTGTTCAGTGTTGTTTCGCGGCCCGGCCGAGCAGCGCCGCGGAATTGAATTCGCCGTCTATTTCCGTCCAGTCGGCGTAGCTCAGATAACGCCGCGCCGCCGGCAGAATCACGCCCTGTTCGCGGCCCATCCAGTCCCAGGCGAAGCGCGCATAGGCGCTCACGGCCTGTTCGAGAACGTCCGGCATCGGCGCGTCCTGACTGACCATGCGGGCGAGTTCATGAAGCAGTTCCTCGTCGCGTTGATGCAGGCGCTCGAGTTCGGCGAGCTCGGCGTTGACCGCCGATGTGCGCTTGCGAAGGCAGCGGAACAGAGCGGTTTTGGCTCTCGCCCCGACGCCGCGCGCAGGCAACTCCTGCAGGCTGCGGACTTTCTCGCGCAGCGCCGCCGCGCTCGGCACGGCGTCTCGTTCGCGCGCGGCGCGCAGCGTGTCGAGCCATTCGTTGAGCGTGTCAGCGAGCCTGCGATGCGCGTTCAGAAGCGCACCGATCGACGCCGCCGCCGCGGGCCGCCGGTCCGTGCCGCACGACAGCACGCCGGGCCACACGCCGTCCGTGGCGATCGTTCCCGCCGGGCTTGCGCTCGTGCAGATGAGATCGCAACCGTGGCGGCGGGCCTGCGCGATCAGCGTGTCGAACGAATCATCGCCGCTGGCGACGACCGTCGTGCAGGCCACGCCCTGAGCGCGTGCGCCGGCTTCGGCCCGCGCCAGCCATTCGTCGGCGTGCGCGTCGACCGACGACACGTGCAGGAAAGTGATGCGCGCGCCGATGGCCCACGCGAATTCGGTCGCATGGCCGATTGCTTCGACGCTGGCGTCGGTGTCCTCGACAGGAACGAGTAGATGCTGATACATGGCGTTGTGCGCTGGATTGGGGGTGTGCCTGAACTCATCTGCATCGTAGTGCAGGGATTCTTTGCGCGACCCTCTCGCGAAGGGAGGGGTTGACGCCCCCCGGTCATTCGAACGATGCTGTGGGCGCGATCCAAGCCAGATGCGGCCCGCGCGGGCCGCTCGATCCTTCAGTCCAACCTGTTCCCGATGCCCCCCACCACAAGCGCCGCGGCACCCTCGACGACCGAACTGGTCCTCAAGACCATTGCGCCACGCGCCCCCCTCAACCTGCTCGCGCGGCTGCGGCTCAGCGCGGAAGCCGCGCATTACCGCGACCGGCAGATCACCCTCGTGCAGGCGCCGGCCGGCTACGGGAAAACCTCGCTGCTCGCGCAGTGGCGGCGCGAATATCTGGCGCGCGGGATCGCCGTGGCCTGGCTGCAGGCCGACGAGCGCGACGACCCCGAGCGGCTCCTGCGCGGGCTGGTTCAGGCGGTTCGCACAGGCTGCGCGCGCGCCGGCTTCGGCTCGATGCTGCCCGACGGCGCGCTCGCGGCGGTCGGCAATCTGGATGGCGCGACGGGCTGGCTCGCCGAGATCGCGCTGCTGTCGCTGGAGGTCGTGCTCATCATCGACGAATCCGAGCGGCTGCCCGCCGCCGGCGCCGGACTGCTCGCCTATCTGCTTCACAACGCCCCGCAGAACCTGCGCGTCGTGGTGGCGGGACGAGGCGGTCTCGAAGCCCCGATGGCCGATCTGCTCGCGTACGGGCACGGCACGCTCGTCGGGCCGGATGCGTTGCGCTTTCGGCTCGACGAAACGATCGCGCTGATTGGCAACCGTTTTGGCGAGCGCGTGGACGCCGACGCGTGCGCGCGCCTGTTCGAAGTGACCGACGGCTGGCCGCTCGGCATCCAGCTCGCGCTCGCCGCGATGGCGCACGCGGCGGACCCGCGCAAGGCGGTCGAAACGATCGCGTCGGGGCCGGGCGGGCTGCGCGAACATCTCGTCGGCGCGCTGGTCGCCAATCTTTCGCCGGAAGACGACGCCTTTCTCACCCGCGTCAGCGCGGTGGACATGCTGCATCCGGAACTGTGCGAGGCGCTGACGGGCCGCGCAGAGACGCCCGAACGGCTCGCGCGGCTGGTGCGCGAGACGCCTGTATTCATCGCCGTCGAAGACAGCGCTTGGTGCCGGCTGCACACGCTCGTGCGCGATGCCCTGCGCGTGCGCCTGGCAGACCTGCCCGCCGCCGAGCGCGAGGAACTGCACGCGCGCGCCATGCGATGGTTCGTCGCCCGCGACATGATCGAGGAGGCCGCGCGGCACGCACAGGCGGCAGGCGAGCACCGGAACGCCTTCGAACTGGCGGAGCGCAGCCTGCTCGATGCGGTGCGTCACGGGCATCTCAGCCTCGTACTCGACTGGCTCGATCTGATTCCCGAGCCGGAACTCGAACAGCGCCCCCGGCTGCGCCTCGCCGCCGCATGGGCGCTCGCGGTCGGGCAACGCCACGCGGAGGCGCAGCGCCAGATCGAGCGCATTCTCGCGGGGCCGGCCGTCGATACGACACTGCGCTACGAGTGCGCGCTGATCCTTAGCGCGGCCGCGTATTTCGCCGATGAACCCGACCGCTTCGTGGCGCTCTTCGAGCCGTGGGCCGAAGCGCCGCCCGATGGCGGATCGTGGCTCGCGCAGGTGCATGCGAACCGTCTCGCCGCCCGCGCGATGCTGCTCGGCGAGCCTGCACAGGCGCGCCGCGCGCAGCAGCGCGTGCGTTCCGGCGACGGCTCCGGCACGCTCGATTATCTGGTGCGCTGGGGCGAGCACATCACCGGGGCCAGCTATTTGTGGGAAGGCCAGATGTCGCTCGCCGAAGAGGTGCTGAAGCCCGCCCTCGCGAGCGCCGAGGCGGACCTGAGCCGCCGCCATCCGCTGAGCTGCATGTTCGCGGTGGCGTGCGCGGCGATCGCCTACGAAGACGATCGGCTGGATGAAGCCGCGGCGCTGCTGTCGAACCGCCTGGACGTGCTCGAACGCGCCGCGCCGCCCGAAACCGTGATGCTCGCGTATCGCACGGCGGCGCGCATCGCGGCGGCGCGCGGCGGCGAACATCGCGCGCTCGACATGCTCGAAGCAATGCACGCACTGGGCGTGAGCCGCTGTCAGCCGCGCCTGTGCGTCGCGAGTCTCGCCGAGCAGGTCCGCATGCACGCCGGCCGCTACCGCAACGAGACCTGCCAGGCGCTGGTACGCCGCATCGACGAGATTCTGATGCGCGAGGCGGGGCGCGGCGCGCTGTGGCGCGAGTCGGTCGTGCTGATGCAACGGCTCGCGCATGCCGACGCGGCCATCGCCGCGCGCAACTGGCCGCAGGCGCTCGACGTGCTGGATGCTGCGGGCACGCAGGCCGACGCGCTGAAGATGGGCCGTTACCGCATCGAAATCCTGGCTTTGCGCGCATTCGCGAAGCAGCAGACGGGCGTGGATGCCACCGCGCTGCTGCTCGAAGCGATGAATCTCGCGCAGACCTTCAGACTGGTGCGTACGCTGATCGACGCGCATCCCTCGCTCGCCGACTGGGCGCGGCGCACGCGCGATGCAGCGGACGCTGAAAACACCGGCAGAACGCCGGCGGCCCTGCCGAACGTGCGGCCGCACCCGCGCGAGACGGGCGGGCCTCGCGCGGTGCCGTGCGTCGTCCTGACACCCAAGGAGCGCGAGATTCTCGAACTGCTTGCGCGCAACCTGACGAACAAGGAAATCGCGCGCGCGGGGATGATCGGGGAGGGCACCGTCAAGTGGCATCTGAAGAATCTCTTCGGCAAGCTCGACGCGAGTTCGCGCAAGCACGCGGTGCGCCGCGCCGTCGTGCTCGGCCTGCTCGAAGGCACCCAGTAAGACCTAAGCGCAATCGGCCGCCCGCGTGCGGCTGATGTTCGCGCTTGTCGCCCCCTCCCGTCGCGAGAGGGGCTCGAATCGCCCCCCTTCCGTATTCTTGCTCCATGACTTCACGCGCCGTCGCGAACTCGCGTTGCGAACCCGTGAAGCGACCAATCCGACGATTGCCCGATCGACCGGCCCTGGCTACGTTTGCCCGATGCGAACGCTCAAGCCGATAAAAAATATGGAGACCTCATGAAACTCAGACGCTCATGCTTCGCCGCATTGATGGCCTGTTCCGGCGCCGCTTCCGCGCAAGGCTCGGTGACGCTTTACGGTGTCGTCGATTCCGGCCTGCTCTATCAGAGCACGTCGGCGGCGTCCTTCGCACCGAACGCGCCCAATCTCGGCAAGGTGTATCGATTGAAGGACGGCGGCATCTACGCCAGTTTCTGGGGCCTCAAGGGCAGCGAAGAACTGGGCGGCGGATACCGCGTCAACTTCAGATTGCAGGGCTCGTTCGATACGGGCACCGGCAAGTTCGGCCTCTCCGACACGCCGGGCGTGTCCGCGCAGTTCAATCAGTTCGCGACGGTCGGCCTGTCCGGGCCGTTCGGCACCTTCAACGCGGGCCGGCAGATCGTGCCGATGGTGTACGCGATGTTCGACACCGACGTGCGCGGCGCGCAGTATTTCGGCAGCATTCTCACCGCGTGGCTCGGCATGAACCAGGCGGCCGGCTGGACCGGCACCAGCACCAACGGCGCGATCGGCGCACTGTACGACAGCAACGCGCTCGTCTATGAGTCGCCGAAATTCTACGGCGCGTCGCTCGCGCTGGAATACGCGCCGGGCGGTGTTCCCGGCGAATTCCAGGGCGGCACGCGGGAATCCGCCGTGCTGAAGTATTCGAACTACGGCCTGAACCTCGCGGCGGTCTACTACAACGGACACGACGCGAGCCCCTTGCCCGGCGTCGCGCCGACGGGACTCAACAACAATCGCTTCACGTACTTCGGCGCGATGTACACGTTCCGCGATTTCTCGGTATCGGGCTCGTACAGCCATGGCAAGAATCCGGCCAACGCGGGTCGCGCGGACTACGACCTCTATTCGGTCGGGCTCGGGTACAGGTTCAATCCGGTTCTGAAGGTGACGTCCGGCTTCTATTACCTGAAGGACAAGAACAACTCGACGAATCATTCGAGCGAATTCGCGGTGGGCACGGAATACAGCCTGTCCAAGCGCACGCTCGCCTATGCGCAAGTCGGCTATGTCGACAATCACGGAACCATGAACCAGACGATCGTTTATGGACAACCCGTTGCGCCGGGAGAGTCGACCACGGCCGCGATGATCGGCATCCGCCATAACTTCTAAGAACGGACCAACCCATGAAGAGAATCAGTGCAGCATTGATCGTACTGGCGTCGATCGGCGTGAGCCTTCAGGCTGGCGAAACGATGGCGGCAGCGGGCGAGCCCGCGATGGCGTCGGCCGCGAGCGCGCCTGTCGCGACGAAGAAGGAGAACCGCGCGCTGCGCAACGGCGTGTATGCCGCGTTCGCCAAAGACAAGAGTATCGATGCCGGAAACATCGGCGTGCGCGCGACGAATGGCGCCGTGACGCTGACCGGCACCGTGACCGACACCGCCCACATAGACAAGGCAGGCGCGCTGGCGAAAGGGGTTCCCGGCGTCACGTCGGTGACCAACAAATTGACCGTCCAGCGCAATTTCGGGCAGTAATCAAATGAACCACGACATGTTCGAATCTTCCCCCGCGGCATACGCGTATCCGTTGCTGATCAAGCATCTGTTGCATACGCCGCTCGCGCATGCGGCCGATCAGGAGATCGTGTATCGCGGCGAGACGCGCCTGACCTACCGCGCCATGCAGGAGCGCATCGCGCGCCTCGCCAATGGCCTTTCGCGTCACGGCGCGCGCATGGGCACGACAGTGGCCGTGATGGACTGGGATAGCCATCGCTACCTCGAGTGCTACTTCGCCATTCCGATGATGGGCGCCGTGTTGCAGACGGTCAACGTGCGGCTTTCGCCTGCGGAGATCGCCTATACGATCAACCATGCCGGCGCGCAGATCCTGCTGCTCCATACCGACTTTCTGCCGGTGATCGAATCGATCAGGGACCAGCTCGAAACGGTGCGCACCTTCATCTGGATCGACGACGCAGGCAGCGAAGCGGGCGCGCACACGATTCCGTTCGCGGACGAATACGAGCTCATGCTGGCCGCCAGCGAGCCTGCCTACGACTTCCCGGATTTCGACGAGAACACGCGCGCCACGACCTTCTACACGACCGGCACGACCGGTCTGCCGAAGGGCGTCTATTTCTCGCACCGTCAGCTCGTGCTGCACACCATCACGGGGATGGCGGCGCTCGCAAGCCCGGTGTCCGGGCAGCGCTTTCATCGCGGCGACGTGTACATGCCCATCACGCCGATGTTCCATGTGCACGCGTGGGGCATGCCCTACATCGCCACCGTGCTGGGCGTGAAACAGGTCTACCCCGGCCGCTACCTGCCCGAGCGCCTTCTTGCGCTCGTGCGCGATGAAGGCGTCACGTTTTCGCATTGCGTCGGCACCATCATGCACATGCTGCTCGGCTGCGGCGATGCGAAGAGCATCGATCTGAGCGGATGGAAAGTGGTCATCGGAGGAGGCGCACTGCCGCACGGACTCGCGCGCGCGGCGCTCGAACGCGGCATCGATATCTTCGCGGGCTACGGCATGTCGGAGACGTGTCCGCTCCTGACGCTCGCGCAACTCAAGCCGGGCAGCGAGACGCTCGGCCTCGACGAGCAGGTCGAGCTGCGTTGCAAGACGGGCCTGCCGCTTCCGCTCGTCGACCTGCGCATCGTGGATGAAGAGGGAGACGACGTGGCGCATGACGGCCGTGCGAGCGGAGAAGTCGTCGTGCGTACGCCGTGGCTCACGCAAGGCTATCTCAAGGATGCCGACGCATCGACGCAGCTTTGGGAGGGCGGCTATCTGCACACGCAGGACGTCGCGAACATCGATCCGAACGGATATCTGCAGATCACCGACCGCATCAAGGACGTGATCAAGTCGGGCGGCGAGTGGGTTTCGTCGCTGGAAATCGAGAGTCTGATCTCGCTGCACCCGGCCGTTTCCGAGGTGGCGGTGATCGGCATCAAGGACGAGAAGTGGGGCGAACGCCCCGTGGCGCTGGTGGTGCTGAAGCCGCAATCGGCAGCGCCTGCATCGGCGGACGACATCAGGAATCACGTGCTCGCGTTCAGCGAGACAGGACGGATTTCGAAGTACGCGGTGCCGCAGATCGTGAAGATCGTCGAGCAACTCGACAAGACCAGCGTCGGGAAATTGAACAAGAAGCGGCTGCGCGAGCAGTTCGCAGTTACGCCGGAAGGAAAAGCAACATCATGAGCATCGCAGGATACGGCATCGCGACCATCGACGAATTCGTCGGCACGGAGCTGGGTGTGTCGGAATGGATCGTCGTCGATCAGGCGCGCATCGACGCCTTCGCGCAATGCACGGGCGACACGCAGTGGATCCACCTGAACGAGGAGCGCGCGAAACGCGAGAGCCCGTTCGGCGGCACCATCGCACACGGCTATCTGACGCTTTCGCTGCTGGCGACGCTCGCAATCGACGTGGGTCTGATCCCGCCGGATGCGTCGGCCGCGCTGAACTACGGACTCGACAAGGTGCGCTTCATGACGCCGGTCAGATCCGGTTCCCGCGTGCGAAGCCGAGTGGTTTTGACCTCGGTCGAAAGGAAGAGTGACGGCCGCATGCTCGTCAGGACGGACAACGAATTGCAGATAGAAGGCGAGGACAAGCCCGCGCTGATCGCGCAGACACTCGTGATGATCATCGCGTGATGAAAGTATGGAGATGGAGATGGCAGTAAACAAGAGCAGCGAACACGACGACATCACGGCCGGCGCGACCGATGGCATGTCCGGGCCCAATCCGTTCGTCGGGCTGCGCGCCGTCGATATGCTCGCCGCCGCGCAGCAGATCGGCGCGCAGGCGGTGCTGCATCCCGCGCTGCTGCTGACGCAGACGGCGGCGCTCGCGCGTGATCTGACCTCGGCCTTGCCGCAGCAGAGCGACAAGCGCTTCGCCGATCCCGCATGGCGCGATCAGCCGCTGTATCGCGCGACGCTGCATGGCTATCGGGCGTGGTCCAATGCGCTTGCTGGCTTCGTCGAACACTCGGCGCTCGACGGCAAGAGCAAGGAGCGCGCGCAGTTCGTCACGTCGCTCGTGACGGACGCGCTCGCGCCGACCAACACGCTGGCGGGCAATCCCGCGGCGCTCAGAAAGCTCGTCGAATCGGGCGGCGCGAGCGTCGTCGCCGGTCTGCGAAACATGCTGACGGATACGCTCTGCAACAAGGGCATGCCGTCGCAGGTCGACAAGGGCGCGTTCGAGGTCGGCGGCAATCTCGCCGCAACGCCCGGCGCGGTGGTGTTTCGCAACGAAGTGCTCGAACTGATTCAGTACGCGCCGGCTACGCCGAACGTCCATGCGTGCCCGCACTTGATCGTGCCGCCGCAGGTCAACAAGTACTACATCTTCGATCTGGCCGCGAACAAGAGCATCGTCGAATATCTCGTCAAGAGCGAGTTTCAGGTGTTCGCCGTGAGCTGGCGCAATCCCACCGTGGAACATCGCGACTGGGACATGGACACCTATGTCGCCGCGCTGATCGAGGCGATCGACGCGGTGCGCGATATCACCGGCCATGAGGCCGTGAACCTGCACGGCGCGTGTTCCGGCGCGATGACGATCTCGGCGCTGCTCGGCCATCTGGCAAGCCGCGGCGAGAAGAGCGTCAATGCGGCCACGTTGATGGTGGCGGTGCTCGACAATACATCGGAATCACAGCTCGGGCTCTTCACCACGCCGGAGGCCATCGAGATCGCCAAGCGCAACAGTATGGCCAAGGGCGTGCTGGCAGGCGACGAAATGGGCCGCATGTTCGCCTGGATGCGACCCAACGATCTGGTGTGGAACTTCTGGGTCAACAACTATCTGCTGGGCGAAGCGCCGCCGGCCTTCGACATTCTCTACTGGAACAACGACACCACGCGTCTGCCCGCGAAATTCCACGGCCAGTTGCTCGACATCTTCTCGCGCAATCTGCTCAGCACGCCGAAGGCGTTGACTGTGCTCGGCACGCCGGTCGACTTGTCAGAGGTCACGTGCGACACCTATGTCATGGCGGGCGCGACCGATCACATCACGCCGTGGAAAGGCGTCTACAACACGGCGCGCGCATTCGGCGGCAAGACACGCTACGTACTGAGTTCGAGCGGTCATATCCAGAGCCTGATCAATCCGCCAGGCAATCCCAAGGCGAAGTTCCTCCACAACGCAGCGCTGCCCGAAGACGCCGATGCATGGCTCGGCGGGGCGACGTCCGAAGCGGATTCCTGGTGGAACGACTGGCGCACATGGCTCGCCGAACGCTCGGGCAAACTGCGCGCCGCGCCCAAAGCGCTCGGCAGCAAGCGTCATCGACGTATCGGGGATGCGCCGGGAACGTATGTTCACGAGGCGTAATCCGCCTCAAAACTTCAAACGTCGGAAGGCGCACCGGGGAATGCCGCGCGCTTGCCCGGCGTTTCGTCGACATTCACATGGACAAGAACGATGAAAAGTGTGCGTACAGTGGATATACAGACCGTCGCGCTCGGCGCACAACTGCTTCGCGTCGGCATCTGGCGAGGCGGCGATGCGTCGCCGCCGCTCCTCATCTTCAATGGCATCGGCGCGAATCTCGAACTGATCCAGCCGTTCGTCGATGCACTCGGCGACGTGGAAGTCGTGATGTTCGATATTCCCGGCGTGGGCGGATCGCCCGCGCCGCTCATGCCGTATCGCTTCTCGACGCTCGCGGTGCTGGCCGACCGGCTGCTCGCGCAGCTCGGCTATGACGGACCGGTCGATGTGCTCGGCGTGTCATGGGGCGGGGCGCTTGCGCAGCAGTTCGCGTATCTGTATCCGTCGCGTTGCCGGCGGCTGGTGCTGGCCGCGACTTCGCCGGGCGTCATCATGGTGCCGGGCCGGCTTTCGGTGCTTTCGAGGCTGGTCGGGGCGCGCCGCTATCGGGACCCCGATTATCTGCGGGAGGTCGGCGCGGAAATTTATGGCGGCGCGTACAGGCGCGATCCCGAGTTGCTGGCGGAACACGGGCGTCATATTCAGCCGCCCGGCGGGCGTGGATACATGTACCAGTTGCTCGCCACATGCGGATGGAGCAGCCTGCTGTGGCTCGGTTCCTTGCGCCAGCCGACACTCGTCATGCATGGCGACGACGATCCGATCGTTCCTCTCGTCAACGCGAAGATCATTGCCAGCCGCATCCGTCAGGCGACGCTTCGCGTCATCGAGGACGGGCATCTTTTTCTCATCACGCAAACCGATGAAGTGGGACCGCTGGTGCGCGAGTTTCTGCTGGAAGCGTAGTGCCGACGTGACGAGGGCCGCGCAAGCGGCCCTCTCGATTCACATGTTCGGATAACCCGGGCCGCCGCTGCCTTCGGGCGTGACCCATACGATATTCTGTCCCGGGTCCTTGATGTCGCAGGTCTTGCAGTGCAGGCAATTCTGCGCGTTGATGACGAGTTGCTCGGCGCCGTCATCGTCCTTCACGAACTCGTAAACGCCCGCCGGACAATAGCGGCTTTCCGGTCCCGCGTACTTCGCGAGATTGATCGCGACGGGCGCGGTCGCATCCTTGAGCGTCAGATGCGCCGGCTGGTTCTCCTCGTGATTCGTGTTCGAGATGAACACCGAGGAGAGCCGGTCGAACGTCAGCTTGCCGTCGGGTTTCGGATAGACGATAGGCGTGGCGTTCGCGGCGGGCTGCAGCGTTTCGTGATCCGCATGACGATGCCGCAGCGTCCACGGCACCTTGCCGCCAAAGAGCTTCTGTTCGACGCCCACCATCAACGAGCCGACAACCAGCCCCTTGCTCATCCACTGCTTGAAGTTGCGCGCCTTGTGCAGTTCCTCGTGCAGCCACGAACGCCTGAACGATTGCGGATAATCGCCCAGTTCGTCATGCTGACGGCCGCAACGGATCGCATCGAAGGCGGCTTCGGCGGCGAGCATGCCGGACTTGATCGCGCCGTGGCTGCCCTTGATCCTCGACGCGTTTAGAAAGCCCGCGTTGTCGCCGATCAGCGCGCCGCCCGGAAACGTCAGCTTCGGCAGCGCGGTGAGACCGCCCGCCGTGATGACGCGCGCGCCATACGACAGGCGCTTGCCTCCTTCGAGAAACGGCCGGATCGCGGGGTGTGTCTTGTAGCGCTGAAATTCCTCGAAAGGCGACAGGCACGGATTCCGGTACCCCAGTCCGACGACAAAGCCGACCGCCACCTGATTCCCGTCGAGGTGATAGAGGAACGATCCGCCATAGGTGTCCGTGTCGAGCGGCCAGCCGGCTGTGTGAACGACGAGGCCCGGCTTGTGCTGCGCCGGGTCGACTTCCCACAGTTCCTTGATGCCGAGCCCGTAGACCTGATGGCCCGCGTTCGCCCGCAACCCGAACTCATCGCTCAAACGGCGGCCGAGATGACCGCGCGCGCCTTCCGCGAACAACGTGTACTTCGCGTGCAGTTCCATGCCGAGCTGAAAGCCGGCGGTCGGCTCGCCATCCTTGCCGACGCCCATGTTGCCGGTGGCGACACCCTTGACCGAGCCGTCGTCGCGATACAGCACTTCGGCTGCCGGAAAGCCCGGGAAGATTTCGACGCCGAGCGCTTCGGCCTGCTGAGCGAGCCAACGCGTCACGTTGCCGAGGCTGATCACGTAGTTGCCGTGATTCCTGAAGCTCGCGGGCAACGCCCAGTTTGGCGTCTTGACCGACCCCTTCTCCGACAGGAACAGGAACCGGTCTTCCGTCACTTCGACATTCAGCGGCGCCCCGAGCGCCTTCCAGTCGGGGATCAGTTCGGTGATCGCGCGCGGGTCCATGACCGCGCCCGAGAGAATGTGCGCGCCGATCTCCGAGCCCTTTTCGAGCACGCAGACCGATACGTCGGCGCCTTCCTGCTGCGCAAGTTGCTTGATGCGGATGGCCGCCGACAGCCCCGCCGGACCGCCGCCCACGATCACCACGTCGTATTCCATCGATTCGCGCGGGCCGTACGCTTCGATCCATCGGTCCGATGGATTCGCCTGTCTGGTCGATATTGTCATAAGGTGGTCCCCTCGCTCAGAACTGGTCTGCGTCGAGCGCGAGCACGCCCTGATCGCCCTTCGCGCTGACGATCGACGCTTCCAGCGCAACCGCCTGCGGCAGCAGATGATCGGCGAAGAAATGCGCGGTGGCGATCTTGGCGTCGTAGAACGCCGGATCTTCGGCGCGTTTCGTGTGCGCCGCGATCAGCGCGCGCGCCATCTGCCAGCCCGACAGCACGATGCCGGCGAGCTTCAGATAGGCCACGCCGCCCGCGAAAACGGCTTTCGTGTCGCTCTTCGCGTTGTGCAGCATGAACTCGACGGTGTTCGCAAGCGCGGCGCGTCCGGCCATGAGCCGTCGATGCATCGCACCGAATGCGGCGCCGTCGTGCTGTTCGAGCGCGGCGAGCGTCTCGTCGATCTGCGCGAGGATCGCGCGGGCGGCCGCGCCACCGTCGCGAATCGTCTTGCGGCCGATCAGGTCGTTGGCCTGGATCGCGGTCGTGCCTTCGTAGATCGTCAGGATGCGGGCGTCGCGATAGTGCTGCGCCGCGCCCGTCTCTTCGATGAAGCCCATGCCGCCGTGCACCTGCACGCCGAGGCTCGTGACGTCGATCGACATCTCCGTGCTCCAGCCCTTCACGATCGGCACGAGGTATTCGTAGATGGCGGCGTGCCGCGCGCGCGTGTCCGCGTCGGCGGCGTGATGCGCGATGTCGGAATGCGCGGCTGCGACATAGGCGAGTGCGCGGGCGCCTTCGGTCAGCGCGCGCATCGTCGCGAGCATGCGGCGCACGTCCGGGTGCTGAATGATGGCGACGGACTGTTTCGCGGAACCGTCGACGGGACGGCTCTGCACGCGATCCTTCGCATACGCGGCCGCCTGCTGGTAGGCGCGATCGGACACCGCGATGCCCTGCACGCCGACCGCGAAACGCGCCGCGTTCATCATGATGAACATGTATTCGACGCCGCGATTTTCCTCGCCGATCAGATAGCCGAGCGCGCCGCCGTGATCGCCGTATTGCAGCACGGCCGTCGGGCTCGCCTTGATGCCGAGCTTGTGCTCGATCGACACGCAGTGCACGTCGTTGCGCGCGCCGGGCGAGCCGTCGTCGTTCACCAGGAACTTCGGCACCAGAAAGAGCGAGATGCCCTTGACGCCTTCGGGCGCGTCCGGCGTGCGCGCGAGCACGAGATGCACGATGTTCTCCGCCATGTCGTGCTCGCCGTACGTGATGAAGATTTTCGTGCCGAACAGCTTGTAGGTGCCGTCGCCCTGAGCTTGCGCGCGCGAGCGGACCAGAGCGAGATCGGAGCCGGCTTGCGGTTCCGTCAGGTTCATCGTGCCGGTCCATTCACCCGAGATGAGTTTCGGCAGATAACGCTGTTTCAGTTCGTCGGAACCGGCGGTGAGCAGCGCTTCGATCGCGCCGTCGGTGAGAAGCGGGCAGAGCGCGAACGACAGGTTCGCGGCGTTCAGCATCTCGATGCAGGGCGTCGCGATCAGCTTCGGCAATCCCTGTCCGCCGAATTCGGCCGGATGCACCACGCCTTGCCAGCCGCCTTCGCCATACTGGCGGAACGCTTCCTTGAAACCGGGCGTCGTCGTGACTTCGCCGTCATGCCACTCGCTCGGATTCTTGTCGCCTTCGGCGTTGAGCGGGGCGAGAATCTCGCTGTTGAACTTCGCGGCTTCGTCGAGCACCGCCTGCGCGATGTCGAGCGAGGCGTCCTCGAAGCCCGGCAGCGCCGAAATGCTCGCGACATCGGCGAGTTCTTCGATCACGAACAACATGTCTTTCAGTGGCGCGGTGTACGTCAATTTGTCTCTCCGGATGAATGCGTGTGAGCGCAGCGGCAGCGGCCGTGAAGCTCGCGGATGCGCGCGTGCCATATCCCACAGTGCGTTGCGCCGATCTTAGAGCGGTGCCGGCCGGTTGCGCGCCTCCCGCAACGGGAGGGGCGCAGGTGCCGGTGACTTAAACGTTCACTGAGATGACGCGCGGCGGTTCGCCATGCCCACGGCGATAGGCTAATCTCCAAGAACCGCAATCCCGGCGCATTCGGCGATTCGAGTCCTTTGACAATCTCGCGGATAGTGCCGCTTTGACCGGGATGACGTCCCGGGGGAGTCTCCATGAGCGCAGTCACGCGGCGTATCGAAGCGGGCCATGTCCTGATCCATGCCCGCGCGTGGATGATTGCGCTCGGCATCTTCATCGGATGCGCGATGTTCATGCGTTGCGCCGTGGCCGCGCCCCTTCCCGCGGCGATGCAGGGCATCATCTCGACCTGGACAGCTTCGGGATCGCAGGCAGCCTCGCCGCCGTCACCCGCGAGTCAGGCCGAGATGGTGCGCTCGCTGAACGGCCTGATCGGTACGCTCGACAACGACGCGCAACGCAGCGCCTTCGTCGCGCAACTGAAGGTGTTGCGCGACGCCACGGAAAAGGCCGCGCCGGCCGCGCCCGTGCCCGTGGCCGTCAACGGCGACTTGCTCGGCGCGATTGCATCGGGGATCGCATCGGTCGAAACGAATCTCAGCCAGGGAATTTCGCCGTTGCGGTTCTGGAGCGCGCGTTCGAGCGCCGCTGCAAGCGAGCTGCGCGCCGTCGTCACGGGCGCGAATGGCGAATCGTTCGGCAGGATCGTCACCGGCATGGGCGCGACGCTCGCGCTCTGGGGACTGTGCGCGTACGTGCTGATCCGCGTTCAGCGACGCGTCTTTGCGCGCTATGGCAAGGACGTCGCGCTCGCGCCGAATCCGACATCGGTCGAGATGCTGAGCTTCGCCCTGCGGCAGACCGGACCCTGGATCGTCGCATTCCTGGCCGTGCTGTTCTTCGTGCGCGCGATGCCCGACGCGCTCGGCCGCACGCTCGGGCTCGTCATCGCGTATGCGATCCTGGGCGGGGCCATCTTTTCGGCGATCTGCATGATCGTGTTCTCGATGTTCAGTACGGCGCATCGTCGCGCCGCCGTGCAGCAACTGCTGGCACGAACGCTTTGGCCGCTGTTTGCGGTCGGCGCGTGCGGCGCGCTCGGCGACGGGACCGCCAATGTCGATGTCACGCGCCAGCTCGGCCCGAATCTCGCGGGCATCATATCGACCTTCGCCAATCTCGCTGCGGCGTTGCTCTTCGCCTATTTCGCGCTCGTATTTCGGCGGCCGGTCACGCATCTGATCCGCAATCGCCCGTATGTGCGACGGCGCGATCACCAGTTCGCGACCGAAACGCTCGATATCCTCGCGTCGCTATGGCATATCCCGGTATTGCTGATCGCGGCGGCGTCGGTCGTCGCGATCATCGACGGGCGTGGCACCGAAAGGGACGTGCTGCGTCCGTCAGTCCTCAGCGCGGTGTTGCTCGTGCTCACGATTTTCGTTTCCGCGTTGCTGCTGCATCTGACGCGCCGGCGCGACACGCGTGCGCAACGCCGCGCGCCGCACATGACGCGGCTGTTGCGTTTCGTGTGCACGCTGGTCGTGTTCCTGATCTGGCTCGCCTACCTGCGTTTCGAGCTGGAACTCTGGAGCGGACCGATTGCGCGCGTCATCAAACACAGCGCGATGACGCCCGGCTTCAGGCACGCGCTGATCGCGGTCGTCGCGACGGTATTCGGCGCGTGGTTTCTGTGGATTCTCATCGACACCGTCATTCTCGAAGCGCTCGGCCCGAACAACTCGCGCAACAAGGCGCTTAGTCCGGGCACGCGCGCCCGCACGATGCTGCCGATCGTGCGCAACGCGATCTTCGTGACGGTCGCGAGCCTCGCGGTGTTCGTCGCCGCCGCGAGTCTCGGCATCAATCTGACGCCGCTGCTCGCCGGCGCGGGCGTGATCGGTCTCGCGGTCGGGTTCGGCGCGAAGTCGCTCGTCACCGATCTGATCACGGGCCTGTTCATCATCGTCGAGGACACGATTTCGGTCGGCGACTGGATCGATCTCGACGGCGGACATGCCGGCACCGTGATGGACCTCACGATCCGCACCGTCCGGCTGCGCGATGCGCAGGGCGCGGTTCACACGATTCCGTTCTCGCAGATCAAGATCGTGAAGAATCTGTCGCGCGATTTTTCCAACGCGGTGTTCGAAGTGCGCGTTCCGTTCTCCGCGAAACTGGACGACATCACGCGCATGATCACGGAAGTCGCCGACGATCTGAGCGCCGACTTTCGCTTTCGCAGCGAGATACTGGCGCCGGTCGAAGTGTGGGGCCTCGATCGCTTCGAAGCGAACTGCGTCGTGGTGAAAGGGCAGATCAAGACCAGGCCGCTGCAGCAATGGAGCGTGGCGCGCGCCTTCAACGCGAGGCTGAAGCTCAGGATGGACGATGCCGGCATCGAGATGATGCTGCCGCAGATGCAGATTCACTCGCCTGCGCAGGAGCGCGGCGCGCCGGCTCAGCCTGAGTTGCGCGTGCTCAGGGAATAGCCTGAACGATCCCGAAGGTGTTGTTGCCCTATACTGAGCCCACTCCAGGAACCGGAGATTCCGATGCGCGTCCACGTCTCGCTGCCTGTTCTTGCGTCAGCTCTCCTCCTCGCGGCGTGCAATACGCCGCCTATCCCGCCGGGCAAGCCAGTGGATATACCCACGGCGCTCCAGAATGTCCTGGACGGGCTGTGCAACTTCAAGAAGGCGCAGGCCGAGCACAAGCGGGACTACGGCGTCGCCATCGATTCGATCACCGTGGAACTCGATCTGACCGTCGACGGCGCGCAAAACCCGCCCGTCGCCGTCGCGCCCGATATCAAGTTCATCCCGACCGTCAGTTACGGGCATATCATCACGGCGACTACCGGAAGCAGGCTGCTTGTTTCGCTGAAGAATGTCGATGGCGGCAAAGCGGCAGACATGCGATGCCCCTCGTCCACTGCCGAGAAATAGGCCGATTTGACGTGCGTCAATCAAGTAGTGGGGCGCACAGATAGGCTAGTAGTGTCGCGCAAGGCCTGGTGGCTGCGAGGAAAATGCCATGGGAATTCTAGTGTCAGCCGTGATCTTCCTCGTATCGGCTGGATATCTCGTCGGCGCGGCGGGCCCCGAACCGTCGACGGCGGTTACACCGACGTTCGCGCCGGATTCGCTGAGCGCCGCAAACAGCGCTGCGCGGCCCTTCGCTGGCCGCGGCGATTGAACGGAAGACGACGAGATCAGCTCCGTTGCGCGCCCGCGCCGCGGGCAATGAGGAATTCGTCCAGCTGCTCGAACGTTTCGGGCATCGCTTCGTCCATGCCTTCGATGGCGACGTCGAGCGCTTCCCTGGACGGATAAAGTTCGCGCATCACCAGCAGCGTCTTGCCATCCTTCTCCTCGAAGGTCACCGTGGTCACCGCGCCGTCTTCGCTTTCCTCGTTGGTCCAGACGAGGCGCGCATTCGGCACGACTTCGAGATACTTGCCGAAGAACGCCAGGGGCGCGGCGGCCTTGGGATGAGCGAACTCCAGGCGATATCCACCGCCGACGCGGACATCCTGTTCGCAGGAAAGCAGGGTCGCGCCGCTCGACTTCGGCACCCACCACTGCCTGAACAGTTCGGGCGTGGTCCACGCTTCGAACACGAGCCGCGGCGGGGCGTCGAAGATTCGCGTGATGACCATCTCGCGCTCGGACGTGCGTTCCGACGTCGTCCGGTTGCCCGTGCGCGCCGGCTCATTCTCTCTGCTTGCGACCATCACGTTTCTCCTTGCGTTTGAGTGCCTCGATGACCGTATCCAGCGCGTCGAAGCGCGCGGCCCACATCTGCCGATAATTCTCCATCCAGGCCAGCTCTTCTTCGAGACGGCGCGTGCCCAGCCTGCAGGTCCGCACGCGTCCCACCTTTTCCGTGGCGACGAGCTCCGCCTGCTCCAGTATGCCGATGTGCTTCCGCATGCCGGTCAAGGTCATGTGGAACCGCTCGGCGAGGTCCGTGACGGACGCGTCGGCCCGCATCAACTGCTCCAGCACGCCGCGTCGGGTGGGGTCCGATAGCGCGGCGAACGAAGCATCGAATCGAGCTTGTTGTGAATACTGAGCCATTTGGTTCAGTATTGCATGGGTATGGATGGGAGGCAAGGGAGGATCAGCACTCAGGATGCGTTGCGCTTCTGCCGAAGCGAAGGAGGCCGTTCGGTCAGGCTGCTTGCGGTGTCCTCGTCCGCCGAACCCGCAGCGATGAACTGGCGTCGATACTCGGCCGGCGTCGCCTGCTTCGCCGCCTTGAATTGCCGATTGAAATTGGCGACGCTCGCGAAACCCGAGCGGGCCGCGATGACCGAGACGGGCAGCGACGTATCGCCCAGCATCCGGCACGCGTGCCCGATGCGAACGCGCGCGATATATCGGCCGACGCTCTCGCCGATATGCTGCACGAAGTACCGCGTGAGCGTGCGCTCCGACAGGCTGGCCGCCGCACAGAGTTCCGAGAGCCGCAGCGGTTCGGCGAAGCGCGCATCGATCATGGCGAGGACGCGGTTGATCCGCTCGGGCTCGTGACCGGAGGGGCCGGTGTTCGTCTGATTGAAGGCGCTCGGCGAAGCGAGCGGATGGCCGTGCGCGTCGGCGAGCATGCACAGAATATCGAGCGCCGCGCTCAGGCGTTCGCGTGGCACGTTCGAGAGCAACTGATCCAGACGGCCGCGCATCCGTTCCCCGGCAGGCGGTTCGAACGCCAGCCCGCACGCGGCGCGCCGCAAGAGCTTGCGAAGCGGCTCGTATTCGCGGCAGCAATCCGCCATGCGTCTCGCCCACGCGCCGTCGAACCAGATGACGATGGCGACTTGTGGCAAGGACGGCTCGATCGAGCGGTTCGATGACCAGGTATGCGGCAAATCCGGCGGCACGAGAACCAGGTCCTCGGCTTCATAGTCGCTGACCGAGTCGCCGATGTAGCGCTTGCCGTGACTGTTCATCGTCAGCGTCAGTTCGTATTCCGGATGGTGGTGCCATTCGAACGGAATGCGCGCAAGCCGCCGATGGTAAACCCGCACCGAACAGTCCTCGCCGAACTCGACATGTTCGTAGGCTGGTTTCATGGCCGAAAACGCAAATGAATTGCCTGAATAGTATCACCAGCGCATAGCTCCGCGTCATATGCTGTGCGCACAGAAATTGACATGGAGACGATCATGGCGCTGAAAATCGATGACTTGCCCGGCGCGATCCGGCAGGCGAAAAAAGAGCTGCGGGCAGCGCTGCCGAACTACCGGGAGGTATTCGCCGAAGTCGAACAGGCGATCGTCGCTGAAGCGAAACGCATCGCCGCGCAGCGCGATCGAGGGGAAGACGTCATTCCCGAGATCCGGTTCGCCGACATCGCTGAACGACGTGTAACCGACGAGCAGATCGCGCTCGTCAGATCGCGCGGTGCGTGCGTGATTCGCAAAGTCTTCCCTCGCGCGCAGGTGCAAGCGTGGGACGACGATATCGCGCACTACGTCGAGCGAAACCATCTCGACAAGCGCCTCGAAAACCGCGCGGAAGACAAATACTTCGGACAACTGGCTTCGAGCAAACCGCAGATCTACGGCGTGTACTGGTCGAAGCCGCAAGTGCTGGCGCGTCAGTCGGAGACGCTGACGGCGGCGCGCGTCTTTCTCAACAAGCTCTGGCGCAACGAGAGCGAAGGGCGCGTCCACTTCGATCCGGAACACGTGCCTGTCTATGCCGACCGTCTGCGTCGGCGGCCGCCCGGCTCGGCATCGCTCGGTCTGTCGGCGCATTGCGACGGCGGCTCGGTCGAGCGCTGGATCGAAGGCAATTTCCGCAAGGTGTATCGCCACGTTTTCTCCGGCGAATGGCGCCGCTACGACGCGTTCGACGCCGCCTTCCGCCCCGATGTGGAAGAGATCGCGTCGCCGGCCGTGTGTTCGATGTTCCGCACGTTCCAGGGCTGGACCGCACTGACGCCGCAAGGCCCGGGCGACGGCACGCTGCAACTCGTGCCCATCGCCAATTCGATGGTGTACATCCTCCTGCGCGCCCTTCAGGACGATGTCGCCGAAGACGACCTGTGCGGCGCCATGCCCGGACGCGCGCTCTCGATCAAGCAGGAATTTCATGCGCCGCTGTTCGAGGCGTTGTCATCGATTCCGAAGATGGAAGCGGGCGATACGGTGTTCTGGCACAGCGACGTCATCCATGCGGTCGAGGACGAGCACAAGGGCGCGGGGTTCAGCAATGTGATGTACATCGCCTCGGCGCCCGCCTGCGCCAAGAACGACGCTTATCTAAAGCGTCAGTTGCCGAGCTTTCTGAAGGGCGAAAGCCCGCCTGATTTCCCGACCGATCATTTCGAAACCGATTTTGCCGGCCGCGCGACCGTCGACGATCTGACGCCGCTGGGCCGTGCGCAACTCGGGCTCGACCTGTAGTCGCACGCACTGCTTCATCCATAAGAAAACATCGGAGACTGCAATGAAGACATCACTGACGTCGGCCGCGGCGGCCGTCGCGCTGTTCATCGCCGGCACGCATGCGGTGCTGGCCGCCGAACAGCTCTCGGTTCTGCACTGGTGGACCTCGGGCGGCGAATCGAAGGCTATCCGCGTGCTCAAGGACGACATGAGCAAACAAGGCTATGAGTGGAAGGACTTCGCGGTCGCCGGGGGATCGGGCACGGCCGCGATGACCGCGCTCAAGACGCAGGTGATCTCGGGCAATGCGCCGTCGGCCGCGCAGATCAAGGGCCCGTTGATTCAGGACTGGGCCGATCAGGGCGTGGTGGTCACGATCGATCAGGCCGCGACCGACTGGAAGAGCCACACGCCCGCGCAGATCGACAGCGCGATGAAGTCGGGCGGTCATTATGTGGCAGCGCCTTTTTCCGTGCACCGGATCAACTGGCTGTGGATCAACAAGGCGGATCTCGACAAAGTGGGCGGCACGCCGCCGACGACGTGGCCGGAGTTCTTCGCGCTCGCCGACAAGTTTCGCGCGGCGGGCATCACGGCTGTCGCGCATGGCGGTCAGCCGTGGCAGGACATGACCATCTGGGAGACGGTCGTGTTGTCGCAGGGCACGGACTTCTACCGTAAGGCGCTCATCGATCTCGATCAGAAAACGCTGACGTCGCCGCAGATGGTGCAGGTCTTCGAGACCGTCCAGAAGATCCGCACTTACTTCGACAAGGCCTATCACGGCCGCGACTGGAATCTCGCCACTGCGATGGTGATCTCCGGTTCGGGCGGCATGCAGTTCATGGGCGACTGGGCCAAGGGGGAGTTCGCGAACGCGAACAAGAAGGCGGACGTCGACTTCGTTTGCGCACCCGCGCCCGGCACGTCGAATGCCTACACGTACACCGCGGATGCATTCGTGTTCTTCCAGCAGAACGGCAAGAAGGACGCGACGCCCGGACAACTCGCGATGGCCAAAACGATCATGTCTCCCGCGTTTCAGGAGCAGTTCAGTCTCAACAAGGGTTCGATTCCCGTCAGACTGGACGTGCCGATGGACAAGTTCGACAGTTGCGCGAAAAAATCACGCGCGGACGAGCAGGCGACGATCAAATCGGGCGGCTTTCTCCCCTCGCTGGCGTTTGGCGAACTTCAGTCTCCCGTCACCGCCGGCGCCATCACCGACGTCGTGACGAATTTCATGAACTCGAACGAAGACGCGAAAGAAGGCGTGCGCAAGCTCGCCGCTGCCGCAAAGGTCAAATAAGACATGGACCCGATCGCCAAGGAAAAATGGCCCCGTTCCGGGCTTGAGACAACGTTGATGGGATTCGGCGCCGCGCCGATCGGCAACATCTTCAGGCCGATCAGCGAAGTCGATTCCGCCGCCCTGATCAAGGCAGCCTGGGATGCCGGCGTGCGCTACTTCGACACCGCTCCGATGTACGGTCATGGTCTGAGCGAAGCGCGCTGCGGGCACGGGCTGCGATGGTATCCGCGCGATCAGTACGTGCTGTCGACGAAGGTCGGACGGCTCCTCAAGCCGCGCAGGCGCGCCGAAATCGACTTCGCGCCGTGGGTCGATGGCTTGCCGTTCGAAACCGTTTTCGACTACAGCTACGACGGCGCCATGCGCTCGATCGAGGACAGCCTGCAGCGTCTCGCGCTGGAGCACATCGATATCGCGCTGATTCACGATATCGATGTCTTTACCCACGGCGAGCGTCAGCCCGAGATGTTCGAGGCAGCAATGGCCGGCGCGTCGAAAGCGCTGCTGAAACTCCGCGATGAAGGTGTCGTGAAGGCGGTCGGGGTCGGCGTCAACGAATGGCAGGTCGCGCACGAAGCCATCCGCCGGCAGGATTTCGATTGCCTGCTCCTGGCCGGCCGCTACACACTGATCGAACAGGATGCGCTCGACGGCTTTCTGCCGCTGTGCGAAGCGCAACAGGTGTCGGTCATCCTCGGGGGCGGCTACAACAGCGGCATTCTCGCGACAGGCGCGGTGCCCGGCGCGAAATACAACTACGCGAGCGCGCCCGAGGCCATTCTGGCGCGCGTTCGCGAGATGGAGCAGGTCTGCCGGGAATACGCGGTTCCGCTCAAGGCCGCCGCTTTGCAATTCGTCCTCGGACATCCCGCGATCCCGACGAACATTCCTGGTGTACGCACGGTTGCGCAGCTCGAAGACAACCTTCAAACCTTCCGGACCGACATACCGTTGGAATTCTGGGCTGAACTAAAACGCCGCAAGCTGATTCGTCAGGACGCGCCCACGCCGCAATAGCGCGTCACACGTGCAGAACCAGCCCCTTTACCGCCTTGTCCACGGCTTTCCTCGATCCATGCAGCGCGAGGCCCACGAAATCGAGACTGGCTGCGTCCTGCGCACGGAATACCTCGCGATTGGCCGCATCGTGTCCCGTGGAAAACATCGCGTGCACGTACGGCACGATCTCGAGTTCGCTCGCGAGCGCCTGACGATGCGCGGCCTGCAGTCCGGACAGATCGGCGGCGAACACGAGCATCGGTTGGCCCAGCATGCGGCCATACCGATTTCCGGCCGCGTCCTCGTAGGGTTCGCCCAACGCTTCGGGAATCGCGGCCGCCACGCCGGTCGCGAGAAATGCGACCACGTTGAGCTTTTGCCAGACAGCCAGATCATCGCGCACGATCAGCGCCACTTTGGTATTGAACATGAATGTTCCTCCTTGGAACGCTCATGGTCCGCGATTCGCCGCGTTCAGTCTGGAACGTTTGTGCACATCTGCCGATAGGCCGCGGGCGTCATCCGATAGGCGCGGTTGAACCAGCGGCCAAGGTGACTCTGATCGGAGAATCCGACCATCGCGGCAACCTGCGCGGGCCGATGACCGCTCGCCAGCAATCGACGGGCGGCGCGCAGGCGCAAGCGCACGAGGTACGCGTGCGGCGACGTGCCGAACGTGCGCTTGAAAAGGCGCGTCAACTGAAACCGGTCGATTCCGGTAACCGTAGCCAGTTCATCGAGTCCGATGTTGCCGTCCATCTGTTCGTGCAGGAGATCGCGCGCGCGAAGGGCGGCAAGCGGCGCTGCTAGGGTAGTCATCGCCGGCGCGTCGCGCAACCGGCCGCCGAGTTGCGTCAGCAGATGATCGAGCGCCTGGTCGCGGGCCAGCCTGCCTTCGTCGTGGAAAGTGGCGAAGAACGCCGCCCGGATCGCGTCGACGAGACGGCGATCATCCACCAGCGTTTGGCGAAAGGCGGCCTCGACGCCGCGCAGTCCGGGCAGATTCAACTGGCGCGCCGCGTGCTCGACCCAGCCTTGCGGCAGATACAGCATGGCGTAGGTGAAGCCGCTCGCTTCCGGCGCATGACCGTCATGCAGCGCGCCGGGCTCGATCAGGATCGCGCGGCCCGGAACGCTCGTGTGCAGGGACCGATGGCACTGAAAGCGTTGCACGCCCTGCTCGGTGTAGCCGATCAGCATGTCGTCATGATCGTGCGGATCATAGGCCTGACCGCGGAAATGCGCGCGCAGCGCTTCGATACCCGTCTCGGGATCGCGCCGCGCGGCGAGCCAGTCATCGATTCGGTCGTTGGAGCCGGTTGTGTCTGTCATCGCTCATTCGCCCCGGCAACCTCAGAAATGCGCGCTCAGCCAGCGCCACGCGAGCGGCCCGCAGATCACGCTCCACGCCAACGCACCGATGACGATGGACACCGTAACCGCCGCGCTGCCGCAGTCTTTCGCGCGCCCGGAGAGTTCGTGACGTTCGAGCGAAATGCGGTCGATGGCCGCTTCGATGCTCGAATTGATCAGTTCGACGAGCAGCACGAGCAACACCGAAGCCGCGAGCAGCACGTGCTCGGCGGCGCTCACCGGCACGAAGGGCACGATCGGCAGCAGCACGGCCGCGACGCAGACCTCCTGGCGAAACGCGCTTTCCTCGCGCCAGGTGGCGACGATGCCGTTGCGCGAGTGACGCAGCGCGAACAGGCCGCGCAGCAGCCCACTGCGTTTGATGGGCAAGGCCTTTGGGGAAGAAGTAGATCGAACCATGGCGCGACGTGGCGATTTCGATGAAGGGGTCTCTGGCTTGAGCGCAATTCCCATAGATTATGCAACCGTTGCGCAATCAGGACGACCCGCAACTAACGGTCAATCCCGCCCCCGTCTGAGGATCGCGACGCGATTCACTCGGCCTCGATGCCCGAGCCTGCAAGCATCGAGGCCGAAGCCCCGCATTCATGATGAAACGAACAAGCCGCCGCCCGGCACTCACACGTGATGCAACTTGCGTTTGGGCTGATGCGTGCGTTGCCGCGTTTCCCAGCCTTGCGCGAGTCCCACTTCCGCGTGCGACGGTTCGAGCGTCGGGATGCCCTTGACCAGGTCGGCGGCACGTTCCGCCAGCATGATCGTGGGCGCGTTCAGGTTGCCGTTCGGCTCGGTCGGAAACACGGACGAGTCGATCACGCGCAGGCCGTCCATGCCACGCACGCGCAGTTCGGAATCCACCACGGCCATCTCGTCTTCGCCCATCCGGCACGAACCGCAGGGGTGCATCGTGCTTTCCAGGTTCTTCCGGACGAAGGCGTCGATCTCGGCGTCCGTGCGGACGTCCGGCCCCGGCGCAAGTTCGACATCGCGAAACGCATCCATCGCAGGCTGCGCGATGATTTCCCGCGTGAGGCGCACGCAACGCCGGAAGCCCTCGCGGTCTTCCTCGCGTTCGAGGTAATTGAAGCGGATCTCGGGATGCACGTACGGATCGGCCGCGTTCAGGCGCACGTAGCCCCGGCTCTTCGGCTTGTTGGGTCCGGTGAGCACCATGAACCCATGCCCCTTGAGCGGCTTGTCGCCGTCATAGCGCATCGCGGCGGGCAGGAAGTGGAACTGGATGTCCGGCCAGCGCAGTCCCGCTTCTGAGCGAATGAAGCCGCCTGCTTCGAAATGATTGCTGGCGCCGAGTCCGTCCTTGAAGAGCAGCCAGCGCAGCCCGATCATGAACTTGCTGAACGGGTCCATTCTGCTGTTGAGCGTGACCGGCTGCTTGCAGGCGTACTGGATATAGATTTCCGCGTGATCCTGCAGACTCTCGCCGACGCCCGGCAGATCGTGCCGGACTTCGACGCCCGCGCCACGCAACACTTTCGACGGTCCGATGCCCGAGCGCTGCAGCAGATGAGGCGAGCCGATCGGTCCCGATGAGATCAGCACTTCGGCGCGGCAGCGCGCGGTACGCGTCGTGCCGCCCTGTTCGTAGACCACGCCGACCGCGCGCTTGCCCTCGATCAGCACGCGATGCGTCATCGCGTTGGTCACGACATGCAGATTGGGCCGAGTCATCGCCGGACGCAGATACGCATTGGCGGTGGACCAGCGCACGCCGTCCTTGACGGTCATGTGCATCGCGCCGAAGCCTTCCTGCATATGGCCGTTGCAATCGTCCGTCTTGATGTAGCCCGCCTGCGCGCCCGCTTCGACCCATGCGCCGTAGAGCGGATTGCGCATGTTGTTGCCGTTGTTCGTCGACAAGGGTCCGCTCGCGCCGCGATACTCGTCGCCGCCGAACTTGTAGCTCTCCGCGCGCCGGAAATACGGCAGGCAGTTCGCATAGCCCCAGCCGCGCGCGCCGAGCGATTCCCATTCGTCGAAGTCGTATGCATGGCCGCGAATGTAGACGAGGCCGTTGATCGACGACGACCCGCCCAGCACCTTGCCGCGCGGACAGTGCAACTGGCGTCCGTCGAGATGCGGTTCCGGCGCGGTCTGGTATTTCCAGTTGTACTTCTTCGTGTTCATCGGCATCGAGAAGGCACTCGGCATCTGGATGATGATGCTGCGGTCGCTGCCGCCGTATTCCAGCACCAGCACGCGCACGGAAGGGTCTTCGGTGAGGCGGTTGGCCAGCACGCATCCGGCCGAACCCGCGCCGACGATGATGTAATCATATTGATCGGTGGACATGACTTTTTCCTGATCCTTTGCTGTTCAGAAGCGCTTGTCGCCAGTCGTGTACTGCGGCTGCGTCTTTTCGATGTGGTGGATGATCACTTCTTCGTGTCTCATGTCGAGCGAGCGCGCGAGCAGGAAGTACGCGACGCCCGAAACGATCAGGCCGACCAGCCACGCGAGATCGACACTGCCGATCGCCCGTGCGAGCGGACCGACGTAGACTTCGTCCTGACCGTCGAAGATGCAGAAGAAGGGGATCATCGCGGCGAAGCCGATCACGTATGAAATCAGGCCACGCGCGCCCCATGCGCCGTACACGCTGCCGTGCGGCATGAAGAAATGCGGGATCGCATAGCGGCCCTTGCGCACGAAGAAGTAATCGGTGAGATTGACCGCCGTCCACGGCACGAGGAAGTACAGCATCACGACGAGATAGATGTTCAGCACCGACAGGCCCTTGCCCGACGTGTAGATGCTCAACGCGACGCCGAGCTGCAGACACACGACAAAGAGCACCGCGACGATGCGCGTGCGGGCCGTCGGCCGCACCTTCCTGAACGAATCGACACCCGTGATGGCCGTGAGCTTCGCGCTGTAGATGTTCATCGCGATGACCGGCAGGAACGCGATGATCGTAACGGCGACCACCACGCTGCCGAGTCCCGGCGCGAGATCGCTGCCGACCTGATTGAGCGCGACGAGCACATCGCTCGCATGCAGGTGATCGGCGAGCCAGCCGCCCACGGCGATCATCCACGCACCCGACAGCGACGCGCCCACGAACACCGCCGCGATCAGCTTGCCGCCCGGCGTGTTCTTCGGCAGATAGCGCGAGTAGTCGGACACATAGGGCGCGTAGGCGATGTTGTAGCTCGCGGCCGCTGCGAACTGGGCGATGAATCCCGTCCAGTTGAAGCCGAGCGGCGCGGGCGGCGTTGCGCCTGCTGCTGCTGCGGGAAGGGGGATGTCGTGAACCCAGTGCATCAGCACCGCCAGCGTGACGAGGCCATACAGCGGCAGCGACAGGTAAAGCGCCCACTTGAAGCTGCGGTGCATCCAGTCATGGCCGAGCACGGCGAGTATCGACGCGGGCACGGTGACCGCGAGCGCGATCCTGAACGGGTCCCAGCCGAACAGTGTTTTCAGGCCCTGCATCATCAACACGAGATTGACGATGTTGAAGCCCGCGAACACGAACAGGGTCGCGAACAGCACCAGAATCACGCCGCGATAGCCGAACTGCGCGCGCGACTGGATCATCTGCGGCAAGCCGAGATGAGGACCCTGCGAGCCGTGAAACGCCATGAACAGCGTGCCGAACATGATGCCGAGCGTACCGGCGACCGTCGTCCACCACGAAGTCAGTCCGACGCTCGGGCCGACGAAGCCGATCGTCATCGTGAAGAACGTGAAGTTGCCGAGAAACCAGAAGGGACCTTGCCTCGATAACCGGTCGGTTCTTTCGTGCTCGGGAATGAAATCGATCGAATGACCTTCTATTGCGCCGTGTTCGCTTGCCGCCGCGCTTGCGTTCGCGGCGCTTTCATATGATTCCATCGCATACCTCGATCAGTAAGCTGATGCCATGAGAGGAAAAAGCAGAGGAAAAAGCGGAGGGCAAAGCGGCTCAGTGCAGCGTGATCCAGACGGCCTTGGTCTCCGTCAGATGGTCGAGCTGCTCCATCCCGAGGTCCTTGCCGAAGCCCGATTCCTTGAATCCGCCGAACGGCATCGCCGGGTCGATCGTGCTGTGCGCGTTCACGTAGACGCTGCCCGCGCGCAGTTGCGGCACCAGCGCGTGGATGCGATTCACGTCGTTCGAATAGATGGCCGCGGCGAGACCATAGGGCGAGTCGTTCGCGAGCCGCACGGCTTCGCCGATGTCGTCGAAAGGCGAGCTCACGAGAACGGGGCCGAAGATCTCTTCGCGGACGATCTTCATCGAGTTGCTGCAATGGGCGAAGATCGCGGGCTCGACGAAGTAGCCGGTTTCTTCCCGTCTGCGTCCGCCGTAGACGAGTTCGGCCCCTTCGCGCCGACCCGCGTCGATGTATGCGCTCACGCGTTCCTTTTGCAGCGCCGACACCAAAGGACCGATGAAGCAATCAGGATCGAGGCCCGGCGCAATCTTCAACGTGCGCGTGTAGTCGATGAGCGCGGCGAGAAAGCGTTCGTGAATCTTGCGCTGGACATACACGCGCGTGCCTGCGTCGCAGACCTGGCCGGAGTTGAAGAACATGCCGTTCGCCACGGCGCGCGCGGCGGCGTCGACGTCCGCGTCGTCGAGCACGAGCACCGGCGACTTGCCGCCGAGTTCCAGCGTCACGCGACGGATATCGTGCACGGCCGCCTGTCCCACGTTGCGGCCGACGTCGGTCGAGCCGGTGAAGGTGAGCTTGTCGATGCCGGAATGACGCGCGAGCGCCGCGCCGATCACGCCGCCGCGTCCCGTCACGACATTGACGACGCCTGGCGGAATGCCGGCCTCCTGCACGAGCTCGGCGAAGCGCAGCGTCGAGAGCGAGGTGAGTTCGGCGGGCTTGATGACCGCTGTGCAGCCTACGGCGAGCGCGGCCGCGAGCTTCCACGCCATGGTTTGCAGCGGAAAATTCCACGGCACGATAATGCCGACCACGCCGACCGGCTCCTTGCGCGTATAGGCGACGTAGTCGCCCGGCAGCGAAGGCTCGACGGTGCGTCCGTGCAGCTTCGACGCCCAGCCCGCGAAATAGCGGAAGGTATCGATGGTGCCCTGCACGTCGACGTCGCGCGCCTGCGCGGCGGACTTGCCCATGTCGATCGATTCGATTTCCGCGAGTTCGGCCGCGTTGGCTTCGATCAGATCGGCGAGCCGGTGCAGCAGGCGCTCGCGTTCGAGCGGCTTGAGCTTGCGCCACGGACCGCCATCGAACTGGGCGCGCGCGGCGCGCACCGCGCGGTCGAGATCGTCGACGGTGGCGAGCGGAATCTGCGTGATGACGCCGGTGGTCGACGGCTCGATCACATCGAGCGTCTCTCCCGCGCCGCCCGGCACCCACTCGCCGCCAATGAACATGTTCTGCGGCTTGCTCAAAAAGCGCGTGGTGGCTTCCTGAACGCCGAACCGATTCAGATAGTCGCGGACATTGGTATCCAAAACTCGTCTCCTGTTGGTCCGGGGCTTCATGATGTCGAGCCCCGTGAGTGTCGATGTGAACCGTGGATGTGCTGGCGCGTCGTCAGCGTTTGGCCTTGCTGCGCTCGTGAAAGATGAAGCCGATCGAATTCATCAGCAGTTGAGCGGCGAGAATCGGCGTGACGCCGGCGGGGTCGTAGGCGGGCGCGACTTCCACGAGATCCATTCCTACGATGTTTCCGCGGCTGCGCCGGGCGATCGCCTGGATGATCTCGAGCACCTCGTAGTACAGGAACCCGCCGTGGCTCGGCGTGCCCGTGCCAGGCGCGATGGACGGATCGAAGCCGTCGATGTCGATGGTTATATAGTAGGCCGCGCCTTCGGGAACCCGCGCGAGCACGCCTTCCGTGCCGAGCTTGCGCACGTCGCGCACCGAGAGGATTTCCGAGCCGGCACTGCGCGCGGCGTCATAGTCTTCGCGGTTCGACGACGACACGTTGCGAATGCCGAGCTGCGTCATGCCAACGATATGCGCCATCTCGGATGCACGGCGCAGCGGATTGCCGTGCCCGTAGCGCACGCCGTGGCGCTCGTCGACGAAGTCCAGATGCGCGTCGAAATGGATGATGTGAATCGGTCCTTTTCCCTCGAACGCCTTGATGACCGGCGCGTGGATCGAATGGTCGCCGCCCAGCGTGATGGGCATCGCGCCGCATTCGAGTATCTTGCGCACCGCGAGTTCGATGTTCGCGTTGCTGCTCGCCATGTCGGTGTGCACGATATCGGCGTCGCCGACGTCGACCATGCGCAACTGGTCGCGGCTCAGATACAGCACGTCGTCTTCGTGGTCGTACGCGCCCGCATGGCCGAACGAGAACAGCGTCGACGCTTCGCGGATGCTGCGCGGCCCGAAGCGGGCGCCGGAGCGCCATTGCGTACCCATGTCGTTCGGCGCGCCGAGGATCGCCACATCGGCGTCGATCCGGTTCCAGTCGAGGCACACCGGCGACTTCGCGAACGTGCAATGGCCGACGAACGGCAGGTTGAGCCGCCCGGATTCATAGCTGTTGCCCTGCATTTCAGCATCTCCTGTTCTGTCAAGTTGGACCGCAGGTTTGAGCCTGCGCGTTGTTTTGAGAAACTATGAACAGGAATGACGGGCGTAAAAATCACGAGTATCGGATGTTCACATCGGATAATCCGAAGCAACGACGAGGGGAGGCGGCACCCGATGACCCAATTGCAGGACGTTGATCTCAAGCTGCTGCGCGTCTTCATGGCCGTGGTGCGATGCGGCGGCTTTTCGGCCGCGCAGGCGAGCCTGAACGTGAGCCAGTCGACGATCAGCGAACAGATGACGACGCTCGAGACCCGTCTCGGGCTCAAGCTCTGCGAACGGGGGCGGGGCGGCTTCCGGCTGACCGAGCATGGCATCGCGACCTTTGAGGCGGCGCAACGGCTGCAGATCGCCGTGGAAGCATTTTGTATGGATACCGATGCGCTGAAGAAGCACATCTCGGGCAGGCTCTACCTCGGAACCATCGACAATACGGTTTCCGACAAAACCTCGCCGCTGCCGCATGCGTTGCAGAAGTTCGTATCGCGTGGGCACGATGTGCACGTCGATATCTATGTCGGCTCACCGGCCGAACTCGAGGAACGCGTGCTCGACGGGCGGCTGCACGTTGCGATAGGCCACTTTCCGATTCACGTGCCGGGGCTGAGCTACGACGAGCTATATGTCGAAGCGGACGGCCTTTATTGCGGCAGGGGCAATCCGCTTTACGCGAGCGCGTTCGATGCTGAGGTGTCCAGCGAGATGATCGCCGAAAGCCGGATCGTCGCGCGGGGTTACTTTCAGCAGCACGATCTGCGGATGCTGAGCGCGAGCAAGGCGGCGGCCACCGTCGACAACGTCGAGGCGCAGGCCATTCTCATTCTGTCAGGGGCGTATGTGGGGTTTCTGCCCAATCACTATGCTGCCGGCTGGGTCGAGAGCGGCGACATGCGCAGGGTCTGCGCCGGACGATTCGGCGGGAACTGGCCGTTCTGTGCAATCACGCGGCGCGGGGCTTCGATGGCTTCGATACTGAAGGTGTTTATGGCGGATCTGCAGGCATGTCATGAGGCGTTGCGGGTGGAGCGCGCTTAGGACGCGGAAGGGTCGTCGCGGGATCCCGTGATCGTGTCGATCTATTAGCACAGGGGCAACGCCAATAGACCGACGCGAATACGGGATCCAGCGATGCCCCGACACTCACTCTAATGCCGCGACAGCGCCGACCGCGAGGACATCTCCCGCGCCACTTCGGGCGTGATCGCTCTGTTGAGCATGAAGCAGGCAACCCCAGCCGCTAGCAACGGCAACGAACCGAGGAAGAAGATCGTCCCGATGGGCGTACCGATAGCGATCAGCACACCCGCAAGCAGCGGCCCGACAATCGCGCCGATGCGCGCCACCGCGAACGAAGCGCCGGTCGCGGTCGAGCGAATGAAGGTCGGATAGATCATGCTCGAAATGGCATTGAGACCGATATTGCCGCCCAGCACCAGCAGACCCGAGGCGAGCGCCATCGCCATGGTGGGACCGGCGCCCGTACCGACGGCCACGCCGAGCGCCGCCACCGGAATGGCGCCGAGAATCATCGTCAGTGTCATCACCGAGATGCCCTTCTTGTCGATCATCCAGCCGAAGAAGCAACTGAAGCCGGCGCCGAGCTGGAACAGAGCCTGACTGCGGGCCGCATTGGCAAAGCCGATTTCGTCGGTGAGCAGTGTCGTCATCCACTGCGACAGAAAGAAGTGCGTGACGAACGAAAAGCCGAGCGCCAGCCACAGGAACGCGGTCATCGCCGAGCGGCCTTCGGTGAAGAGGTGCCTCACCGGCACGCCCGTGCGTACCTGCTCCTGAATGGTGAAGCGCGTGTCATCGGCAAACCGCGCGCTGGGCTTGAGCTTGCGGGCATAAGCCAGGATGCGCTTGCTGCCGGGATTGCGCAGGGCCAGATAGCGAATCGATTCAGGCAGTCCGATCAACAGAATGATGCCCACCACCACCGCGCCGGCGCCACCCAGATAGAAGACCGAGCGCCAGCCATAGGCGGGAATGACCTCCGCCGCAAGCAGGCCGCCGCCGGACGAGCCGGCCGTATAGCCGAGATAGAGGAGGGTGATGACGAGACCCCGATTGGCCGAGCGGGCATAGTCCGTGATCAGCGAGACCGCCATCGGCATGCCGCCGCCGATGCCGAGCGCGGCGCAGAAACGCATGATCGACAGTGTGACCAGATCGTGCGCGAAGGGCACGGCGAAGGTAAAGCCGCCGAACACCACGGTCGCCAGCAGGATCGCGCGTCGCCGGCCGATGCGGTCCGCCAGCATCGCGAAGACGACCGAACCCGCCATCCAGCCGACGATGCTGACGTTGAACACAGGCGTCATCAGGGCACGGTTGATGCCCCACTCCTTGATGATGCCGGGCGCGGCGTAGTTCAGGGCCTGATTGTCGAAGCCGTCCGCCAGCATGACGAGGGCGCACAGGACGAAGAGGGTCACGGTGAACCAGCTCCGCTCCTGCGTCTCGACGACCTGGGCGATATCGACGGTAATCTTTTGAGTCATGGATGTCTCCGGATGTCTCAGCTCTAAGGGCTTATTCGCCGTGGCCGCCCGAGGCTTCGCGAACCGGTGTTTCCGGTTTCACGCCGCCGCGCCGGTTGGCCCACGTACGCTCGCCGGTCTCGCGCCAGCCGCCGGAGGTCGCCGCATCTGCATACTCATCCCAGCGCGTGTCCCAGTCGCCCAGGTGGTAGCCGTGCCAGGGCGGGCGCGGCGTCAGATGAGGGAGGTTCAGCTCTTCCCAGATCTTGCGTGCGGCGCTCATGTATCGCTCCGCCGGCAGAGCCAGCGGCGGCATGTCGTGCTTCAGCGTGGCGTCGATCAGAAGCGTGCTTTCGAGCGGCGCACGGCCGGACTTCGGACCATGGCCGCTCGTGCGATAAGGCGTCACATGCACGTCGTGCGTGAAGTCGGAGCGATACGCCAGCGACCAGAAGACGGCATCGGCGTTTTCCGGGTCGATGTCCTCGGAGACTGCGATGACCAGCTTGCCGCACTGTGCCTGAAGGGTCGCGGCGCCCTGCATGCCGCGCCAGACCTCCGCCTGCGGCGTGCCGCGCGCAAACTGCACGAAGATCACCTTGCGCAGGTTGGTGAGCGGCTCGTGCATCACCACCCGTTTGACGCCGCGCACGCCCATCACTTTTTGCAGATGCTCGAGGAACAGCGGCTCATAGGCCACCTTCTTCAGCACCGAGCTTTCGCTCGGCGTCACCTGACTGATGATCGAGACGAACACGGGCTTCTTCTTCATCGTGATCGCGGTGACGTGCATCGACATGTTGTAGTCTTCGAGCGCGATATGACCGTGGCTCTCGCCGAACGGACCTTCGGGCTCCAGAGCATCGGTGTCGATCAGGCCTTCGATCACGATTTCGGCATCGGCCGGGACGACGAGGTCGATGGTCCTGCAGCGCACCACCTCGACCGGCGAGCGCATCAGGCCACCGGCTACCGCCATCTCGTCCTGATCGATCTGCAGCTTTTGCGGGCCGGTGAACAACACGGCCGGCGCGCAGCCCAGCACGATCGCGCAGGGCATCTGCTGACCCATTGCGCGATATTTCTCCCAGTGCAGATAGCCGCCTGCACCCGACAGCCGGCTCGCCATGCGGACACCCAGCCGATCCTCCGACTTCAACGCGGCGCGGTACGTGCCCATGTTCTGGACGCCGCTCTCGGGGTCCTTGGTCACGCACAGCGTCGCGGTGAGATAGGGCGCGGCGTCGAACCCGGGCGTGGACACCGGCACCGGCAGCCGCGACAGCCCGCGGCGTTTCAGTTCTTCGCCCGTGATCACGACTTCCTGACAGGGCGCGTCATCCGCCATGACCGGCGCGATGGGCTCGGCGATCGCCTCCATCCAGACCTTGCCGATCTGATCGACCGGCAGGCCCAGCCCGGTCGCGTAGATCTCCGGCGAGGCCGCGAGTCCGCCGATCAGTACCGGGATGTCATAGGTCTGTCCTTCGCCGTCGACCACGTTGGTGAACAGGAAAGCGCGGCGCTGGTCTTCGTCCAGTCCGCCCTGAAACTGCCAGCGCGCGAGCGGATGCAGTTCCGTGTCCTTGTTGATCGGCCGCTCGATGCGGGTCAGGAGCCCCTTGGCTTCCAGCCGCGCGATATGTTCCTGCAGGTCGCGCGGGGCGCCTTCGGCGGTTGCCGCAGGCGTAAGATCGTGAGGCGACGTCGACATGCTTTCTCCTTCATGTGAGACCCGGCGGAGGGGTTCATCACGGTCATTGTTTGATTGCACGACAGGCTTCAGACGCCGCCCATGCACAGATATTTGATTTCGAGGTATTCCTCGATGCCGTACTTCGAGCCTTCGCGGCCGAGGCCGGACTGCTTGACGCCGCCGAACGGCGCGACTTCGTTCGAGATCAGACCGGTGTTGATGCCGACCATGCCGTATTCGAGCGCCTCGGACACGCGCCAGATCCGGCCGACGTCGCGGCTGTAGAAGTACGCGGCCAGCCCGAACTCGGTGGCGTTCGCCGCTTCGATCGCCTCGCGCTCGTCGTGAAAGCGAAAGAGCGGGGCGACCGGGCCGAAGGTTTCCTCGGTCGCGAAGCGCATCGATGCGGTGACGCCATCCACCACGGTCGGCTCGAAAAACAGTTTGCCCGCAGCATGACGCTTGCCGCCGGTGATCACGCGCGCGCCATGCGACACAGCATCGGCGATATGCGCTTCGACTTTCCCGATCGCCGCCTCGTTGATGAGCGGCCCTTGCGTGACGCCGCCCTCGAAGCCGTTGCCGACCTTGATGCGGCCGACCGCCGCCGCGAACTTGTCGGCGAATGCGTCGTACACGCGGTCCTGCACATAGAAGCGGTTCGTGCAGACGCAGGTTTGTCCGGCGTTCCGATACTTCGAAGCGAGCGCGCCTTCGACGGCCGCGTCGAGATCGGCGTCGTCGAATACGATGAACGGGGCGTTGCCGCCCAGTTCGAGCGAGAGCTTCTTGACGGTCGGCGCGCACTGGCTCATCAGCAGCCGGCCCACCGGCGTCGAGCCGGTGAACGAGAGCTTGCGCACGATCGGGTTGGCCGTCATCTCCGCGCCGATCTCGCGCGGATCGCCGACGACCACACTGAACACGCCCGCCGGAACGCCTGCGCGATGCGCGAGTTCGGCCAGCGCGAGCGCCGAGAGCGGCGTGGCTTCGGCGGGCTTCACGATCATGGCGCAGCCTGCGGCGAGCGCGGGCGCAACCTTGCGGGTGATCATCGCGGCCGGAAAATTCCACGGCGTGATCGCGGCGCACACGCCGATCGGCTCTTTCGTCACGAGCATGCGCTTGTCGCTGGAAGGCGAGGCGAGCACGTCGCCATCGACCCGTTTCGCCTGTTCGGCGAACCATTCGATGAACGATGCCGCATAGCCGATTTCGCCCTTCGCTTCCGCGAGCGGCTTGCCTTGCTCGGCCGACATGATGATCGCGAGATCGTCGGTATTGGCGATCATCAGCGCGTGCCA
>Ga0160459_100101_pt1 | contig 85203 bp, 77 predicted proteins | sample HID1973K_E6MG_FD_108208 | JGI IMG/M metagenome (GOLD analysis project Ga0160459, IMG submission 108208) | Enriched mosquito-associated microbial communities from UW Madison campus, WI, USA - HID1973K_E6 MG | ecosystem: Host-associated > Arthropoda: Insects > Digestive system > Unclassified ...
CGCGTTGCCTCGCAAAGGGGCTGGCTGCAAGGCGCCCGTGCGCAGCAATGCTGAAGCATTGCAAGCGCGGGCAACGCCGCAGACGGCCCCTTTGCGAGGCAACCCGAAGGGAAGCTCGCCACAACCCGCCCCTCGGCGTTGCGCTCCTTGTGCGTGCATATGCACGCACGGCGTCGCGCGCCTTGATGGGCAGGCTGTGGCGAGCTTCGCGACCCCTTGAATAGTGTTAACAGGCCCTAGAACTCGGCCTCGAGCTCGTCGATGGCCTCCGGCTCGGCCTTGGCCGCCTTCACCCAGGTCTGCATCGGCGCCAGTTCCATGATGCGCTTGCAGTAGGCGGCGCAATCCTTGTCCAGCGCCACGTCGTAGCTGAGGAAGCGCGTCACCACCGGCGCGTACATGGCGTCGGCCATGCCCGGCTTCTTGCCGAACAGGTAGGGGCCGCCGTAGGTCGCCAGGCACTCGCGCCAGATCGCCACGATGCGGTCGATGTCGCTTTGCGCGCGCGACCAGATCTTGAAGCCCTTGAAGTGCGCCTTGATGTTCATCGGCAGCGCGCCGCGCATCGCGCCAAAGCCCGAATGCATCTCGCCGCACACCGCGCGGCAATGCGCGCGCGCCTTGGTGTCGGCCGGCAGCAGGCCGGCCTTGGGGTGGATCTCGTTGAGGTATTCGCCAATGGCCAGCGTGTCCCACACCTTCACGCTGCCGTGCTGCAGCGAGGGCACCAGCATCGACGAGGACAGCAGCAATATCTCCGCCTTCATCGCCGGGTCGTCCGGTGGAATCACCTTCTCGGTGAAGTCGAGCTCGGCCAGGTGGCACATCAGCCAGCCACGCAGCGCCCACGCGCCGTAGTTCTTGCTGCTGATGGTGAGAACGGGTTTGGCCATCGCGTTGCTCCTGGTGGTGCTGTGTGCTGAGGTGCCGCCTTGGGCTGACGAGCCGTGCTTCATGCAAGCCCTGTACCACCCGCGCCGGGGCGCTGCACCTGTCCTGCGCGCGACAGCTGCACCGTTCTGGCGCCAGGCTTGGCCCGCAACTTGCCTGCTGCCATGCCATGCTGTACCGGGCCTACCAATCCAGTTCGGACCTGACCTCGCCGCTGCGCCTGGGTGCCCAGTTCATGGGGCGAGCCCTGTGGAACGACGGCGCCGAACGCTCCGCCACGCGTCGCATGGCCGCCTTCTACGAGGTGTTTTCACGCATGCGGCTGACGCATTCGCGCCCGCCTTTCGGCATCGGCAGCGTGCTGGTCGACGGTGAACCGGTGGCGGTGCAGGAGGAAGTGGCGCTCACCGCGCCCTTCGGCACGCTGCTGCATTTCCGCAAGACCACGCGCGCCGAGCAACCCAAGGTGCTGCTGGCTGCACCACTGTCGGGCCATTTCGCGACCTTGCTGCGCGAAACGGTGCGCACGCTGCTGCGCGACCACGACGTCTACATCACCGACTGGCACAACGCGCGCGACGTGCCGCTGTGGCATGGCGGCTTCGGGCTGGACGACTACACGCGCCAAATGATCGCCTTTCTCACGCACATGGGCCCGGGCACGCACCTGGTGGCGGTGTGCCAGCCCTGCGTCTCGGCGCTGGCGGCCACCGCGCTGATGGCCGAAGACGACCACCCCGCCACGCCGGCCAGCCTGACGCTGATGGCCGGGCCGGTGGATTGCCGCATCAACCCGACCTCGGTCAACAAGCTCGCCACCGACCGCCCGATCGAGTGGTTCCGGCGCAACCTGATCAGCCACGTGCCCTGGCCGCACGCCGGCATGATGCGCCGCGTGTACCCCGGCTTCCTGCAGCTCACGGCCTTCATGAGCATGAACGCGGAGCGCCACAAGAAGCAGTTCGAGGCGATGTACCAGCACCTGGTCGAGGGCGAAGTCGACCAGGCCCGCACCATCCAGGCCTTCTACGACGAATACCTGGCGGTGAACGACCTGCCGGCCGAGTTCTACCTGGAAACGGTGGAGCGGGTGTTCCAGACCTACGACCTGCCGCGCGGCGTGCTGACGGTGGGCGAGCGCACCGTCAACCCGGCGGCCATCCGCCGCACCGTGCTGCTGACGGTGGAGGGCGAGCGCGACGACATCTGCTCGGTCGGCCAGACGGTGGCGGCACAGGACCTGTGCAGCGGCATCCGGCCCTACATGCGCTCACACCACCTGCAGGCGGGCGTGGGGCACTACGGGGTGTTCAGCGGCAGCAAGTGGAATGCGCAGATCTATCCGCAAGTGCGCGAAACGATCCACATGGCGGCGCAACTCCATTAAGGGGCGCGCCGCCCGCTCAGCAGCTCAGGACTGCTCGCCTTCCTCGGCCGGCCAGTCGCGGATGTAGGCCTTGAGCATCTTGTTCTCGAAATTCTGGCTGTCGACCACCGCCTTGGCGACGTCGTAGAAGCTGATCACGCCCATCAGCATGTGCTTGTCCATCACTGGCATGTAGCGCGCGTGGCGGTCCAGCATGATGCGGCGCGTGTCGTCCAGGTCGGTGTCGAGCGTGCAGGTGACCGGGGCCGGGTCCATTGCCGCGCGCACGATCGTGTTGCCGACGGCGCCGCCGTTGCCCACCAGCGCCACGATGACTTCGCGGAAGGTCAGCATGCCGACCAGCTTGCCTTGGTCCATGACCACGAGCGAGCCGATGTCCTTGTCGGCCATGGTCGCCGCCGCGTTGGCGAGCGGTTCCTCCGGGGTGATCGTGTAGAGCGTGTTTCCCTTCACACGCAGGATGTCGCTGACTTTCATTGTGGCTCCTCACATGGGGCTGATGCCGATTCAAATATAGCCCACAAAGCGGACACAATGACCGCCCGCGCGGCGCCCACGCCGACGTCGCAGGCTTTGAACCGTAACCGGTCATTGCAGCAACTCTCACTGGAAAGGTCCCCATGCCCGGTTATTCCGATCCCGGCTTCGATACGCTCGCGCTGCACGCAGGTGCCGCGCCCGACCCCGCCACCGGCGCGCGCGCCGTGCCGATCCACCTCACCACGTCCTTCGTCTTCGAGTCGAGCGACCACGCCGCCGCGCTGTTCAACCTGGAGCGCGCGGGCCACGTTTACTCGCGCATCAGCAACCCGACCAACGCGGTGCTCGAGCAGCGCGTGGCGGCGCTCGAAGGCGGCATCGGCGCCATCGCCACCGCCAGCGGGCAGGCGGCGCTGCACCTTTCGGTGGCCACGCTGATGGGCGCCGGCGCGCACATCGTGGCCAGCACCGCGCTGTACGGCGGCTCGCAAAACCTTTTGCACTACACGATGCGGCGCTTCGGCATCGAGACCACCTTCGTCAAGCCGGGCGACCTCGACGGCTGGCGCGCCGCCATCCGCCCAAACACCAAGCTGCTGTTCGGCGAAACGGTCGGCAACCCCGGCCTGGACGTGCTCGACATTCCCGCCGTGAGCGACATCGCGCACAGCGCCGGCGTGCCGCTGCTGGTCGATTCCACCCTCACCTCGCCCTACCTCATCAAGCCCTTCGACTGGGGCGCCGACCTGGTCTACCACTCGGCCACCAAGTTCCTGTCGGGCCACGGCACGGTGATCGGCGGCGTGGTGGTCGACGGCGGCAGCTTCGACTGGGAGAAGTCGGGCAAGTTCGCCGAACTGACGCAGGCCTACGACGGCTTCCACAACATGGTGTTCAGCGAGGAGAGCACGGTCGGCGCCTTCCTGCTGCGCGCGCGGCGCGAGGGGCTGCGCGATTTCGGTGCCTCGATGAGCCCGCACACCGCCTGGCTGATCCTGCAGGGCATCGAGACCTTGCCGCTGCGCATGGAGCGCCACATCGACAACACGCAGAAGGTGGTCGAGTTCCTGGCCAGCCACCCCTTCGTCGCGCGCGTGGGCCACCCGCTGCTCGAATCCCACCCCAGCCACGCGCTGGCCAATAAGCTGCTGCGCCACGGCGCCAAGGGCGCGGGCGCGGTGTTCAGCTTCGACATCCGCGGCAACCGCACGCAGGGCAAGAAGTTCATCGAGACGCTGCGCCTGTTCAGCCACCTGGCCAACGTGGGCGATTGCCGCAGCCTGGTGATCCATCCGGCCAGCACCACCCACTTCCGCATGACCGACGAAGCGCTGGCCGGCGCCGGCATCTCGCAGGGCACGATCCGCCTGTCGATCGGGCTGGAAGACGCGAACGACCTGATCGACGACCTCAAGCGCGCGCTGAAGGCCGCGGAGAAAGCGGCATGAACATCACCGTCAACGACCAGACCGTGTTCGCCTACACCGGCGGCAAGCCCATCGATGCGGCCAAGCCCACGGTGGTGTTCATCCACGGCGTGCTCAACGACCACAGCGTGTGGATCCTGCAAAGCCGCTGGTTCGCCAACCACGGCTGGAACGTGCTGGCGATCGATCTGCCCGGCCACTGCCGCAGCACTGGCGCGCCGCCGGCCAGCGTGGAAGCGGCCGCCGCGCTCGTCCCCGCCCTGCTCGACGCCGTCGGCGTGAAGCAGGCCGCACTGGTCGGCCACAGCTTCGGCTCGCTGATCGCGCTGGAAGCCGCCGCGCGCCACCCGGAGCGCGTGAGGCACCTGGCGCTGGTCGGCACCGCCTACCCCATGAAGGTTTCAGCGGCGCTGCTCGACGCCTCGCTGAACGCGCCACAGAAGGCGATCGACATGGTCAACGTCTTCTCGCATTCCAAGATGGCGCCGCCGCCCTCCTCGCTCGGCCCCGGCACCTGGCTGCACGGCAGCGCGCGCGCGCTGATGCGGCGCGTGCTGGCGAGCAACACTCAGGTCAATGTGTTCCACACCGGCTTCAAGGCCTGCGACGACTATGCCGGCGGCGAAGCAGCCATCGACGCGGTGCGCTGCCCGGTGCTGTTCCTGCTCGGCCGCGGCGACCAGATGACGCCGCCGTCCGCCACGCGCGCGTTGACCGAACGCGCCAAGGATGCGCGCGTGGTCACCGTCGATGCCGGTCACGCGCTGATGAGCGAGGCACCGGACGAGGTGCTGGCGGCGCTGGCGCAGTTCGTGGGCGCGCGCTGAGCGCGCCGGTTCAAACGTCCAGCGGAAACACCGGCCGGCGCACCTTGCTGAACGGGAACAGGCTGTAGTCCGAGCTCGTCACGCCCCGGCTGTCGCACTCCACCAGGGCCGCCGACAAGGGCTCGAACACGGGGCGGCAGTACATGCGTGACTTCAGCAGCAAGAAGCGCTCGCTGCGCGGGTCCAGCCCCGCGCATTCGAAGACGCCGATGTCCCACGGCTCCTGCGTGCGCTCCGTCACGACGATGCGCGCCGCGCCGATGTCGAACAGCACCGTGCGCCCCATGCTGGCACGCTGGCCGGTGTAGGTCGGGCCGGTGATCACGTAGTTGCCGTCGCTCACCACGCGCACGGTGCCGGTCAGCCGTACCGGCGTCTTCGCAAGGCCGATGCAGGCCAGCGACACCTTGTTGCCCAGGTCCAGCGTGACCTCGGCGCCCTCGCCCGCCGCCACCAGCGCAGCCACCGCCTCCGGGTCGCACAACGGCCCGACGCCAATGCCGGCCAGCCCCTGCGCCAGTGCCTCCTGCAGCACGTCCATGGTGTCGCAGCTGCCGCCGGACATGCAGTTGTCGCCGTGGTCGAGCAGCAGCACCGGGCGGGTCGCACCTTCGGCCAACGCCTTGGCGCGTGCCACCGATTCGGCCAGCGGCTCGCTGCGGTAGACGAAGGCTTCGCGCTCGGCCCACATCTGGGCACCGATGCGGTCGGCCGTGGCCTGGGCGCGCTCGGGCGACTCTGCATCGACCACGATCACGCTCATGCACGGCGCCGCGATGTCCGACAGCGAGAAGCCGGCCAGGATCGAGACGGCCAGCGACTCCGTCTTTTCCGACGCGCGCGCCGCCTCGATGGCGCGCTGCATCGCGCCGGCAAAGGAGGCGCTGCGCAGCGTGTGCGCCATCAGCGGCAGCTGGCGCCAGCGCATGTGCGGGCGGCTGCGCCCCGCCAGCAAGTCGAACAGCAAGCGGCCGGCATGCGCGCCGGTTTCGTACATGTCGACGTGCGGATAGGTCTTGAAGCCGACGATCACGTCGGCGTTCTCCACCATCGTCGGCGTCACGTTGGCGTGCAGGTCGAGCGCCACGCCGATGGGCACGCCCGGCATGGCGGCGCGCAGGCGCCACAGCAGGTCGCCTTCGCCGTCGCTGCTGTTCTGCGCCACCATCGCGCCATGCAGATCGAGCAGGATCGCATCGCAGCCCGGCGCCGCATCGACGATGCATTGCGTCAGCGTGCTGTAGGCCTGCGCGTCGACCGGCCCGCTCGGGTTGGCCGAGGCGGAAACCGGCGTGACCACCTCCGCGCCCGCCGCCTCTGCCAGGTCGATGAAGGCCGACATCGCGGTGCGCATGCCCTTGTTGTCGCGGTAGGCCTGTTCGCCGAAGGTCGGCCCGTCCGGCCCGAAGGCGGCGAGCGGCGTCGGCACCGGCGAGAAGGTGTTGGTCTCGTGGTTGAGGCGCGCGATCAGCACTTTCATCGTGCCACCCCCGCGCTTTGCAGCATCGCCTGCAGCAGCACGTTGCAGCCCGCCTCCAGGTGCGCGGGCTGCGCGTCCTCGATCTCGTTGTGGCTGATGCCGTCGCGGCAGGGCACGAAGATCATCGCGGTGGGGCAGACGCGCGCCAGATACACCGCGTCGTGGCCAGCACCGCTGATTACGTTCATCCAGCTCAGGCCCTGCGCCTGCGCGGCTTCACGCACGGCCGAGACCAGCGTGGGCGTGAAGGGCTGCGGCGGGAAGTAGACGACCTGTTCTGCCGTCGCGACGATCCGGCCTTGCGCGCCGATGCGCTGCACGGCCGCCTTCAGCGCCGCGTCCATCGCCGACAGCACGGTGTCGTCCGCCGCGCGCAGGTCGACGCTGAGCTTCACCCGGCCCGGGATCACGTTGCGCGAGTTCGGGTAGTTGTCGATCCAGCCGACCGTGCCGCGCCCATGCGGCGCATGCGCCAGCGCGATGCGGTTCACCTCGGTCACCAGTTCGGCGGCGGCCAGCAACGCATCCTTGCGCAGCTCCATCGGGGTCGGCCCGGCATGGGCTTCCATGCCCTGCAGCACCACGTCGTACCAGCGCTGGCCGAGCGCGCCTTCCACCACGCCGATGACGCGCTCGTTGGCCTCCAGCACCGGGCCCTGCTCGATGTGCGCCTCGAAATAGGCCCCGACCGGCGATGCGGCAGCCGAAGCGCTTGCGGCGCCCGCGTAGCCAATGGCGGCGAGCGCATCGGCCACGCTGACGCCCTCGGTGTCGCACTGCGCCAGCGCATGTTCGAGCGTGAAGGCGCCGGCGAACACGCCCGAGCCCATCATCACCGGCACGAAGCGCGAGCCTTCCTCGTTGGTCCACACCGCGACCTCCAGCGGCGCCTCGGTCTCGATGCCGGCGTCGTTCAGGCTGCGGATCACCTCCAGCCCGGCCAGCACGCCGTAGTTGCCGTCGAACTTGCCGCCGGTGGGCTGCGTGTCGATGTGGCTGCCGGTGGTGACCGGCGGCAGCGCAGGGTTGCGCCCGGCGCGGCGCGCGAAGATGTTGCCGATGGCGTCCACGCGCACGGTGCAGCCGGCCTCGCGCACCCAGCGCGTGAAGAGGTCGCGGCCCTGGCGGTCGAGTTCGGTCAGCGCGATGCGGCAGACGCCACCCTTCTCGGTGGCACCGATCTGCGCGAGCTGCATCAGCGAATCCCAGAGGCGCTGGCCATCGATTCGCAAGGCGCGCACGTCGGGCGCGGCCGAGAGTTGGTTGGTTGTGTTCATGACTTGTTGTTCACGCCCTTTCAGGCGAGTCCTACGCCGAGATAGCGGTCTTTCACGTCGTGATCCGCCATGAAGCCGGCGTTGCCCGCCTCGTGCACGATCACGCCCTGCTCCACGATGTAGTGCCGGTCGGCCAGCTGCACGCAGACCTCGAGGTTCTGCTCGACCAGCAGGATCGCCACGCCGGCCGCCTTGATCGCCTTCAGCTGCGCGACGATCTCTTCCACGATCACCGGCGCCAGGCCTTCCACCGGCTCGTCGAGGATCAGCAGGCGCGGGTGGTTCATCAGCGCGCGGCCGATCGCCAGCATCTGCTGCTCGCCGCCCGACAGCTGGCCGCCGCCGTTGCGTCGGCGTTCCTTCAGCCGCGGGAAGGTGCGATAGATGTCGGCCAGCTGCCAGGGCGAGTCGCGCCGCTGGCCGAGCAGCAGGTTCTCTTCCACCGTCAGCAGCTTGAAGATGCCGCGGTGTTCGGGCACCAGGCACACGCCGCGCGCGGCGATGCGGTGCGGCGGCAGGCCGGCGATGTCCGCGCCCTGGAAACGCACGCGCCCGCCACTGGGCGTGACGGCGCCGACGATGCTCTTGAGCGTGGTCGACTTGCCGGCGCCGTTGCGGCCGAGCAGCGTGACCAGTTCGGCATCCCCCACCGTGAGCGAGACGCCCTGCAGCACGTGGCTCTTGCCGTAGTGGGCGTGCAGGTCGGCGACTTCGAGGATGTTGCTCATTGGTCAACCCTCACAGAACAGTGGCTGTTGCTCCTTCCCCCTCTGGGGGAAGGTTGGGATGGGGGCATCGGCCGGCAGATTCGCCTGCAGCGATGGACAGGCCCGGTGCCCCCACCCCAGCCCTCCCCCGGAGGGGGAGCGAGGCATACCCGGGCGCTCATGCCTTGCCCCCGGTGATCATGTTGCCGAGGTAGGCCGTACGCACCCGCGCATCGGCCCGGATGTCGCCCGGCAGCCCTTCCGCGAGCACGCGGCCAAGCTGCATCACGGTCACGGTGTCAGAGATGTCCATCACGATGTTCATGTTGTGCTCGATCAGCACCACGGTGTGCGCATCGCGCAGGCCGCGGATCAACTGCTTCATGTCGTCCAGATCGTCGATGCCCATGCCCGAGGTCGGCTCGTCGAGAAAGATCGCCTTGGGCCTGGCGGCCAGCGCCATGCCCACCTCGAGCCGGCGCTGCTGGCCATGCGAGAGCACGCTGGCGGGCGAGTCGACCAGCCGTTCCAGCCCGACGCGCGCCAGCACCTCGGCCACCGTCGCGGCACAGGCGCGCTCGCCGAGCGGTGCGCGCCAGCAGTTCATCGCCTGGCGCGGCGCAATGCCCTGCGCCGCCACGCGCAGGTTCTCGCGCACCGACAGGCTGGGGAACAGGCTGGTGACCTGGAACGAGCGCGCCATGCCGCGCTGCACACGTTTGTGGTCAGGCTCGCGCGTCACGTCGTGGCCGTCGAACAGGATGCGACCGCCGGTGGTGCTGCCGGTGCCCGTGAGCATGTGGAACAGCGTGGTCTTGCCGGCGCCGTTGGGGCCGATCACCGAATGCACGGTGTTGCGCTTGATCTTGAGGTCGACACCGCCGAGCGCGGCGAACTTGCCGTAGTGTTTGGTCACGCCGATTGCTTCGATGAGAACGTCGCTCATTCGGTCACCTCCGCGCTGCGCAGTGCGGGTTTCGGCTTGGACGTGGCGGCCGCCGGCCCGGCCTTGCGAAAGACACGGCGCCAGGCACTTTCGGCCAGGCCCCACAGGCCGCGCTGCATGCCGATGCTCACGCCGATCAGCAGCAGGCCCAGCAGCAACAGCCAGCGTGGCCACAGGGTGGAGAGCCAATCGGCCAGCAATACATAGAAGGCCGAGCCCAGCACCGAGGCGAACAGGTTGCCGGTGCCGCCGATGACGGTGATGACCAGGATCATCTCGCTGGTGTGGTATTCGGCGTTCGAGAGCGGCGCGATGCCGGTCATCATCGCGTGCAGGCCGCCGGCCAGCCCGGTGACGGCGCCCGAGATCACGAAGGCCTGCAGCTTGAAGCGGCGCAGGTTGTAGCCCACCGCGGCGGCGCGATCCTCGTTGTCGCGGATGGCGAGCAGCGTGCGGCCGAAGACCGAGTCGGTCACCTTGAGCAGCAGCGCGAAGACGGCCAGGAACACCACGGCGACGAAGGCGTAGTACTGCCACGGCGTGGCCATGAAGGCCGGGCGTGGCACGTCGAGCAGGCCGTTGTCGCCGCCGGTCAGGCCGGAGGCGGTGTAGGCCACGAAGTAGAACATCTGCGCCATCGCCAGCGTCAGCATCACGAAATAGGTGCCGCGCTGACGGATGGCGATCCAGCCGACCAGCGCCGCGCCCAGCGCCCCCATGGCCACGGCGGCGGCCAATGCGAGCGGCATCGGCCACTGCAAGCGCGTGAGCAGGATCGCGATGGTGTAGCTGCCCAGGCCGAAGAAGATGCCCTGCCCGAAGGACAGCAGGCCGGTGTAGCCCAGCAGCAGGTTGCAGCCCAGGGCGGCCAGCGCGTAGATCAGCACCTCGCTGGCGAGCGAGCCCGAGCGCAGCACCAGCGGCAGGCCCAGCGCCACGATGAGGGCCAGCAGGAAAGTGAATTTCTTGGGCATGGCGGGGTTCATCCTGTGCGGCCGAGCAGGCCATGCGGGCGCAGCAGCAGCACGGCGCCCATCGCGATGTAGATCATCAGGCTGGCGCCGGGCGGCCAGATCGTGCTCATGAGGCTTTGCACGATGCCGATCAGGATGCCGCCCACCAGCGCCCCGCTGAAGCTGCCGAGGCCACCAATCACCACCACCACGAAGGCCACGCCCAGCGCCTCGACGCCCATGAAGGGCTCGGCCCCGCGAATCGGCGCGGCCAGCACGCCGGCCAGCGCCGCCGTGGCCGCGCCGAGCGCGAACACCAGGCTGAACACGCGAAACACGTTGATGCCCAGCAGCGACACCATCTCGGTCGACTCGCTGCCGGCGCGCACCGCGCTGCCCAGGCGCGTGCCCTCCAGCACCCACCACAGCAGCACCGCGAGCACGGCGGTGAAACCGATCACGAACAGGCGGTACTTCGGGTAGATGAAGCTGCCCCACATCACCACGCCCTGCAGCAGATCGGGCGCCGGCACGCTGTTGCCGATGGGGCCCCAGAACACGATGACGATCTCCTGCACCGCAAGCGCAAGCCCCACGGTCACGAGGATGTGGAATTCGTGCGGCTTGGCGTAGACGCGGCGCAGCAGCAGTTTTTCCGCCAGCCAGCCGAGCGCGCCGACGAACAGCGGCACCAGCAGCAACGCCAGCCAGAAATTCAATCCCCAGGCCAGCGCCTGGAAGCACAGGTAGGCGCCCAGCAGGTAGAAGGCGCCGTGCGCGAAGTTCACGAAGCGCAGCAGGCCGAACACGATGGACAAACCAACGGCCAGCAGGAAATACAGCATGCCGATGCCGACGCCGTTGATGATCTGGAGCAGGTAGACGGACATGGGTGTTGTGTGAGCAAACCAGCGGCCTGCGCCCCGCCCGAGCCGCAGCGGCGCAGGGAGGTCGCAAGCGCGCGGTCGACGCGCGTCAGGCCAGCGTGCAGCCGGTCTTGTCGACGGGCAGGAAGGACTTGCCGGAACTCACCACGTCGACGTAGTCGGCCGGGTTCGCCATCTTCGATTTCGCCTTGCCCTTGAGCAGGTAGTAGTCCTTGATCACCTGGTGATCGGCCTTGCGGATTTCCTCGGTGCCGGTGAGGCCGTCGAACTTCATGCCTTCGAGCGCGGCGATCACCGCCTTCTGGTCGACCGTGCCCGCCTTCACGATGCCGTCGAGCAGGATCTTGGTGCAGATGTACGAGCCGGCCATGCTGTAGTTGGGCACGATCTTGAGTGTGTCGAGACTGCGTTTGACCAGATCCTTGTTGAGCGCGGTGTCGGCCGTGTGCCAGTACTGCGCACCGAAATAGACGCCGTCGCACAGGTCGGCGCCCAGTTCATCGAACTGCTCCAGGCCCGAGGCCCAGGCCATCAGGATCGTCATGTTCTTGTGCATGCCGAAGCTCACCGCCTGGCGCAGCGCGGCCGACGACTGGGCACCGAAGTTCAGCAGCAGCAGCACGTCGGGCTTGGCGGCCATGGCGTTGGTGAGGTAGCCGCTGAATTCCTTCTCGTTGAGCGAGTGGTAGCTGTTGCCCACGTGCTCGATGCCCTTCTCCTGGAAGATGTTCTTGGCTGCGCTGAGCAGGCCGTCGCCGAACACGTACTGCGGCGTGATGGTGTACCAGCGCTTGGCCTTGGGCAGCGAGGCGATGAGCGGGCGCACGGTCTGCTCGATGGCACCAAAGGTGGGCACCGACCAGCGGAAGGTGGCGGGGTTGCAGTCCTTGCCGGTGATCTCGTCGGCGCCGGCCGTGGTGATGAACAGCGCGCCGACCTTCTCGGCTTCCTTGCCCATGGCCAGCGCTTCGGACGACAGGATGCCGCCCGCAAAGAACTTCGCGCCCTGCTGCTCGGAAGCCTCCTGCACCTTGCGCACGGCGGTGGCCGGCTTGCCTTCGGTGTCGAGCACCGTGTAGGCCAGCGGACGGCCCAGCACCTTGCCGTATTGCTCGATCGCCAGCTTCATGCCCAGATCAGCGAACTTGCCGTTGGCGGCAAAGGCGCCGGACATCGGCACCGGCGCACCGAAGCGGATGGTGTCCGCGCCCTGGGCAAAGACCGAACGGCCGCCCAGAAGCGAGGCGGAGGCGGCCGACAGGGCGCCGAGCTGAAGAAGTTGTCTGCGTTGCATGGAGTTCTCCGATCGTGGGTTGGGGGAGTGAGACGAGAGCGGCGGCCCGGCAATCGCCGGTCAATTTAAGCGGATAAATAGGATTAATATGCTGGTAAAAACCCGTTAGCAATCCCTGTGCCTGAAACCCACCCACCCCTGTCGATGGCCTCGTTAAGATCGCGCAGTTGCGCACCCCGCGCCTGTCTGTCGATGTGCATGGAGCGTTTTGAATGAGAGTGGGGCAGAACCCGCCCAAGCGGCAAAAGCTCTCGGACGTCATCGTCGAAGACGTCAAGCGATGGATCGTTGCCGAGCGCAAGCAGCCCGGTGACCGGCTGCCCAACGAGAAGGAGCTGATCGAGCTGTTCGGCTATTCCAAGAGCACGGTGCGCGAGGCGCTGAAGGCGCTCGAGGTGCGCGGACTGGTGTCGATCCGCACCGGCCCCGGCGGCGGCGCCTACCTGCAGCAGGTGTCGGTCGAGCATGCGTCGGAGCCACTGCGCAACTTCCTGCATTTCCATCATCTCGACGGGCACCACATCTACCAGTTGCGCAAGGCGCTGGAGCCCGAACTGGCCGTGAGCGTGGTCGGCCGGCTGACGCCCGAGCAGTTCACGCGGCTCGAAGACAACGTGCGCCTGTGCGCCACGGAGCCCACCAACGAGGACGAGCTGCGCACCCAGCGCGAGGCGGAACTGGCCTTTCACACCCTGCTGGCCGAGGCCTGCCCCAATCCGGTGCTGTCCTTCATGTGCCGCTTCCTGAACGACCTGCTGCGCGACCTGGTCGTCTACAAGAAGGCGATGGAGCACCACCACTTCGGCGAAGCCAACGTGGACTATCACACCCAGTTGCTGGCGGCCTACCGCAAGGAAGATGCGGACCAGGTGCGGCGGCTGATGACCGAGCACATGGTGGACGCGGAGCACCACATGCACGAGATGGAAGCGCACATCGGCGCCAAGCATCTTCTGTTGCCAAGCGGGCAGCGTTAAGCCTCTTTCTCCCTCCCCTTCCGGGGGAGGGCCGGGGTGGGGGCAGCGGGCGCATCCATCGCTGCGGCTGCCGCTACCGCCCGGTGCCCCCATCCCGGCCTTCCCCCAAGGGGGGAAGGAGGAAGACTGAAGGGGCGCTTACTTGTGCGCCTCCGCCAAGCACGCCTGAAACGCCAACACCGCACGCGAAGGTTTGGGCGAGCGCCGCCACAGGCTGACGAAGCGGCACGCGTAGTTGAAGCGCGCCGGCAGCACCACCTTCATCAGGCCGCGCTGTTCGAACACCTGCGCGTAGTGGTCGGGCAGGAAGCCCAGGAAGCGGCCCGAGAGAATCAGCGTGGCGATCGCCTCCTGGTCGGAGCCGGTTGCCTTGCGCGAGAGGCGCGCGCGGTGGCTCAGCTCCATGTTGGGCGAGTGGTAGCCCAGGCCGGCGAAATGGTGCTCGCCCAATTTCGCCCAGGTCAGTCTGGCGTGCGGGCTGTCGAACAGCGGATGGCCACGGCCGCAATACAGCAGCATCGATTCATCGAACAGGCCGGCGTACACCAGGCTCTCGGAGACGCGGTGCGCCGGCACGATGCCGATCTGGAAACGCCCTTCCAGCACGCCCTGCTGGATCACGTGGGTCGAGCCCACGTGCAGCGCCAGGCTCACTTCAGGTGCGATGTCGGTGAAGCGCGCAATGGCCTCGCTGATGCGCGCGTTCGGGTTGGTCGCTGTCTTCTCGAACAGCGCCACGTCGAGCTGCCCGCCCATGCGGTTGTGGATGTCGTCGATGCTGCCGCGAAAGGCATCGACCGAGGCCAGCAGGCGCAGCGTCTCGTCGTACACCCGCTGGCCCTCGGCGGTGAGCGCAAAGCCGGCCCGGCCGCGCCGGCACAGCACCAGGCCCAGCCGCGTTTCCAGGTCCTTCACGTGCCGGCTGACGGTGGAGGTGCCGATGTTCAGTTCCAGTTCGGCCGCGGCCATGCCGCCGCACTCGACCACGCTCTTGAACACCTTGAGCAGGCGCAGATCCATGTCGCTCAGCTGCCCCAGCACCGCGCGGTTGCGGGTACCCTGGGCTGCCGATGGAGAGGCTTTGGTGGCCGCGGCCTTTACTTGCATGAATCGTCAAGTGAACATTGATATTGCGCCATTCTCCACACTGAAGGCCGTGCGAACAATCGACGCATTCCCCCACCCTGGAGCCCGCGCCACGCGGGAAGCGCCATGACCCTCGCCACGCCTGCCATCGAACCCACCCCCGCCACGCGCACCGACGCCGCCTGGCTCGAAGCGCACTGGATGCCCTACACCGGCAACCGCAACTTCAAGGCCGATCCGCGCCTCATCGTGGAGGCCAAGGGCGCCTACTTCACCGACAACGACGGCCGCAAGATCTTCGACGGCCTGTCGGGCCTGTGGTGCTCGGGCCTGGGCCATGGCCGCCCGGAAATCACCGAAGCGGTGAGCCGCCAGATCGCCAAGCTGGACTACTCGCCGGCCTTCCAGTTCGGCCATCCACTCTCCTTCGAGCTGGCCAACAAGATCAAGGAACTCACGCCCGCCGGCCTGGACTACGTGTTCTTCACCGGCTCCGGCTCGGAAGCGGCCGACACCTCGCTGAAGATGGCGCGCGCCTACTGGCGCACCAAGGGCCAGGCCAGCAAGACGCGCCTGATCGGCCGCGAAAAGGGCTACCACGGCGTCAACTTCGGCGGCATCTCGGTGGGCGGCATCGCGGCCAACCGCAAGCTGTTCGGCCAGGGCGTCGAAGCCGACCACCTGCCGCACACCCAACTCGCCAGCAACGCCTTCACGCGCGGCATGCCCGAGGGCGGCGCCGAGCTGGCCGACCGCCTGCTCGACCTGATCGCACTGCACGACGCCTCGACCATCGCGGCGGTGATCGTCGAGCCCTTCGCCGGATCGGCCGGCGTGGTGATTCCGCCCAAGGGCTACCTCAAGCGCCTGCGCGAGATCTGCACCGCCAACAACATCCTGCTGATCTTCGACGAAGTGATCACCGGTTTCGGCCGCTGCGGCGCGCTCACCGGCGCCGAGGCCTTCGGCGTCACGCCCGACATCATGAACATCGCCAAGCAGGTCACCAACGGCGCGCAGCCGCTGGGCGCCGTGGTGGCCAGCAAGGACATCTACGACACCTTCATGGCGGCCGGCGGCCCCGAGTACATGCTGGAGTTTCCGCACGGCTACACCTACGGCGCGCACCCGGTGGCCTGCGCTGCCGGCATCGCCGCGCTCGGCGTGCTGCAGAAGGACAACATGGTCGGCCGCGTGCAGGCGCTGGCGCCGCACTTCGAGAACGCCGTGCACAGCCTCAAGGGCAGCAAGCACGTCACCGACATCCGCAACTACGGCCTGGCCGCCGGCATCACGATTGCCGCGCTGCCCGGCGAGCCGGCACGCCGCCCATACGAAATTGCCATGAACTGCTGGAAGAAGGGCTTCTACGTGCGCTACGGCGCCGACACCATCCAGCTGGCGCCGCCCTTCATTTCCGAAAGCGCGGAGATCGACCGGCTGGTGAACGCGCTGGCCGACGCGCTGGCGGAAACGCAGTAAGCCGCGCCGATCACTCTGTTGAACGGGACCGGAATGGCGTCGGGGCGCTGAGGGCCAGCGTCGCCATGATCAAGGTCGTGGCGCCCAGCGCCAGGTACATCGTGGCCAGCGACCCGCCCGTCGTCGCCCATTGGCCGATGCTCCAGTTCGCCAGCGCACTGCACAGCCCGAAGGCACCGAGCCCCAGGGCCGCGATGCGCATCGTGGCATCGGCGGGGAAGAAGTGGCCGAGGTAGGTCGCCACCAGGCCCCAGAACGGGTTCAGTGCCACGCCATAGCCGATGCCGGCCAGTGCGATGGTGGATGCGCTGGGCGCCCACCCGAGAAACCCGCATGCCGCGGCGAAGGCCAGGAACATCGCCACGATGACCTTGCGGGCGTCCAGGTGGTCCGCAATGGCACCGATGACGAGCCCGGAGAACGCGCCGGTGATGCCCAGCACCTGCCACACCGAACTGGCGACATCCGGCTCGCGCCCCACCTCGCCGATCAAGTAGCTGCTCAGGTAGGTGGTGAAGGGGATGGCGGTCGCCCCCAGCAGGCCCGACAGCACGATGGCGAGGGCCGCCACCCGCACGTGCATCGGCGTCCAACGATGTCTGGCGGCCGAGTGGGCCGCCAGGCTGGCCTGCGTTCCGGAGTCGTCGCGGCGACGCAGGAGCGGCGCAAGCAGGGCCAGGCCGGCGAGTGACGCGAACGCCCCCAATGTCCACAGGTCTTGCGGCGCCAACAGGTGCTGCGCGTACTCGGTCGCAACACCGATGGAAAGCATGCCCCAGGAACCACCGCTCGCGCCGACGGTCAGGATCAGTCCGCGACGTGCCGACCCGACATGGGCGTTGATCACCCCGACCGCGCTGCTCCAGCTGATCGCCGACAAGGCGCCGAGCCCTGCGAAGGCCGCCAGCATCAGCGCCGGACGCTGGTTGAAACGCAGCAACAGCATCAGCGCCGCACACCCGACGGTCGACCCGATCAGCCAGGTTCGCGCTTGCAGCCTGCGACCGGCAACGCCCAGGATCAGCGCGCCGCACATGTACGCCACCTGCAAGGTCGCCGACGCGTTGCCGACAAATGCGAAGTCGAGGCCGTATTCGGCCTGCAAGGCTGGCGCGATGGCGCCAAACAGGAACAAGCCGTAGCCATGCGTGCCGGCCATGATGAGTGCCACGGCCAGCGGCAGGGTATGGAGCGCGCCCCCGGTCAGTCCGCTGCTGCGGCGCGCGTCAACCACCCAGCGCGTTGATGTCGACCGGGTCGAGCACCACCTTCGGCGCGCCATGCCGCGCCACTGCCAGCATCGCGCGGCCGACCTTCACGGTGGTGGTGATCTTGTCCGGCCACACGCGGCGCGCCAGCCCGAGCAGCGGGCCGAGCACCACGATGCCGGCCTGGTAGAGCGCCGTCTTCGAGCGGATGCCGTGCATCGGCTCGATCATGCCGGGGCGGAACATGTAGGCCGCCTTGAACGGCAGGCGCAGCAAGGCGTTCTCGGTGGCGCCCTTCACCCGCGCCCACATGCTGGAACCCTTCTCGCTGCTGTCGGTGCCGGCGCCGGTGATGTAGGTGAAGGTCATGCCGGGGTTGAGCCGCGCCAGCACGTTCGCCGCCGCCAGCGTGATGTCGTAGGTGATGCGCTTGTACTCGGGCTCCTTCATGCCCACCGACGATACGCCCAGGCAGAAGAAGCAGGCGTCGAAGCCCTGCAGTTGCGGCTCGATCGCGCTGAAGTCGAACATATCCTTGTGCACCAGCTCCTGCAGCTTGGGGTGCTGCTGGCCGCTCGGGTTGCGGCCCACCGCCAGCACCCGTTCGACATCGGGCGCCAGCAGGCATTCGCGCAGCACGCCCTGGCCCACCATGCCGGTGGCGCCGAAGATCAGGATGTTCATGAAAGCCTTTGTGGATCAGGCCGCGAAAGCGGCCGGATCGGTTTGCAGTGCGTCCAGCAGGCGCTGGACATCGTCGCTCAAGGCCTGCGGCGGCTGCAGCGCCGAGAGCATGCGCGACAGCGTTTCGGCGTGCGGCAGCAAGGGCCCCAGAAAGCGCGTGCCGTCGGCGCCGGCCACCAGCAGGGTCGGGAAGGTCTCGACGTCGAAGGGGTCGGCCAGCTCGGCGTGGTCCTCGATGTCGACCCAGGCAAAGCGCAGGCCGGGGTGGCTGCGCGCCACGCCTTCGAACAACGGCCGGTACTCGCGGCAGGCGCCGCACCACTCGGCGCACAGGCAGATGACCCACAGGTCGTCGGGGGCAGGCGTTGGGTCGCGAAGTGGCGTCACGGGCGATCTCGGGCAAGGGGTGAAGCGGGTTCGCGGCACGTGGCCGCATCGCTATTATCGGCACGCGCCCGCCCCCACAGGAGACCGCCATGAACAAGCCCGCCAGCGCCACCCTGACGGACAGCCCCGTCGACCCGCGGCAGTTCACGCGCTTTGCGCAGTTCTACCCCTTCTACCTGAGCGAACACGCCAACCGCAGCTGCCGCCGCCTGCATTTCGTGGGCTCCAGCCTCGGCCTGGTCTGCATTGCCACCGCCGTGCTCACCGACAACGCGTGGTGGCTGCTGGTCGGCCTGCTGGCCGGCTACGCCTTCGCCTGGATCGGCCACTTCGGCTTCGAGAAGAACAAGCCGGCCTCGTTCAAACGCCCGCTCTACAGCTTCATGGGCGACTGGGCGATGTATCGCGACATCTGGCTGAGGCGCGTCAAGCTGTAGCGGCTGGCGACCTCGTCGAACGGGCAGCCAGCAGCGCTGGCGCTGCTGGTGCTCATTGGGTAGTAGTTCCTCAGGTCCAACTTGATGCAAGCACTGGCTCGAGGCTCACGCGGTAGTCCGCCGGCAATGTCCCCTGGCCTGCCGCTGGCGGAGCGAAGGACGCCATCGCCGACACAAGCGAATCCACCTGCGTGTCCAACAGGGTCTTGCCATCGGCCGTTGTAATTCTTTCAACGTGATGCGCTGAACCTGAATACCAGCTGCTGATTGACAACTTGTCGGCGGTGCCAATCACACCTACCTCCAGCCCGCTCCCGACACGCCGAAACCATAGTTGGTCTGCGGAGATATCGGCGCTTAACGAAAGAACATCCAGATTTGGGGCGCTTTCATAGTCGCTTACCGTGTCCTGTCCATCGCCCCGGCCAAACAGATAGGTGTCGCTTCCCATGCCACCCGAGACGTAGTCGCTGCCCGCGCCACCTTCGAGTGTGTCGTTGCCAGCGTCACCATAGAGGCTGTCGTTGTCGAGACCTCCGCGCACCGTGTCGTCACCATCGCCCCCATTGACGTTGTCGCTCCCTGCCCCGCCATCGAGCGTATCGTTGTCTCCCTTGCCATAGAGCCAGTCCGCACCGCCCAGACCATTGATGGTCTCGGCAATGAACGTGCCATTGAGCGTCTATTACGTTGCCAATCGTGTTGTCCATTTTCGCCGAAGTTGACATGGGAATTGTCATTTATTTCCCCTTTTTAGTAATAGAGAACAAAGCCGCAACAAGCAAAATTGCAAGCAAGCCTACTGCCTGAACAAAGTTAAATGTTGAGCGGTCATTCAAAGTCAACCAAATCTCCGTCAACAAAAATAGCACGCCCACCGCCATTGCCAACAAGAAAGCAAACCGTTTTCGCGTTTTTCTAAACAGAAAAATACTAAGGAATGAGATGCCTCTCCACTCCTCATTGGAAGTGAGCTCAATCTCGGAGATCAACGTGACCCCAACAAACAACAAGAACAAAAGAAATCCCATGATCTCCTCGCGAATCAACAAAAAAAGAACCACCTCAGCGAATTAGCATCAAACGACAATCATTTATCTCACTCGCCAGCTTTTGCTTTCGCTTTTGTAGAGGACCGAGAAGAAATCCAATAATCTCTCGATCTCCCGTCTTGATTTCCGCCATAAGATTCATCCCCGGTGCCAGTTTGATGGTTTTCCCATCCACTTCGATAGTGTTTTTTTCCAGGCTCAGCATCACCGGAAAAATCGCCCCGCGCTTCTCGTCAGTCACTGCATCCGCCGTGGCTTGCGAGACCGTGGCTTTCACGGTGCCGTAGCGCGTGAACGTGAATGTCTCCAGCTTGATTTCGGCCACCTGCCCCGGTTCGACGAAGCCGATGTCCTTGTTCTCCAACGCCACCTCGGCGATGACACGGGCGTCTTCTGGAACGATGACCATCAAGGGTTGCGCTTCAGTAACCACGCCGCCTTGGGTGTGGATGGCAAGTTGTTGCACAGTGCCGTTGACGGGCGAGGTAAGCGTCGTCAGCCTGGCGCGCTGGCTGGCCTTGGCCTGTTCCTGAACGCCTTGCGAACGATTGAGATCCGCCGTCGCCTTGCGTGTGCGCAAGGCGTGCTGGGTTTCGGCCAGGTAGGAGGCACGGGTGTTCTCGCTTTCGCGCAGGGCGGCATGGGCCTCGGCCAGTCGGGCGCGCTGGGTACTCAGATCGCGTTCGAGTTCAATACGCTCGCGCATGCGGTCCTGGTTGGCATGGCTGGACATGAAGCCCTGATCGGCCAATCTCCGAAAATCGGCTTCGCGCTGGCGTGCAATGGGAAGGGTCGTATCCAACTTGGCGACCATCTCGCGCACCGTGGCAATCTCCGCTTTGCGGCGGACAATCTCCGCAGAAAGCTTTGCAAGCTTGGCGGTGATGTCGCTCCATTCCGCGGTGAGTTGCGCCTTGGCGGCCCGGATATCTTCGGGCTCCCAAGTGGGCGGAATCAACGTGGGTGAGAGGTCGATGCCCTTCGCGACGGGCGCCGCGAGCGACTGCATCAATGTCTGCGCGCGTAGCACCTCCGATTGCGCCGCCTTGAGCTGCTCGTCGACGTTGGTCTTGTCGGCATTGGCGCTGGTCGGGTCAAGCTCAACCAGCGGCTGGCCCACCTCGACCCGGTCACCGTCCTTGACCAGCACCCGCTGGACAACGCTGACCTGCAGGGGCTGAATGATCTTAGTGCGCTCGCTCACGACAATGCGCCCTGGTGCGACAGCCACGATGTCGACACGCCCGAAGATGGACCACATGAGCGCGATGAGAAAGAGTGCGACCAGTGCCAGCGCCAGCCGCCGAGGGGCGGGATGAACAGGTGTCTCCTGCAGGCTGAGTGCGGCAGGGAGAAACGCGGCTTCGTCGGCTAAGCGCTCTGGGCCCATTAGTTCGTTCCGGTGCTTCCAGGCCGCCTTGAAGACGGCGCGGTATCGGGCCAGAAGTTCCCAGATGGGATGACGCAACTCTGGTGCATTGGCCGCAACTTCGATCATGTTGGAGCCTTCCCGCTCGGCTCCAACCGCCCGCCCGCCTGCATGGCCCACAGCCGGGCATAGATGCCCTTAGGCTTTTGCAGCAGGGCTGCATGGGTGCCACCTTCAATGATGCGCCCTTTGTCCATCACGATGATCCGGTTCGCATTTCTGACCGCTGACAGGCGGTGCGCGATGATGAACACGGTTCGGCCTTTGCAGATATGCGCCATGTTGCGCTGAACGATGGCTTCGGACTCGTAGTCGAGTGCACTGGTCGCCTCGTCGAAGATCAAGATGCGCGGGCTGGTGAAGAGTGCCCGCGCGATTGCCACACGTTGGCGCTGTCCACCGGAAAGGCTGGCGCCCTGCTCGCCCACCATGGTGTCGCAGCCATCAGGCAATTCGCTGATGGAATCGTGGGCACCGGCCATTTGCGCGGCCCGCATCACCGCCTCGATCGGTGCAGGCGAGTCGACGATCGCGGTGTTCTCGCGCACGGATCGGTTGAACAGCAGGTTTTCCTGCAGCACGACGCCGACCTGCCTTCTGAGTTGCGCCGCATCGATGAGGCTGATATCGATGCCGTCGACCAAGCGCCGGCCCTGCTCTGGGCTGTAGAGGCGCTGGATCAGCTTGGTCAGCGTGCTCTTGCCCGAGCCGGAACGCCCGACGATACCGATCACTTCACCGGGTTGCACGTCCAGGCTCACACCGTGGAGTACGGGCGACGCCTCCGGGCGATAGCGAAATGTCAAGTTGTCCAGCGTGACCCGACCCTTGAGCGCGGGCAACTGGGCCGCAGTGCTGGGGGGACCTCGGTGCGGGAGTTGAGAATGTCGCCCAGGCGCGCCATTGATATGCCGGTCTGCTGGAAGTCGGTCCACAGCTGCGCCATGCGCATGATGGGCTGACTCACCCGCTGCGCAAACATATTGAAGGCAACGAACTGGCCGACGGTCAGTTCGTTGCTCATCAACAGATGAGCGCCATACCACAGGGTGGCGGCATTCACGAGTTTGCCGATGAGGTTGACGCCCTCATGTGCCCAACTCGCAAGGTTCTGCGTCTTGAAACTGGCCGAGACGTAGGCCGCCAACTCGTTGTCCCATCTGCGGGCGAAAGCGGGTTCCAAGGCGGTGGCCTTGACGGTCTGGATGCCGGCGACAGCCTCCACCAGCATGGCCTGGTTTTCTGCGCCGCGCGCAAATTTGGCATCCAGGCGCCGACGCAGAATGGGGACCACCGCCAGGCTCAAGCCAAAGTACAGCGGCAGGCTGACCAATACGATCAGCGTCAACGGCACGCTGTAGAACAACATCACGGCGATGAAGACGATGGAAAAGACCACGTCGAGGAGCACCGTCAGCGCATTGCCTGTCAGGAAACTACGGATGTTTTCAAGCTCGCGCACTCGCGCCACCGAATCCCCGACGCGGCGAGCCTGAAAGTAGGCCAGCGGCAATTGCAGGAGGTGCCTGAAGAGACGGGCCCCAAGCTCCACGTCGATTCGGCTGGTGGTGTGGCTGAAGACATAGGTGCGCAGACCGGTGAGCACGCTCTCGAAGACAACCACCACCACCAAGCCGATGACGAGCACATCGAGTGTCGTCATGCCCCGGTGCACGAGCACCTTGTCCATCACAACCTGGAAGAATAATGGGCTGACCAGAGCAAAGAGCTGAAGCATGAAGCTGATGCCCACCACTTCGGCGAATAGACGCCGGTACTTCACCAGGCTCGGAATGAACCAGCTGAAGTCGAACTTCGCGAATTCACCCGCCAAGCTGGCGCGGCTGGTGACAAGGATCAACTGGCCGCTCCACCGTTGGGCAAAGGTCTCTAACGGTTCTACGGTTGGGCGAAACGCGCCGGACAGGGGCCCCTGAAACAGAACGCGCGTTCCATCACACTGCGCCAGAACCACAATTTGGTCAGCGCCTTGTGCATCTTTTACCAGCGCCAGCGCTGGCAATGGCACCAGCGCCAGACGCTCCGGCAATGACCGGACGCTGCGCGCCTTCAGTCCCAAGTGTCGGGCCGCCCGAAGCAGCGTGGAAACGTCCACCGCATCAGTCGGCGCCAACGACAGTTGATGGGCCAGCGTTGCGGGATCTGCAGGAACCTGATGCAGTCTGGCAACGGTGCAAATTGCAGTCATGGCGGCCACGACTGCACCGTCATTCTCGGCCTGTGCACGGCCAAGCGCTAACACGTCCCCCTCCAGAGACGACGCCCCCTCCATCGATCCCATTGAGGAATCTCCCTGTCTAATATTTGTTTAAAGGCGCATCAAACGTACCCCATATCGATGGTTGCGTACAAGCGGAAATGAGAAAAGTTATCGGTCTACCGACGGATACATCAGAAACTAATCAAAAAACGTTACAACGACGCCTATGGAAGATGGCGCCCGACGCATTGGCGTGCATCCACACGATCGTGAAGGCCAATCAGTCCCGTTCTCGCGCTACCGTTGCGGCAGCACGTCGCGCAAGCGCAGCGCCGCCAGCGGCCCGTTTTCCCAGGCCCCCGCCACCGGCCCGGTGCGCGCCAGCAGCATGGCGCGCAGCACCGGTTCGAGCGGCATGTCGGGCTCGGCCAGCAGCACGTGGCGCGGGTCGTCCTGCGCGTTTTCCTCGGCAATGCGGCCGATCCAGTCGAGTTCGATCAGGCTCTCCAGCACCGGCGCCAGTTGCAGGTGGTCGACCCGCATGCGTTGTTCCAGCTGGTCGGCGCCCAGGCCCTTGCGCGGGGTGCGCCTGGCCTGGTCGAGGTGCTGCAGCACTTCGACGGCCAACTGGAAATCCCACCCCGCCGAGTTGCCGCGCCGCGCCACGCCGGCCAGCAGGCTGGGCAGGTAGGCCGCAATCACGGCGCCGAGCAGCACGATCACCCAGGCCACGTAGATCCAGATCAGGAAGATCGGCACCGTGGCAAAGGCGCCGTACAGCACCGAATAGGTGGGTACCAGGCTCAGGTAGTAGCCCAGCACGCGCTTGGCGATCTCGATGGCCACCGCCACGAACACGCCGCCGCTCCAGGCGTGCGTCCACTTCACCTGCGTGTTGGGCACGAAGCGGTAAAGGCAGGCCACGCCGCCGGCCAGCAGCACGAATTCGAAGCTGTCGAACAGGAACTTGAGAAAGTGCCCGGTGTCGCTCCAGACGCCGCGCGAGGCGGAAAAAACGTAGGCGGTGGTGCTGAGGCTGGCCGCCAGCACCAGCGGGCCGAGCGTGATCACGGCCCAGTAGATGAGCACGCGCTGCGCCAGGGGACGCGGATTGCGCACACGCCAGATGTTGTTGAGCGTGCGGTCGATCGTGAGGATCAGCGCGATGGCGGTGATCAGCAGCACCAGCAGGCCGGCCACGCCCAGCCCGCTGGCCTTGCTGGCGAACTGGTTGAGGTAACCCAGCACCTGGCGCGCGATGTTCTCCGGGATGAGGCTCTCGATCAGCCAGTGCTGCACCCGGCCCTGCATCTTGGCGAACATCGGGAACACGGTGAACAGCGCCAGCGCCACGGTGAAGAAGGGCACCAGCGCGATGGTGGTGGTGAAGGTCAGGCTGCTGGCGGTGAGGCCCAGCCGGTCTTCGCGAAAGCGCTCGCCCAGCACGGCGGCGGTGTTGCGCCATGGGAAATTGGAAAGGTCCTTCCACAGCGGGTGGCGATTCATGGCCGGTATCATGCCATCCGGTTTTCACCGCCCTCATCGTGCCGCGCTCCACCCTTCACACCCCCCCTGCCCAGCCCATTGCGCCTGCCGTGCCGGCGCCCGGCGTGGCCGCCACGCGCTGGCTCGCCGTCGGCAGCCTGGCCGGCCTGATCGTGCTCGGGCTGGCCTGGGAAATGTGGCTGGCGCCGCTGCGCCCGGGCGGCTCCTGGCTGGCGCTGAAGGTGCTGCCGCTGGTGGTGCCGCTGGCCGGCCTGCTGAAGAACCGCATGTACACCTATCGCTGGGTCAGCCTGATGGTCTGGCTCTATTTCGCCGAGGGCGTGGTCCGCGCCTGGAGCGACAGCACCGGCCTGAGCCGCGCGCTGGCCGGGCTGGAAATTGCCCTCTGCCTGGCGCTGTTCGTGGCCTGCGCCTGGCACGTGCGCATCCGCCTGCGCCATGCCGACGCCACACGCGCCGCCCTGGCCCCCACCGCATGACCGAACTGCTTGCCCAACTCCGTGCCATCGTCGGCGACGCCAACGTGCTGACCGATGGCGACCTCGGCGCCTGGGAACAGGACTGGCGCAAGCGCTCGCGCGGCAAGGCGCTGGCCGTGGTGCGCCCCGCCAGCACGGCGCAGGTGGCGGCGGTGGTGAAGGCCTGCGCCGCGGCCGGCACCTCGATCGTGCCGCAGGGCGGCAATACCGGCCTGGCGGTCGGCTCGGTGCCCGACGAGAGCGGTACGCAGGTGCTGCTGAGCCTGCAGCGCATGAACACCGTGCGCAGCATCGACGCCGCCAACCTGACCATGACGGTGGAAGCCGGCTGCGTGCTGCAGGCGCTGCAGGAGGCCGCCGAGAAGGCGGGCTTCCTGTTCCCGCTCAGCCTGGCGGCCGAGGGCAGTTGCACCATCGGCGGCAACCTGGCGACCAACGCCGGCGGCACGCAGGTGCTGCGCTACGGCAACACGCGCGACCTGTGCCTGGGGCTGGAAGTGGTCACTGCGCAGGGCGAGGTTTGGGAAGGCACCAGCGGCCTGCGCAAGGACAACACGGGCTACGACCTGCGCGACCTGCTGATCGGCAGCGAAGGCACGCTCGGCGTCATCACCGCGGCGACCATGAAGCTCTACCCGCTGCCCGCCGCGCAGCTCACCGCCTGGGCGGCCGTGCCCTCGCTCGAACACGCCGTGACCCTGCTCGGGCTGGCGCACCAGCACCTCGGCCCCGGCCTGACCGGCTTCGAGGTGATGGGCCGCTTTGCCCTGTCGCTGGTGGTCACGCACTTCCCGGCGCTGCGCGTGCCCTTTGTCGGCGACGGCAGCACGACCGAGGCCGACGTGCCCTATTGCGTGCTGCTGGAAAACTCCGACAGCGAATCGGAAGAGCACGCCCGCGCCCGTTTCGAAGCCCTGCTCGAAGCCGCGCTGGAAAACGGCTGCGCCACCGATGCGGTGGTGGCCGAGAACATCGCGCAGGCGCGCACCTTGTGGCACGTGCGCGAGAGCATTCCGATGGCGCAGGCCGAAGAGGGCCTGAACATCAAGCACGACATTTCCATCGCGGTGTCGCGCATCCCGGCCTTCGTGGCCGAGACCGACGCCCTGCTGCGCCGCGAGATTCCCGGCGTGCGGCTGGTCAACTTCGGCCACCTGGGCGACGGCAACCTGCACTACAACGTGCAGTGCCCGGCCGACGGCGATGCGCGCGCCTTTCTCGAGCGCGAGGAAGAGCGTGTGAACACGCTGGTGTACGACGCCGTGGCGCGCTTCGACGGCTCCTTCTCGGCCGAGCACGGCATCGGCTCGCTCAAGCTGCACAAGCTGGAAAAGCACAAATCGCCGGTGGCGCTGCAGATGATGCGCGCCATCAAGCGCGGGCTCGACCCGCACAACATCCTGAATCCGGGGCGCGTGCTGCGCTGACGCCCGGCATCGTCATGCGCGTAAAATATGCGCATGACTCATGTTGTCAGGGAATCCATGCCGCGCTTCGACAACGCGCCCAAGAAAGCCACCAACCTCTCGTTGAACAGCAAGGTGCTGGAAGCGGCGCGCGAGCTTGGCATGAACGTCTCGCAAACGGTGGATGCCCTGCTGGCGGAAGAAGTGCGCCGGCGCTACTGGGAAAAATGGGCCGATGAAAACAAGGACGGCATCGCCGCCTACAACGCCCGGATCGCCAAGGACGGGCTGCCATTGGCGCGCTACCGCGGTTTCGCACACGGCCTCGGCGACGGGAAAAAGCGCTGACATGGCACGCTTCGACGTCTACGCCCATCCGGATGCGGCCGAGCGCGCGGTGATTCCCTTTCTGCTCGACGTGCAAAGCAGCTATCTCGAAGGCCTGGACACGCGCGTGGTCGTGCCGCTGTTCGCCAGCGCCCGCTTCGACGTGCGTGTGCGCAACCTCAACCCCTGTCTTGAAGTGTCCGGCAAACCTGTGGTGATGGACACGGCGTCGATTGGCGCCATTCCGGTCAGCGAGCTGCGCAGGCCCGTGGCCAACCTCACCGAGCGGCAACTGGAAATCCAGGACGCCCTCGACACCCTCTTCGGTTCCTACTGACATGTCCTCCAAGCCCATTCGCTCCCAATACGAAGACTTCATGCGCCACGTCGACACGCACGGCGTGTTCAAGGCCGACCGCACCGGCACCGGCACCAAGAGCGTGTTCGGCTACCAGATGCGCTTCGACCTGAACGAAGGCTTTCCGCTGGTCACCACCAAGAAGGTGCACCTGCGCTCGATCATCCAGGAGCTGCTGTGGTTTCTCACCGGCTCGAGCAACAACAACTGGCTCAAGGAACGCGGCGTCACCATCTGGGACGAATGGGCGCGTGAAGACGGCGACCTGGGCCCCGTGTACGGTGTGCAGTGGCGCAGCTGGCCGACGCCCGACGGCGGCCACATCGACCAGATCCAGCAGGTGATCGATACGCTGCGCAGCAACCCCGATTCGCGCCGCATCATCGTCAGCGCCTGGAACGTGGCCGAGCTCTCCAAGATGGCGCTGATGCCTTGCCACGCCTTCTTCCAGTTCTACGTGGCGCCGCCGCAGACCGAAGGCGGGCGCGGCAAGCTCAGTTGCCAGCTCTACCAGCGCAGCGCCGACATCTTCCTGGGCGTTCCCTTCAACATCGCCAGCTATGCCCTGCTGACGCACATGGTGGCGCAGCAGTGCGAGCTGGACGTGGGCGACTTCATCTGGACCGGCGGCGACTGCCACATCTACAGCAACCACGCCGAGCAGGTGGCGCTGCAACTCAGCCGCGCCCCGCATCCGTATCCCACGCTGCACATCAAGCGCAAGCCAGACTCGATCTTCGACTACCAGTACGAGGATTTCGAAGTGCTGGATTACGTCTCGCACGCCGCCATCAAGGCGCCTGTGGCGGTATGACCCGCATCAACCTGATCCTCGCGCGCGCCCGCAACGGCGTGATCGGCAAGGACGGCCAGATGCCCTGGCACCTGCCGGAAGACCTGGCCTACTTCAAGCAGCAGACCGGCGGCGCCCCCGTGATCATGGGCCGCAAGACCTGGGACGGCCTGCCGCCACGCTTTCGCCCACTGCCCGGCCGGCGCAACATCGTCGTCACGCGGCAAGCGGATTGGCTCGCCGACGGTGCAGAAGCCGCCGCAAGCCTGCAGGCGGCGTTGGCCCTGTGCGCCGATGCTGACGACACCTGGGTCATCGGCGGTGCGCAGATCTACGAACAGGCACTGCCACTGGCGCAGCGCGCGCTGGTGACCGAGATCGACCGCGACTGCGAGGGCGACGCCTACGCGCCGCTGTTCGACGATGCGCAGTGGAAGGAAACGGCGCGGGTGCCGCACACCTCGGCAGCCGGCCTGCCCTTCAGCTTCGTCACGCTCGAGCGGCGCTGAGGAGGCGCCTCTCGCGCCACCGTCGCCCCATCGATCGCGCCCCCACCGCGCCCCTCTTCACCGACAAAGGCTTAGGAAATCCATGCGCATCGCCACTTGGAACGTCAATTCCCTCACCGCGCGCCTGCAGCACGTGCTGGACTGGCTGGCCACCAACCCGGTCGAGGTGCTGTGCCTGCAGGAGCTGAAGATGAGCGACGACAAGTTCCCGCTCGACGTGCTCAAGGCCGCCGGCTACGAGGCCGCCTACTTCGGCCAGAAGACCTACAACGGCGTGGCGATCCTCAGCCGGGCGCCGGTGCGTGACGTGTTCCGCAACATCGGCGGCTTCACCGACGAGCATTCGCGCGTGATCAGCGCCACGCTCGACACGCCCGAAGGCGCGCTGCGCGTGGTGAACGGCTACTTCGTCAACGGGCAGGCCCCGGGCAGCGACAAGTTCGCCTACAAGATGCGCTGGCTGGAAGCCCTGCGCGACTGGCTGCAGAAGGAACTGGAGACCAACCCGCGCCTGCTGCTGCTGGGCGACTTCAACATCACGCCGGAAGACCGCGACAGCTTCGATCCGGTGGGCCTGAAGGAAACCATCCACCACACGACCGAGGAACGCGACCATTTCAAGGCGCTGCTGCAGCTGGGCCTGGTCGATAGCTTCCGCCTGTTCGAGCAGCCCGAGAAGAGCTTCTCGTGGTGGGACTACCGGATGCTGGGCTACCCGAAGAACCGCGGCCTGCGCATCGACCACATCCTGGTGAGCCAGCCGCTGGTGCCCAATGTGAAGAGTTGTGTCATCGACCGCGTTCCGCGCAAGTGGGAAAAGCCGAGCGACCACGCGCCGGTGATCGTCGAACTGGGCTGAAGCGGCCCGCTGCTGCACCTTCCTACCCGGGAGTAGCGCGCACCGCGCTGACCCTGCCGGAGTCGCGCACGTGACCCGCCTTGGGGCAAACCTCAAGAGCCGCGCGCACACAAGCCACCCACAATCCGTCGCTCACGGGCGCCCACGCCGGCGCCGCACCTGCCTGACCAAAACGATCCAGGGACGACGCACGTGGAACTCTTCTTTCAGCAATTTCTCAACGGCCTGACGGTCGGCGGGGTCTACAGCCTGGTGGCGCTGGGGCTGACGCTGGTCTACGGCGTCCTGCACGTGCCGAACTTCGCGCACGGCGCCTTCTACATGGCTGGCGCCTTTGCCGGCTACTACCTGATGTCGGCGCTGGGCCTGAACTACTGGCTGGCCATGCTGGGCGCAGCGGCGGTGGTGGCGGTGATCGCCATGCTCTCGCAGGTGCTGGTGTTCAACCCGCTGCGCAACGCGCCCGAACTGCACGACATGATCGCCGCCATCGGCATCCTGCTGTTCCTGGAAGCCGGTGCGCAGGCGCTGTTCGGTGCCGACTTCCACCGCATGCCCACGCCCTACGGCCAGATCGTCGAGGTGTTCGGCCTGACGGCGCCGCTGCAACGCCTCTTGATCATTGCCGGCGCCTTCGGCCTGATGGCACTGCTGCACCTGTTCCTCAACCACACGGTGCTGGGCTCGACCATCATCGCGATGGCGCAGAACCGCGACGGCGCGGCGCTGGTGGGCATCGACGCCGGCCGCGTGACCTTGCTGGTGTTCGCCATCTCCGGCGCACTGGCGGCGGTGGCGGCCATGCTCTATGCGCCGATCAACCTGGTCTATCCGGCGATGGGCAACCTGGTGATCACCAAGGCGTTCGTGATCATCATCCTGGGCGGTATGGGCAGCTTCCCGGGCGCCATCGTCGGCGGGTTGATCATCGGCATGGCCGAGAGCTTTGGCGGCTTCTACTTCTCCACCGACTACAAGGACATCATCGCCTTCGTGCTGCTGGTGGTGATTCTGTCGTTCCGCCCGCAGGGGCTGTTCACCGGCAAGGGAGCGCGGGCATGAGCCCCCGCACGGCCGCTCCGAAGGGGGCTCGCACCGCAGTGCAAAGCACGGAGGTATTCCAATGATGGCGCTTCGCACCCGCTGGCCGTGGTTCGTGCTGCTGGCCGCGGCCATCGCCTTTCCGCTGTTCGCCGCCAACACCTACATCGTCTCGGTGATGTCACTGGCCTTCATCATGGCCATTGCCGCGCTGGGGCTGAACCTGATCACCGGCTACACCGGCCAGTTCAACCTGGCGCACGGCGCCTTCATGGCGGTGGGCGCGTACACGGTGGGCATCCTCACCACCGACTACCAGGTGCCGTACTGGGTGGCCTTTGCGCTGGCCGGCGTCACCACCGGCGTGCTGGGCTACTTCATCGGCATCCTGTCGCTGCGCCTGAAGGGCCACTACTTCTCGATCTTCACGCTGTGCGTGAGCTACATCATGTATCTGCTGATCGAGAAGTGGGAGAGCCTGACGCACGGCACGGTGGGCATCATGGGCATCCCGGCGCCCACCGGGGTTGGCAGCCTGCAGTTCGATACGCCCATCGCGCAGTACTACCTGGCGCTGGCCTTCCTGGTGCTGGGCACCTTCCTCATGTCGCGCATCGTGCATTCGCTGCTCGGGCGCGCCTTCATGGCGGTGCGCAATGGCGACCTGCTGGCCGAGGCGCTGGGCGTCGACCTGATGCGCACCAAGACGCTCTCCTTCGTGCTGTCGGTGATCTATGCCGGCTTTGCCGGCGCGCTCTACGCCGGGCAGGTGCGCTTTCTCGGGCCCGACGTGGCCAACGAGTCCGTCACCTTCGACCTGATCATGTTCACGCTGGTGGGCGGTGTCGGCACGCTGATGGGCCCGCTGCTGGGCACGCTGCTGGTAACCTGGCTCACGCAAAGCCTGCAGTTCCTGCAGGACTACCGCATGGTGGTGTTCGGCCCGGTGCTGATCGCGCTGATCATCTTCCTGCCCGACGGCATCGTCGGCACCTGGCTCAAGCGCCGTGCGCGCCGCGCCGACGCCGCCGCTTCGCTGAAGGCTGCCACTGCCCAGGGCGCCACGACCGCCACCGGCACGGAGACGCGCCATGCTTGAGATCGATTCGCTGACCAAGCAGTTCTTCGGCCTCACCGCCGTCGACCACGTGTCCACCCGCATCGAGCAAGGACAGATCACCGCCATCATCGGCCCCAACGGCGCTGGCAAGACCACCTTCTTCAACCTCATCGCCGGCACCCACGCCCCGACCTCCGGGCGCATCGTGTTCAAGGGGCAGGACGTCACCGGCATGCGGCCCGACCGCGTGGCACGCCTGGGCGTGGCGCGCACCTTCCAGACCACCAACCTGTTCGACAACGCGACGGTGCTGGACAACCTGATCGTCGGCCACCGCCTGCGCACGCACTCGAGCTTGTGGGACGTGCTGATTAACAGCGCGCGCCTGCGCGAAGAAGAGCGGCTGTGCCGCGCCAAGGCGATGGAGGCGCTCGACTTCGTCGGGCTGGCGCACGTGGCCAACCGCATCGCCGCCGACATCACGCAGGAAGAACGCAAGCGCGTGGCCTTTGCGCTGGCGCTGGCCACCGAACCCGAACTGCTGCTGCTGGACGAACCGGCCGGCGGCGTGAACCCGGAGGAAACGGTGGGCCTGGCCGAACTGATCCAGAAGCTGGTGCGCCACGGCAAGACGGTGTGCCTGATCGAGCACAAGATGGACATGATCATGCAACTGGCCGACAAGATCGTCGTGCTCAACAACGGCGAGAAGATCGCCGAAGGCACGGCCGACCAGATCCGGCGCGACCCGCACGTGATCGAAGCCTACCTGGGAGCCGACCATGCTGCGGTTTGAGGGCGTCACGCTCAAGTACGGCAGCTTCCGCGCGCTGGAAGACGTCACGCTGCACGCCGAGCAAGGCGAACTGGTGGTGCTGCTGGGTGCCAACGGCGCCGGCAAGACCTCCATCTTCATGGCCGCCAGCGGCATCCACAAGACGGCCGGCGGCTCCATCAGGATGGACAACCGGGAACTGGCCGGCATGCGCCCGGCGCAGATCGTGCAGGCCGGGCTGGTGCATTGCCCCGAAGGCCGCAAGCTGTTCCCGATGATGTCGGTGAAGAAGAACCTCACGCTCGGCGCCTATGTGCACCGGCGCGACAAGGCCGGCATTGCGCGCTCGCTCGACGAGGTGTTCAGCCTGTTCCCGATTCTCGAGAAGAAGCAGGACGACCCGGCTGGCTCGCTCTCGGGCGGGCAGCAGCAGATGGTGGCCATTGGCCGCGCCATGCTCGGCCGGCCCAAGGTGCTGCTGCTCGACGAGCCTTCGCTCGGGCTGGCGCCGCTGATCGTCAAGCAGGTGTTCGAGGTCATCCAGCGCATCAACCAGGCCGGCACCACGGTGCTGCTGGCCGAGCAGAACGCCTACTCGGCGCTGGCCATCGCCGACCGCGCCTACGTGATCGAGCGCGGGCGCATTGCGCTGGAAGGCGACCGCGAGTCGCTGCTCAACAACGAAGCCGTGCGCGCTGCCTACATCGGCGCCTGAATCCGCGGCCGCATCCATTTCGCCATCAACCACTACCAGGAGACCGAGACATGAATTTCGCCACTTCCCGCCGCTTCTTCGCCCGCCTGCCGCTGGCCGCTGCCGTGGTCGCCACCTTCGGTGCCGGCGCCGCCATGGCCCAGGAGACCGTCAAGATCGGCTTCACCGGCCCGCTCAGCGGCGGTGCCGCGCTGTATGGCAAGAACGTCGTCAACGGCATGGAGATGGCCATCAAGGAAATCAACGCCGAGGGGCTGGAGGTGGCCGGCAAGAAGGTCCAGTTCGAACTGGTCGCGCTCGACGACAAGTACTCGCCAGCGGAAGCCGCGATCAACGCGCGCCGCCTGGTGCAGCAGTCGAAGGTGCCGGCCGTGTTCGTGCCGCACTCGGGCGGCATCTACGCCATGCAGGCCTTCAACGAGCAGGAGAAGTTCCTGGTGATGGCCTATTCGAGCACGCCCAAGATCACCGAAGTGGGCAACAAGCTGACGGTGCGCATCCCGCCGACTTTCGTCTCCTACATCGAGCCCTTCTCCAAGTACGAGATGAAGAAGTTCGGCAAGAAGGTCGGCATGCTGCCGGGCGACCACGAATACGCCAAGGCCTGGTCGGCCCTGTTCGAGCCCGACTGGAAGAAGCTCGGCGGCGAGGTGGTCTCGAACAACCCGATGTCCTATAACAAGTCGGCCGACTTCTACAGCGGCGTGAGCCGCGTGCTGGCCGAGAAGCCCGACGTGCTGTTCATCGGCGGCCCCTCGGAGCCGACCGCGCTGGTTGCCAAGCAGGCACGCGAACTCGGCTTCAAGGGCGGCTTCATCCTGATGGACCAGGCCAAGGTCGACGAGATGGCCAAGGTCACCGGCGGGCTCGACCTGCTCAACGGCTCGGTCGGCGTGCTGCCCGTGACGGCCGACGAACGCCCGGGCCCCAAGGCCTTCGCCACCGCCTACCGCAAGGCCTACGGTGCCGACCGCGACCCGACCACGGAATCCTCGTACAACTACACGCTGACGCACGCGCTGGCCGCGGCCATGAAGCTGGCCGGCACCACTTCCGATGCAACGGCGATCCGCGCCAAGCTGGGCGACGCCCTGGCCAAGCTGCCGGTGAAGTACAACGCCGGCGACTTCCGCGGCATCGACGCCACCGGCGGCACCATCGTCGACCCGGTGGTGGTGACGGTGGAGAACGGCAAGATCAATCCGGTGAGCCTGAGCGAACTGGGCAAGTAAGGCCATCGCAAGGCATCGAACGGCGATGGCGTTCATGGCCGTGCTGCGCACAATGCCATCCGTCATGAACGCATCGCTTTTTCGCCATGGCGCCTGGGCACTGGGCGTCGCCATCGCGCTCTCGGGCTGCGGCCTGTTCGACGCGGTGAAGGAACAGGTGCGCCCGCCCGAGGCGCCGATGGACGGCACGCTGGGCGGCGCCGAGACGCTGACGGAACAGACGCCGGCGGTGCGGGCCTACCGCAAGGCCGGCGCCGGCCAGATCTACAAGCGCTACCCCCAGCGCATCTACAAGGGCAAGCTGCCGCCGCTGGTGTACGCCGTGGCGGTGGTCGAGACCCATCTCGATGCCGACGGACGCGTGACCCGCGTGACCTTCAGCCGCACCCCGTCGCAGGCACCCGAGGTGCCCGGCGAGATCGAGAAGCTGATCAAGGACGCCTCGCCGCTGCCGGCGCCGCCGCCCGCCATCGGCGCCCACACCTACGTCGACACCTGGCTGTGGGACAAGAGCGGGCGCTTCCAGCTCGACACGCTGACCGAAGGCCAGCGCAGCCGCTAGCTGCGAAGCGTCAAGCGCTTCGCGTGTGGCGCCGGGCCGTTCAGGCCGTCGCGGGTTCCTGCACCGTCGACATGTCGACGACGAAGCGGTACTTCACGTCGCTCTTGAGCATCCGTTCGTAGGCCTCGTTGATCTGCGGCATGCGGATGGTCTCGATGTCCGAGACGATGCCGTGCTCGGCGCAGAAATCGAGCATCTCCTGCGTCTCGGCGATGCCGCCGATCATCGAGCCCGCGAGGCGACGGCGCTTCATGATGAGCCCGAAGACGCCGGGCGACGGATGCGGCGTTCCCGGCGCGCCGACCAGGGTCATCGTGCCGTCGAGCTTGAGCGCCGCAAGGAAGGGATCGAGGTTGTGCGGCGCCGCCACGGTGTTGAGGATGAAGTCGAAGCTGTTGGCCTGCGCGGCCATCTCGTCGGCATTTTTCGACACCACCACTTCCTTCGCGCCAAGCCGGCGCGCGTCGTCGGCCTTGCCGGGCGAGGTGGTGAACAGCACCACGTGCGCGCCCAGCGCCGCTGCGATCTTCACGCCCATGTGGCCGAGCCCGCCCAGCCCGACGATGCCGACCTTCTGGCCTGGCCCCACCTTCCACTGGCGCAGCGGCGAGTAGGTGGTGATGCCCGCGCACAGCAGCGGCGCCACCGCGGCCAGGTCCTTCTCGTCGTGCCTGACGTGGAGCACGAATTTCTCGAACACCACGATGTGGTCGGAGTAGCCGCCCAGCGTGTTGGCGCGCGACACCTGCTCCTTGCTGTCGTAGGTGCCCGTCATGCCGTTGTCGCAATACTGCTCGAGCCCGTCCGCGCAGGGCTGGCAATGCTGGCAGCTGTCGACCATGCAGCCGACGCCGACGATGTCGCCAACCTTGAACTTCGTCACCGCGTCGCCGACGGCGCGCACGCGGCCGACGATCTCGTGGCCCGGCACGCAGGGATAGGTGGCGGGACCCCATTCGCTGCGCGCGGTGTGCAGGTCCGAGTGGCAGACGCCGCAATACAGGATGTCGATGGCCACGTCGCGCGAGGTGGGCGCGCGGCGCTCGAAGGTGAACGGCGCGAGCGGCGTGGTGGCGGAGCGGGCCGCGTAGGCATGGGCGAGGGTCATGGGAAGGGTCCTTTGCTTCGAGGGGCTGCGGAAGAAAGCCGGCGAACAATACGCCGTTCCCGGGATTCGTGCCGCAGCTTCTCGCACGACCCGACCCGAACAGGGTTTCAAGCGTCTATGCCACACGATGTCCGAGGATCAAGTATCTTTCGCTGTATATACCCCTATACAGCGAAGCTGCATCCCTGCCGCATGCTCATTTGACGCGTGCCGCAAAGGCCGCCACCAGCGGCGCGATCTCGGCGACGCACTCCTCCAGCGCGAAGTGGCCCGTTTCGAACAGGTGCAGCTGGGCGTCCGGCAGGTCGCGCAGATAGGCGTGCGCCCCCGCTTCGAGGAAGAACGGATCGTTGCGGCCCCACAGGATCAAGGCGGGTGGCCGGTGCGCGCGCAGCCAGGCCTGCCACTTCGGATAGAGCGCCAGGTTGCTGTGGTAGTCCAGCGCCAGCTCGACCTGGATCGCCGTGCGCCCTGGCAGATCGAGGAAATGCTGGTCCATGGTCCAGCCATCGGGCGAAATTCGTTCGGGGTGATGCGCGCCAATGAGGTACTGGCTGCGCGTCATGTCCGCGGTGAGGATGCCGCGCACGAACTGCGCGCCGCCGGGCGATGCCGGCGTCTGCGCTGCCAAGCCGCGCGCCATGTCGCTCAGCCCCTCGTCGTAGGCATTCGCGTTCTGCACCACGATGCCGGCGATGCGCTCGGGGTGCGCCTCGGCCATGCGCAGGCCGACCGGCCCGCCGTAGTCGAACATGTACAGCACGAAGCGGCGCAGCCCGAGCACTTCGCAGAACGCATCCATCAGGCGCGCGAGTTCGTCGAAGCTGTAGCGCTGCGTGCCGCCGGTCGATTGCGCCGCCGGCGCGTCGCTGTGGCCGAAGCCGGGCATGTCCGGCGCGATGAGCCGAAAGCGCGTGCCGAGCGAGGCCATGAGCTGCACGTACTGGTGCGACGAGCTCGGGAAACCGTGCAGCAGCAACAGCACCGGCGCGTCCGGCGGGCCGACTTCGCGGTAGAAGATGCGCAAGCCGTCGACGTCCGCAAAGCGGTGGATGGGATTCACGATGGACATGGGCACTCCTTGTGCTTGCGATGAAACTGCGCTGCCCTCAATAGCCGACCGTGAAGCGGCTGCGGCTGTGCCGAGGCTGTTCGAGCTCGTCGACCAGTGCATGGGCCAGGTCGTCGATCGAGATCGAACTCTTGCCTTGCGCGTCGACCAGCAGCTGGTCGCCGCCGACCCGGTAGCGGCCGGTGCGCGGGCCCGGTTGCAGCAAGGCCGAAGGCGACAGCAGGGTCCAGTCGATGGCCTGCTCGCCGCGCAGTTGCAGCAGGAAGGCGCGTGCCGCCAGCGCTTCGGCCTTGTAGGGCGCGGGGAAATCGGGCGTGTCAACGAGGTCCAGGCCCGGCGCCACCTGCAGGCTGCCGGCACCACCGACCACCAGCACACGGGGTACGCCGGCGCGCCGCGCGGCCTCGAGCAGAGGCGCGGCCGCGACGGCGGAGTACTTCACCGAGATGATGAGCACATCGTGCCCCGCCAGCGCCGCCGCCAAGCGCTGGCCGTCGGTCACGTCCAGCGCCAGTGGCGACAGGCCGGGGCGCGCGGCCAGTGCCGCCGGGTTGCGCGCAATGGCCGTGACCTGGTGGCCGCGCTCCAGCGCTTCGGCCAGGACACGGGCGCCGACCTGGCCGGTGGCACCAATCAGTGCGATGTTCATGATGCATTCCTTTCGTTGGGATGAAGCCTCGAATCTAGGGCTGTGCGGGTGTTTTGATAAGTTGGACAATCCTGCTTTTTCTGTCCACTGAAAATGGACAATCCAACATGCAGAAACTCGGCGACGTCAATCTGAACCGGCTGGCGGTCTTCGTCATGGTGGTGGAGGCCGGATCGCTCTCCGCCGCGGCGCGCCGGCTCGGGCTGGCCAAGACCATGGTCAGCACCCATCTGCAGCGGCTGGAGGCCGAACTCGGCGTCAGCCTGCTGCTGCGCACCACCCGGCGCCAAAGCCTGACGCAGGCCGGCGAAGACTTCTATCAGGCCAGCCGGCGCATCGTGCGCGATGCGCAGGAAGCCATCACCGCCGCCGGCGAGAGCAACACCGAACCGCGCGGCACCCTGCGCATCACCGCGCCCATCGACTACGCCGCCACGGTGGTGGCGCCGGTGGCGGTGGCGCTGCGCCGGCGTTATCCGGCCTTGCGGATCGAACTGCTGGCCGGCGATCGTGTGGTCGATCTGCTGGCCGAGGGCATCGACGTGGCGGTGCGCGCCGGACGCCTGGCCGACTCCGGCATGCAGGCGACGCGGGTCGGCAGCTTTGGCGAATGGCTGGTGGCTGCGCCGCACTTCTTCGATGGAATGGCTCTGCCGCAGACGCCGGAGGCCGCGGCGCCGCTGCCCTTCATCGCCTTGTCGGCGCTGCAGCAGCCGCTGGCGTGGAACTTCATCGACACGGGCAACGCCCGGCGCCGCAAGACCCTTCGATTCGAGGCCGCGCTCTGGGCCAACACGGCCGACGCCGTGCGCTCGGCCGCGCTGGCCGGCGGTGGCCTGGCGGTGCTGCCCGACTACGCCGTGGCGAAGGACGTGGAAACGGGCCGGCTGCTGCGCCTGTTGCCCGACTGGCGGCTGCCCGAGAGCGGCACCTACGCCGTGTTCCCGGCGGCCCGCCATCCGCCGCGCAAGATCCGCGCGTTCATCGACATGCTGAGGCTGCAGATCGACCCGCAGCGCGGCGCCGCGCAGCCTTAGCCAAGGCGGGCTGCCGCGGCCTTCTCAGTCGGTCGCGTCGCGGTCCAGATGCAGGTCGGCGATCTTGCGCGTGATGGTGTTGCGGCCGATGCCCAGCTTCTGCGCTGCCTCGATGCGGCGGCCGCGCGTGTTGGCCAGCGCGGTCAAGATGAGGCGCGATTCGAAGCGCCGCGACAAGGCATCCCACACGTCGTGGTGGCCGGCGGCGAGCAAGGCCTGCGCCTCGATCTCCAGGCCGTTCTCCCAGCTCGCGGCCGGTGCCGCTTCAGCGCCTGGCGCGGCGCCGTTGACGGCCTGCGGCATCGCCATGGCGGGTTCGCTGTCGCGCGGGTCGAAGGCGGGCAGCAGCGGCGCCGCTGCGGCCGTGGGCGCGGCGGCCATCCCCATTTCGCTGGGGGCGCCGGACAGCACTTCGGGCGGCAGGTCCTTCGGCTCGATCAGTTGCGCCGGCGCCATCACGGTCAGCCAGTGGCAGATGTTCTCCAGCTGGCGCACGTTGCCGGGAAAGCCAAAGGTCGACAGCCGCGCCAGCGCCGCATCGGAAATGCGCTTGGGGTCGACGCCCAGCTGCTTGGCGCTTTGCTGCAGGAAGTGGCGCGTGAGCGAGGCCACGTCTTCGCGCCGCTCGCGCAGCGCCGGCAGGCGCAGGCGAATCACGTTGAGGCGATGGAACAGGTCTTCGCGAAAGCCCCCGTGCTTGACGCGATCCTCCAGGTCCTGGTGCGTCGCGGCAATCACGCGCACGTTGGCCTTCACCGCGTTGTGGCCGCCAACGCGGTAGAAGTGCCCATCGCTCAGCACGCGCAGCAGGCGCGTCTGCAGGTCGAAGGGCATGTCGCCGATTTCGTCGAGGAACAGCGTGCCGCCTTCGGCCTGTTCGAAGCGGCCGCGGCGCATGGTCTGCGCGCCGGTGAAGGCGCCGCGCTCGTGGCCGAACAGCTCGCTCTCGAGCAGGTCCTTGGGAATCGCCGCGGTGTTGATCGCGACGAAGGGGCCGTTGGCGCGCGGCGAATGCTTGTGCAGCGCACGCGCCACCAGTTCCTTGCCCGAGCCCGATTCGCCGGTGATCAGCACCGTCACGTTGCTTTGCGAAAGGCGGCCGATGGCGCGGAACACGTCCTGCATGGCCGGTGCCTGGCCCAGCATCTCGGGCGCGTCGACGATGCGCTCCTCGGCCACTTCCTCGCGCTGGCTTTCATCGACCGCGCGGCGGATCAACTCGACCGCGCGCGGCAGGTCGAAGGGCTTTGGCAGGTACTCGAAGGCGCCGCCCTGGAAGGCGGAGACCGCGCTGTCCAGGTCGGAGTACGCCGTCATGATGATGACCGGCAGCCCCGGGTGTTTCAGCTTGATCTTGTCGAGCAGCTCGAGGCCCGAGCCGCCGGGCATGCGGATGTCGCTGACCAGCACCTGCGGTGCCTGTGATTCGTCTTCGGCCGCGACGTCGAGGGCGGCCAGCACTTCGCGCGCGTTGGTGAAGCTGCGCGTGGGAAGGTCCTCACGCAGCAGTGCCTTCTCCAGAACGAAGCGGATCGATTGGTCGTCATCAACTATCCAGATCGGCTTCATGCAGCTCCTTGTTGCCGTGCTGCTAAGGCAGCGGAATTAACATCTTGAAATCAGTTCGCCCTGGAACACTGTCGCACTCGATCACCCCGTGATGCTGCTGTACGAAAGTCTGGGCCAGCGTCAGACCGAGCCCCGTGCCACCTTCGCGGCCCGAGACCAGCGGCAGGAAGATGCGGTCCTTGATCGCATCGGCCACACCGGGTCCGTTGTCGATGACATGCAATTCCAGTGCCAGTCGATACCACTGCTTGTTGAAGATCACCTGGCGTGCAACGCGCGTGCGAAAAGTGATCTCGGCGTCGCCCGCCGCACGCCGCTCGGCCAGCGCCAGCGCGGCGTTGTGCGCGATGTTCAAGATGGCCTGGATGAGTTGCTCGCGGTCGCCGCGAAACTCCGGAATCGACACATCGAAATCGCGCTCGATGTGCAGCCCGCGCGGGAACTCGGCCAGGATCACCGAGCGCACCCGCTCGCACACCTCGTGAATGTTCACGTCGCCCACCACGTGCGGCTTGCGGTGCGGCGCCAGCAGGCGATCGACCAGGGTCTGCAGGCGGTCCGCCTCGTGGATGATGACCTGCGTGTATTCAATGAGGTCGCGCGATTCGACCTCCATCTGCAACAGTTGCGCCGCGCCGCGGATGCCGCCCAGCGGGTTCTTGATTTCGTGCGCCAGGTTGCGGATGAGTTCCTTGTTGGCCTTGGCCTGGTCCAGCAGGCGCTCTTCGCGGTCCTGGCGCACCTGCTGCTCGAGCGGCGCCATTTCCACGATCAGTTCACTGGCCTTCTCGGTCTGTGACAGCGTGACCTGCACCGGCAGCAGGTCGTGGCTGACGCGGCGCAGGAAGGCCTCGAAATGCAGGGCCGGAAAGCCGTTGCTGCGGCTGCCTTCGATGGCCGTGGCGAGGATCTGCGGCTCGCTGAAGCAGTTGGCGAATTGCGAACCTTCGAGCGTGCGGCGCGAGGTGCCCACCGCGTCTTCCAGCGCCGAGTTGGCGAACAGCACCGAGCCATCGGCCTTGATGACCGCAATCAGGGTGGAGAGGCGGTCAAAGTCGAGAAAGCGCTTGCCGAAGACGGTGGGTTTGCCAAATGCCATGCCTCAAGTCCCGAGCGGGCGCCATGCGCCGTTCACTTGCTGGCGGGCAGGCGGCCCAGTTCACGCTGGATACCGTCGATGTCGCTCTGGTTGCGATCGATGTTGGCTTTCATTTCAGCCACGCGGTCGAGGTACTTCTGGTAATTGCGGCTTTCGCTGCCCTGCTTCTCGGGCTCGCCGTTGTTGTATTCCTTGAGCAGGTCGGCGCGCCGATCCTGCGCCTTGCGCAATTCATTCTCGAGCACCGAGCGCGCCTCGCCGTCGCGCGCGCGCTGCTCGGCGCCGTCGACCCGCGGGCTGCCGGCCGGTGCACGCGCCGAGGACGACGCGGCCGAGGCCAGCGTGGGCCGCTGCGATTGCACGACGGTGACGTTGCCGCCCTCCATCACCTTGCAGCCGCGCTGCTGCGCAACGCTGGCGTTGTTGGTGTATTCGTTGCCGCATCGCCAGACCGTCTGCGCCTGGGCTTGCACGACAACCAGTGAAACAGCGAGCAGGAGGAAGTGATGTGTCTTCATGGCCGTGGAGGAGTGCTGCGCAAACCGGGATTTTGATGCATTTCGATACCTCTATCCCATGGCTTGTTCCGCACCAAGCAAAAAGGACGGCTCGCGCCGTCCTTTTGCGTTTGAGCGCGTAGCCCGAAGGTTTACAGCGAGTAGTACATGTCGAATTCGACCGGGTGCGTCGCCATGCGGAAGCGCGTCACTTCCTGCATCTTCAGGTCGATGTAGGCGTCGAGGTAGGCGTCGGTGAAGACACCGCCCTTGGTCAGGAATGCGCGGTCCTTGTCGAGGTATTCCAGCGCCTGGTCGAGGCTGTGGCAAACGGTCGGGACCAGCGCGTCTTCTTCCGGCGGCAGATGGTAGAGATCCTTGCTGGCGGCTTCGCCCGGGTGGATCTTGTTTTCCACGCCGTCCAGGCCGGCCATCATGAGCGCCGAGAAGCCCAGGTACGGGTTCATCAGCGGATCGGGGAAGCGCGCTTCGATGCGGCGGCCCTTGGGGTTGCTCACGAACGGGATGCGGATCGAGGCCGAGCGGTTCTTGGCCGAGTAGGCCAGCTTGACCGGCGCTTCGAAGCCGGGCACCAGGCGCTTGTAGCTGTTGGTGCCGGGGTTGGTGATGGCGTTCAGGGCACGGGCGTGCTTGATGATGCCGCCGATGTAGAACAGCGCGAATTCCGACAGGCCGGCATAGCCGTCACCGGCGAACAGGTTCTTGCCGTCCTTCCAGATCGACTGGTGCACGTGCATGCCCGAGCCGTTGTCGCCGACGATCGGCTTGGGCATGAAGGTCGCCGTCTTGCCGTAGGCATGGGCGATGTTGTGGATCACGTACTTCTGCAGCTGCGTCCAGTCGGCGCGCTGCACCAGCGTGCTGAACTTGGTGCCCAGTTCCATCTGGCCGGCGTTGGCCACTTCGTGGTGATGCACTTCGACCGGGATGCCCAGCGATTCGAGCACCAGGCACATTTCCGAGCGCATGTCCTGGAAGCTGTCGACCGGCGGCACCGGGAAGTAGCCACCCTTGACGGCGGGGCGGTGGCCGGTGTTGCCGTGTTCGAATTCCTTGTCGGTGTTCCAGGCGGCTTCTTCCGATTCGATCTTCACGAAGCAGCCCGACATGTCGTTCTTCCAGCGCACGCCGTCGAACACGAAGAATTCAGGCTCCGGCCCGAAGAAGGCGGCGTCGCCCAGGCCGGAGGCCTTGAGGTAGGCTTCGGCGCGCTTGGCGAGCGAGCGCGGATCGCGCTCGTAGGCCTTGCCGTCGGCCGGGTCGATCACGTCGCAGGACAGGATCAGCGTCGTTTCTTCGAAGAAGGGGTCGATGTTGGCGGTGGCCGGGTCGGGCATGAGCTGCATGTCCGAGGCTTCGATGCCCTTCCAGCCGGCGATGGAGGAGCCATCGAATGCGTGGCCCGACGTGAATTTGTCTTCATCGAAATGCGACACGGGCACGGTCACGTGCTGTTCCTTGCCGCGCGTGTCGGTGAAGCGGAAGTCGACGAACTTGACCTCGTTTTCCTTGACGAGTTTGAGTACATCGGCGACGGTCTTTGCCATCAAATTCTCCTGGTTGGATGGTGGTGGTGAATGTGTTGCAGCACAGGAATGCAGTTTCTGTGCCACGAGGCGGTGCGCTTTGCGCAAGCCAGTCGCGCAGGCGGCGCACGATAATGGTGCGTTAATGTTCTATCTTGGTGCGCACTGGATTAGCGCGTCAGTTCGGGCCCCAAGCGTGCGTCAAAGCCGTGCAAACCGTCAAGCAGCGCCGCATAGGCCGCACCAAGACGATCGGCGGGCCCTTTCACGCCCAATTCGATGTGCCGGCCGTATTGTGGATGATCCACGCTGGGCAGGCTGAACACCTTGATCTCCGCGAAACTGCGCTCGATGGACTCCATCAGCGGCGTCAGGGTGGCCTCCATGGCACCGAAAACGATCACGGATTTCTCGCCCGCCGCACCGGCGCCGAACAGCCCGGCGTAGTGCGTGTCAAGCACCGATTCGATCATCGGCCAGGCCATCACCGGGAAGCCGGGCACGAAATGCACGTCGTTCACGCTGAAGCCGGGAATCTTGTTGTACGGGTTGGCAATGATCGAGGCGCCCTGCGGGAACACGCCCATGTTCAGGCGGTGCACGTTGTCGGGCCGGTCGGGCTCGTAGGCCACGCCCTGCTCGCGCGCGGTGTCCCGCATGCGTTCGCGAATGAGCAGTTCGGCCTGCGGGTGCAGCGCCAGCGGCACGCCCAGCGCCGCGGCGGCGCACTGGCGCGTGTGGTCGTCGGGCGTGGCGCCGATGCCGCCGGTGGAAAAAACGATGTCGCCGCTGGCAAAGGCCCGCCGCAGCGCCGCCTCGATGCGCTGCGGAACGTCGCCGACGTAGTCCGCCCAGCCCAGTTGCAGGCCGCGTGCGGCCAGCAGTTCGATCACCTTGGGCATGTGCTTGTCCAGGCGCTTGCCCGACAGGATTTCGTCGCCGATGACGATCAGGCCAAAGGTGCGGCTGTTGCGGATGATGCGGCTCATGGCGCTCCCCATTGCGTGGCGGTGGCCGCCTGCGGGTTGTCGGTGGCGTCCGCCAACTGCGGCGCCGGTGCTTGTTCGAGCGCACGCTGGGCGCGCAGGCGCGTCAGCGCGTCCAGGCAGTAGTGGGCGAACCACAGCGCCGAGAAGGCGAACACCAGCATGTAGATCCAGATCGCAATGGGCACCAGCACGAAGAAGGCCGCCACGAACAGCAGGCCCGAGGCCCAGACGATGCTCGGCGCCGCGCCCAGGTAGCCGCACACGATGCCGATGCCCAGCAGCGGCCAGCGGTGCGCCCGCAGGATGGCTTGGCGTTCTTCTTGTGTGGCGTGGTCGCCCAGGGCGTCGAAGCTCATCACGCGGTAGGTCAGCCAGCCCCAGATGAGGGGCGGCAGCACCAGCACCAGCGGCGGCACCAGCCACAGCGGCATCGACAGCACCAGCGCCAGGCCGGCCAGCACGGTGACGCCCAGCGCATGCGCGATGCTGCGCCAGAAGGAGCCGCCCTTCTTCTGCAAGGCAGGGAAGCGGCGTTCGGCCACCAGCGTTGTGAGGGCTGGCGCCATGAAGCCGCTGACCAGCATCAGGCACAGCAGCACGATCAGCGGCATCGAGGCCAGCAGCACCAGTGCGCGCGCCAAGGCGTCGTTCACGGTGCCGGTGCCCGGGATGTGCATCCAGCCCCAGATGGTCGAGAGCAGCGGCCAGGCGTCGAGCGTGCTGCGCATCCAGTCGACCGCCGGCGTCCAGTAGAAGTAGCCCAGCGCGGTGGCCAGTGCGGCCATGAGGGCCAGCGGCAACAGCGACAGCACGATCACCCGCGGATACAGGCAATAGGCCAGCGCGCGCGAGAAGGAGTCGAGAAGAAGACGCATCGGGCCCTGAGGATACCGCGCGGCGGGCCGCCTCAGGCGCGCCCGACCAGCCGCTTGAGGCCCAGCCACTGCTGCGCCCAGAAGCCGCGGCCGTAGTCGCGCAGGCGCCCCTGCGCGTCGGGCTCGACCTGGTCGCGGATGCCGGTCGGCTCGAAGGCGCCGTCGAAGCGGGCGGTGCGAAACAGCATGTCCCACCAGGGCAGCAGCACGCCGAAGTTGTGGCCGCCCAGGCGGGCCGCGCCGGCCTCACCGGGACGGGCCGCGGCTTCGTGGCCCAGCCCGATGCTGTGGTGCAGCCGGTGAAAGCGCGGGCTCACCCACAGCCGCTCGCCGATGCGCCCGAAGCCCAGCCGCAGGTTGGCGTGCTGCAGGCTTTCGCTGAGCTGGGTGAAGGCCACGAGGGCGATGAACTGGCCCGGGGCGACGCCGATCAGCTGGGCCACCACGACGAACAGGATGTCGGTGATGACGTCGTCGAGCAGGTGGTTGCGGTTGTCCGACCACATCGTCATCTGGCGCTGCGAATGATGCAGCGCATGCAGCCCCCACCACCAGCGGAACTGGTGCTGGCCGCGGTGGATCCAGTAGCCGACGAAATCCAGCACCACGAGGTACAGCAGGAAGGAGACCCAGGCGATGTCGGTCACGCCGGGCCAGAGCTGGTCGAGCTGCGCGCCGCCCCAGCCGGCCGTGCGCACGGCGCCGAGAACGTCGTCGAACACCGGTTGCAGCACGAAGAAGGCCACCAGTCGGAACAGGCCCAGCCGATGGATCAGCGTGTAGACGATGTCGATACGCACCGCGCGCCGGTCGGTCACCGGCTCGACCGGGCGCCAGCGCTGCAGCGGGCCGATGACGGCGACGATCACCCCGACCTGGATCAGGCCGACCAGCAGCCAGCCGGAGGCGTCGAAGGCGTCCTCGGTCCAGCCGCCCAGCCCGATACCGTAGACCACGGGCTGCACCAGCGCCTGGAAGAACCACTCCTGCAGCGCAGCGAACTGGTCGGTCATCCATTCCATGACGGCAGTCTCTTCGCGTGCGTGCTCAGGGGTGAGCGGCGATCCAGGCCTGGTAGTCCGGGTGCTCGCGCAGCGTGCGGAAGCAGAAGCCCTGCGCCTTCAGGCCGACGATCAGCGGCTCGAGGTCGGCCGGCGCCCACGGATCCTTGCGCGACCAGATGCCCAGGTGCGCCAGCAGGATGTCGCCGGGCTTGATGTTGGCCAGCGCCTGTTCGAGCAGCTTGGCGTTGCTGTAGGTTTCGCTCGGCAGTTCATCGCCCAGGAAGCCGGCCGGCGACCAGCCGACTTGCGCGTAGCCGCAGGCCTTGGCCGCGGCCAGCAGCTTGGGCGAGGTCTTGCCGCCCGGCGCGCGGTACAGCGGCAGCGCCTTCTTGCCGGTGATGTAGCTGATGCGATCGGCCGCCTTCTCGATGTTTTCGCAGTACTGCGCCGCGGTCCAGGTGAACTCGCGGTTGGCAAAGGCGCCGGCGCTGGGGCGGATGCGGAATTTCGTCTCGACGCCGCGCAGGTCACCGCGCCAGTAGGCGTGGTCGTAGGTGTGCGAGGCGAACTCGTCGCCCTCGGCGGCGCGCGCCTTCCACCAGGGCGCCCAGTGGTTGCTCAGGCTGTCGGTGCCGTCTTGCGTGGGCTCGGCGGCAGCGAAGAAGGTCACGCGCACCTGCTGGCGGTGCAGCACCTCGCCCACCAGCGGCGCAATGCCCATGTGGCCGGTGTCGAAAGTCAGGTAGACCGGCTTCTCGCAGGCCGGCTCGGCAGCGGCCACCGCCGCGCAGGCGGCCAGCGCACAGGCGCCCAGCAGCAGCGCCGGGCGCGACGGCAGGGAGCGCTCAGCGCGTGGCATGGTCGAGCGTCCAGACGCCGTGGGGCGAACGACCCACCTTCACCTGCTGCACCACGCGCTGCTCGGTCAGGTCGACCACGCTGAGCTTCTTGGCCCAGCGCGAGGTGACCAGCAGGCGCTTGCCGTCGGCCGAGAGGTCCATGCAGTCGGGCCCGCCCGGCACGGGATAGGTGGCCACCACCTTCAGCGTGCGCGTGTCGATGCGGCTGACGGTGTTGGCCACGCGGTTGCTCACGAACACCGTGCGGCCATCGCCGCCGGCGCGAAAGGCGTGCGCGCCCTTGCCGGTGGGGATTTCGCCGACCAGCTTCGGGGCGGCGGTGACGTCGAACACCTGCACCTTGTCGCTGCCGGTCAGGCCGATCAGCAGTTGCTTGTCGTTGTTCACGCCGAAGATGTCGGCCGGCATGGCGCCGGTGGTCATGCGCCAGCGCAGCGTCTGCGTCGGCAGGTCGATCGCCACGAATTCATCGCTGTCCTGCATCGACACGTAGGCCGTGGCGCTGGTGTGGTCGATCCAGATGTGGCTGGGCGTCTTGCCGGTCGGGATGCGCTTGGCCAGCAGCAGGTTCTGGCCGTCCCAGCGGTAGATGTCGACGTGGTTGAGGCGGTTCGCCGCCGTGACGAACCACTTCATGTCGGGCGAGAAGCGCAGCTGGTAGGGGTCGATGATGCCGCCCAGCACGCGCTGGACCCGGGCCGTGCGCGGGTCGAGGAAAGTGATCGAATCGCCGGCCGAATTGGCCACCATGAGCGACTTGCCGTCCGGCGTGAGGTAGAGGTGATGCGGCTCCTTGCCGGTCGGAATGCGCTCGGTTTCGGTCCAGGTCAGCGGGTCGATCACGCTGACCGAGGCGTCGAGCGAATTGAGCACGAAGACCGGCATGGCCGGTGCGGCCGGCACCGCCGATGCAGGCGTAGTGGCCTGGGCGGTAACGAAGGGGGCGGCAAACGTCAGCGCGGAAATCAGAACGGCCGCAATGCGGCCGACCGAAGGAACATGGATGCGCAAGTGAAATCCCTGGAAGTTGCTCCAAGTCTAACGTTCGACCCCCGCCTTCCGATGACCGGAAGCGTCTACTTTTTGGCCTTGCGCAGCGCCTCGACCTGCTCTTCATTCAGCCAGCGCCACTGGCCGGGCGCCAGGTCGGGCGGGAGGGTGAGATCGCCGATCTGCGAGCGGTGCAGGCCCTCGACCCGGTTGCCGACAGCGGCCAGCATGCGCTTGACCTGGTGGTACTTGCCTTCGGTCAGGGTCAGGCGCAGCAGGTGGGGCGAGACCGCCTCGCAGGCCGCGGCGCGCACCGGTTTCGGATCGTCGTCGAGCACCACGCCGGCAAGCAGCTTGCCGACCTGTTTCTCGTCAAGCGGGTGCTTGGTCGTCACCTCGTAGATCTTGGGCACGTGGTGGCGCGGCGAGCCCATGCGGTGGATGAACTGGCCGTCGTCCGTCAGCAGCAGCAGCCCGGTGGTGTCCTGGTCGAGCCGGCCGATGGCCTGCACGCCCTGCACTGCGCCCTTGTTCGGCCGCAGCCGCAGCGGCGACGGCAGCAGCGTGTAGATGCTCGGGTAGGTCGAGGGCTTCTGCGAGCACTCGGTGCCGGCCGGCTTGTGAAGCATCAGGTAGGCCTTTTCATGAAAGGCCCAGGGCGTGCCCTGCACGGTGAACTGCAGGCCCAGCGGCGCGAATTCCGCGGCGGCGTCGGTCACCGCCTGGCCCTCGACCGTGACCAGCCCCTGCTGAACCAGCCCGGCGCACACGCGGCGCGTGCCAAAACCTTGCGTATAGAGAATTTCCTGCAGTTGCATCGTCAGTGCGCCATCGCGCCATTTTTCGTCACGACACCGGCGGCCGCGGCGCAGGCCATGCCAGAGCACCCGCGGAACTGGCTCTGCCAGGCCGCTGGGTGCGCCCCCTTGAGGGGGTATCGGCCGGCTACACGAAGTGAGCCGGCCAAACGGGGGAGGATTTTAATAGCCGAGTGCGAGCCCGGTATTGCGCCGCGGATCGTTGGCCCCGTAGAAGCGGTTCTTGCCCACCGGCTTGCCGCCCAGCGCCGGTGCGCCGACGATGATGGCCGCCAAGTGGTTGGCCGGTTGCGGCACGCCCAGGTTGTGGCCCATGTCCTGCAGCATCTTGCGCGTGTCGGGGCTGAGCGCGAAGCGCTCGACGTTGGTCACGTCGGGCAGCCATTGCTGGTGAAAGCGCGGCGCATCCACCGCCTCCTGCACGTCCATGCCGTAGTCGATCGCGTTCAGGATGGTCAGCAGCACCGCCGTAATGATGCGGCTGCCGCCGGGCGTGCCCACCACCATCACCGGCTTGCCCTCCTGCGACACGATGGTCGGGCTCATCGACGACAGCGGCCGCTTGCCCGGGGCGATGGCGTTGGCCTCGCCCTGCACCAGGCCGTACATGTTGGGCACGCCGATCTTGACGGTGAAGTCGTCCATCTCGTTGTTCATCAGCACGCCGGTGTGTGCCGCCGTGACCTTGGCACCAAACCAGTCGTTCAGCGTGTAGGTCACCGAGGCGGCGTTGCCCCACTGGTCGACGATGGAATAGTGCGTGGTGTTGCTGCCCTCGTGCGGCGGCACGCCGTCCTTGATGTCCTTGGACACCCCGGCCTTGGCCGGGTCGATGGCCGCGCGGATCTTCTCCGCATAGCCCTTGTCGAGCAGGCGCGCCAGCGGGTTCTTCACGAAATCCGGATCACCCAGGTAGCTGTTGCGGTCGACATAGGCATGGCGCATGGCCTCGATCTGGTAGTGCACCGCCTGCGCCGAGCGGAAGCCCAGGTCCTTCAGCGGGTAGCCTTCCAGCACGTTGAGCATTTCGCAGATGACGACGCCGCCCGAGCTCGGCGGCGGGGCCGAAATCACGCGGTAACCGCGGTAGTCGCACTCCACCGGCGCCAGTTCACGGGTGCGGTACTGGTCCAGGTCGGCCTGCGTGAAGATGCCGTTGCCCCCCTGGCTGGCCGCCACGATGGCCGCGCCGACGCTGCCCTTGTAGAAACCGTCGGTGCCCTTCTGGCTGATTTGGCGCAGCGTGTGCGCAAGGTCCTTCTGCACCAGCTTCTGGCCGGCCACGAAAGGCTGCCCCTTGTTCAGGAAGATCGCCGCCGACGGCGCGTCATGGCCGAAATCCGCGGTGGCGGTGTCCAGCATGTCGATGTCACCCTGCTCCAGCGCAAAGCCCTTCTCGGCCAGCGCGATGGCCGGGGCGATGAGCGCCGCGCGCTCCTGCGTGCCGTACTTTTCACGCGCGAACTCCAGCCCCGACACGGTGCCCGGCACGCCCGCGGCCAGGTAGCCGCGCGTGCTCAGGCCCTTGACGACATTGCCGTCCTTGTCGAGGTACATGTTCGCGGTGGCCGCCAACGGCGCCTTCTCGCGGAAGTCGAGGAAGGTCTTGCGTCCGTCGGCCAGCTGCAGCGTCATGAAGCCGCCGCCCCCCAGGTTGCCGGCCGCCGGATAGACCACCGCCAGCGCGTAGCCCACGGCAACCGCCGCATCGATCGCGTTGCCGCCGCGCTTGAGCACGTCGACACCAACCTGCGTGGCCAAGTGTTGCGCCGTGACCACCATGCCGTGCTCGCCAGCGGCCGGCGCCTGCGATGCGGCCAGGCTGGCCAGGGGGTGGATGGCCATCAGCGCCGCCAGCGCGCCAGCCGTGAAGTTGCGGTTCCAGATCATGAGCGATGCCTCCATTTTTCTAAGGAGGCGACATCGTCGCACGATCGGCGCGTTCGACACAGCGTCTGCGCCAGCGACCGCAAAAGTCTGGCGGCCGCACAAATGACAAGGGCGTTCACCGGATACCGGTGAACGCCCTTGCTCGTTGAGGTGGTGGAGGGCCTGTAACCCGCGCCAAACCTAGATAACTCAGCGCCTTACAACCGTCGCAAACCGCTGCGGAACGGTGCGGATCAGCCCCTTTTACGAGCTGAATCGTAGCAGGTCGACCCCATCACCACCCCGGTCGCCGCCGCCAGGATCACCGCCAGTTCGATTCCGTGTTACTCAATCGAACCGGCGTCCGCAAATCAGATTCCCTGGTCCACTTTCAGGCCGCCAAGAAGCGTGCCTGAAACGCTCGTCTGCCGTGGTCGTAGGGCACCGGGTTGGTGGCATGCGGTACGGGCGCGCTGCGGTCCCCGATGAGGTAGTTGATCCGGTAGGTGCAGTTGCCAGATGGATGCAGCATCCCGCCGATGACCCGATCCGTGTTGATGACACCCTCCTGGCCAAGGCGGTCCAAGACCTTCTGGACAAGCGGCCCAAGCCCAACAAAGACGGCGTCCTTCAGTTGCTCGACCTCGGCCGCGAAGTTCTCCAGGAGGTACTTGCGCAAGATCGGGTGCCTGGTCATGTCCGGTGCCCCCCGGTAGTCGTCGTCGTTCACGAAGACCGGGTACCGCAGAAGAGACGTGGTTTGCACGAGGTGCCGGGCAGTCGAGAAGAGTTCAGCGGAGTCCCCAAGACCCAGCCACTTGTGGAAGCCCCAGTGGTTCAGTTGATTGACCAGGTTGCTTCGCAGGGGCTCCCCGCTGAAGGCTCCGACGCTCTTGGCCGCCTGGATTGCATCCCCGCTGGACTTGCCGGCTAGCAAAACACGCCGAGCCTCGTTGTTCGCATTCACCATCTGGGTTGGACCAGGCGTGATACCGACCAGCACGATCCGCGCGCTTGGATTGATGTACTCGAACGGGGCGTAGTAGACCTTCACCGGCCCACTGGCATCCATCAGCAGCCCCGGATCTCGCACGACCGGCGCGCGGGGACCACAGAGCACCGGCGCAAACCTGTCGATCAAACGAGTGTTCATTGTTTCGGCGATTCTTTGAACGCAGCGCACGTCGCCGCCCGCCCCACGATGACCAGCAGCGACTTCGCGCGGCTCATGCCTACGTAAAGCAGCTCTTGTCGCTGTGATAAGTCGATGGTGTCGAGGCCCCACAAGATCACGATCGGCGATTCGAGACCCTTGAACCGTTGGATGGTGTCGATCAGAACCGTGGACTTGCCTCGAACCCCCTCCTCAAGCCAAGTTGCCGGCTTCGGCAACGGAAGCCTTCTCAGGGCAGCGTAGTACTCGGCCTTGTGCAGGGCATCGGCCACCAGCACCGTGATGTCACCGGGCGCGACACCTTGTCTCGCGACAAGGTCGACGATGCGGGCATTGATCTTGGCCGCCTGTGGGTCTCGACTTGGCGACTCGTCAAACTGAACGTCATCACCCTGAATGTCAGGCGGACTCACTGGAACGCCCTTGTAGTGCTTGTAGGCGGCTTCGTGAATCGGTGCCGTGTTGCGGCAATTCGTGGTCAACGAGAACGGCTCGTCGCGGATGGGGAAAGTCCCGGCGCGGGCATACAGGTTCTGGTTGTCGTCGTAGAACACGTAGAGCGGGCTGTTGTCGTAGTCGGTCAGTAGCAGCTCGAGTGGAACCCAGAACTCCTCGCGGAAGTCCTGGCCCTCGTCACAGACGATGGCGTCGTACCGATCCGGGAGAACTTCGAGGGAGTATCCGAGCGCGTTGGGTAGTTGCACCTCGTAGAGATCCTTGCCCGGATAGGTGACCTTGGCTTCGGAAACCAGGTCCCGCCCAGATGCACGATTGGCTCTCTCAACCTGCCGGTGGCACAGTTGATGGAAGCTCATCACATCAAGATTCGGGGTGCCCGCGCAAAGACTTGAGAGGTGGTCCGCGAGCTGCCGGTTGTAGCAAGTCAGCAGCGTTCGGAACCCCTCGGATGCAAGGCGACGTGCTTTTTCAAGCGCCAAGACCGTCTTGCCCGTGCCTGCACCACCGCTCACGGCCACTCTGCGGTGGGAGCGTAAAAAGTCGAGCACCCGAATCTGGTCCTTGGTGAGAACCAGCCGACGCGCCTCCTGGTCGGCCAACTGCGACGAGATCAGCGGCGCGACCACGAAAGATCGCGCAAACACCTCGCGAAGGACATCGACGCCGCGCCTGCCCATGGGTGTGAATCCCGACGCATCGTTGCCCCAATAGGCAAAGACCGCATCGATCCACGCCTTCGGATCTTGGAGATCCTTCGCACAGCCGACCAGGGCTGACGGCATATCGGGCCGGCTCAGGGCATTCGCATCCCCGACATCAGGGAAGAACACCGCGTGACCTCTGAGGACGTTGGCGAGCGAGAGATCCCGCCAACGCTGGTGCTCGTTCAGCTTGGATCGAATCGAATACTTGGCCTTCAGAGCCTGGTTGACGGGGTTGTTGATCGCATGCTTTTGATGATGGCGATCGACGGAAAACCAGTCCCCGCTGCTGGCGTCGAACCCGACGCCCCCACCCTTGACTTCGATACACACGTACCCGAGATCCGGGTGACAAACGACGAAGTCGGTTTCGCCATCCTTGGCCTGCTCTTCCTCGCGGCGCAAGATCCAACCGACCTGGAAGAAGACGACAAAGTCGCGGGGAAGACCGTCCCTCAACGCCCTGTAGACCTTTGCCTCCGCCTGGGATGGCAAGTCCGCCAGCTGGGCCTCCGTCAGTTCAGGAATGATTGTTGTCATCGTCTTCCTCAATCACCGTCATCGTCTGCAGATTCAACGTGACCGTGCGTCGTCCGCTGGTCAAAAACTCGATGGACATGACGCGCGTCGAGCCTCGCAGCTCCATCGACTCGATCCGACCGAAACCGAAATGCTGGTGCTTGACTCTGGCGCCGGCGATGAAGGCGAGCGCGGGGTCAGCACGCTCATCGGCGACAGCATCGCGCCAGTTGCCATCGAACATAAACGACGTCACCTGCGTGGCGGGGCTGCGAATCGGATGGACGCGTATGTGCTCAGGATCGGAAACAAACTCAACCACGTACAGCCAGTAGCGATCGCCGTAGTCTTGGGCGTTGCTGAACTGCAGCCTGGATAAGCCCACGCCCGTCTGGTTCCACTCGCCGTTGACACCCTTCACCTCGATGAACCGGTCTTCGCCTGTCAGCGGGTTACGGCTGATGATGTCGTACCCAGGGTGGGTTTGGGCCATCTGTTCCGCGACGCGCCCCCGAGCCTTTTCATAGGCGCAGACGGCGGCGCGGGCCACCACCTCAACAGCCAGGTTGTGCTCGGATGGGCCTTCCTGCTCGTCGGCATCGGCTGATTCCTCTTGCTTCTTCCGAACATAGGAAAGAAGTCGTCGATCCCACTGCTCCTTGTGCTTTGGACGTGGCTTCTTGGCGCGCTTGTCGCCAGTCGACGAACCTGTGCTGTGGCCGTGCCCAGTAGCTTGGTGACCATCTGGCGCATCCTCTTCTTGTGCGCCCTTAGACCCGGTTCCAGGTTGCCCTTGATCGGGCGGCGGCACATCCTTGGAAGGAGCCTTCGGCACGCCTGTCGGCCGACCCGTACCAGGCCGATCCGGTGTGCGTTCTCCACCTTTGGGCGCGTCGGTTGGCGCGGTATCCGGCTTGCTCTCTGGCTGATAGCCGGGGTCGGTCGTGCTCCCCATGTCGTCCAAGCTCGACGAGGTCAAGTCATCTGCCTGTCCGCTTGCGCTCTCAGCATCCAGGTACGGGATACCTGCATCGGTCAGTTCTCGGTGAGCCTCATCAACAGGCATGCTCATCAGCGGTCGAACGCTGAGGGTCAGTTTCGAGATCTCGCTTCCAGACTCTTCTGGCATCAACTGGTGGAAGATGGCATTCAGGACGTGGGGCCAGCTGCGATCCCCTACCGGTCGTGCCAAGATCAGCTGGCGTTTGTCGATGTCATAGAACGCATGCGCTGCCGAGGGTGGAGCCGAAGCCCAATCCCCGCCAACGTGCACGGACGCTTGGATGCGCACGAGCTCGTAGCTGATGGCGGTCAGCTCTGAAAGCGCCTTCCGCACCTTTCGTTTGACTGGCGTCGGTTTGTCGTGCAGCAATCGCGCAAGGACGTCGATCCGCTCCATCAGCTTGTCGGCAAGCTGCGGTTCCTCGGTCTTCTGTCCATCAACGAACTCAAGCGCGACCTCAGCGCTCTCACTGAGCCGCCTGACCCCGACCTTCTCAATGAACGGCCACAGCTCGGGGGCAGGTTTGCACAGCGCCCGGTCAAGCTCCCCATTGAAGAAACCTGCGTGCCACTCGCTGTCCTGAAGAAGCACCTCGTCAGGATGAGTGGGCTGCCCCATGAGGTTCAATATCGTTGGTGCCTCTTGCAACCTTCGAATGTCCGGGGCGCCAATCTCCTCACGCTCGTCTGCTGCCGACACGCCCATCAAGCAGGCGTCGTACACCGATCGATCCGCCCCTGCGACGGGCTTCGACTGCTCGAAGTACTCGCCGACGATGTCCAGCAAGATGTCGACGTAGTCTCGGCCCTCGGGCGCGTTCTTCACTCCGATTGCGGTGAACAGCGGCTTGAACGCCTCAAGATTGCCTGGAATGGTGAAGGCGTAGCGCCCGAGCTGCTGGGGCGACCAGTAAAGCTGATTCGGGCGGACAAAGCTTTTCTGGCTCTCGACATAGATGCAACGAGAGCCAGCCAATGTCGAGATCAGGGGATCAGAACGCTGCGCCCGCTCGTTCAGCACCTGGTAGGTCGAAACGTGAGGCTGAGCGCCGGTCTTCACGCAGTACTGCAAATGGTCGATCACCAGCCTCGTTTCCGGATTGATGGTGACGTCCAGATCTTCCAGTAGCTCCGTTTTCAGGCGTGCCGTGTTTCTGAAGTCGAGGATGTTGGCCTGCGACCTGAATGCCTCGGCGCGGTACGGCGCGTACAGATCGCCACCAGAGTGCCAGTTCTCCGTATCGCCTTCCGCTGGGAAGCACGCCACCCCACGGAGGCTGTCGATCGCACCCTGGAAAAACGGCTTCTCACTCCACTCCTCGTAGTGGTCACACAAGACGTAGAAGGCATCGCCGCTGGCGCGCTTCGCATCTTCCGTCGGCAGGTACTTCTCTGCGATGAAGAGCATTCGCTCCACCAGGTGCTGCGCAAGTGGTGACCGGCGTATTCCGAGGCTGTCGATGAAGGTGTGGACCGACCGGGCGTTGGGCACCCGACTGGCATCGAGCCAAAGGTGCGTCGCATCGCCAAGCACCTTCACCAGGTCATCGGTACGCCTGTAGGTGTTGGTAGGGCGCGACCAACGCCCGTCCTGCGTCGGCACGATCGGCAGTGCACCCAACAGGCGGCGGATGTTCTCGTCATTCAAGAGCGCCGGGTGGCTGGCGAGTTCAGTGATGAGGCGGGTGTACTTCTGCGCGTCCAGTGGCCCGTCGTCGTTGAAGAACCTCGGCAGAACATTTTGTACGAATGCCTCGATCGTCTGCGTCTGAACGCCAAGCTTGCTCGACACGAACTCTCTGGCGGAATCGGTCAGGACGGACGTCTCAAGAAGGTCGGCTTGTCCAGTGGGATCAGTGAAGTTGCCGGGTAGGAGCGCCTGGGTCGCTTTGATGAGCCCTTGACTGGATAGCCAGATCGGCAGGTTGCGAAGCGCCTGATACACCGTCTTCTCGACGTTGCCTTGACGATCGAGGTCCGCGAACATGGCATACAGGTCGCGCAACTCTTTTTGCTCAACGCCAATGACATCTTCGACGGGCTCATTGGCACACATCGAACTGATGTGATTGACGACCGCGCCGAGCTCAAGTTGTCGGATCAGGCGCGCAATCTTTGGGAATCCAAGGATGTGATGCGCTGCAATCGCCAGCCTTGGCAGCAGCGAAGCGACGCGTCCAGCCTCCAGCGCTGCAGGCGCCACAAATGACTGGCTGATCGTGACCGCGTACAGATCTTCCGTAACGACGAATGGGATGGCCAGCAACTTCTGAATGCCTGGATTCGTGGCCGCCGTCTGGTTCGCGGCATCCGGCAGCAGATCGTTGACCATGCTCCACAGTGGGCGGTAGAAGCTCTCTAATCTGTCCGCTTCGACTTGTACCTCGCCGGGGACCTGCTGCGCCATCGCTTGCTCAAGCAGGGTCACCAAACGGTCGAACGTGAGGATTGGCGCGCCGAGCTGGTTTATCGCAGTCTGGAATGGCCGCAGATCTTCTGCGACCAACCTTCCGCCGATCTCCAGCAACGTCTTTGCCTGATGGCTTGTCAGCGGGCCTCGCGGCAAGAAGACTCCATTGGGACGCTGAACGCTACCGTCCTGGGCCAGGGTAATTTGTGCCTGGGCTCCCGTGACCTTCAATCGTTCCCAAAAGCGCTTGAAGCAAGTTGGGTGGTTCGACGGCTTTGACAGCTCAAACGCCCGCGCCAGGATCTGCCAGAGTTGGACGTCTCCGAGCATCTTCCGCAGGCCCTCGGGATCTCTGGCGAGTTCGGCAGCAGCGGCATCGATGAGCATCTCGTTCCAAGCCTGCTCATGTTGGTGCCCAGCAAAAATGACCGCCTTACGATCGGACTCTGGAAAGAAGTCCGCATTGATGTGCATCGGCAATCCGGTCGACTGCTCGGTGGGCAAGAACGCGTAAAGCACTCCCTCGGCCAGAGGCTCCGGATCGATCCGCAACCCGATGCTGATCTTGGTGCCGCGACCGAGCGACTCAAGGCGGGGATGTGAGGCATACAGCCGCGCAGCAGCCTCCGCAACATCGGCCCGCAAGATGTGCCATTGCTCGACCTCGCCACTCGGGCGGAAGCTGACGATCAAGTCAGATCCATCACCACGATCCAGGTCACAGGCCAACAGCAGTTCACCGTTTCGCCGCACTTCCGCCGTCCGGACATGCCGGAGGAACAACAAGCTCTTGCGAAGGACCTTCTGAAAATCGTCGACGAGCTGGTCGATGTGAGCGGCGCTGACGTGCGAGACCCCCAGCGCAAGTCGAGCCTCGGTGTTGGGGTCGTCCGCCCAAGGCAAGAAAAATGTGGTGCCTTCCGGTTGCCCGAATGATTCGATGAACGACTCTTCCCTTTCCGGGTGCAGTGTCAACTTGACTCCAGCTGACCGGATCTCAGGCCGGTCCGTGACCTGATACGTCGACACGAAGCCGATGCCGAACCGCCCGATGTTGTCGCCGCGACTGAGCTTTCCCCCGCTTGCCACCTTCACAATTCGGTGGAAATCGCAGCTGTAGTTGTTGCTGGCCGTGAAGCTGCAGATGCGCGAATACAGATCGCCACAGTAGGTGAACTGTCCGCTGTTGAAGACAAGAAGGCCCCGGTCGGTGATGTCGAACGTGATCGCATCAGCTTTGGCGTCATCCGCGTTCTGGATGAGCTCAAGGGCCATCACGTCGTAGCCCTGTAGTCCCGCCAGGTGGCTCCGAATTCCGCCAATCAGGTCGTGGGAGTACAGGATGCTTTTGCGGGGTGGGGTTTGATGATCCATTCTTGTTTCGAGCCTTATCCCTGATTCCGACCAGTCACCGTGACCCGGCTGCGCCACCAGCTTGAGTCAGTGCTCCAGGCTCTAAAAGCGCGACCACCGCCTCCTCATTGCCCGTCGTGATCAAGGCCCACAAAGCTCGGCACTTGGCCACTGCGTCGCCCGGTGCGTCCTCCAGTTGCTTGATCAGGTCCAGTTCCAGCCCGGCCCGCTGCTTGGCCTTTCGACTGCCGTACTCCTCGACAAGGTGGTCGCCAGCCACGTTCATGGCCTTGATCAGCGCGTCCTCATCCGTCCTGATGCCTTGCCAGAAGAACCGATTGGTCATGGCTTCGCGGGGAAACTCAGCGATCCCCTTCAAGAGCGCGAACGCTTGACCCCAGGGCGACGACCACTCCGACTTCTGCGACGGATTGAATGCCACTGGCGAGTACGCCACCTTGGGGATCAGCTTGTCGGCCTTGGTCCGGTCCAGGCGGGTCTTGAGCTCATCCAGGATGTTGGTGACGGCGTTGTCAGGGATCTTCCCACCCGGGTGATAGGCCTCGTACATACGCTGCGCGTCGTTGCGGATGCGCTCGCGCTGCGACGCCAGAAAGGCCTGGATGTCGTCGCCAATAGTCTGTCCGAGCAGCTTCTTCGCGTCGTCGTTGGCCGATGTCAGCGCTGCCTCAAAGAGCGGGATGGCTTGCTTGGGCATCCAACGCACCCCATCGGCCAGCGCGAACGAATAGCGCGGCAACAACTCACCGGACACCCGGCGCAACCGGTCGATCTTCTTGAGCGTGGATTCATCGAATGGGGCAACCTTGATCGAGGTCTGCGCCTTGACCATGCCAGTCTGACGAAAGCTGTCGACACCGAACCATTCAGGCTTCACGGGCGCCTCGAGCGGCGGAATCCGGCTCAACTTGTCCACCGAGACCAGTGCGCCGAGTTCGAAGACCCGCGCCACACAGTCAGACAGAGGATCTAGTTTGGGAACGCCGATGGCCTCCGTCGGCGATGGGACCGCTTCATCGTTCTGGTCCACCAACACAACCTCGCCCGACTCAGGGTCGACGACGGCCCGCACCGGTTGCTCGGTCGCTGATTCGTGGGTAAGGCAGCGCCGCCGGTAGTCTTCCCACAGCCGGGCCGCCTCCACGTCCCCTTCAGGCAGAACCAGGTTCGGCATCGAAGACGCGACATCCGGTCGCAGTGGGCCCGCGACGCCCCACAAGTAGTCGAACCACTTCCGACAGGCTTCAAAGGTCGCCGCTGTCACGACCGAGACCAAGTTCGCTTGAGAAGGTGACGCCGGCGCAAATCCCATGTTTTCGGTTGGACCAACCGACACCGCCGCGTCACCGTCCGCGCCGCACAGGCACAAGAGGTTGGATGACCGGTCCAGCAGTGAGGCTTCCGGAAATACCTTGAAGGCTGCCCGATCCCCGTGCCGCTCGACCAACCGAAGCAGGTCTTGAAGATCGGATTCCGAGGTCCGGCAGGTCGGGTGGATGCTGATGACCAGCCGGAGCTTGGTATCCGTGTTGTCAGCGAGGTACCCCTCCATCCAGTTCACTGCGCTGGCGTCGATCGCAGACACCACGCCGAACATGCTGAGCGCCGTCCGCGCGGCTACCTCAAAGGGAAGCGCCGTCTCGTACCTGCTGATCCCGGAGCTGACGCGCGGCTCCGGCCACACGAAGGGCATTTGCGGGACGATGGGCATGCTCACGAGGCCTCCTTTTGGGGGTGCGATCACGCGACGATTGAGAACCAAAGCCGCCTGGAGTAGCTCACAACGGTAATCACTATGCGTCGGACATGAACAGCAAAACGATGTGTTGGACACATTCTAGAGCGCCTTATATACTTCCCGCAATAGTCCTTACCAGCCTTCGCTAACCCGAATGAGCAACCCCAGGATGTCCAACGAACAGCTCGCTGAACTCACCCAACCGCAGCGCGACCGCCTCGCGTTCGTTGAGTTACGTGTGCGATTCATTGGGGAGATCCGCCGCCAGGACTTGGTCGCACGCTTTGGCATCCAGACTGCAGCGGCAAGCCGGGATCTGGCTCTCTACAAGGACCTGGCCCCGGGCAACATCGACTACGACTCAAAGGCCAAGACCTACATCTTGGGACCGGACTTCCGGGCGGTCTTCGACTTCCCCCCTGAGCGGGTGCTGTCCTGGTTGACTCAGGGCTTCGGAGACGGCGAGCCCATGCGCCTTAAGACCTGGGTGGCCTGCGAAAGCCCGTCGCGGCTGACGCACCCGGACCTGGACGTGCTGGCCAGCGTGACCCGGGCGATCCACCAGGAGTGTCCGCTTGCGATCGAGTACCACTCCGTCTCCAACGGCCAGGCCGAACGCCAGATCGTGCCGTTTGCGCTGATCGACAACGGCCTGCGGTGGCACGTCCGGGCCTTCGACCGGAAGTCGCAGGAGTTCCGCGACTTCGTGATCACGCGGATCAGGCATCCCCGCGTCCTGAAGGGAGAGAAGCCCGAAGCGCACGAACTCAGCGACCAAGACATCCAGTGGACGCGCATCGTGGAGCTAGAGCTTGTCCCGCATCCAGACCAACCACGCCCGGAGATCACGGTGATGGACTACGGGATGCAGGACGGGTCGCTGCGCATGAAGCTGCGTGCGGCGACAGCCGGCTACATCCTGCGCAAGTGGAGCGTGGACTGCTCGCCTGACCACAGCCTGCGTGGCTATGAGTTCCGGCTGTGGCTGAAGGACCCGCTGGCCCTCTATGGCGTCAAAAACGCCCTGTTGGCCCCGGGCTACCGCTCTCCTGACAAGAACAAGGGAGAGCCATGACATGACCTACAACCCGCAACGCGCCCTGGAGCTGCTCCAGATCGGCTCTGGCCGCGCCGACGCCACATTCCGTGAAGGCCAAGAAGACGCGATTCGCCACATCGTCGACGGGCGAGGCCGCCTGCTGGTCGTTCAGAAGACCGGATGGGGAAAGAGCTTCGTCTACTTCATCGCGACGAAGCTGTTGCGCGACGGTGGTAATGGTCCCGCGCTTCTGATCTCCCCGCTGCTGGCGCTGATGCGCAACCAGATCGCTGCGGCAGAGCGCATGGGCGTTCGCGCCGCCACGATCAACTCCGACAACGTCGACGACTGGACCCAAGTCGAGGCCAAGCTCGCCCGGGGCGAAGTCGACATCCTCTTGATCTCACCCGAGCGCCTGGCGAACGAGCGCCTCCGTACGCAGGTGCTGGCTGGGATCGCCGCACGAATCTCGATGCTAGTCATCGACGAAGCGCACTGCATCTCCGACTGGGGCCACGACTTCCGCCCTCACTACCGCCTGCTCGAGCGGATCGTCAAGACGCTACCGCCCAACCTCCGGCTGCTGGCCACCACGGCAACGGCGAACAACCGCGTGATGGAGGACCTTGCAGCCGTGCTCGGTCCGAAGCTCGAAGTCTCGCGTGGCGACTTGAATCGGACCTCGCTGTCCCTCCAAACGATTCGCTTGCCCAGCCAGGCCGAACGTCTGGCGTGGCTGGCGCAGCAACTCGCCGTGCTGCAGGGCCACGGCATCATCTACACGCTGACGGTTCGCGACGCCAATCAGGTCGCCGACTGGCTCAAGACCCGGGGCTTCAACGTCGAGGCCTACACGGGCGAAACGGGCGACCGTCGGGAGGCGCTGGAACAGGCGCTGCTCAACAACGAGGTCAAGGCGCTGGTTGCGACGACTGCGCTGGGCATGGGCTACGACAAGCCCGATTTGGCCTTCGTCATTCACTACCAGATGCCGGGCTCGGTCGTCGCCTACTACCAGCAAGTGGGCCGTGCTGGGCGTGCGCTGGACTCCGCCTACGGCGTACTGCTCAGCGGCCAGGAAGAGTCGGACATCACCGACTGGTTCATCCGAAGCGCGTTCCCGACCCGGCAGGAAGTCGCCGACGTCCTGGGCGCACTGGAGGAAGAAGAGAACGGCCTGTCCGTCCCCGAGCTGCTGAGTCGCGTCAACCTGAGCAAGGGCCGCGTCGACAAGACGATCGCGCTGCTCTCCCTCGAAGCGCCAGCACCCATCGCCAAGCAAGGCACGAAGTGGCAGCTCACCGCCGCCACCCTGAGCGAGGCCTTCTGGGAGCGAGCCGAGCGACTCACAGCCCTGCGGCGTGACGAGCACCAGCAGATGCAGGACTACGTCAGTCTGCCCTTCGGTGAGCACATGGGCTTTCTGATCAGCGCGCTCGACGGCGACCCGAGTGTCGTCACACGGCCTGCGCTACCGCCGTTGCCAACGGACGTGGACGAGGCGCTGGTGCGGGACGCCATCGAATTCCTGCGCCGAACCAGCCTGCCCATCGAACCCCGCAAGAAGTGGCCTGATGGGGGCATGCCTCAGTACGGCGTCAAAGGCTTCATTGGGCCTGGGCATCAGGCACAGCCCGGCAAGGCCCTTTGCGTCTGGGGCGACGCTGGGTGGGGCGGCCTGGTCCGGCGAGGCAAGTACCACGACGGCAAGTTTGCCGACGACCTGGTTGGGGCGTGCGTCAAGATGATTCACGAATGGAACCCCCAGCCCAAACCGACCTGGGTGAGCTGCGTTCCCTCGCTGCGTCATCCCGACCTCGTCCCCAACTTTGCGAAGCGCTTGGCTGCGGCTCTGGGTCTGCCGTTTCATATGGTCATCGCGAAAACTGACGACAGGCCCGAACAGAAGACGATGGCAAACAGTACACAGCAGGCGCGCAACATCGATGGCTCGCTGGCACTCAACGGTCAGCCGGTGCCCCACGGGCCGGTGATCCTGGTCGATGACATGGTGGACTCACGCTGGACGCTGACCGTGGCCGCGTGGCTGCTGCGCAAGAGCGGAAGCGGCGATGTCTACCCCATGGCGCTCTCTCAAACAGGACACGACGAATGACGCCCGCCCTGTCCCCCAACACCCAGGCGATCCTGCTGCTGACGGCGCCGCTGATCGCTGGAAGCGGCACGTCTTCCTCGGATCTGCTGTCCCCGGGCGAATACAAGCGTCTTGCCCGTCACCTGCGGGAGATCCAACGCCAGCCCGCAGATCTCGTGTCGCCCGATGCGGCCGATCTCATGCGGGCCTGTCAGCCCGTGATCGATGAGGCCCGTCTGCAGCGCCTCCTTGGGCGGGGCTTCCTTCTGAGCCAAGTCATCGAACGCTGGCAAGCGCGCGCCATCTGGGTGGTCAGCCGCGCGGATGCCGAGTACCCCCGCCGCTTGAAGGTGCGCCTGCGCGAAGACGCCCCGGCGGTCCTCTACGGTTGCGGCGACATGGCCTTGCTGGAGTCGGGCGGACTCGCCGTCGTCGGCTCTCGCCATGTGGACGACTCGTTGATCGACTACACGATGGCGGTGGGCCGGTTGGCGGCCCGGGCTGGAAGAACGCTCGTATCCGGCGGCGCCAAGGGCATCGACCAGGCCGCCATGCGCGGTGCACTTGAAGCGGGCGGCAAGGTCAGCGGCGTGCTCGCGGACAGTCTGGAGAAGACGACCATGAACCGCGAGCACCGCAACCTGCTGCTCGATGGCCAGCTGGTGCTGATTTCGCCCTACGATCCGAGTGCGGGGTTCAACGTCGGCAATGCCATGCAACGCAACAAGCTGATCTACGCGCTGGCCGATGCCTCACTGGTTGTCAGCTCCGATCTGAACAAGGGCGGCACCTGGACGGGTGCCGTCGAGCAACTGGACAAGCTCAAATTCGTGCCCGTGTACGTTCGCTCCACGGGAGGTTCGACGCCTGGACTCGACGCCCTGCGCAGCAAGGGAGCGCTCCCCTGGCCGAACCCGCAAGACGCCGATGCGTTTGAAGCCGTGTTCGAGGTGGCTGCGCCCACGCAGGTGTCGTCTCCACAGTCAGGCCTTGCACTGTTTTCCGAAGACGGACCATCGGGCGTTGCACCCACGCCCCCCTCGCTCCTGGAGACGACATCGCCGATCGAAGCGCCGAGCGCGCCAGTGCCACCATCCGTCGCTGCACCCGTCGACGAACCGGTTGAGCCGACGCCAGAGCCCGCCCCATCGGCTGCACCGACACGTGAGGCTACGCCCGAAGCAACCAGCCCGATGGCAACGACGCCTTCAACACCAGCAGACACCCTGTTCGCGGCGGTCCGGAGCGTGATTCAACTGCTCTTGAAGTCGCCGATGAAGGACGCCGAGGTTGCCGCTGCGCTGGACGTGTCCACCGCCCAGGCCAAGGCGTGGTTGCAGCGTCTCGTCGACGAAGGCGTGATCGAGAAGCAGAAAAAGCCAGCGGGCTACATCGTCAAGCAGTCCAGCCTCTTCGAGTAAGCGACGACTGCAAGCCCCAGCAAAGATTGATTGAACGAACAAGACCGGATCTCCTACATGCCCTTAACCCTGCCACAGCTGGAACGCCACCTCTTCAAAGCCGCCGACATCCTGCGCGGCAAGATGGACGCCTCTGAGTTCAAGGAATACATCTTCGGGATGCTGTTCCTCAAGCGCTGCTCCGACGTGTTCGACCAGCACCGCGAGAAGATCCTCAAGGAAGAACTAGCGGCGGGCTTGAGTGAGGCGGAGGCCATCGAGAGCGCGAACCAGAAAGACTGGTACATGGCGGAAGGCTCATTCTGGGTGCCACCCCAGTCGCGATACGAGTACCTGCTTAACGACGCCCACCAGAACATCGGCGACTTCCTGAACAAGGCGCTGGCCGGCCTGGAAACTGGCAACACCAGCCTCTACGACGTACTGGAGCACATCAACTTCACCCGCAAGGTGGGCCAAAGCAAGATCCCCGACATCAAGCTGCGCTCGCTGATCAACCACTTCAGCCTGCACCGCCTGCGCAACGAAGACTTTGAGTTCCCGGATCTGCTGGGCGCTGCCTACGAGTACCTGATCGGCGACTTTGCCGACTCCGCCGGGAAAAAGGGCGGCGAGTTCTACACGCCGCGCTCGGTGGTGCGGATGATGGTTCGCCTGATCAAGCCGGAGCTGAAGCACCACATCTACGACCCCTGCTGTGGCTCGGGCGGCATGCTGATCTCTGCCAAGGAATACATCGACGAGCAAGGCCAGGAGGGACGCAAGGCCAACCTCTACGGGCAAGAAGCCAACGGCACGGTGTGGTCCATCGCCAAGATGAACATGCTGCTGCACGGCATCAGCACCGCTGACCTGCACAACGAAGACACCCTGGCCAAGCCCCAGCACGTCAAGGGCGGTGAGCTGCGGCGCTTTGACCGCATCCTCACCAATCCGCCCTTCTCCATTCCCTGGGGCACGACCGACAAAGACCAGGGCGGCCAATCCGCCTGGGCGCCAGAGTTCCGCGCCGAGCGCTTCAACTACGGCGAGGTGCCGCTGGGGGCAAAGAAGGCTGACCTGATGTTCCTGCAGCACATGGTCGCGGTGCTGGCCGATGGCGGGCAGATTGCCACCGTCATGCCGCACGGGGTGCTGTTCCGGGGCGGCGAAGAACGAACCATCCGCGCCGGCATGATCGAGGACGATCTGTTGGAAGCCGTCATCGGCGTGGCGCCCAACCTGTTCTACGGCACGGGCATCCCGGCGTGCATCCTGGTATTGAGGCAACGCGTGCAAAACGGCGCGGAGCGGATCAGCGGCAAGCCGAAGGAGCGCCAGGGCAAGGTGCTGTTCATCAACGCCGACCGCGAATACTTCGAAGGTCGGGCGCAGAACATCCTGATGCCCGAGCACATCGAGAAGATCGTCACCACCTTCGAGGCCTTCAAAGAGGAGCCGGGCTTTTCGGCCATCGTGGACACCGCCACGCTCAAGACCAACGGCTACAACCTCAACATCCGCCGCTATGCCGACAACGCCCCACCGCCCGAGCCGCATGACGTGCGCGCCCATTTGCTGGGTGGTGTCCCCAAGGCCGAGGTGGCGCACCCCGATAAGAAAGCCCTGTTCGACGCCCACGGCCTGAGCCCGATGGACTTCTTCGTCGAGCGGGACGGCACCTACTACGACTTCAAGCCCGCGTTCACAGCGAAGACCGAGCTCAAACCTGCCATCGAATCGAACGCCGGGCTACAGGCCAAAGAAGCCGCCATCCGCGTCGCCTTCGAGTCATGGTGGACGGCCCATAGCCAGCGCATCATCGATCTGGCAGGGGCGCAGAGCTTTGTGGCCCTGCGCAACGAGCTGCTGGCCAGCTTCAGCGGCTCACTGGAGCAGATTGGCCTGCTCGACCCCTTCCAGGTGCGCGGCATCGTGGCCGGCTTCTGGAACCAGACCAAGTACGACTTTCTCACCCTGATGGCGCGGGGATCGCACGGCGTGGTCGACGCCTGGCGCACCAGCATCGTCACGGCACTGGAAGACAAGACCAGCAAAGAGAGTCCGCTGGAACACAAGCTGGTCAAGTTCCTGATGGGTAGCTTCGTGACTGAACTGGAGGAACTGGGAGGCAAGAAGCTGGAGCTGGAAAGCCAGATCAAAGCTGCCACGCCAGAAAAGGGCGAAGAAGGCGAAGAAGCTTCCGAAGATAACGAACCCGCTGAAGACAACGCCGTCGATGAGAAGCAAGTCAAGGCGTGGAAAAAAGATTTGACGGCACTGAAGAAGGTCATCAAGGCCAAGAACGACAGCTTGACCCTCGAACTCAACAAGTCTGTGACTGGGTTGGACGCTGGTGCAGCAGGTCAACTATTGCTGACCATTCTGCATGCCGACATGAAGCGCATCGTCGAGGGATACGTGACCGGCCAGCGCAAGCTGATCGTTTCAGCATTCGAAACCTGGTGGGACAAGTACAAAGTGACGTTGACCGAGATCGAACGCGACCGCGACGCTTCAGCAAGCCAACTCCAGAATTTTCTGAAGGGGCTCAAATATGCCTGAGACAACTACACCACGTCCCCTCCACCAATACGAAGCCTTCCTTCACCAATTGCCTGCTGAATGGGAGCAGAAGGAAATCACCCAGGTCGGGGCTGTCGTGGGCGGCGGCACGCCATCGCGCGAGGTTCCTTCCTTCTGGCGTGGACCAATCCCATGGGTCACGCCGGGCGAGGTTAGCGGCGAAGTGGCCAAGCTGCTTCACGACACCAACGACCACATCAGTGCCTCGGGCCTGGCCGGTAGCGGCGCAAATCTGCTGCCTGCCGGATCCTTGATGGTGACGACACGCGCAACGCTGGGTGCCCGCGCGATCAATGCGGTGCCCATGGCGACAAACCAGGGCTTCAAGTCGATCGTATTCAAGAAGCCAGAGGAAGCCAGCTACTACTTCCACCTCTTTGAGAAGGTGAAGCCTGAGCTGGTACGTCGCGCGTCCGGAACCACCTTCCTGGAAATTTCAGGCGCTGAGTTTGGCTCGATCAAGGTGCCCAGCCCATCTCCGGACGAGAAGCTGAAGATCGCTCAGCTACTGGATACGCTCGACGCTGCTATTCACCAGACCGAGGCCATTGTCGAGAAGCTAAAGCAGGTCAAGCAGGGCTTGCTGCATGACCTTCTGACGCGAGGGATTGATGCCAATGGCCAACTTCGACCAAGTCACGAAGTGGCGCCACACCTCTACAAGCAGTCGCCGCTCGGGTGGATTCCGCAGGAGTGGAGCGCTCATGTCTTCGGTGATTTGGTGCAGCACGTCATCGACTTTCGTGGCCGAACGCCAAAGAAGCTTGGAATGGATTGGGGCGGTGGCGACATCCTTGCACTTTCGGCCAACAACGTGCAACCGGGTGGGATTGACGTTAGTCGAGAAGCGTATTTCGGTAGCGAAAGGCTGTATCGCAAGTGGATGACGAGTGGGGAGACTCGAACAGGTGACGTGCTCTTGACGATGGAGGCGCCGCTCGGAAACGTTGCCCAGATTCCGGACAGCTGTAAATACATTCTGAGCCAACGGGTGATTTCTCTCCGATTTATGGCGGACTTAGTCTTGAACGATTTCGCCTTCTGGCAGATGCAGAGCAATGAATTTCAGCAGGCGATGGTCAAGCGGTCGACGGGCAGTACCGCGACTGGTATTCAAAGGGCCGAACTGGTGAAGCTGCACTTCAAGTCGCCCCCAGTTGGAGAACAAGCGTTGATCGCCGAAAGATTGTTTTCAATCGAGCGGAAGCTGAAGAACGAGGCGGCTGCCCTTGTGAAGCAGCGCCAAGAGAGATGCGGCTTGATGAACGACCTCCTCACTGGCCGCGTCCGCGTCACGCCCTTGTTGGCGCAATAAGCAGAAGGGCCAAACCATGGGATGGGAACTCAAAGACGTCGAAAAGCCGTTCGTCGAGCAACTGGAAGGGCTGGGCTGGACGCACATCTCGGGCAGCGTCGACGAGCCCGCCGTCACCGGCCGCGTGAACTTCACCAAGGTGATCCAGGAAGGCGTGCTGCGCGCCAAGCTGGCAGAGATCAATCTGCGCGAGGTGAACGGGTCACTCGTGCCCTGGCTGGACGAAGGACGCATCTCCGAAGCAGTTGCGGCGATCACGCGCATCGCGCGGCCCAAGCTCATCGAGGCCAACCAGGCGGCGACAGAGTTGCTGCTGCTGGGCATCACCGTCGACGGCCTGCCGGGCTGGGATGGTGGGCGTGGCCAGACCATCCGCTTCATCGACTGGGACACGCCCGAGAACAACAGCTTCACGGTCGTCAACCAATTCCGGGTGGATTGCCCGCCCGGCTACAACAGCGGCAAGGCCTTCATCGTGCCGGACCTGGTGCTGTTGGTGAACGGCATTCCGCTGGTGGTGGTGGAGTGCAAGAGCCCATCCGTCCCTGAGCCGCTGAGTGACGCCATCGACCAGTTGCGCCGGTACAGCAACCAGCGGCATGCCAACTACGAAGTGGAAGACAACGAGGGCAACGAGCCGCTGTTCTTCACCAACCAGCTGTTGATCGCGTCCAGCTTCGACGAAGCGCGGGTGGGCACCATCGGCGGCCTGTTCGAGCACTTTGCCAGCTGGAAGACCGTGACCCCGGCGCGCGAAGAAGACGTTGCCGCCAGCCTGGGGGTTGCCGCATTGTCCGAGCAGCAGCGGATGGTGGCGGGCATGCTCACCAAGGCGAATCTGCTGGACATCGTGCGCCACTTCACCCTGTTCATGCAGGCCGGTGGGCAGACCATCAAGGTGGCGTGTCGCTATCAGCAGTTCCGCGCTGTGAACAAGGCGATTGAGCGCCTGCAAAGCGGCAAAACCCGCCTGCAAGATGGCGAGTACGACCGGCGCGGTGGCGTGATCTGGCACACCCAGGGCTCGGGGAAGTCGCTGACCATGGTGTTCCTGGTGCGCAAACTGCGCACGAACGCCGCCCTGCGCCGCTTCAAAGTGGTGGTGGTGACCGACCGCAAAGACCTGCAGGACCAGCTCAGTGCCACGGCAACGCTGACCGGCGAAGTGGTTGAGGTGGCCACGTCGACGGTGGCCGTACAAAAACTGGTGCGCCGCAAGGGCCCCGGGCTGTTGTTCGCCACGATCCAGAAGTACCGTGACCCGGATGCCGCCGGTGAGCCGGGCCTGACCGAGGACGACATCCCGGACGGTTGGCAAGACGGGCAGATGGGCGTGAAGGAGCCTGCTGCGGCCGCCTATGTGGCCAAGCCTGCGGCGAAGACCTTCGAGGTGTTGAACGAGGACGAGACCATCCTCGTGCTCGTCGATGAGGCGCACCGCACCCAGGCGGGTGACTTGCACGCCAACCTGCTGGCCGGGCTGCCCAACTGCGCGCGCATCGGCTTTACCGGCACGCCGATCATCATGGGTGACAAGAAGCGCACCCACGAGATCTTCGGCGAGTTCATCGACCGCTACACGATCAAAGAGGCCGAGGAAGACGGCGCGACCGTGCCCGTGCTGTACGAGGGGCGTACCGCGCAAGGTGCGGTCAAAGACGGGGCCAGCCTGGACGAGTTGTTCGAGGACTTGTTCCGCGATCGCAGTGCCGAGGAACTGGAGGCGATCAAACAGAAATACGCCACCAAGGGCCCGATCTTCGACGCCCCGCTGCTGATCGCAGACAAGACGCGCGACATGCTGCGCCACTATGTGACCAACATCCTGCCCAACGGCTACAAGGCGCAGGTGGTGGCCTACAGCCGCTTGGCGGCGGTGCGTTACGTGGCTGCGTTTGAAGCCGCACGCGCCGAACTGCTCGCCGAGGCTGACGCGCTGCCGCCGGAAGACAAGGCGCTGGACGACGAGGCGCTGTGCCAGCGGCCGCCCAAGGTGCAGGCCATCGTGCAGGCCTGGCGCTACCGCGACACGCTGAAGAAGATCGAGTTCGCGGCGGTGATTTCCGGCAGCAACAACGACGACCCGGCCTGGAAGCACTGGACGGACGCGGCGGCCAACGAGACGCGGATCAAGCGCTTCAAGAAGCCGCTGTTCCACACCAAGCCAGAGAAGACCGACCCGCTGGCCTTCCTGGTCGTGAAGTCGATGCTGTTGACCGGCTTCGATGCGCCGATTGAAGGCGTGATGTACCTCGACCGCCCGATCCGCGAGGCGGAGTTGCTGCAGGCCATTGCCCGCGTGAACCGCACAGGGTTCGGCAAGCGCTGCGGCATCGTGGTGGACTACTACGGCGTGGCCCAGCACCTGAAGGAAGCCCTGGCCGCCTACGCCGACGAGGACATTCAGGGTGCACTGCAGAGCTTGAAAGACGAAGTGCCGGCCCTGCGCGATCGGCACCTGCGCGTGGTGGACCTGTTCCGCAGCCGCGAAATCGAGTCACTGGATGACGTGGAGACCTGCGTTGAAGTGCTGGCGGACGAACGGCTGCGCGCGGAATTCACCGTCAAGCTCAAGCAGTTCCTCGGTTCGCTGGACATGGTGTTGCCGCGCCCGGAGGGTCTGCCCTTCTCCAAGGACGCCAAGACCCTCTCATACATTTACGCCCGGGCCCGCAACCGCTACAAGGACACGCCGGTTCTGGGCAAGGACGTAGGCGCCAAGGTCCGCAAGCTGATCGACGACCATGTGATTTCACTGGGTGTCGACCCCAAGATTCCGCCGATTGCACTGACCGACGCGGAGTTCGATTCGCATCTGTCGCGGCAGGCGAACGACCGCGCCAAGGCGTCCGAGATGGAACACGCCATCCGCTCGCACATTCGCAAGCATCTGGATGAGGACCCGGTGCTGTTCCGCAAGCTCAGCGAGCGACTGAACGAAATCCTGAAGACGCTGGCGGACCAGTGGGATGACCTGATCGCAGCGTTGCAAAAGATCATCAGCGACATGCGCGCAGGCGCCTCCAGCGATGACGCTGGCCTGCCCGACATGCCTGAACACTACGTGCCGTTCCTGCGCATGCTGCTGGAGGCCGTGGTGGGCACCGAGCGCCCGAGTGACGAGCAGTTGCTGAAGATTCGCGACCTGACTGTGGAACTGGTCGACATGATTACCGGCGAACTGACCGACACCTTCTGGGAGCCACACAAGCGCCCGGCACAAGACGCTCTAGGGGCACGCATCTTCAGGACGCTGCGCACAACCCGCCTGGTTGCACCCGGTGATGTCTCAGCCCTGAAAGATCGCCTGCTCGAACTGGCCCGCGCCAACCATGAGAGGTTGACCAAGGCATGAGCGTGCTGACCGTAGACGATCTTTCCTTCGAGCTGAAACCGAGCACCCGGCGCAGGACCCTGCAGATCACCGTGGATCGCAGCGGCGAGTTGGTGCTGTCAGCACCGCCCGATGTCGAAGAGGAGCGCCTGCGCGAATTCGTTCTGGAAAAGCGCTTCTGGATCTACACCAAGCTAGCTGAGAAGGATCGCCTGCAGAAGGCCGTGCCGACCAAGAGCTATGTCGATGGCGAGGGCTTTCTATACCTGGGTCGAAGCTACCGGCTGCGCTTGGTGGATGAGCAGGACGCCGGTTTGAAGCTGCTCAACGGGCGTTTCATGTTGCGCCGCGACTTGGTCGATACCGCCCGGAGCCATTTGATTCAGTGGTACGGCGCCCGGGCCAAGGTATGGCTTTGGGACAAGGTGCAGGACTACGTGGCGCGCATGGAGGTCCAGCCCGTCGGCCTGAAAGTGCAGGACCTGGGCTACCGCTGGGGCTCATGCGGCAAAGGCGACTGGCTGTACTTCCACTGGAAGACCATCCTGCTGCCGCCACGCATTGCCGAGTACGTGGTCGTGCATGAACTGGCACATCTGCATCAACCGCATCACACGCCGGATTTCTGGCAGAGAGTCGAGCGAGCACTGCCTGACTTCGAACGGCGAAAGATCTGGTTGGCCGAGCACGGCATGGACGTTGAAGGAATTTGAAACGATGGCACAGAACTACTTCAGCAACGACCATTTCAAGCTGTTGAACAAATGGAAAGGGACGGTCTACGACAAGACCAACCCGGAGCAACAGCGCGTCTATGAGGAGCTGGGGCAAGCCTACGACGTCACCAAGCATTGGGCCGAGGCACTGCAACAGCAACTGTTCAAGGATGGGTGGACCAAGACGGTCCGCAAGCCAGCGGATCGCAGTGGGAAATTCACAGCCTACAACTGGGCACGGATCTACCCAGAGCAGAAATCTCACAAGGGTTTGGCATACACCGTAGGCATTGATGCCGCTCTCGGCTTCATCGTCAAGATCGACCTCGTTGACACTCAGGTTAGCGACCCCGGTCTGCGCAAGAAGTACGAAGAGATTCGCGGCAGCTTCACGGCCTCCCCCATCGTGGCCATCAAGTCCATCGCAGACGGTCTGGCACTCGACTTCACGGCACTGGTGGATTGGAGCGCGGAAGCCATCAAGAATTTCAAGATCAGCTACGACGATGTCGCCGAAAAGCTGGGGCTGTCCGCAGACGAGGACCACAAGAGCCTGTTGGCCCACTTCCAGGGACACGAGGACTTTGTTGAACGACAACCGCTGTGGACCAGTACCACGACTGAGCTGTTCGGCCGACTTGCCCGTGCAGTGAACGAAATGGGGCTGGACTGGTGGTTCACCCGGGCCACCAACAGCCAGCTGCGCTTCGGACGCAAGGAAAAGGGTGTGGTGAAAGGCGGCCCAGTCGGATGGTTGTTCTTGCGCAAGGACGGAATCCGGGTCAGTTGGTCCGCATTCGCCGGATTGGATGAGCTTGAGCCAACCGATCTGACGAGCGAGCTTGTTCAGCTCTTCGAGGCCGCCGACAAGGACGAAGGCAGTTGGCCATCCAAGCTCGGGGCGCGCTCTGGACGCAACGGCTACTGGCCCGACGACTACGACATTGAAGACGAGCCCAAGAGCGACAAGCCGCCCAAAAATGTCATCTACTACGGCCCACCGGGCACCGGCAAGACGTTCGATTTGCAGGCCCTGCTCGTGTCTGATTACACCGATGCAGAGTATGGCGAGCGCTACGAGTTCGTCACCTTCCACCAGTCCTATGGGTATGAAGAGTTCGTGGAGGGCCTGCGCCCCGTCATAACCAAGCGGGGCAAGAAACGTGCGGCGGACAGCGAGGCAGTCTCCGCCTCGAATGGGGAGGTGCGCTACGAGATCAAACCAGGCGCCTTCTTGAGGCTGTGTGACCGAGCGCGGAAGAACCCGTCGCGGCAGTACGCGATGGTGATCGATGAGATCAATCGCGGGAACATCAGCAAGATTTTCGGCGAGCTCATCACACTCGTGGAAGTCGACAAGCGCGAGGGCGCGAAGTATCCCGTCGCCGTGACGTTGCCGTATTCCGCAGAGAGTTTCAGCGTGCCGTCGAACGTTGACGTCATCGGGACGATGAATACGGCCGACCGCTCGTTGGCACTGGTCGATACCGCGCTTCGCCGCCGCTTCGAGTTCATCGAGTCGATGCCCAAGCCCTCGGTGCTGGCTGGCACCATCGTCTCTCACAACGGCGTGGACATCAATATCGAGCAGATGCTGACCATGCTGAACAAGCGGATCGAGGCCCTGTACGACCGCGACCACACGGTGGGACATGCCTACTTCACACGCATCAAAGACCTGAAAGATGCCGATCGCTTCAATGAGTTGAGGACCGTGTTCAGGAACAAAATCATCCCGCTCTTGGAGGAGTATTTCTTCGAGGACTGGCAGAAGATTCGACTGGTTCTGGGCGATAACCAGAAGGCCAAGCAGGACCACCAATTCGTGCATGAAATCGGCCGCGAGGAGGACCTGCTGGCTCTCTTTGGCCGCGAGCACGAGCTGGATCAGTACGCGATTCGTTCTCGCTACCAGTTGAACGCAGCCGCGCTCGATCAGCCGGACGCCTACGTCGGCATCTATGCGCCCAAACCTGCCGTGACCGCCGGATGAATTCCCTGACGATCTTTGAGTTCGACAAGGTCGTCGAAGCAAAGGCCGGAGCGGTCGGACTTGCTGTGCCCAGACGTGTCTTCGCCTGGCTGGACATGCAGTCCCTGCGAAATGATGACGATGCCCCTGGTTGGCTCAAGCCGACCCACCTGAGCGGCCAGCGGGCCATTCAGGTCACCAGCTATGTGGGCGTCATTCGCGCCCCATGCGGATTTCAGATCGAGGTACTGCCAAAGACTGGGAGGAATACGTCACCTGAGGAAGCACGCGCGCTCCTCATCGAGATGTTGAAGTGCCTGGCCGGGTTTCGGCACATCAAAACAGCCAACGCGGACTTGGTCGCTGAGCGCATGCCCCTCCTGGAGGTCTTCATCCAGCAGTTCCTGTTGGCCGTCGGTTCGCTCGTCAAGCGCGGACTGCGCAGTGACTATGTCGCGCGACAGGACAACCTCTTTGCACTTCGTGGGCGGTTGTTGGTGGCACGGCAGACCTCCCAGAATCTGGTCAGGCGTGACCGGTTCTTTACCGAGCATGACGAGTTTTCGCAGGACCGTGCAGAGAACCGCCTGATTCACACGGCGCTTCGCCATGTTCTGACCCTGTGCCGATCGCAGGAAAGCCAGCGTGTCGCACGCGAACTCAGCTTTGTCTTTTCAGATGTTCCGCCGTCAGTCGATGTTGCCCAAGACATTCAGCGAATCAGGCTGGATCGAGGCATGGGCTACTACGAGTCTGCACTGGACTGGGCCAAGCTGATCCTGCAGGGTCTCAGCCCCATCTCTGGGATGGGAAGTCACCATGCCCCGTCGCTGTTGTTTCCGATGGAAGCAGTGTTCGAGGCCTATGTCGAGAAGCACTTGGCAAGGCAGTTGCACGCTGACTTCGTCCTGAAGGCACAGGCAAGCAGCCAGCACCTCGTTGCGCACGATGACCAGCGATGGTTCCGCTTGAAGCCCGACCTGTTGGTGAAGCAGAAGCAAACCACGCGCTTGGTCCTGGATACGAAGTGGAAGCTGCTGGATGCGGCAAAGAACAACGGGCGCGAAAAATGCCAACTCAGCCAGGCCGACTTCTATCAGCTGTACGCCTACGGTCACCACTACCTAGACGGCACCGGGGACATCGTATTGATCTATCCAAAGACGGACACCTTCACAGAGCCGTTGCCAGTCTTTGACTTTCCGAAGGCCATCGGGATGCGCCTTTGGGTGCTGCCGTTTTGCCTCAAGGAGCGTCGTCTGAAGTTGCCAGCTTCCCTGCAACTTCAGTCGGTCTTCGTCGGGGAGAGCAGCAAAGCATCGCAGGCCGAAGACTTCAATGCGGTACCGGCGTGACGGGAATGAAGGGGGAATACAACTGTGGCACTTAACCTTGGCAAATCGGTCGTCGACTTCCTGACGGCACACCCCGAAGAGAAATTCTCCGCGCGACAGATTGCCGAGTGGCTCGTTGCGACCTTCCCGGCCGAGTGCAGCGCCAAGAAGGCGAGCAGCCAGACGCTGGAAACCGACGCGGACCTGCTGCAGCAGTTGGTGGCGGAGATCGGCTCACAGCGCCCACGTCTGCAGAAGAAGCATCCCGGCCTCAAGACGACAGAGGGTCGGCCCCGGAAGTACTACTTCTCGGAGAAGTCGGACAGCGCCGAGGTCGCAGCGGTAGAAAACGTCGGCGTCGCAATTCCGGTCGGCAAAGATGAAGCCAAGACCGGGGAACACGGCCTTTACCCCTTGCTGGCAAGCTACCTGTGGGCAGAGTTCGGGGTGTACTCGAAGCGCGTCGACGAGAAGCGCTCGTCCAACAAACGTGGGCCGCACGGCAACCGCTGGCTCTATCCGGACCTGGTCGGCATGGAGGACCTGGGAGCGGACTGGCACCGAGAGGTCAAGGACTGCGTCAATCAGTACTCGGACAAGCGCACCAAGCTGTGGTCGTTCGAGGTCAAGCTACTGATCAACCGATCCAACGTCCGAGAGTGCTTTTTCCAGTCCGTCTCGAACTCATCATGGTCCAACTTTGGCTACCTGGTGGCTGCCGAGATCGAGGGCCAGGACACGTTGAAGGAGCTGCGGATGCTGTTTGCAGCCCACGGCATTGGCCTGATCAAGCTGGACGTCGAGAACCCTTCCGAAAGTCAGGTTCTGATCCCCGCCAGGGAGCGCGGTGAGATCGATTGGGACACCGCCAACCGGCTGGCAACCGAGAACAAGGACTTCCTTGAGTACGTGAAGCTGGTGAAGCAGTTCTACCAGACCGGTGAGGCACGGCTCGCCGACTGGGATGTGCCCAAGGAAGCCGAGTAGCCGCCAGGCTATTCGAGGGACGCGATCACGGTGAGCCGCTGTTCGGCTCTGCTGAACTGGCCTTGCCAGACGTCTCGACCGTCAATGTGCAGACGCTGCAGCGTCAGCTGAAAGCCTTCGCAGTTTGCCTGCTTCGCGGTGGCGAAGTCGCTCGTGTCGAATCGGGCCTCGCGGACCAGTGTGGTTGCGACTGACTTCATCGCGTGCTCAAACAGATCAATGAGCGTGGACTGTTTGGCCGCGTCGATATCGTGAGAGTCGACGTCCTCGATCACGGCCTTCTTGTATCTGTTGGTCATCGGCACTTCTCCGTTGCGGGAAATGGCATGAACGCGCTGTTCGGCCCTGAAGCCAAGCTCTTCCGAGCGCTGCCGCATCAAGCGTTGCGAAGAAGCAAGGCAATCTCCGCCTCTCGCCGGGTGACGAGGCCGGGCAGCACTTTTCCGCCGCCATAGATCCATCGGCGCAGTTCAGTGGCTGCGCCTGACCAGTCGCGCTGATTGACCCGCCGCCGCAACGTCGACGTCTGCAGCCGCCCCGCACCGAGGTTGAACGTGAAGTCCACGATGGCCGCGAGCCGCCCCTCAGGTTCGGTGGCCAGCACCGAGCAGTAGCGCAGCGTCGCGTTCAGCGCCGTCATGAGATCGGTGGCCAGGTAGCCCTCGGCTTCTGCCTCCGTGATCGGCTGGTGCTTCGGATCGCAGAGGTGCCCGTAGCCGATGGTCCAGTTGCCTGCTGGGCAGACGTACGGATGCGCACGACCTGGATCGATTCTCGGCACCCGATGGAACCCCTCGAAGCGCTTGGCGAGATCGATTGCCGCCTGTGGCACAGTGATCACGACCGCACCCGGTCGAATACGCGCCCCAGGAACCAGAAATTCAGTACCCCGGCCCACAGCGCTTGATCGGCCTCGGTCCACGCGTGCAGGATCGCAGCGCCCCAATCGGCGCCGCCCGACATGGCACCGACGAACGCAGCCGTCTTCGCTACGCAGTACAGCGCCATGAACCAGTAAGTGATCACCGGGCGGACGCTGATGGACAGCGCATCGGCCCAGCGCACTCGGGATCGCTGGCCCTGGGCGGCGACCGACTCCCGCAAGGCCTCGATGGCCCCGGTGTTCCACGCCGCATCCGCCCCTGCGCTGATCTCCGACATGCGCTGGGCGCCGCGCAGCTTCTCGAACTCCAGCGCCTTGTCCTGCATGGCCAGCTCATGACCGCGCTCGCCCCTGCGGTCCAACCACTTCAGGACCTCGGGCGCCAGACGGAAGGCCCCGCCAAGGAGGCCGCCGAGCAATGTCTCGATCATTGGCTGCCTCCCATCAGCTTGAGCTTGATGGCGGCACCCACCAGGAGCGCCGCCAAGATGCCGGTCGTGATGACCTTGATGACGGTCTGCCACGCGGTGCGCCGGGCGTCGCGCCAGGCTTCCAACAGATCGCGCAGTTCGTGGATGTCGCGCGCCGCGTGGCTGCTCTCCAGCCCCAGGTGCGACAGCGCGCGCTCTGCACCGCGCTCGGCGGCACGATCGAGCAGATCGTCGAAGTCCTCCTTGCGCATCAGGAGCATGTTCTCGACCAGGGTCGGTTGTTCGGGTTCAGACATAGATGCCTCCAGAAAAGCGATGCCCGCCCAGCGCGTATGCAACTGGGCGGGCCTCAAGGGATGAATCAGCGGTCGGTCAGATCTCGATGAGTTCGAGCGGCAGGCTGGGAGCGACGGCCTCGACGGCGCCATCGCGCACAAACACCTTCTGGCCGAGACCGGCGGCGCCACGCGCCTTGACGACGCCGCCACCGGGCAGTTGAACGGTGACGACGCCGGCGCCGCCCTCCGTCACGGTTCCCGCTTGCAACGGTGGGTTGGGCAGCAGCTGGCGGAACTGCTCGTAGACGTTATGCATAGGCCTGCACCCCCAACGTCTGCCAGACCTCGGGGAACCCGGCCTGGACCTGCGTGGCGCGCACCAGGCCGAGCCGGGTCACGCTGCCGTCCTGGTACTCGACGAAGGCCCCCGGCTCGATGATTCCGGTCTCCGCCAGGACGGGCAGGCGCAGGCTCACTTCGATCTGCCGGCCGGTGTCGGCGAGCACCGCGATGCCGCGCTGGCGCGCTGCGGCCGCCTCAGTGATCAGCGCGTCCACGACCATCGGTGCCAGCACGTCGCCAGCCGTGCCGGCACGCGTGACCTGGCCGAGCACGCCGACCTCCTGGCCCGACACGAACACGCGGTTGTAGGCCGGCTTCTCCAGCCAGCGAACGGACTCCCGGGCCACCGCGTCGACGGGCAGCACGAAGTCGGGGGCGACGGAGCCCCACTCCCAGGGTGCCACCGGGTAGCGGTGGCGGACCCGCAGGCTCTGCGCGGTCGGATGGGGCATCAGGTAGCCGCCCGCGGCGCCCGCAATAGCGGCCAGGGCCTCGATCCACGTCCCCTGGTGGGCAAATGCGCTGGCCGGAACGTTCCAGTCGGTCAGGCCCCAATCAACGGACCACCCGAGCGGCACACCGTTGACGGTCAGCACGTCGTCCATCACTTGCCGAGCGGTGCGGCCCTCGGCGTTCGAGAAGGTCATCACCGGCGCGTAGGGTGCGGCCAGCACGGCGTTGCGCCCCCGGCCCGAGATGCGGATGCTGGCGTCGCCGAAGACGCGCTCGCGGCTGATGTTCTCGGCCAGCACCCGAAAGGCCGTGCCGTTCACGCTGGCCAGCAGTTCCACCGGACCGGACGCCGCACCAGGGTCGACCAAGGACTCGACACTCGCCGGCAGCGACGCCTCGAAGCCCCAGGTCCAGGACGCCGCATCCAGCGACAGCGACAGGTTGAACACCGGCACCTCCGCGCCATCAGGCACTCGGTGCAGGGTCACGTTGTTGATCACGAAGTACAGCCTCCGGATGGGGACAACCACCGGCTCCCCTGTCGGGGGCGTGTTGTCGTGGTTCTCACAGATGAACAGCAGATGGCCATCGGTCGCGGCCAGTGCGGCGAACAGCAAGGCCGAGCTCGGCGTGTAGCAAGGCGTCGTCGGTGGCGGGACCGGGATCACCAACAAGCTGATCCCTGGCGGGGGCGGTACCGCTTCCTGATACCGACCACGCCAGCCCCGCAGTGCAGCCCGCGCACTCTGGAAGTCCGAGCCCTGGCCGCGCGTGACCTTCCGACCGCCTTGCCAGAAACTCAGTCGGTTCGCGCGCTTGCTGCGGTCGCCATCCTGGTGCCGGAAGTGCGTGGCATCGCGGACCGCACTGGCGTTCTGGAACACGCCTTCGCGGACCATCTCGCCTGAGACGGGGGAACCAGCCAAGGCCAGGCCCTGGGACACGGCCACCACGCCGCTGCAACTGGCGTTGGCCAGGGGTCACCGCTGGCTGGCCATGTTGGAGTCGGGCGAGGCCAAATCGCTGCGAGAGATCGCTACCCGGGAAGGGGTCGACAACAGCTACGTCAGCCGGATGGTCAACTTGACCACGCTGGCGCCGGACATCGTGGCGGCCATCCTCGACGACGCCCTGCCCAACCACGTCACGCTGTTTGACCTGGCGGTGGATCCGCCAGCGCTGTGGGATGACCAGCGCGCCCGGCTCAGGTAGACCAATCGGCCTGCCGCCGATAAAATGCGGCGAGGTGCCCACCTTACTTGCACACGAGTAAAAAAAGGCTTCGTCTCACTGTCATTGAAAACCTCTCTTTGAGCCTCGTCGTCGGGGACTTAAACGTGTGCGCCTGACCCGAAATCGGCGTGGCACACAGGAAAGGTTCGTCATGACAATCAAAGAGCTCGCGTATTCCGCGCAGCAACATCTCCAGGCCAGCACGGGCAGCTCCCTCAAGAGAGCCCACATCTACGAGCTGCTGGCAGCCTCGTTCGGCTTCAAGTCCTATGCGGCACTTGGCGTTGATACCGTCTTCACACAGCGACGCTCGGACGACAAGCGAACTGGCTCGCACCGCGACTTCGTCAGACGGCGCTGCATCGAGCTCGGATCTCCGCCGGAAGGCGCGGATCTGGTCTCGGTGTCGCTAGGGTCCTTCCTGGCAGAGCGCCAGATTGGCGTAGTGCAGATTTCGGCGTTGATCAGCCAACTGCGAGGGGATTGGTCCAGCCTAGACGACGATCCGGCTGATGACGACCCCGAGCAGTTCGGCGACGAGCAAGACGATGGGCTTGGTGCCCGATGGGCAGATGGTGACGAGGCTGCTATCGCACCGCTCATGCTCGATGGGTTGGAGGCAGCGGCCAGCAAAGGCAACGCTCTCGCTCACTACGCCCTTGCGCTGATCCATGCCCCCGACGACGATGACGACACCGACCGGGGGGCGGGAAGCTCCTACTGGCACTCCCAGGCACAACAGGGTCGTGTGCTGACAGGCGTGGAAAAGGAGTGGGCAGAGGCCCATGCGGCTCGACTCACTCAAGCGGACAAGTACGCCAGCCATCTTCGCGAGGCTGGTCGACTCGGCAATCAACATGCGCTCCTCGACTTGGCGGAACGCTTTGGTGACCCTTCATTCTTCGAGCGGCCGCGTCACGATGTTGGTGCAGATCCATCGGCCATTGCCGAGATTGCCGAGCGACTGGGGCGCGTGGCTGATGCGAAGCACTGGCTTACCGTGGCTGCCGAGAATGGGGACACGGACGCCATGCTCCGCCTGATCGAGGAGCACGATCAAGGAGGTCTGGCTCGGTGCTGGACTTGGGTGTATCTGTCCAGGCTGGTCGGCACGGACCTGTCCAAGGACGCTTACTACGCGATCAACGAGGACGGCTCGGACTACGACGATGATGTCGGCGGTCCCGCCTATGCAGCGGGCCGCGACGGCATAGATCTCGCCCCTATCAGCGCCGAGCAAGATGCGGCTGCCAAGCAGGCCGCGCAGGGTCTGTTCGAGCAGATTCAGCGGGCCGCTGCTGTCGAGCCAAGGCGGTAAGGTCGGAACGGACAGCCTCCTGGCCGCGGTAGTTCCCCTCCGGGTAGGCAATGCCGCGATCCAACCGCTTGAACCGTCCGCGCGTAACCCGTTGATTTGAAAGGGTGCTGAACTGTGCCTTTGCGGACTCCGGGCCATTCGCGGAGAGCGAAGCCCGGGAGAAGAATGGCCAGGAGAGAGCGAAAAGCGGCCGAGAACGGGCCAGACAGGCAACCGGCGAAGTCCGCAGGTGTCCGCATGAACCCGCGCAAACACGCGGAAACTGTCGCCAACAGACGTGAAAAAGCCCCAACTGAGAACAGTTGGGGCTTCAATAGTGGTGGAGCTGGGGGGATTTGAACCCCCGTCCGCAAGCCTTCTTCGCGCAGATCTACATGTTTAGCGGTCTGATTTAAGTCTCGCTTCCGGAGTCGCGCAGTCGCACGCTAAACCGGACGCCAGCACCCTATTTTCTCGCCCCGACCCAAGGTACCCGGATCGAAGCCAGCCCATGTAATTATCCTTGCAGCCGGGAGGTCAGGATTGCTCCAGACCCCCTTGCCCAGCCCATCGGCCAACTGTTGCAAGGCTCACTGGCAATTAAGCAGCGAGTGCGAAACGTTCGTCGTTTGCAGTTAGTTTGTTTGAATCTGTTTTACGAGCGCATTCAGCTCGACATGCCCCGCTGCGATTCCGAACCCACGTCGAAACCAATGCAGCCCCAAGCGGCCTATTTTAGGCTGCATTTGCTCAATGCAAGGGGCTCATGCTGTCGATCCCCTTCTTCAGGCGCAGGCAAGCGGCTTCAAACACCTTGCGCGCGCAGCCACGGCATCAGTCCGGCCGGCTCGGCCAGCGACGCATCGGCGTTCCAGCGCACGGTGTCGGCTTCGGCGCCGAGGTAACCATAGGTGGCCGCCACGGTGCGCATGCCGGCGGCGCGCCCGGCCATCATGTCGCGCTCGTCATCGCCCACATAGACACATGCCTCGGGCGGCAGCCCCAGCCGGCGCGCCGCTTCCAGCAAGGGCGCGGGGTGCGGCTTGGCATGCGCCGTGGTGTCACCGCTGACGATGGCGCCTGCGCTGGCAAAGAGCGGCATGGCGGCGGTCAGCGGCAGGGTGAAGCGCTCGGACTTGTTGGTCACCACGCCCCAACGCAGATCGGCCGCCACCAGGGCGCCGATCAGCTGCTCGACGCCCTCGAAGATCACGGTGCGAACCGTCATGGCGCGCTCGTAGTTCTGGAAGAACTCCTCGCGCATCACGGGAAAGTCGGGGTGATCGGGCGTCATGCCGAAGCCCAGGCCCAGCATGCCGCGCGCGCCGGCGCCGGCCATCGGCCGGTAGTGCGAGAGCGGCAGCGACGGCAGGCCGCGGTCGGTGCGCATCTTGTCCGCCGCCGCGCCCAGGTCGGGCGCGCTGTCGATCAGGGTGCCGTCCAGGTCGAACAACACGCCGCGAATGGTTGACGCGGCCATCAGTGCGGCACGCCCGGGCGTTGTGTCGCGAACAGGTAGTTCACGCTGGTGTCGTTGTTGAGCCAGTAGCGGCGCGTCAGCGGGTTATGGGCCATGCCACGCGTTTGCCGCAGGTCCAGCCCGGCGGCGCGGCAGTAGGCCGCCAGTTCGCTCGGGCGGATCAGCTTCTGGTATTCGTGGGTGCCCCGCGGCAATAGGTTCAGCATGTATTCGGCCGCCACGATGGCGGTCATGAAGGCCTTGAGGTTGCGGTGGATGGTGGAGAAGAAGACCCAGCCGCCCGGCTTCACGAGGTCGGCGCAGGCCTGAACCACCGATGCCGGATCGGGAACGTGCTCGAGCATTTCCATGCAGGTCACGACGTCGAATCTGCCGGGCGCTTCGGCGGCCAGGGCTTCGGCACTCACGTGGCGGTACTGCACGCCCTGGGTGCCGGCTTCGAGCGCATGCAACTGCGCGACCTTGAGCGCCCGCTCCGACAGGTCGATGCCCAGCACCTGCGCACCCTTGCGCGCCATCGAGTCGGCCAGGATGCCGCCGCCACAACCGATATCCAACGCCTTCTGGCCGGCCAGCGGGGAAATACCGTCAATCCATTCCAGCCGCAAAGGATTGATTTCGTGCAGCGGCCGAAACTCGCTTTCGAGATCCCACCAGCGGTGCGCGAGTTCGGAGAATTTGGCCAATTCAGCCGGGTCTGCATTCAGATTGTTGGTCATTGGACGATTATGAATCCACCCTAAATCGCCCCGTGGCAATGCGGGGCCCCAAAACAAAAAACCCCGCCGAAGCGGGGTTAGATGCGAATCCTTGCGGATTACTTGGTGGCGCGGGTACCGACCACTTCGATTTCCACGCGACGGTTCTTGGCGCGGCCTTCCTTGGTGCGGTTGTCCGCAACAGGCTGCTTCTCGCCCTTGCCTTCGGTGTAGACGCGGTTGCGTTCGATGCCCTTGGAAACCAGGTAAGCCTTGACAGCTTCAGCGCGGCGAACCGACAGCTTCTGGTTGTAGGCGTCCGAACCGACCGAGTCGGTGTGGCCGACGGCGATGATGACTTCCAGGTTGACGCCGGAGATCTTCGAGACCAGGTCGTCCAGCTTGGCGCGGCCTTCAGGCTTCAGGACAGACTTGTCGAAGTCGAAGAAAGCGTCAGCGGCGAAGGTCACCTTCGAAGCCACCGGGGGAGCCGGGCGAGCGGCGGGAGCAGCGACCGGAGCAGCTGCAGGCACCAACGCACCGTCGCAACCGACAGCGGCGGTAGCAGGCGTCCAGGTCGAATCACGCCAGCACAGTTCATTCGTGCCGTTCTTCCAAACGAGTTCGCCGGTGCCGTTTTGCCAGTTGTCGATCACGTTACCACCGTCAGCGGCAGTGACACTGGTCTGCGCGCCTGCGGCAGTGGCGAGCGCAGCGACTGCAAACATCATCGCCACTTTATTCAGTTTCTTCATGGTTCTCCTCTTGGGGAAAAAGCCGCAGCCGCGCTGCGAATCAAGGACGCTTTAAGTGACCACCACCCAAAACG
>Ga0160459_100115_pt1 | contig 64699 bp, 61 predicted proteins | sample HID1973K_E6MG_FD_108208 | JGI IMG/M metagenome (GOLD analysis project Ga0160459, IMG submission 108208) | Enriched mosquito-associated microbial communities from UW Madison campus, WI, USA - HID1973K_E6 MG | ecosystem: Host-associated > Arthropoda: Insects > Digestive system > Unclassified ...
CCCGCATCGCGGAGCAGCTCTTCGGCCTCGATGAGCTCTTCCCGTTTTCCCTTGAGGGCGATCACCGGCGGGGGGTTCTTCACGAGCCGCCGCAACGCGGGCAGTGCCGAGCGGCCGCGGACGCCGATCAGCAGTACAAAGGCCGCACCGCCGTCGGACGTTTCATCATCGGCGTCCACAATCAGGAACCGTTCGATGGCGGAGCCGGCCGGAACAGGCCTGAGGACGAGGGTGGCGAAACCCAGGGGGAGATCCGAGAGGATGTCGTCCACCGTCACCGCTGCCATGGGCTTCCTTCTGCGTCGAACCGGCCGGACGGCTCTGTCCGGACACCTCATGCTATCGAGGCGGGCACCCGCAAAATATGGGCGCGAGCCTAAAGGCAGTGGCAGCTTTTCGGTCCGCGGACCATGCCTGCGGGCCTGCAGGGTCTCCGGGTGCCTTGCATGGGGCCACAGCCAGCCAGGTTCCGCCGGTGACGGACGCGGGCCATGGGTCAGACCGTCTCCTCCGCAGCGAGCTGGGACGAGACAATCTCGCGGTACGTCTCGGAAGTTTCCAGCAGCTCGTGGTGCGTTCCGCGCGCCACGATCCGGCCGTCGTCGAGCACCAGGATCTGGTCCGCCTCCACGATGCTGGACACCCGCTGGGCGATGACCACCATGGTGGCGCCGGCCGTGCTCCGCTTCAGTGCCCGCCGCAGCCGCGCGTCCGTGCCGGTGTCCAGGGAGGAGAAGGAGTCATCGAATATGTGGAGCTCTGGCCGTTTCACCAGGGCCCTGGCGATGGCCAGCCGCTGCCGCTGCCCGCCGGAAACGTTGGTGCCGCCCTGGCTGATGGGCGCGTCCAGCCCCTCCTCCATCTCTTCCACGAAATCGCGGGCCTGCGCGATCTCGAGCGCCTCCCACAGCTCATCCTCGGTGGCTGCGGGGTTGCCGTAGAGCAGGTTGCTGCGGATCGTGCCGGTGAACAGGTAGGGCCGCTGCGGCACCAGGCCGATGTGTCCCCAGAGCAGGTCGGGGTGCAGGTCGCGGACGTCCACCCCGTCGATCAAAACGGCCCCGGTGGTGACGTCGAACAGGCGCGGCATCAGGTTCACCAGGGTGGTCTTGCCCGCGCCGGTGCTGCCGATGATCGCCGTCGTCTGCCCTGCCCGCGCCGTGAAGCTGATGCCGGAGAGGACGGGTTGATCGGCACCGGGGTAGGCGAATCCGACGTCGCGCATCTCCAGCTCGCCCCGCCGCTGCCTGCCCCCGGCCGCGGCGGTGACCGGGTCCAGTGGCGGCAGCACGCTGGACCTGGTGCCCAGCACCTCGCCGATGCGGTCCGCGGACACCGATGCGCGCGGGATCATCACCGCCATGAACGTGGCCATCATGACGGACATCAGGATCTGCATCAGGTAGCTCAGGAACGCGATCAGGGTGCCCACCTGCATGGACCCGTCCCCGATCCGGAACGAACCGAACCAGATCACCGCCACTGACGAAACGTTCAGCACCAGCATCACCACCGGGAACATCAGCGCCATCAGCCGGCCGGCGTGCAGGGCCACATCCGTGACGTCCGCGTTGGCCTTAGTGAACCGGGCCGTTTCCACGTCCTCCCGCACGAAGGCCCGCACCACCCGGATGCCCGTGAGCTGCTCGCGGAGCACCCGGTTCACGGTGTCGATCCGCTTCTGCATCTTCCGGAACAGCGGCACCATCCGGGTGACGATCAGGCCCACGGCGATGAGCAGCACCGGCACGCACACCGCGATCAGCCAGGACAACTGGACGTCCTGCTGGATGGCCATGATCACGCCGCCGATGCTGAGCATGGGCGCCGCCACCATCAGCGTTGCGCTCATCAGTACCAGTTGCTGGACCTGCTGGACATCGTTGGTGGACCTGGTGATCAGGCTGGGGGCGCCGAACCGGGTGACCTCCTGCTCGGAGAACTCGCCCACCCGCTCGAAGATCGCCCCGCGCAGGTCCCGGCCCAAACCCATCGCCGCCTTGGCGCCGAAGTAGACGGCCACCACCGCGCACGCGATCTGCGCCAGGGTGATGACCAGCATGATGGTGCCGGTGGACAGGATGTACCCGGTATCCCCCTTGGCCACGCCCTCATCGATGATGCCCGCATTCAGCGTCGGCAGGTACAGAGACGCGATGGACTGCGCCAGCTGGAAGATTACGACGGCGGCCAGCAGCGCGCGGTGCGGCCGCAGGTATTCAACAAGCAGTTTCCAGAGCATTCCGGTTCCAACCTGACGGAGTGTCCACAAAACGTGGTGCGAGCGTCAGTTTACGTCCGGAGGCTGGGAGTTGGGCGGCTAAAGAGACGGTGTTTAAGTCACCGCGGCCGCCAGCGGCGCAAGCTCGGCGGTATGCGGCGGGTCCGCTCCCGGCCGGGAGCAGGTGACCGCGGCGGCCCGGTTGGCATAGGCAGCCAGGGCAGAAAGCTGTTCCGGCCCCAGTGCCCGCAAACGCTGCCTTCCCGCTGCCCCGAGCGCTTCCAGCTGCCCAAGGCCGGCGATGAGGGCGGCCATGAAAGAGTCGCCGGCGCCCACGGTGTCAGCCACCGTCACTGGCTCCGCCGGCAGCTCCACCCGTCCCTGCCTGCTGAGGAGAACGGGACCCGCAGCTCCTCGGGTCAGGGCTGCCAGGGACGGCCCGAGGTCCAGCCAGGCTTCGAGGGTTTCCTCAGGGGTGCGGTGCGGGTAGAGCCAGGCCAGGTCCTCATCGCTGGCCTTCACAATGTCGCTGGCCGCCACGAAACGCTCCGCCTGTTCGCGGACGGCATTGACCTCAGGGCTGATGGCGGGCCGGAAGTTGGGGTCGTAGCTGACGGTTGCCCGCTCCCCCGCCGCCGCAAGGAGACCAAGGACGGACTGGTCCCCCGGTCCCAGCACAGCAGCAATTGACCCTGTATGCACGTGGGAGGACCCCTCGACGGCGGCCAGTGCCGGCAGGGTTGCTCCAGTGAGGTCCCAGCCGATGTCGAAAACATAGGTGGCGGCGCCGTCGGTCCCCAGCGTTGCCGTGGCCGTCGATGTGGGCGCGTTGCCGCCCCTGATCACCGTGACGCCGTTGGCCAGCAGATGCTCTTCGATCATGAGCCCGTACCGGTCCTCTGCGAAGTGCGTCACGAGGTTCGCCGCGAGGCCCAGCCGCGCAACCCCCACCGCCACGTTGAGGGGGCTGCCGCCGGGGTGTGCCTGGACTTCGCGCGGCCGCCGCGGATCGCTGATGATGTCCACAAGGGATTCGCCGATGACGGTGATCATAATGAGCGGCCCGGGTAGACCACGGCTTTGAGCTGTCCGGGCTGCTTTCCCGCTTTGAGCGCCTCTTCCGAGTCCGCGAGGGCGAACTTTCCGGTGACCAGGATGTCCAGGTCCACTTTTCCGTCCGCGATCAGCTGGATGGCCAGCGGCCACGTGTTGGTGTAGCGGAACACGCCGGAGAGCCAGATCTCCCGGTTCTGGATGTAGGAGACGGGCAGTTCGACGTCGTCGGCGCCGAGTCCCACGAGGATCACGCGCCCGGCCGGGGCCACGGCCTTGATGCCCGCGCGGACGGCCTGGGGTGCGCCGGAAGCGTCGATGAACGCATCGACGTCGAGCCCTTCCACGCTGTCTGTCTTCGCGTTGAGCGCGTGCGTGGCGCCGTGTTTGAGGGCGAACGCGAGCCGGTCTTCGGCGATGTCCGAAATGTAGATTTCAGTGGCACCGAAGGCGCGCGCGGCTTGGGCGGCGATGATGCCAATGGGGCCGGCGCCGGCGATGAGGACCCGGCTGCCGGGCTTGATCTCCGCGCGTTCGCAGGCCCAGAGGCCCACGGAGAGCGGTTCGATCAGGGCGGCGGCTTCGTCGCTGACGCTGTCCGGAATGTCGTACGCGAAATCGGACTGGATAGTCACGTATTCGGCGAACGCACCGTCGATCGGCGGGGTGGCGTAGAACTCGATGTCCGGGCACAGGTTGTAGCGGCCGGCTTTGCACTGCTTGCAGGTGCGGCAAGGGCGCTGGGGTTCGACGGCGACGCGCTGGCCGACCCGCGAGGGATCGACGGCGCTTCCGACGGCGGCGATGCGGCCGGAGAGTTCGTGGCCGAGGATGAGCGGGTGGTCCACCACGTAGGGGCCGATCCGGCCGTGTTCGTAGTAGTGGACGTCGCTGCCGCAGACGCCGACCGCGGCCACCTGCACCAGGACCTGGTCGGCGTCGAGCTGCGGGAGGGGCAGGGTTTCCATTGCCATGTCACCCTCGCGCTTCAGGATGTTGGCGCGCATCGTGGCCGGCAAGCCGGGCTGCGCGAAGGGGCGGGACTGCGTGGTGGGGATTGTCATCGGAGCGATCCTTTCGAATGCGGGAGGGTTACTTGACGGCGCCGAGGGAAAGGCCCTGGACGAGTTTGTCCTGGGCCGCGAAGCCTGCGAACAGCACCGGGAGGGAAATCACGACGGCTGCCGCGCAGACTTTGGCGAGGAAGAGGCCCTGGCCGGAGACGAAGCCAGTCAGGAAGACCGGGGCGGTGCCTGCCACCACGCCGGTGAGGACCCGGGCCAGGAGCAGTTCGTTCCAGCTGAAGATGAAGCAGATCAGGGCGGTGGCGGCGATGCCGGGCATGGCCACGGGGGCGATGATTTTGCGGAGGATGAGCAGCAGGTTGGCGCCGTCGATCTGGGCTGCCTCCAGCATTTCCTCAGGCACTTCAGCGAGGAAGGAGCGCATCATCCAGACGGCGATGGGCAGGTTCATGGACGTGTACATCAGGATGAGGAACCAGATGTTGTCCAAAGCCCCGACGGTCCTGGCGAAGAGGTAGAGCGGCAGGATCGCGGCCACGACGGGCATCATTTTGGTGGAGAGGAAGAAGAACATCACGTCGGTCCACTTCTTCACCGGCCTGATGGACAGGGCGTAGGCGGCCGGGAAGGCCAGGAGCAGCACGAGGACCGTGGACAGGATCGAGGCGGTGGCGGAGTTGATCAGTGACGGCCAGGGGCTGACGCCGGAGGTTTCGCCGAAGAACTCCCGGTAGGCGTCCAGGGTGAGGTTCGCGGCGACCGACGGCGGGTTGGTGGCGGCGTCGGTTTCGGAGTGGAACGAGGTGAGGACCATCCACAGGACGGGGACTGCGAAGAGCAGGGCGAGCAGCCAGGCCGCGATGCCGGCGGCGGTGTTGTTGCGGGTGGGGTCCATGCGCGCCTTGCCGCGGCGGCGCGCCGCCCGGCTGCCGGTGTTCAGGGCGGTGGGCGATGTAGAACGGGCAGGGCCCGAATTCTGCGGTGCAGCGGGGGTGAGGGTGCTCATCGTGCTGCCTCCTTCTTGAAGAGTGAAAAGACGGTGCGGAGTGCGAAGGTGGCCACGATGATGGTGCCGATGACCACCACGACGCCGGCGGCGGAGGCCAGGCCGTACTCGTTGGCGAAGTAGAACGTCTGGTAGATCGCGTAGGGCAGGTTGGCGGTGCCGAGGCCGCCTGCGGTGAGGGTGAAGACGGCATCGAAGTTCTGCACGATGTAAATGGCACCCAGCAGCCCTCCGAGCTCCAGGTACTGGCGCAGGTGCGGCAGCGTCAGGTGGCGGAAGATCCCCCACGGGGTGGCGCCGTCCATCTGGGCAGCTTCCACGGTGTCCATGGGGCGGGACTGCAGGCCGGCGAGCAGGATGAGCATCATGAACGGGGTCCACTGCCACACCAGGGAGAGGATCACGGCCATCATCGGTGCCTGTGAGAGCAGGTCCAGCTGGGGCGCCTCAGCGCTGCCGAACAGCGACCACACCCAGGTGAGGACACCGTTGATCAGCCCGAACGTCGGGTTGAGCAGGGCATGCTTCCAGATCAGGGCCGCTGCCACCGGCACCACCAGGAACGGGGCGATCAGAAGGGTGCGTGCCAGTCCCCGGCCGAGGAACTTCTTGTCCAGCAGCAGGGCCAGCCCCAGGCCGATGAGCAGGCTGATCAGCACCACGGAGACGGTGAGGAGGATGGTGGTGAAGATGGCCTGGCGGAGGTCAGGGTCGGTGAGGACGGTGGCGTAGTTCTCCAGGCCTGCGAAGGCGGTCTTGTCCGGGCTGAGGCTGTTCCAGTTCATGAACGAGATGACCAGTGTTGCCACGAATGGGAGCTGCGTGACCAGGATGAGGAAGACGAGGGCCGGGAGCAGTGGTGCCCGCCGTGCCCATGCGAGGGCCCGTTCGCGCGACTTTGCTTCTCGTGAGGGGTTGGCTGCATTGTGTCCCGGGCGGGAGATGCGCGCCGTTGCGGTAGTCATGATGTTCTCCTGCGGTTCGGTTAAGGCTGCTTGTACTTGTCGCCGACCTTTTGGGCGGCTTCCTGGCCCTTGGCCAGCGCGTCAGCCACGCTGCCCTGGCCTGCGATGGCGGAACTGACGCCCTGGGAGACGTTGGTGCCCAGGGCTGCGAATTCGGGGATACCGACAAACTGGATGCCGACGGCGGGACGTGCCTGCGCGCCGGGGTTCTTCGGGTCGGCGTTCTCGATGGCGAAGCGTTCGGCTTCGAAGAACGGGGCGGCCTTCTGGAACTCGGGGTTCTCGTAAGTGGAGATGCGCTTGCCGGACGGGACCTTGGCCCAGCCGAGCTCGGAGGCGACCAGTTCCTCATAATCCTTGGAGCTGGCCCAGGCAATGAACTTCTCGGCGGCGTCCTGCTTCTTGGATGCGGCCTGCATGGCCCAGGACCAGGTCCACAGCCAGCCGGAGGACGTGGTTTCCTTGACCGGTGCCTGGGCGTAGCCGATCTTGCCCTTCACCGGGGAGTTCTGGGCTTCCAAGGCCCCTGCGGCGGACGTTGCGTCGTACCACATGGCGGTTTTGCTCTGACCCATGTTGTTCAGGCACTCGGTGAACCCGGCCTGCGCTGCGCCTGCTTCACCATGCTCGCGGACCAGCTTGGTGTAGAACTCCACTGCTTCGGTGAACTTCGGGGAGTTGACCTGCGCGTTCCAGTCTTTGTCGAACCACGTGCCGCCGAAGGTGTTAACCACGGTGGTCAGCGGTGCGAAGACCTGGCCCCATCCCGGCTGGCCTCGGAGGCAGATGCCCTTCATCCCCGGTTCCGCGCCGTCCACCTTTGCTGCGATGTCGGCCACCTCGTCCCAGGTGGGCTTGGCCGGCATGGTCAGGCCCCTGGCGTCCAGGATGTCCTTGCGGTACATGAGGAAGGAGGACTCACCGTAGAACGGTTCACCATAGAGCTTGCCGTCCTCGCCGGTGAGGGACGCTGTGTAGGCGGGCAGGACGTCGTCCTGGTCAAACGCAGGGTCCGCGGCAACGTCGTCCAGCGGCGCGAGCCAGCCGTTGGCCGAGTAGAAGGGTATTTCGTAGTTGGAAAGCGAGGCCACGTCATACTGGCCGGCCTGGCTGGAGAACTCCTGGCTGATCTTGGCCCGGACGTCATTCTCCGGCAGGATCGTGTAGTTCACCCGGATGCCCGTTTCCTTGGTGAAGTTCTCAGCGGTAAGCCGCTGCAGATCCTCCATCTGAGGGTTGTTGACCATCAGGACACTGATGCTGTTCGGGTCTCCGGCAGAATTGCCACCGCCGGCACCTGCGCAGGCCGAGGCACTCAGCGCAACACACAAAGCGCCGGCGGCCAGGGTCGCAGCACGCATTTTTGGGCGCATTAAGGACTCCTTTGTTCTTCAGGGATGCACAGTCACCGCACCACGACCGCTACGTCGGGGTACTGGACCTGGTGGGCGAGGGCCATCCACCGGAGATCCCGGTGTTCCTCGCTGATGTTCTTCCAGATTAGGCGCCGGAGACAGGTCACAACTAGCGTTCTGGTTGCTACTTTCTGATACTTATTTTCCTGACCTGCCGTCCCGGGCAGCCGCTACTCTGGGACCAGGACGCTGCGTCCCTGTCCAGAGTTCATAAAACAGCCCAACCACTGGAGCGCCATGATGACTGCCGCGGATACTGCTGACGGAGCCACCGCCAGGCTCGCCGAACGCCTGCTGGGGATGCGGGCCAACCGGGAAGTCATCCCGCCTGACCCCAACCACTCCGTCCGTTGGCACCAGCACAGCTATCCCAGCCCCGTGGCACGCTGGAACTACCACCCCGAGTACGAGATCCACCTCATCCGCAAGGGCACCGGAAAGTTCATTGTCGGTGACCACATCGGCACCTTCGAGGCCGGACACGTTGCCCTGGTGGGGTCAGGACTTCCGCACGACTGGGTCAGCGACCTTGAACCGGGTGAGGTTCTGGAGAACCGGGACGCGGTGATCCAGTTCGACGGGAAATGGGTGGAGCAGACTGCCGCCCTGGTGCCCGAGATGGTCGAGGTGAAGCCACTGCTGGAGCAGTCACAGCGGGGCATCGAGTTCCTGGGCAGGTCGGCTGAGGCGGCGGCAGCAGCGATCGAGGCCATGGGCGCCACCACCGGACTGGTGCGCCTCCAGCACTTGTTTACCCTCTTCGGTATCTTGGTCCGCGCACCTGAAACGGACCGGCGATACTTGGCTGAGGAATGGTTCCGGCCGCAGCTGGACGGCCAAGCGGCCGCCGTCGTCGACCTCGTCTTGGAGTATGTGTTCAGCAACCATGCCGGCAGCGTGAAAATGTCCGAGGCGGCGGCGCTGGTAGGTATGCAGGAAGCCTCCTTCTCGAAGTACTTCAAACGCGCTACCGGGCAGAACTTCAGCGACCTGGTCCGCAAGCTGCGCCTGGCCCACGCACGGCGCCTGCTCGAACGCAGCGACAAACCAATTTCCGACATCTGCTACGAAGTGGGCTTCTCCAACCTGTCCAACTTCAACAGGCACTTCCTGAACGATGCCGGGGAAACTCCACGGCAGTACCGGCAACGGGTCAGCGGCTGACCTGACCCTCCCGGGATGATGCACTGCGTCGAATCGACAGAGCCGAAGGGGAAACGGAAGGGCGAAGGACGGCGTTAGCCGGACCTCATATCAAACCGCCGCCGGTATTCCGTAGGCGCCGTGGAGAATGCAGCCGCGAAGTTCTGCCGCAGCGTGACGGCGTTGCCGAACCCGCAGTCGTCCGCGATCTGTTCCACTGACAGGTCGGTGGTCTCCAGCAGCCGCCGGGCAGCGTCCAGGCGCCGCGCACGGATCCAGGCGGCCGGCGTCGTACCCGTCGCGGCCCGGAAGGCGCGGACGAAGGTCCGGCGGCTCAGGTGCGCCTGCGCCGCGAGCCGGTCGATGGTCAGCGGCTCCCCCAGGCGGGCCAACGCCCAGTCGAGGAGGCTCGAGATCGGGTCGTCAGCCGTACGCTGCGGCACCGGCCGCTCGATGTACTGCGCTTGTCCGCCGTCCCGGTGGGGCGCAATGACCAGGCTGCGTGCCACCTTGTTCGCCGCGTCCGCCCCCAGCCGCGAACGCACCACGTGCAGGCAGGCGTCGAGCGCGGAAGCCGTGCCGGCAGAGGTCAGGACGTCACCGTGATCGATGTACAGCACGGACTGGTCAAGGGCGATATCCGGGTGCCGCACAGCCAGCGAATCAAACGCCTGCCAGTGCGTGACGGCCCGGCGCCCGGCGAGCAAACCGGCGTCGGCCACGGGAATCGCACCCAGGCACAAGCCCATGATCGGCACCCCACGCCCGTGCGCATCCTGGAGCACCTGCCGCAGCAAATCACCGGGGACGCGGCCGTCGTCGAACCAGGAAGGCACCACCACAACGTCCGCCGCCTCGGCAGCCTCCGGCCCCCTCACTTCACCCAGCCGGTAGCCCTCAGCGGTGGTTACCTCGCCTTCCTGGTCAGAGAACAGAACCGTTTTCCAGCCGGCAAGGCCCTGGCGGGCAACTTCGTCAAAAACCATCTGGGGAACGGCCAGGTGGAACATCGTTGCCCCATCGAAGGCGTATACCGCAATCCTCATCCCGCCCCATTCCAACACTTTGGCCTGAATCCATCGTACATTCGCCTTCGTGCCACTGTTGATCCGGGTCATTGGTGGGAAGACTGGATGGGTCGCCAACCGGCGGCCACATCAACCACCAGGGAGAAACCAGAACATGAGCACCCCCCGCCGCGCCCTCATCCTCATCGACGTGCAGCAGCAGTACTTCAGCGGTCCCCTCGAAATCCAGTACCCGGCGCACCAGGAGTCCCTGCCCATGATCACGAAGGCCGTGGACGCCGCGATTGCCGCCGGGATTCCGGTTGCCGTGATCCAGCACTCCGCGGGCGTTGGCGCACCCGTCTTTGCCCCCGGCACGCCTGAGTTCGAGCTGCACCCCGAGATTGAAGGCCGCAGGACCGGCGAATGGAAGTCCGTCGTCAAGCAGTACGGGTCCGTCTACGCAGGGACGGACCTCGCCGACTGGTTGCGGAAGCACGACGTCGATACGGTCACCCTGGCGGGCTACATGACCAACAACTGCGTGCTCGCCTCAGCCGTGGAGGCAGAGTTCCTTGGCTTCAGCACCGAAGTCCTCTCAGACGCCACCGGCGCCATCAACCTCGCCAACGACGCCGGATTCGCCGACGCGAAGACCGTGCACACCACGCTCCTGACGCTGCTGAACTCGAACTGGGCAGCAGTTGCGGATACTGACACGTGGAACAGTGCTCTGGCTGCGAATCGGGCCCTCAACGGGAGTGACCTCGGCAGCTCCGCTGTGGCCGGTGCGGAGCTCGTCCCCCGGGCATAACCAGCCGCCCCGGGCCTCCCGCCTGCCATTGCACGTGGGAGGCCCGGGAACACCAGCGCCATTCGCTCCGTTGCACCCACGGGGACCAAGCCCCAACCAATTTCAAGGACCAAAAACATGAAGTGGATTCTTCTCGCCGGCGCCATCCTGAGCGAAGTGACGGCGTCGCTCTCCCTGAAAGCGGCCCTTGATGATCCTGCCTTCTTCATCGTGGTGGTTCTCGGCTATTCCGCGTCCTTCGCTTTCCTCGCCGGAGTCCTCCGCAAGGGCCTCGGCCTCGGGGTCGCCTACGGCATCTGGGCCGCGCTGGGAGTAACACTCACCGTGCTGCTGGCAGCCGTTCTCTTCGGCGAAGCGCTGACACCGGTGATGATGATCGGCGCCGCCATGGTGATCGGCGGAGTGCTGTGCGTTGAACTCGGGTCACACAAGGAGCCTGCAGCAGAATCCGCCAAAGAAATGGCCCGCTCATGATGTGGCTGTTGCTGACGGCGGCCATCCTTACCGAGGTGAGCGCTACCCTGCTCCTGCGGGTCGCGTCCACCGGAAAGCGGCGCTGGTACATCCCTGTCGCCGTCGGATATTTCCTGGCCTTCACCCTCCTGACGCTGACCCTGCAACAGGGCATGAACCTTGGCGTCGCCTACGGCATCTGGGCCGCGGCCGGGGTCGCGCTGACCGCGCTGGCCAGCCGCATCTTTTTCAGGGAGGCAATCACCCCCGTGATGATGCTGGGGCTCGGACTGATCATCGGCGGTGTCCTGCTGATCGAGCTTGGGGCGGTCCACTAGTCCGCAATCGAATGACGCCCGGCCGGTGAATTCGGCCGGGCGTCGCCACTTCCGATGTTCCGGAGCGTCGTGCCGTTGGTGGTTCCTATGGTGCAGGAGACGGGGCCACAGCGTCTTTCGCGACGGTGTGTGCCAGGGGTTTCGGGCGGGTCTTGGGGCCGAAGATGGCCAGCACCACCGCCCCGAACAGCCAGGTTCCGGCGATGAAGAAGAACACGCTCTGGTAGCCGCTGCCCGTGTAAAGGCCTGCGATGATCAGCGGACCGGCAGCGTTGGAGAGCCTGCCCAGGCCGTAGGAGACGCCGGTGCCCAGGGACCGGCCCGCGGTGTCGAAAACCTCGGGCGAGTAGGCGTAGGCGAGTGCTGTGTAGCCGCGTTCGAAGAGGTTCACCAGGAATCCGAAGACGACGATCAGGACCGGGTTGAAAGTCAGCCCGTAGAACAGGCCGCAGACGGCGATGGTGGTTCCGAAGACCACCAGGCACCACTTGCGTTCGAAGCGGTCCGTCACCAGGGACGCCAGGTAGGAACCCAGCGGCGCGCCCACCGTGGTCAGGGCGACGTAGAAGATCGAATCGCTGACGCTGAACCCTTCCTGGGCCAGCAGGGTGGGCGCCCAGCTGGAGTAGCCGAAGAACCCGATGGTCTGGGTTACCCACAGCACAGTCAGGAGGATGGTGGGGCCAAGGTACTTCTTCTGGAGCAGGAGTTTGTACGAAGCCTTCGGCTTGCTCGTCGTGGCTGCGGCGGCTGTGGGGGCCGGGGCGGGCTCCGGCAGGGCACCCTTTTCGGCAGCGACCTGCGCTTCCACCTGGCTCAGAAGGGCATCGGCTTTATCAAACTGGCCTTTGCTCTCATACCAGCGCGGTGACTCCTTGAGGTGCCGGCTGAACAGGAGGAAGACGATGCCCATGGCGCCCCACAGGTAGACCAAACGCCAGGACCAGTCGCTGAGCGGGACCACCCAGCTGGCCAGGAGGTTGGTGGCGGGGGTTCCGCAGATGCCGATCACAATGGCGTACGCCTGGTACTTGCCCCGGACCGCGGCCGGGAAGATCTCGTTGACGTAGATCACCGCGACGACGGTCATCGCCGCCAGGCCGGCGGAGGTCAGGACCCGGAAGACGCCAAGGGAGACGATGTCCCAGGAGAACACCGCGGCGAACGAAAAGACGGAAAACCACACGGTGGTGATGGCGAGGGCCTTCTTGCGTCCCCACCGGTCCGCGAGCCAGCTGGCGACCAGGGAGCCGAAGAACATGCCCACGAAGGACAGCGAGGTGACGTAGGCGATCTGGTTGATGGTGACGCCCCACAGCTTGACGAGCTTGGGGACTGTGGTGGCAAAGCTGTTGATGTCCGCGAACTCGAAGAAGTAGGCGAAGGAAACGGCGATCAGGGTGATCTTGTGCATGCGGGAAATGGGAAGCCGGTCCAGCCGGTTCGCAGCATTGGAGTGCATCATTGGAGTCCTCTGGTGTGTTCTTGGGCGGTGCCGGCTAGGCCCGGGCGTCTTCGCCCGGCCAATAGAGCCGCATGGGGTTGGCAACGAGCAGCTTCTGCTGCAGGTCAGTGGTCACGGCCACCTGCGGGATGTAGTCCACCAGCAGGCCGTCATCGGGCATGTGCCCCTTGAGGTTGGGGTGCGGCCAGTCGGTGCCCCACAGCACACGGTCCGGAAATTCCTGGACCACGCGCCGGCCAAACGGAACCGCATCGGTGTACGCGTGCTGCTCGCCGTCCAGCGCGGGCGGCCCGCTGACGCTGAGCCGCTCCGGGCAGCTGACCTTCACCCACACATCGTTCCGGTCCACGAAACGCAGGAACCTGCTGAACTCGGGACCGTCCACCGGTTTAGTGACATCGGGCCTGCCCATGTGGTCCACCACCAGCGGCGTGGGGAGTGAGCCGAAGAAACCTTCCAGGCCTTCGAGGTCCCCGCCTTCGAAATAGATCACCACATGCCAGCCCAACGGCGCGATTTTCCTGGCGATGGCCGCCAGGTCCTCCTGGGGGGCGGAGCTGACCAGCCGCTTGAGGAAGTTGAACCGGACGCCCCGCACCCCGGCCTCGTCCAGGCTGCGGAGTTCGGATTCTGAAATGTCCGGCCGGACCGTGGCGATCCCGCGGGCCCGGCCCCCTGCGGACCGGACGGCGTCCACCATGGCGCTGTTGTCGGCCCCGTGGCAGGTTGCCTGCACAATAACGTTGCGGCTGACGCCCAGGTGATCGCGCAGGGCGAACAGCTCGTCCTTGCCGCCGTCGCACGGGGTGTACTTTCGTTCCGGTGCGAACGGAAACTCTGCGCCGGGGCCGAAGACGTGGCAGTGGGCGTCCACTGTACCGGCGGGAAGCTGGAATCGCGGCGTGGAGGGGTTGGCGTACCAGTCAAGCCATCCGGGAGTCTTGGTGAAAGTCTCCATGGGGATACTCTGCTCCTTTCCGGTGTCAGTCGACATAGCGCAACCCGGCGGCGGCAAGGGGTTCACGCATGGAATAGATGTCCAGTCCCAGCTCCCCGGCGGCAAAGCGCCGGCGCTTGGACTCTTCGTTGTCTTCGCGTTTGCGGGCAGCTTCTGCGACGTCGGCGGCCCGCGCGGCGGGAACCACCACGACGCCGTCGACGTCGGCCACCACTACATCGCCGGGGTGGACCAGGGCGTTCGCGCACACCACCGGAATGTTGACCGATCCCAGGGTGGCCTTGACGGTGCCCTTGGAGTTGATGGCGCGGCTGAAGACGGGGAAGTCCATCTCCTGGAGGGTGGCGATGTCCCGGCAGCCGCCGTCGATCACCAGGCCGGCGGCGCCGCGGGCCTGGAGGGAGGTGGCCAGCAGGTCGCCGAAGAATCCGTCCTCGCTTTCGGTGGTGCAGGCCGCCACCAGCACGTCGCCGGGCCGGACCTGCTCTGCGGCCACATGCATCATCCAGTTGTCACCGGGCTGCAGCAGCACTGTCACGGCGGTGCCGCACAGTTTGGCGCCGGGGTAGACGGGCCGGATGTAGGGCCGCATCAGGCCCAGCCGGCCCATGGCCTCATGAATGGTGCTGACGCCGAATTCCGATAGTGCTCTGACGTCCACCTCCGCCGCACGGGTGATGGTGCGGTGGACAACTCCTAGTTCCTGCATGTTCCTGGCTCCTTGGTACGTGGCTGCGTCAGCGGCCCTGCTGCTTGAGCAGGGCCTTGAGGCGGGGGTAGACGGTGCGGGCGTTGTGTTCCTGGATGGCTGCACGATCGGGTTCGGCCAGCCCTGCCGCCTCGATATAGCGGGCAGTGTCGTCGAAGTTGTGGCCGGTGCAGGGATCAATGTCCCGGACCGCGCCGATCATTTCCGAGGCGAACAGGATGTTCCTGGTGGGAATGACGTCCAGGAGGAGGTCGATGCCGGGCTGGTGGTAGACGCACGTATCGAAGAAGACGTTGCCCAGCAGGTGCTCTTCGAGCGCCGGCTTCTTCAGCGCCATGGCCAGTCCCCGGAAGCGGCCCCAGTGGTACGGGACGGCCCCGCCACCGTGGGGGATCACGAGTTTCAGGGTGGGAAAGTCGGCGAAGAGGTCACCCTGGATCAGCTGCATGAACGCGGTGGTATCGGCGTTCAGGTAGTGGGCTCCGGTGGTGTGGAAGGCCGGGTTGATGCTGGTGCTCACGTGGACCATGCCCGGGATGTCGTACTCCACCATTTTTTCGTAGATGGGGTACCAGTAGCGGTCCGTGAGCGACGGGGCGGTCCAGTGCCCACCGGACGGATCCGGGTTGAGGTTCAACGCCACGGCGCCATACTCCTCCACGCAGCGGGTCAGTTCCGGGATGCAGCTGGCCGGATCGACGCCGGGCGACTGGGGCAGCATGGCCGCGGGGACGAAACGCTCGGGGTAGAGCTGGCTGACGCGGTAGCAAAGCTCGTTACAGATCGCAGCCCACTCAGCGGACGTTTCGAAGGTTCCCACGTGGTGCGCCATGAAGGACGCCCTGGGCGAGAAGACTGTGAGGTCGATTCCGCGCTCATCCATGAGCCGCAGCTGGTTCTGTTCGATGCTCTGCCGCAGGTCGTCGTCGGAAATCCTCAACTCCGCTGGCGTGGGCGCCTGGGCCGGGTCCGTGAGCCCGGCTACCTGCCGGTCCCGCCACTCGCCGAGGGCCGGCGGCGCCGTGGTGTAGTGGCCGTGGATATCGATGATCACAGGTCTTGCTCCTTTGAGGACTGGGGTTGCCGCTGGCGGGCCGGGATCATGACGTCACCGGCCATGATCAGCCGGGCGGTCCGGATGAGCGCGGACTTGGCCACGCGGGTGGGGTCTGCGGGATCGAGCTCCAGCTGGACGCTGAATTCCCCGCTGGGGTGTTCCACCGAAACCGTGGGGGTCCCGCCGTCGGGCATCTTTGCGACGGCGTGCGCCACCGTGCCGGCCAGCACGGCGGCCGTACCCACGGTGACGGCGGCCAGCACGCCGATCGATTCGTGGCAGACGTGCGGGATAAAGCTGCGGGTACCGATGGTCCCGCCCTGCGCCGGCGGGGAGACCAGCGTCATCTTGGGGTAGTTCTTCCCGGCAACGTCGCCGAGCCCCATCAGCTCGCCGCAGCTGAGCCGGAGCGCTTCGAGCCGGGCCTTCAGTTCCGTGTCCGCGTTAAGCTCGACGACGGGTTCCCGGCCCGTGCGCCCCAGCGCGGCGGCGTCGATGATCACCAGCGGCTGGCCGTTGTCGATGCAGGTCACCTCCACCGGACCGAAGCCGCCGATCTCCACGGAGTCCGTCAGGTTGCCGGTGGGCAGCATCGAAGAACAAACGGACCCTGCCGTGTCCAGGAAGCTGATGACGACGGCGGCCGAAGTGCCGGGAACTCCGTCAATTTCCGCGTCCCCGCCGTACTCGACGTACCGGCCGTCCTCCCCCGCCGGCGTCGGGATGGCGATCTCGGCCACCAGCCCGGTGTTCAGGGTGAGGACCCGTGCGGAGGTGATGTCGGCGCCGGGCTCCAGCAGGCCCGATTCAATCGCAAACGGCACCACGGCTGCGAGCATGTTGCCGCAGTTGGCCGTTGTGTCCACGGTGTCCTGGTCCGGCTGGACCTGGGCAAACCTGAACTCGAGGTCGATCCCGGCCTGCCGGCTCAGCCCCACGATGCCCACTTTGCTGGTCAGCGGGTGGGCCCCGCCCAGGCCGTCAATCTGGCGGGGGTCCGGCGAGCCCATGGCCGCCAGGAGGATGCTGTCACGCGCGTTCGAATCCTGGGGAAGGTCGTCGGCACGGAAGAAGGGGCCCTTTGACGTGCCACCTCGCATGAACCAGCACGGCACTGCGAACTGGCTGCCCGCGCGGCGGGGGGCCGCCCGGCGGACCTCTCGAATAGCTGTTGGAACCACGACGTTCCCTCTCAATTGATGGTGATGCAGTACACACACGATAACCGTTAGCTAAATTGTTAGCAATCCTTTTGATGATCTTTCGCACATCCTGGGCGGTTGAGAGGGCAGGCCAGGTGACAAAATTGTTTACAATGGGTGGCACGGCGGCCATAGACAAGGGGCAGCATGACAACGATTCCTGAGACCGAAGGGCCTACGCTTTCGGCTCCGCAGCTGGTGGAAATCCTGCGCAAGGCGATCATTACGGGCGAGCTGGTGCCCAAGCAGCGGCTCGTTGAAGCCGACCTCGCCGACGATTACGGGGCCAGCAGGGGCAACGTGCGGGTGGCGCTCGCGGAACTCAGCGTCGAAGGCCTCGTGGAACGCGTTCAGAACAGGGGTGCGCGGGTCAGGGCCGTCTCCATTGAGGAAGCCGTGGAGATCACTGAAGTCCGCGGCGCGCTGGAGGCGCTCTGCGCCCGGAAAGCCGCGGAGCGGATCACTGATGCCGGGGCCCAGGAACTGCGGGAACTCGCCTGCCAGATGGAAGATGCCGTGGCGCGGGGTGACCGCGAATCCTATTCGGCCTGCAACCAGCGGCTGCACGCCAAAATTATCGAGGTCAGCGCCCAGGCCACGGCGGCTGCCACCATCCAGCGGCTGCGCGGCCAGGCTGTCCGCTTCCAGTTCCAGCTGGCACGGCAGCCCGGGCGGCCCAGTGTCTCCCTTCCCCAACACCTGGCCATCATCGACGCCGTCTGCCGGCACGACCCCGAAGGCGCTGCGGAAGCCATGCGGCTGCACCTGGAAAGCGTTGCCGACGCTATCCGGGAATCGGCCTAACGGCTTTGTGGCGACCCTGCGCCGTCAGGGAATCAGGTTCTCGGCGCGGTACCGGTCGAAAAGTGCGGTGAAGGCGTCCAGCGTCCGCCGATACCCGGTGAAGCCCGCGTCCCTGCTCTTGCCCATGTCCGTCACCACCTCGATGTTCCGCCCGAGATCACCGTCCGTGTGCCACCAGGATGCCACGCGGCCCAGGTCCGCTTCGCTGAGGCCATGGCGCCCGGCCAGATCCCGCCACTGGTCCTCCCGCCCCGCCATGGACTGCTCAAGCGGACGGGGTTCGCCCTGGTACCCCTCCCACTCGACGCCGAAATAGGCTGCGAGCTTGGGCCACATCCAGCGCCAGCGGAACACATCGCCGTTGACGATGTTGAAGGGTTCATTGGCGGCGGCAGGAGTGGTGGAGGCCCACAGCATGTGCTCGGCAAGCAGGCCTGCATCCGTCATATCGGTCAGGCCATTCCACTGGGTTTCGGATCCGGGGAAGACGAACGGCTGCCCGCTGTCCCGGCACAAGGTGGCCTGCGCGGCGAGCGTGAGGCCCATGTTCATGGCGTTGCCCACCGCGTGCCCGATCACGGTGTGCGCACGGTGCACGGACCAGGTGAACCCCTGCTCCGCCGCTGCCGCCCAAAGTTCGTCCTCCTGGGCGTAGTAGAAGTTGTTCACCGGAAGCCGTGGCTCCTCCTCATGGAAGGGCGTGTCCGGCATTTCCCCGGCGGCGTACGCCTCAAAGGGTCCCAGGTAGTGCTTGAGCCCGGTCATCAGGGCAACGTGGGCTACGTCCTTTCCCCGCAGCGCCGCGAGGAGGTCACGCACCATGCCCGCATTCACGGCGATGTTCTCTTCCTCCGTGGCGCGCCGCGACCATGCGGTGAAGAAGACATGTGAGGGATTCTCCGGACCCAGCACAGCGGCCAGGGAGGAGGCAGAGGTCAGGTCCGCGGAAAGCCACCGGACACCGGGGCGCTCGGCCCCGGGCCGGCGGGACAGGGCAAGGACTGCCCAGCCTTCGCCCACCAGGGTATCCACCAGGGCGGAGCCCGCGATTCCGGTGGCCCCCACCACCAGGGCCGTCCGTCCGTTGCCCGATGCTGTTCCTGATCCGATGGTCATGGTGCTCCTTCTGGTGGGTGCTGGGTGTATCCGCGCGTCAGCACGGCCTCACGCTGTGGCGGAGGCCCGCGCGCTGCGTCGCACCGGGACAAAGGGCCACTGAAGCCCCTTAACGACAAGCCCCGCCATCAGGCAGATATTCCATGAAGTTCCCTGGCGGGACCGTTACGCGGACGGCGAAACGCTGTGGCGGGCCTGTGCCCGGCAATGCCGAAGATCACAAGCACGGGGCGGATTCACCCGAACTTAGGGGTCTCCCCCGCCCAACTGTCTATGTTCCAATGGGAGGGTTGCACCGGCTGCCCGAGTCCAACCGCGGCCTCGGCCCAACGGAAGGAAGAAGCACATGACCGAACCTCAAGAGCATCCTCCGGTTCCCACGCCCGCGAGCGCCCAGGGCTCTGGCCAGAAGGCCGAGGGTGGCTGCCCCGTAATGCATGACAGCGTTACCGCACAGGGCAGCGAGAGCGAAAACCCGGCCATCGACTCACCCCAGCCCAAGGGGCACCGGCCGCGGACCATCGCCGATTGGTGGCCCAACCAGCTGGACCTCTCCGTCCTCCACACCAACCACCCTGCCGGCAACCCGCTGGGCCCGGACTTCAGCTACCGGGACGAATTCCAGAAACTCGACGTCGAGGCGCTCAAGCAGGACATCACCGAGGTCCTCACCACTTCCCAGGACTGGTGGCCGGCGGACTTCGGCCACTACGGCGGCCTGATGATCCGGATGAGCTGGCACGCGGCGGGCACCTACCGCGTCCATGACGGCCGCGGCGGAGCGGGCGACGGCGGCCAGCGGTTCGCGCCGCTAAACAGCTGGCCGGACAACGCCAACCTGGACAAGGCCCGCCGCCTCCTGTGGCCGGTGAAGCAGAAGTATGGCCAGAAGCTTTCCTGGGCGGACCTGCTGGTCCTCGCCGGCAATGTGGCCCTCGAATCGATGGGCTTCAAAACCTTCGGCTTCGCGTTCGGCCGCGAGGACGTCTGGGAGCCGGAGGAGATCTTCTGGGGTCCCGAGGATGCCTGGCTGGGCGACGAGCGGTACGTCGCCGAAGGCCAGATGGCTGATGAGGTGGGCGCCACCGAGATGGGCCTGATCTACGTCAACCCCGAAGGCCCCATGGGCAACCCGGACCCGCTGGCAGCGGCGGCGTTCATCCGCGAAACGTTCAAGCGCATGGCCATGAATGACGAGGAGACCGTGGCGCTGATTGCCGGCGGCCATACCTTCGGCAAGACCCACGGCGCCGGCAGCGCCGATGACCACGTGGGCCCGGAGCCGGAGGGCGCGGACCTTGAGTCCCAAGGCCTGGGCTGGCTGAGCACGTACGGGTCCGGCAAGGGTGCGGACACCATCACGTCCGGCCTGGAAGTGACCTGGACTGACGTGCCCACGCAGTGGAGCAACCGGTTCTTCGAGATCCTGTTCGGGCACGAGTGGGAGCTGGTGGAAAGCCCGGCCGGCGCCAAGCAGTGGGTGGCCAAGGACGCCGAGAGGATCATTCCGGACGCCCATGACCCGGAGAAGAAACACCGGCCCACCATGCTCACCACGGACCTGTCGCTGCGGGTGGACCCGGAGTACGAAAAGATCTCCCGGCGCTTCCTGGAGAACCCGGACCAGTTCGCGCTGGCCTTCGCCAAGGCCTGGTACAAGCTGCTGCACCGCGACATGGGCCCGGTGGGCCCGCACCTGCTCGGGCCGTGGGTTCCGGAGGCGCAGCTGTGGCAGGATCCTGTTCCCGCCGTCGGCCATGAACTGATCGGCGAGGAGGACATCGCCGCCCTGAAGGCCAAACTCCTGGACTCCGGCCTGACTGTCCCGCAGCTGGCCTCCACGGCGTGGGCGTCCGCCGCCACGTACCGCAAGACGGACCGGCGCGGCGGCGCCAACGGGGCACGGATCAGGCTGGAACCGCAGCGAAGCTGGGAAGCCAACGAGCCCGAGCAGCTCTCCACCGCACTGCAGACGCTTGAGCGGGTGCAGGAGGACTTCAACTCCGGCCAGGCCAACGGCAAGAAGGTCTCGCTCGCGGACCTGATCGTCCTCGGCGGTGCCGCCGCGGTGGAAAAGGCAGCGTCCGACGCCGGGGTCCCCGTCACGGTGCCGTTCCGTCCGGGCCGCACGGACGCGGCACAGGAGCAGACCGACGTCGAGTCCTTCGGCTACCTGCAGCCGCGCGCGGACGGATTCCGGAACTACATCCGGCCCGGAGTGAAGCTGCAGCCCGAAACCCTGCTGCTGGACAAGGCCTACCTGCTGGACCTCTCCGCGCCGGAGATGACGGCGCTGGTGGGCGGCATGCGCGCGCTGGGCACCAACGTGGGCGGCTCCGGCCACGGTGTCCTCACCGACAGGCCACAGGCCCTGACGAACGACTTCTTCGTCAACCTCCTCTCCCCCGGCACCAAGTGGAAGGCCTCGGAGAATGAGGAAAACGTCTACGAAATCACGGACGTCTCCACCGGCGAGGTGAAGTGGACTGCCACCGCCGTGGACCTGGTGTTCGGCTCCAACTCGCAGCTCCGCGCCCTGGCCGAGGTCTACGCCAGCAGCGACGCCAAGGAGAAGTTCGTCCACGACTTCGTGGCCGCCTGGGCCAAGGTGATGGAACTGGACCGGTTCGACCTGAACTGATCCCTGCCGCCGCGGCCCCGAGCCGCTGAACCGGCGTCAAGAATGGCGGCGAAACCATACCGGTTTCGCCGCCATTTTCCTGAGGATCACACCATCAATTTCCGGGGGTCTGCTTGGTCGCGGACTCATTGTTGGCTTGTATCTCAGCAGTGTTCGTAGCTGCCCAATTAGCCAGCAGCTGCAGTCCGTCGTGGGATGCAGAGCCTGGCTCCGCGGAGAACACGAGCATCTGGAGCGCCTGCCCGTAGGCCAGGTCCAGCCCAAGGTAGTCCAGGTCAAGGTCGCCAACAATGGGGTGGTGAACGCTTTTGATGCCGCTGCGGTGTTGGCGGACATCGTGTGCTCCCCAGAGTTTCCGGAAAAGGTCGCTGCGGGTTGAGAGTTCGCCAACGAGGTCGCTGAGCTTGCGATCGAAGGGGGAACGACCCGCCTCGACCCGAAGGAGGGCAACAATCTGGCGGGTGTTGGACTCCCAGTCCCGGTAGAACGTCTGTGCCCTTGCGTCCAGGAAGGCGAAGCGTGCGGCGTTAACGGGCTGCCGTGAGTCCTCGAACATCTCCGAGAAGAGGGCCCGGCCAAGACGGTTGGTGGCCACTGCATCCAGCCGCCCGTTTTGCACGTACACCGGGACGGTAGACATCGCGTCGAGGGTCTGTTGCACGGTCGCGCTTATCTGGGCTTTACCTGTCAGCCGCCTACGCGCCGGGTGGACGCCGGTATTGGCTGCGCGGATGAGCTCCAAGAGATGCGAGTGCTCCGCCTCATCCAACTGGAGCGCCCGGCTGACGCCATCGATGACGGCCTCAGACGCTCCCTTCGCATTGCCGCGTTCGAGTCGTTTGTAGTACTCCGAGCTCATACCGGCCAGGAGCGCCACTTCTTCCCGCCGCAAACCGGGGACGCGGCGCCGCCCGCCAAAGTCGGGCAGGCCCACTTGCTCCAAGCTCAGCCTGGCCCGCCTCGAGACCAGGAACTGACTGAGATCGTCGCGGTTGTCCATGGTGTCGAAGGTACTCCACCTCGGGCTCGCCAGCGGGTCCCTGTCAGGGAACCTATAAGTAGGGTCTCGTTGGCCCAGGCGTTGAGCGGTTGACTTGAATCATCAGCTGCCCCGGATCGGGCGGCTAAGGCCTGGGAAGCAACATCGCCAACCCTAAGGGTTGAGCTTTGGGCCCTCCCCAATCCCCAGGTCTGAACTCCCTGAAAGGAAATGCACCGTGAAAAACGCACGCCTTGGAGACCTGGAAGTCTCCGCCATCGGACTCGGCGCCATGACCATGGCCGGCACCTACACCAGCGAAGGCGCCCTGGATCACGACGAGTCGATCCGCACCATCCGCTGCGCACTCGATCTCGGGGTCACCCACATCGACACGGCCGAGATCTATGGGCCGTTCCTGAGCGAAGAGATCGTCGGCCAGGCCATCAAGGGACGCCGCGACCAAGTCAAGATCGCAACAAAGTTCGGGCTGGTCTCCCACTCAGGAGGCGGCCCCGGCGTGGTCGACAGCAGCGCGGCGAACGTGAAGGCCGCCGTCGAAGGTTCGCTTCAGCGCCTGGGCACTGACCACATTGACCTGTACTACCAGCACCGGGTGGACCCCAACACCCCGATCGAGGAAACCGCCGGCGCCGTCGCGGACCTGATAGCTGAGGGCAAAGTACTGCATTTCGGACTCTCCGAGGCCTCTCCGGAGACAATCCGTCGCGCACATGCAGTGCAGCCAGTCACCGCGCTGCAGACCGAGTACTCTCTCTGGACCCGCGACGTTGAGGAGGAGATCCTGCCGCTGCTGCGTGAACTCGGCATCGGCTTCGTCCCGTACTCACCGCTCGGACACGGTCTGCTTACCGGTCAAATCCGCACCGTGGATGACTTCGCCGACGACGACTGGCGCAAGACCAACCCGCGGTTCACTGGCGAGAATTTCCGCCGGAACCTCGCGATTGTCGATGAGGTAAAGGCGATCGGCGCCGAGATCGGCGCGACTCCCGCACAGACAGCCCTCGCCTGGTTGTTAACCCGTGGGAACGACATCGCCCCGATCCCCGGCACCCGCCGAGTCCCCCGCGTTGAGGAGAATACCGCTGCGGGCGGCATCGAACTCACTGGCGACCAACTGGAGCGGCTCAACAGCCTGCGGCCGGCGGCAGGTGAACGCCACGACGAGGCCAACATGGCCTCAATCGACCGCTGATCCCTGCCCTTGTGTCGTCCCAGGCCCGCCCCCGGTTGAGGGGATATGAGGACTAATAATGCTGGTGCAATCCGGGGCCTCACGCCTTCTCCGGCGACCCGGGCCTCCAGGGCGTGTGCGTGTGCGTCAGCCACACCGCGCCCGGGTTCAGCGAGCGCACCAGCAGCTGGCCCTCGGTGCTGGGGTTGTCGAGTTCTCCGAACCACACTGCCGTGTCCCCCGCGATGACCGTGGGGACTCCTCCTGGGTCGATGACCACGATCTGCGAGCCGGGGGTATGACCAGGGGCGGGGAGGAGCCGAATCCCGGGAAGCAGCTCATGCTCGCCATCGACGGGGACGTAGGTGACCCCCGGCGGATCCACCCACTCCGGGATGGTGTAGTCCCCCTGGGTGCGGGCGTCGTCGAGTTCCCGGCGCTGCACGTAGATGGGTTTCCCCGCGAAGAGGTGGTTGCCGTCGCAATGGTCAAAATGCAGGTGGGTGTTGACCACCATGTCCACGCTGCCCAGGTCAAAATCCTGGCCGGTCAGGGGATAGAGGCGGGGATCCATGTCCGCCACCGCCGGATGAAGCCGGGTCAGGCCGGTATCCACCAGTACGCGAGCCTGGGGGTGGTCGATGACGTGCACGTACACCGGCATCAGCTCGTCCTCAGCCAGCAGGTCGGCAACCCGAATAGCGGTGACGCTGATTGCAGCGGGAGAATTCATGCCTGGACCTCAGTTCCACGTCGTGGCGGTTGAATTGCCGGCACCAATGCGCCGGTGGCTGGGGCGGCGGCGTTGTGGTGCTTGGTCCAGACTCGCACCTGCTCCGGTGCTCCGCTAGGGCGCCGCGGCAATAAGGGACGCCATCTGCGTGCCCGCGTCGCTTCCGGGCGCCGGCGTGTAGACCACCAGGTGCAGGTCCGGCCGGTCCGACGGGGACAGCTGGTGGTGCTCCAACTGCAGCACTCCCACGGCGGGGTGGTGGAACAGCCGCTCGCGTGATTCGAAGCCCAGGATGTCGTACCGGTCCCACCCTTCCCGGAATTCGGGGCTGGCCTCCTTGAGCCGCTCCACCAGGTTCTTGACGTCCACATCCCCCAGCCGCTGGCCCGTTTCGGCGCGGAACTCCGCCAGGAACCTCTTGCTGGTGACCTCCCAGTCGGGCAGCAGGTCCCGCACGTAGGGATCGGTGAACACCAGCCAGAGGAGGTTGCGGTCCGCAGCAGCAACCGTAGCGATGTTGGGGAACAGCGCCGCGTAAGCGTTGTTCCAGCCGGCGACGCCCCAGTCCGGGAACAGCGCGAAGGAGGGGTTCGGGTCCAGGGCATCGAGCAGCCGCTGGAGGTGGGCTGGTGCGGTGGCGGCCGCCGTCGTGCTTGGCCCGGCGGACGCATATCCGCCGAGCGACAGGACGTAGTCCAGACCGGTGTCTGAAAGATGCAGTGCCCTGCTGACGGCTTCCAGCACCTGGCGGGACGGGCTGATGTCGCGGCCCTGCTCCAGCCACGTGTACCAGGTGACGCTCACGCCGGAAAGGAACGCCACCTCTTCACGCCGGAGGCCCCGCTCACGCTTGCGGGCTATCGGCGGGAGTCCATAGTCAACCCGGACGGCTTGGTCCCGGCGGGCCCGGAGGAAGAGGCCCAGTTCTTTGCGCCGGCCAGAATTCTGCACGAAAGAAATACTATTACTCTGGTACTTTCACTACTAGTAGCAAGGCCGTCTTCCTCTTGCGGCGGCGCCAGAGAAGGATGGTCATCATGCCTGCACTACGTTCAAAGACAGTTACCCACGGCCGCAACATGGCCGGAGCCCGCGCACTGCTGCGCGCATCCGGCGTCGCCAACTCGGATATCGGCAAGCCGATCATCGCCGTGGCCAACTCCTTCACAGAATTCGTCCCCGGCCACACCCACCTCGCCCCTGTGGGCCGGATTGTCTCCGACGCGATCCTCGCCGCCGGCGCCGTGCCGCGCGAGTTCAACACCATCGCCGTGGATGACGGCATCGCCATGGGCCACTCCGGCATGCTCTACTCGCTGCCGTCCCGCGACCTGATCGCCGATTCGGTCGAATACATGGTCAACGCCCACTGCGCCGACGCCCTGGTGTGCATCTCCAACTGCGACAAGATCACCCCCGGAATGCTGATGGCCGCGCTGCGCCTGAACATCCCCGTGGTCTTCGTCTCCGGCGGACCCATGGAGGCCGGTCGCGTCACCCTGACCGACGGTTCCGTCCGCTCCCTTGACCTGGTGAACGCGATCGCCGACGCCGTGGACGAGTCCATCTCCGACGAGGACATCAACCTCATCGAAGAAAACGCCTGCCCCACCTGCGGCTCCTGCTCCGGCATGTTCACGGCCAACTCCATGAACTGCCTCGCCGAGGCCATCGGCCTGGCCCTGCCGGGCAACGGCTCCGTGCTCGCGACCCACACCGCACGCAAGGCGCTGTACGAGAAGGCCGGCGCTACCGTCGTCGAACCCGTGAAGCGCTACTACGACGGCGACGACGCGTCGGTCCTGCCCCGCAACATCGCCACCGCGGAAGCCTTTGACAACGCCATGGCGCTGGACATCTCCATGGGCGGCTCCACCAACACCATCCTGCACCTGCTGGCTGCAGCCCAGGAAGCCGGCGTGGAGTACGGCCTGGCCGAGATGGATGCCAAATCCCGCCAGGTGCCCTGCCTGGCCAAGGTTGCCCCGAACGTTGCCGGCAACAAGACCTACTACATGGAAGATGTGCACCGCGCCGGCGGCATCCCTGCGCTGCTGGGTGAGCTGAACCGTGGCGGGCTCCTGCACAAGAACGTCCATTCCGTGCACTCCACCGACCTGGACGGCTGGCTGGATGACTGGGACATCCGCGGCGGCAAGGCCACCGAAGAGGCACAGGCCCTGTGGCACGCTGCTCCCGGCGGCGTCCGCTCCTCAACCGCGTTCTCACAGTCGAACGAGTGGACGTCCCTGGACACCGACGCGGAGGGTGGCTGCATCCGCTCGGTGGAGCACGCCTTCTCCAAGGACGGCGGCCTGGCCGTGCTGCGCGGCAATGTGGCAGAGGACGGCGCCGTGGTGAAGACCGCCGGCGTGGACGAATCCATCTGGACCTTCCAGGGCCCGGCCGTGGTGTGCGAGTCCCAGGACGAGGCCGTGGAGAAGATCCTGAACAAGGGTATTAAAGAAGGCGACGTGGTGGTCATCCGCTACGAAGGCCCCCGTGGCGGCCCGGGCATGCAGGAAATGCTCTACCCGACGTCGTTCCTCAAGGGCCGCGGCCTGGGCAAGAAGTGCGCACTCATCACGGACGGCCGCTTCTCCGGCGGCACGTCCGGCCTGTCCATCGGGCACATTTCGCCCGAGGCTGCCTCCGGCGGAACCATCGCCCTGGTGGAGGATGGCGACATCATCAGCATCAACATCAGCCAGCGCTCCCTGCAGCTGGAGGTCTCGGACGAGATCCTTGCCGAACGCCGCGAGAAGCTGCTGGTCAACGGCGGCTACAAGCCGAAGGACCGGGACCGCCACGTATCCGCTGCGCTGCGTGCCTACGCCGCCATGGCCACCTCCGCGGACAAGGGTGCCGTCCGCGACGTGTCCCTCCTGGAGCACTAGTCCCCAGGGATCGGCAGGACCCCCGCCCGGACACTTTACCGGGCGGGGGTCCTCTGCGTTGCAGCAGGTCAGGACGGGAACGGCCCGAAAACCTGCCAGAATGGCGGGATGATTACCGAGCACGCCCTGCTGCCTGTCATCCCCGGCCAGGAAGAGGAGTTCGAGGCGGCGTTCGACCAGGCTCGCCACATCATCGCGGCCATGCCCGGCTTCATTTCGCTCTCGCTCTCGCGCTCGATTGAGTCCCCCGGCACGTACCTGCTGCTGGTGGAATGGGAAACCCTCGAGGACCACACCGAAGGCTTCCGCGGCTCCCCCGAATACCAGCAGTGGCGGGCCTTGCTGCACCGGTTCTACGAGCCGTTCCCCGTGGTGGAGCACTATAACCAGGTGATGTCGGCAGGGCCTGCAATCTCTGTGGACTCGAAAGACCTGGCCTGGTAGGCCCGCGGAATGAGGAAAGGCCCCCACGCGAGTCGAAGCTCGAGCGCGGGGGCCTCCTTGTTGCCTCCGCATTGGGGGAATTGGAAGCAACTAAAAATCTACCCGCTGGTAACCTCCGGAAATGCCGTTTTTGGCGGCCGGCGGGGAATCTTGACTCAAATTTGAGCCCGGGCACGGGCTGACGCTGCGGTTCAGTCTGTTTCGGGGCCCCTGGTCGCGTCCGGGTCCTCTTCGGGCTCGAAGGTGTTGGCTTCGGCGTCTGCGCCGATTCCGACGCCGTCGCTGCCGCCGGGCACATCGCCGTCGCCCTTTGCTTTTTCCTTCGCCGCCTGGTCCTCGTCGTCGGGCAGTGAGTCGGGTGAGTTGATGGTCATTGTTGCTCCTCCATTGGCCGGGCCTCCACGCTAACAGCCCCGGCCGCGAAAGGCTCCGGCCCGGGGCAAAATTTTTGACGTACGACGGCGGGCGGCAGCCTGGGCGCCGAGGCTGGGGGCCCACGGGGTCGTCGCCGGTCCGCCTCTCCGCGCGGGCCCCGCACCGCAACATGAAACACCAAAACATCACAGAAAACGATCAGAATCTCTTGACTGTGAAAGTTGAACGCTGTTACAACTGTTGTAACAGCGGCTCCAGGCCTCTACTTCCATCCCCATTCTCCGAATGACCGCCCGCTCGATTTTTGAATCGATACAACATGGCCGTGTGCCGACCACCCGTTATCAAAGGAGATCAACGTGACCGAAACCCGCCCTGCCCGCAGCGCCCGCACCAGCAACTACCAAAAGCCCCTGGCCTGGTGTCTTGCCGTCACTGCGTTGGCCAGTGGAGCCGGACTGGCGTTTTCCGCCCCGGCTGCCCGGGCCGAGCCCAGCAACTACAGGTTCGACTTCGGCAGCGGCCCGGTTGAAAAGGGATACACAGGAGTCAGCGCCTCGGACGCCTACACGCCGGAGCGCCGGTACGGTTTCAACACGCCCGAACACGTGGCCAACGTTGCGGCCAAAGGAACCGGGGCGGGAAGCGACGCCGTCCGGTTCCTGGAGTTCGGCACCAAGAGCAGCAACACGTTCAACGTGGACCTCAAAGAAGGCCTGTACAGGGTGACCGTCACCCTCGGCGATACGTCACGGGCAAGCGTTGCGGCGGAAGGCGTCTTCCAGGAGATGAACCTGACCGGAAACGGCGCCACGGCGTCCTTCGAGATCCCGGTAACCGACGGCCAGCTCAATCTCCTGGTCACGGAAGGCAAGGTGGGCACGGCCTTCACACTCAGCGCCCTGGACATCGAGAAGGTGTCGCGCCACCCGGAGATGGACCCCACCATCTGGGTGGGCGGCGATTCCACGGTGGCCAGCTACTACCCGCTCGATTCCAGCGTCCAGGGCGGCTGGGGCCAGCTGTTGCCGCAGTTCGTCGACCCGGCAAAGTACGACGTCCGCAACATGGCCACCGGCGGGCAGATCGCGCGCGGCTTCCGCAACGACGGCCAGCTGGAGGCCATCCTGCAGTACATCAAGCCAGGCGACCTGTTCCTGCTGGAGATGGGCATCAATGACACTGCCGCCAAGAACGCCACCACCGAGGCGGAGTTCAAGGAAATCATGCGGGACATGGTCCGGCAGGTGGCGGCGACCGGTGCCACGCCGGTCCTGGTGACTCCGCAGGGCCGCGCCACCGATTTTGTGGACGGTGTGCACTCCTCCGTGGACCGCTGGTACCGGCACTCCACCGTGGCCCTGGCCCAGGAGGAAGGCGTCCCGCTGGTGGACCTGAATATCCTCTCGTCCGCCTACTTCACGCGGATCGGCCCGGAGGCAACGCTGGCCCTGTTCATGGCCGGCGACACCCTGCACCCCAACCGGGCCGGGGCCACTGAACTCGCCCGGATCGTCACGGCGGACCTGGCGCGGCAGGGCCTCCAGTAGGCCTACACCTTCCGAAACAGTCGGACGACGGCGGCGCGCGGCACCGGGAGCTGGTTCCGGAAGCCGCAACCCGCCGTCGTCAGTCCTTCTTCAGCTCTTCGGCGAGCATGACGATGATGCCGCTGGGCCCGCGCACATAGGAGAGCTTGTAGATGTCCTGGTAGGTGGCCACACCGCGCAGCGGGTGGCAGCCGTGTTTCGCGGCGATCTCCAGGGCTTCGTCGATGTTGTCCACTGAGAAGGCGACTCGGTGCATGCCGATTTCGTTGGGCAGCGTGGGGCCCGTCTCGATCGCGTCGGGGTGGATGTACTCGAAGAGTTCCAGCTGGCCGTGGCCGTCCGGTGTCTGAAGCATCGCAATCTTGGCGTGGTTGCCGTCAAGCCCGACGGCGGTGTCGGTCCATTCGCCGCTGACGGTATCCCGGCCCACCACCGTGAGGCCGAGATCGGTGAAGAAAGCGATGGTTTCTTCGAGGTCCCGGACGGCGATGCCCACATTTTCCAGCTTGATGGTCATGGGTGCACGCTATCGAGGCGGACAGACGAGGTCCAGTGCCACACCGAACGCGTTGGCTGGTGTGGTCAGCTGCTACATTCGCCTGGCTTGTCGGTTTAGGGACTCGCAGGCCGCAGAATCAGGGTGTTTCAGGTCCAGTCGGACGAGAAATCGAGGGGCGGCCACCAGCGGGTCCGTGAATGCACGGGGAACCTGCGGCCGGTGACTTCGGTGGGAGTAATGCGGATCAGGTGGTCCTTGGGTCCCGGCAGCCACGGTTCACGGTCCGGGTCGGCCAGCTCAACAGGTGCTTCGCCCTCCGGCACTTGGCCCGGGATGCCCTTGACCACCACGCTCCACACTTCCGTGCTGTAGGTGCCCAGCCCGTCCGTCTCAAAGGCAACGGGCGTGCTGCTGAGCAGGGCATTGAGCTTGGCGCCGGGGGCCGTGCGGAACAGGATGGTGCGGTCCACAGGCACGAAGTTGACCGGGAAGATCTCCGGAACTGCCCGGTTGATCACCGCCAGCCTGCCGATGTACGCGGATTCCAGGTATCGCCAGCACTCGTCTTCTGTGAGGGTCTCGGCTTGCGGCTGCTGCTGTGGGGTGGCCATGGCCGTGATTCTAGGCCGGGGAGCCGCGGCGCAACAGGGCCGTGTTGCCCCAAACGCCAGCGGACCAGAAACCGATCAGCCGTTGCCACCCGGCGGCCGGATGATCCGCCGCTGGGTGGCCGCGGCGATTGCCGCGGTCCGGTTGTCCACCCCCAGCTTGCCGTAAATATGGACCAGGTGCGTCTTCACGGTCGCCTCGGAAATGAAGACCTGCTTGGCGATGGCACGGTTGGAGAGGCCGGTGGCCAGCAGTTCCAGCAGCTGCACCTCCCGCGGGGTCAGCGAGGTGCCGGGGTTGCTGATCCGGTCCATCAGCAGGGCAGCTGCCCTTGGTGCCAGGGCCGTGCCGCCCGCCGCAGCCTGCAGGACGGCCTGACGCAGCTGTTCTGGCGGGGCATCCTTCAGCATGTAGCCGCTCGCCCCTGCCTCCACGGCAGCGAGGATGTCAGCGTCGGTGTCGTAGGTGGTCAGGATCAGAACCGGCGGCGGGGCAGCCAGCTTCCGGATCTCGGCGGTGGCGGTGACCCCGTCCATCCCCTGCCCCATCTGCAGGTCCATGAGGACAACGTCCGGCGGCTCCCCCAGCGCGGACAGCCGGTCCAGTTCCTTCAGCGCAGCCCGCCCGTCGGACGCCTCGGCGGCGATGGCGATCCCCTCGAACCCCGCCAGCATGGCCCGCAGCCCGGCCCGGACCACGGGATGGTCGTCCACCAGGAGCACACGGACTTCACTCACGGAATTCACCAGCCAGCGGCAGCCGGATGGCCACCACGGTGCCCTCGCCGGGAGCGGATTCCAGCTCCAGCGAGCCGTTCAGGGCATCCACGCGTTCCCGCAGCGAGCGCAAACCGAACCCGCCGCCGTCGCCACCGCCGGCGTGCGCGGCGGCCGCCGCAGCATCCGGATCAAAGCCCGCGCCGTCGTCGTAAATGTCCATGGTCACCTCCGTGCCGAGGAAGGCCAGGGTCACGACGGCGGTGAGCGCCCCGGCATGTTCGCGGACGTTGGCGAGGCTCGCCTGGGCCGCGCGCAGCAGGGTGACGCGAACCGGCTGGGGCAGGTCCAGGGGATCGCCGTCCACCTCCACGCGGCAGCGCAGCGGCAACCCGGCGGCGGCGGCGCCCGCCTCGGTGGCGGCGCACAACCTGCGAAGTGCGTCCACCAGCGTGCTCCCCTCCAACTGCGGTGAGGACAGTCCACGGACAAAGCTGCGGGCCTCGGCCAGGTTCTCCGCCGCAGTCCGCTGCACCAGCACCAGCTGCGAGGCAGCCGCAATGGAATCGCCGCCGGCCAGGGACTGTTCGGCGGCCCGTCCCAGCAGCACGATGCTGGACAGGCCTTGGGCCAGGGTGTCGTGGATTTCGCGGGCCAGCCGCTCCCGCTCCGCCAGCACACCGGCCTCATGCTGGGTCCGGGCGAGCGCCTCGCGCGTCCGGCGCAGCTCATCGGCCGCGCGCCGCTGGTTCAGCGCCTCGCGGTACAGGGCGGCGTAGGCCAGGCCCGTGATGACGGCGAAAATGGCACCGAGCGCGGGGCCGACGACGGCGGCCGCGTGTGGAACCGGGGCACCGCTGGCTGCCCACTGGGAGGCGATCACCGCTACCGTCATCAGCGCAATGGTCAGCAGCGCCGCGCGCCGGGGCAGCAGGTGCAAGTGCAGGAAGAAGATGGGGAACGCCAGCCAGGCAAAGTCGGCGCTGCCAGCCAGCAGGAAAGCCCACAGCCCCGTCACCAGCACCAGCCACAGAAGGGCGAAGCGGCGCGGATCCATGCTGGCCCGGCCCTCGGCATGGCGCTTCTCGAGGACCGTTCCGGCCAGGTACACCCCGGCGAGAACCACCGCCACCCCGGCCCAGAGCCAGCGCAGCGGACCGCCGGCCATCAGGATCCGGACCAGGGCCACGCCCAGCAGCACGGCGAACCCGGTGTGCAGGGTGACCCGGAGAACTTTCAGGATCGCTGCGGACGTCGCATTCTCCACGGCATCCAGCGGTCCCCCCGACAGGCTTCCGCCGGTTCTGTCCGGGGATGTCTGTAAGGGCGCGGCGGGCATTCCCCCAGCTTATGCCGGGGCTGCCGGCGGCGGATCAATCAAATGGTTGACTCCGGGATCCACCCCACGGCGGCCGGGGATCAACCATCCCCGCGATGCCCCGGCCGGTGCCCGGCGGGAGAGTGGAATTACCCAATTCCACTCCTGCTGAGAGAAGAACAACGTGTTCCTGGCAATCCGCGATATCCGTTTCGCCAAAGGCCGGTTCGCCATGATGGGCGGCGTCGTAGCCCTGATCACCCTGCTGCTGGTGATGCTGACCGGCCTCACGGCCGGCCTGGCCGAGCAGTCCACCTCCGCCATCGGCAAGCTCGGCGGAGCTGCCGGGTCCAGGCCCGTCGACGCCGTCGCGTTCGGCGCGCCGGGTACTGGCACCCCCAAGGCTTCGTACACGGAGAGCTCGGTGACCGCCGGGCAGGTGGACCGCTGGAAGGACCAGCCGGGGGTGGCCGCCGCCGAGCCGCTGGGCATCACCCAAACCCGGCTGCAAACCGCTGATGGTTCCGGGACGGCAAACGTCGCCGTCTTCGGGGTCCCGGCCGGCAGCCCGCTGGCGCCTGAGTCCGTGGCACCGGGGACGGCGGTGCTCGGCGCCTCGGTGGCGGACGCGCTGTCCGTGGAGAAGGGCGACACGGTAGGCGTCGGCGGCGTGGAACTTGCCGTCGCAGCCGTGGTCCCGGACCAGTGGTATTCGCACACCAGCGTGGTGTGGACGGACCTTCCCCAGTGGGCCAGGGTGGCGCACGTGTCCGACGGCGGGCAGCTGGCCACGGTGGTTGCCGTCACCTTTGCGGACGGTGCCGACGTGGACGAGGCTGCGGCCAATGCCGCGGCGGGGACTGTGAGCGAATCCCGCACCGGGTCCTTCCAGGCTTTGGGATCGTACAAGAGCGAGAACGGGTCGCTGACCCTCATGCAGGCGTTCCTCTACGGCATCGCTGCGCTGGTGATCGTGGCGTTCCTGACCGTCTGGACCATCCAGCGGACCCGGGACATCGCCGTACTCAAGGCCATGGGAGCCCCCGCGTCCTACATCCTTCGCGACGCCATCGCCCAGGCCGCCATCGTCCTGGTGGCTGGTGCCGCCGCCGGCGGGGCCGTGGGTGTTGCTGCGGGGTCCCTGGCCGCACAGGCCGCCCCCTTCATGCTGAACGCCGGCACCACGCTGCTTCCCGTCGTCGGGATCATCGCTTTGGGTCTTGCCGGGGCAGCCCTGGCCGTCCGGCGAGCCACCCGCGTGGATCCGCTCCTGGCTCTCGGCGGCAACTAAAACACCACTTCCCGAAAGGAAACCCCATGCCTGCATCCCCCACCCCCGCTCCCCTTGATCTCATCGACGTGACCCTCGAATACCCCGACGGCACCGGAACCACCACCGCCCTGGACCGGGTCAGCCTCACCGCGAATGCCGGTCAGCTGGTGTCCCTCGTGGGTCCCTCGGGCTCAGGGAAATCCAGCCTCCTGGCCACCGCGGCCACCCTGGTCCGGCCCACCGCCGGGCAGGTCTTCATCGACGGCACGGACACCACCGGGCTCAGGGACAAGGAGCTGACAGAACTGCGGCGCAGCAAGATCGGCATCATCTTCCAGCAGCCCAACCTGCTCCCCTCCCTGACGGCGGCCGAGCAGCTCATCATCACCGACCACCTGCGCGGCAAGCCTGCCCGGGCGGCCCGGGACAGGGCGGCCGGGCTGCTGGACGTCGTCGGGCTCTCTGCGAGCGCCCGGAAGCTGCCGCACCAGCTCTCCGGCGGGCAGCGCCAGCGCGTCAACATTGCCCGCGCGCTGATGGGCAGCCCCAAGGTGCTGCTGGTGGATGAGCCGACGGCGGCGCTGGACCATGAGCGCAGCGAGGCGATTGTCCGGCTGCTGCGCCGGGTCACCACGGAATTCTCGGTGGCCACGGTGATGGTCACGCACGATACCGAGTTCCTGCCGCTGACCGACGCGGTCGCCACCATGCGGGACGGACGGCTGGCGGCACCGGTCCTGGCCAGCGCCTGAGCGGGGGCAGCAACGCAAACAGCCCCGGAAGGGTCTCCCGCCGGGGCTGTTTGCGTCCGTGACGCGGCTGATGGCTAACCCTTCGGGGTCACCTGCAGGCGGTCGAAGGAGACCTGTTTGCCGTCCTTGTCCAGGACCACCACATCATCGCGGCCGTTCTGGACCCCCGCCGGGAGGATGAACTCCACGGTGTTGGCGGTAGTGGGGAAGAGCCAGCCGATCCGCTGGCTGCGCTTGTTGAGGTAGACGTAGTACCACTGCCCGTAGTCGAGCCCCTCGAGGACCACCTTCTGGCCGTTCCGGTACTTGTCCTGCGTCTTCAGGTCGAACGGCGGCGCCTGGCCGTCGAAGTCCTGGACCGTCAGGGCGGGTTGGGACTCCGGCTGGGTGGGCTGGAGCTCAAGCTGGATTCCGCCGCCGCTGACGGAAACGGTGGCACGCTTGGTTCCGTTGTCCCCGGTGGCGCTGAAACGTACTGCGTCCAGCTTCCCGGCGGCGATGTCAGCTGCGGTGAGCACGTAGTCCCTGGTGGCCGTCACAGTGCTGCCGGCTGCGAGGGACGGTTCGCTGATGCCTGCGTCCGGGGCAGCCACCCCGGTCAGCGGGACGTTGCCCGCGTTGCCCAGGGTGTAGGAATACGTCACAACGTCGCCTGCGGAGGCGTACCGGTCGCCGTCCTTGTCGGTCCAAACAGCTGCGACGGTGCCGTCCAGGCTGGCATCTCGCACCTTCAGGTCCACCTCGCCGCCGTTGACGGCGAAGGTCCGGGTGCCCTGGCCTGCGGCGCTGACGTCCCAGTTGGTTTGCGGGATGAAGAAGCCCTGGGCTGCTTCCTCTGCGGTGACGGTGTGCCGCGGCGTGGCGCAGGTGTAGCCCTGGCCCGCGGGCAGGACGCTGTACCGGCAGTTCCCGGGACCGTCAGGCACGAGGGGGCTGAAGTTGCCCGCCGTGGGCACCACCTTTTCCACCAGGGGGCTGGTGTTGGCGACGTCGAACTTGTAGGGGAAGGCCTCCCCTGCCGTGTACGGCTGCGCGGCCAGGTCCCGGCCGGCGTCATTCCGGCTGCCGGTGATCGCGGCGGAAACCAGGCCGTCGCGCAGGGCCACGGCCGCTCCGGTGAACGCCACCGTTTTAGTGAGCGACGGCGTCGCGCTGGCCGTAATGCTGAAGGTGGCCTGCGGCACGAAGTAGCCGCGGGCAATATCCTCGGCCGTCACCGTGTGCCTGGCCGTGGTGCAGGTGTAGCCGGCACCGGCGGCCAGGTTGTTATACCGGCAGTTAGGGCTGCTGGGTGCCCCGGGGGCGGGTGGCAGGAAGCCGGCGTCGAACGGCCCGGAAACGGGTACGGCGTTCGCGGTGACGTTGGCTGTGCTCTTCACAGTGAACGTGTAGCTGACAACGTCACCGGTCTTGTACGGGCTGGCCGCCACGTCGCGGTCCGGGGCGGAGCCGGTAATGGTCATGCCCACCTGCGGTGCAACCGGCACCGTGGCCGTGAAGGTGGCCTGCGAAACCCGGCCGTCCGCCGTCGTGAACGCCGCAGTAAGTATCTGCGGGCCGCTGGCGTTCGCCGGCGCGGTAAGGTCCACGTTCACGGTAGCGGAGGCACCGGGCGCGACGTCGGGCACGGGCACCGTGGTGGCAGACCAGCCGCTGGGAGTGTAGACGGTGGCGGTGGCGCCGGAGAGCGTGGATGCCTCCTGGTTGGTGACCGTCACGGCCACCTGCTTGGTGGCACCGGGTGCGGTGGTGACCGCGGGGACGGACAGTGGCGCGCAAGCGTAGTTCAGCCAGGCATCGTCGAAGGCGGCGAACGGCATGTTGTCCGTGTAGTTGCCCTCGTACAGGACGCCGAAGCGGCCCTCGTCCAGCCGGGTCACGGTGGAATAGGCCGAGAATCCGGCGCGGATGGTGCGGACGCCAGGCCAGGTGGCGCCGTCGTCGCAGGACACCCGGGCCGAGACGTTCTCGCGCCCGGTCTTGGAATTGGCGTTGGTGAAGATCAGCTTCTTCGCGTCGGGCGTTCCCTGCGCGGCGTTGGGGAACATGCGCGCGATGGCCCCGTTGTTGGCCGGGTCCGGAAGCTCGGTGTCCTGCGTGACCGGGCCGTAGGTGGCACCGCCGTCGGTGGAGACCGCAACCTTGCGGTATCCCTGGTTGGCGTTGTCACGGGAGTTGAGCAGCACGCGCCCGTCGGAGAGTTCCACCGTCTTGTTTTCGTCCATCCGGTCGCCCACGTTGGCGCCCTTGTGCCACGTGGCTCCATGGTCATCGGAGTAGACGCTGTAGGCCTGGATCCTGTTGCTGCCGTCCGCCTGGCGGATATCCCCGGCGTACTGCTGGATCAGGCGGCCCTTGTACGGGCCGTATTTGAGCTGGATGCCCTCGCCGGAGGAAGCGAAGTTGGAGCGGACATCGCCGGCGGCCGGGCTGGCCTTGCTGGTGCCCGGCTTGGTGACGTCAGTGATGAGGCGTGGCTGGCTCCAGGAGAGGCCGCCATCGGAGGACTCGATGACTGCGGAGGAGATGACGGACCGGTCCGCGTCGTCGTTGCCGAACTGGCTGCCGCCGAACCCCTGGTCCTTGGAATACACGAAGAATGCGAAGACCTTTCCGGCCTCGGCGTCCACAACGTAGGACGGATCGCTATAGCCGTACTTCGGGGCGGCGGCGTCGCCCACATGCCCGGCGGCAATCACCTGCACCGGCCCCCAGGTCCGGCCGCCGTCGGTGCTGCGGCGCTGGACGATGGAGTTGGGGTTGGGGGCATCGGCGGAGCTGCCGGGCCTGCCGTCCCATGCCGCGAGGACCACGCCGTTGCCCAGGTAGGACAGTGCGGGGATGCGGTAGAAGAAGTTGTTGGCGGTCCTGTCCGCGGCCAGGTTCGTCTCCTGGAAAGCGCCGGGAGGAGCGGTTGGGCTATTGGACGGGGTGGGTGCCGCCTGGGCGGGCAACCCGGTTCCGGCAAGCAGGGCTACGGCGAGGGCGCCTGTGCCCGCAGCATGCCCCATCGATCTTTTCCTGGTTCTTTTCGTGGTAATTCGCAAACCCATGTCCTTTCTGGACGCCGCGCTGCGGCTCGAATGGAGGTGTGGAACGCCGTCGCGCTGAACCCAAAGTGTGATTCCTGCTACATACGACGTCCTACCACCTTAGGCATGGGAAGACCGGAAAGCTAGACTCAACATGTGACGTCCTATCTCCTCCGCCCAAGCGCATCCTCCGCGCCCGCCGCTTTACCCGCCGCCGTCCCCTCAGCCGAGCACATCCTCGCCGTCCGGGGCCGCGGGGGCTACCGCCAGTACCGGATCCCGGCGCTCGCGGTCACCGCACGCGGCACAGTCCTGGCCGCCTACGACGGCAGGCCCAACCTCGACGACCTGCCCAGCCCCATCGATCTCCTGGTCCGGCGCAGCACAGACAACGGGCAGACCTGGAGCGGCCAGGAAGTGGTGCGAAGCGGCACTGGCCTGGAGGGCTTCGGTGATCCGAGCCTGCTGGTGGACGCCGAAACCGGACGCATCTTCCTCTTCCACGCGGCCGGAACGCGCGCCGGCTTCTTCGAGTCAGCCACCGGGATGGCGCCGGACGACCCCTCCATCCAGCACACAAATCTCAGCTGGTCCGACGACGACGGCGTCACCTGGCAGCACCGCCGCCTCACCGCGGAGCTGAAGGGCAGCTCCCCCGCCGGCCGGGATGTCACCGGCATCTTTGCCGCCGCCGGACAGGGTATCCAGATCCACGCCGGGCCCTTCACGGGCCGGTTGGTGCAGCAGTTCGTCCTCCTGTGCGGAGGCGAGATCATGGCCGCCTCCGCCTACTCTGACGACCACGGCGAGCGCTGGATGCTTGGGGAATTCATCAGCGCCGGAACCCATGGCGCGGCGCCCAACGAGAACAAAGTGGCGGCCCTGGATGACGGACGGCTGCTGCTGCACAGCCGGGCAACGCCCCGGCGCCTGGCCGCCACCTCCACGGACGGCGGCCACAGCTGGAGCCAGCTGGCGCCTGTCGAGGACCTTCCGGATCCCAGCGACAACGGCTCACTGTCCCGCTTCGACGGACTGCCGTCCGTCACGGGTTGCGCCGGCACGGCGACGGTCCGGTGGCTGCTGGCCACCAACAACCGGGACACCTCGCTGCGCCGCAACACCGTCCTGAGCCTCTCACCGGACAACGGCAGCACCTGGCCTGCCGGGCTGGTGCTCTGCCCGGGAAGCTCGGCGTACTCCACGGCCACACGGCTGCCGGACGGCAACATCGGCGTCCTGTACGAACGCCAGGGCTACCGCGAAATCGTCTTCGCCTCCATTCCCTCGCGTCAGCTGACGGACCAGCTGGCAACGCCGCCGCACCCGCAGCCGTCCACCCCTGAACCGGCCGCCGGACTCACCTTCCACATGGAACTCCGTTCCATCACGCCGGGCCTTCCGGAGGAGTGGCGTAACGCCGGCGAGTTCCACGTCATGGCGGACGACGGCGGCGACTGGGGTGCGGCGTCCAAGGAGATCGGCCAGGGCTACTCCGCCGGGCAGGCCCAGGTGCTGGGTACCCGCGCGGCGCAGGACCTCAACTACGGCCCCATCATCCCCGGCTACAAGGCAGGCGACATCCTCGCGTTCACAGGCAGGGCACGGAACGACGGCGGCGATACAGTCACAGGGGTCAGGCTCACTGGGCCGGGGGCCGCGGCTTTCCCGGCCCGGGACCTCCTGCCGGGGGATGCGGCACTGTACTTCACGCCGTCGTACACCCTGACGGCGGGGGACGTGGAGCAGGAAGCCGTGACCATCACCTTCACCGTTAAAGGAACCAGCCGGGACACGGCATGGCAGCTGTCCAGGACCTTCCGGTTCAACATGGCCACCGGGGATGTCAGCGTAGAAGACGCGCCACCGGTCAGCTCCCCTCGATAAGGGCGCACATCTGCCGCAGGCGGTCAACACGGCCCTGCACCGTCAAGCCCTCGCGAGGCAGCCCAACCTTGAAGCCGATGAATGGCCCCGTGCCGGCAGCCGCGAGGCACCGTTGGATTTCGGCGCGGTTGAGCAGGGAGCCCGGCGGCGACCCTTCCACCTCGACGGCCGGAAGGTGCGCGTCGATCCACGGGTAACCGAACTCCGTGGCGTCCGGTGAGCAACCGGAAAACATGACGCCCGCCAGGACGCCCGCCTCCCGGGCCTGCGCAATATGTTCGGCGGCAGTGTCCGGGTTGCGGGTTTCGATGACGGACCGGGCCCAGTTGATCACGAGGCCCACCCGGCCGTCAGCCTGTTCGCGGAGTGAGCGGACCACCTCCACCTCGTCGGCAAACGGCAGGAAGCCTTTCTCCGGCCTGCTGCCGGGCCGGGGCGCGTCGCAGTGTTCCACCAGCACCCGGGTGGTTCCCCAGTCCCAGTCGAGGATTTCGCTCAGCGATGCCCTGAACATGGCCGCATCGGCGCCGGGATGCGGCGCCGATGCAGCTCGACGGCTTCCACGTGCCTTCCCTCGCCCTTGAGGCTGAGCACGTAGGCGTGGAGGCCTGCCACGAATTCGAGGGCCTCGCGCCTGCCGCCGGCGTCCGGGGAGGCCAGCCCGAACGCAGCCGATGCGTTCATCCGCTGCATAGTACCCGGTATTGAGGTTACGACGGCGGACCATCCCCCGGATGCCCCGGCGGGCCAGGGGTTGCCCCCGTTCGGGCCATACGGAAGCTCCAGCCCCCGCATGGCCTGGACGGTTGTGAGCTCACGGTAGAACTCCTGCTGCGAGCCGGCGGGCTGGGCCGGATAAGCACCCACGATAAGGGACATTTTAAACTCCATTGCTTGGAAGGGCGGTGTGCTTGCAGGGCGGTCCGGCTTGCGTGAGCCGCCGCACTTGACGGCTGGCTGTGATCGCCCTTACAGTCTTTCTACGAGCTAGGACATCCTACATCCGATAAACATCTTTTGAATGGTGAGGCACATGAACAACATCAAGAACCTGCCGCTGGTCAATGACGCCAGCCGCCGGAACTTCCTGAAGCTGGGCGGGGCCATGGGCCTGGCCGCAGCCTTCGCCGGCTCCCTCGCAGCCTGCGGCGGTCCCGCCGCCACCACCACGGGCGCCACCGAAAACACCTCGCCCGTCAACAAGGACCTCACCATCGAGGCCGGCATCTCCTACGCGCTGTCCACCGGGTTCGACCCCATCTCCTCTTCCGGCGCCACCCCGATGGCCGCCAACCTGCACGTGTTCGAAGGCCTCATCGAGCTGCACCCCGCCACCCGTGAGCCGTACAACGCCCTGGCCGCCGCGGACCCCAAGAAGGTCAGCGACACCCAGTACCAGGTGGCCATCCGGGACGGTGCCGTCTTCCACGACGGTACGCCGGTCACCGCCGAAGACGTGGTGTTCTCCTTTACCCGCGTGATGGACCCGGCTAACAAGTCGCTGTTCTCGCAGTTCATTCCGTTCATCCAGGAGGTCAAGGCCCTGGACGCCAAGACCGTGGAGTTCACGCTCAAGTACGCGTTCCCCGGCTTCGGCCCCCGCATCTCCGTGGTGAAGGTGGTGCCCAAGGCGCTGACCAACTTCCCGTTCGGTTCCGATCAGCTGAAGTCCTTCGATGCAAAGCCCGTAGGCACCGGCCCGTACAAGCTCATCTCCGCCGTCAAGGACGACAAGATCGTTTTCGAAGCCAACCAGGCCTATAACGGCCCGATGCCTGCCCTGGCCAAGGGCATGACCTGGCTGCTGCTCTCCGATGCCGCCGCCCGCGTCACCGCCATGCAGTCCGGCCGCGTCCAGGCCATCGAGGACGTCCCCTACCTGGACATGGAGGGCCTGAAGTCGGCAGCCACCGTTGAATCAGTGCAGTCCTTCGGGCTGCTGTTCATGATGTTCAACTGCAACGCCGCACCCTTCAACAACAAGAAAGTCCGCCAGGCCCTCCACTACGGCCTGGACAAGGACTCCATCATCAAGAAGGCCCTGTTCGGCAACGCCAAGCCGGCCAGCTCCTACTTCCAGGAGGGCCACCCGGACTACGTCAAGGCCAAGAACGTCTACGGCTACGACGCCAAGAAGGCCGAGGACCTCCTCAAGGAAGCCGGCGTCACCAGCCTCGAGTTTGAGCTGCTCACCACGGACACCGCCTGGGTCAAGGACGTGGCACCCCTGATGCTCGAATCCTGGAACAAGATCCCCGGTGTCAAGGTCACGCTCAAGAACCTGCAGTCCGGCGCCCTGTACACGGACCGCGTGGCCAAGGGCGACTACAAGGTTGTTGCCGCGCCGGGCGATCCCTCGGTGTTCGGCAACGACGCGGACCTGCTGCTGAGCTGGTTCTACGCAGGTGACACCTGGATGAAGAACCGCGCTTTCTGGGGCGATACCCCGGAGCGGGTGCAGCTGGTGGACCTTATGTCCAAGGCTGGCCGCGCAACCAAGGAAGACGCCAAGAAGCTGACCGGCGAGATCGTAGACCTGGTATCCGAGGAACTCCCCCTGTACCCGCTGTTCCACCGCCAGCTTCCCAGCGCCTGGGATTCCAAGAAACTCAGCGGCTTCAAGCCCCTCCCCACCACCGGAGTGTCCTTCGTTGGTGTGGGCCGCACCGCCTAGACCTACCCACCGGAGACTACATTGAGCACCATATTGCGACTGCTGGGCCGACGGCTCGCAGCCCTGCCGCTGATGGTCCTGGGCATCACCCTGCTGGTGTTCCTGGTCCTGCAGGCCGCCCCCGGAGACCAGGCAAGCAGCGCCCTGGGCGAGGGCGCCAGCGAGGAAGCCAAGGAACAATACCGCCAGGCAAACGGCCTGAACGATCCGCTGCTGCTGCAGTATGTGCGGTTCCTGGGCAAGCTCCTGCAACTCGACCTTGGCGTCACCACGCCGCCGGCCAAGTCTGTGGCGAGCATGATCGGCTCGGCGTTCCCCCTGACGCTGCAGCTGACCTTCCTGGGCGTCATCATCGCCGTCGTGGTCTCCCTGGTCTTTGGCATCATCGGCGCCCTCTACCGGGACAAATGGCAGGACCAGCTGGTCCGCGTGTTCTCCATCGCCGCGGTGGCAACGCCGTCGTTCTGGCTGGGCATCCTCCTGATCCAGTGGTTCGCCCTGGGACCGGCAGCGATGTTTCCGTCCGGCGGCATTGCCACCCCGGAGTCCGGTTTCGGCGGCTGGCTCAACTCGATGGCGCTGCCCGCCCTGGCCCTCGGCATCCCGGTTTCGGCCTCGCTCATCCGGGTGGTCCGCACCTCCATGGTGGAGGAGCTGGACCGGGACTATGTCCGCACGGCCATCGGTAACGGCGTGCCGTACCGCGAGGTGGTCTCCAAGAACGTGCTCCGCAACGCACTCGTCACTCCGGTGACCGTGCTGGGGCTGCGGATCGGCTACCTGCTGGGCGGCGCCGTCGTGATTGAAATGATCTTTGCCCTGCCCGGCATGGGCCAGCTGATCCTCAACGGCATCACCAACCTGGACGTGAACCTGGTGCAGGGTGTGGTGCTGACCATTTCCGTCACTTTCGTCCTGGTGAACATCGCCGTGGACCTGCTTTACCTGCTCATCAACCCCCGAATCAGGACCGTGTGACCCATGCGCAGCAAACTCGCTGAACGTCTGAGCGCCCCCGGGATCCGCCTGCGGGCCCTGCCCTGGGGCTCCCGGCTGGCCCTCGCCTTCCTGGTGGTGATCGCCTTCGCCGCCGTCTTCGCCCCGGTCCTGGCACCGCACGATCCGCTGGAATCCTTCATGCCGGCCACTCCCCCGGGTGCCGAGCATTTCTTCGGCACCGACCGGCTGGGCCGCGACATCTTCTCCCGGCTGCTGTATGGCTCGCAGTCCTCGCTGATGATCGGCCTCGGCGCCGTGGCCCTGGCCGTCCTGGCAGGAGCGTTCCTCGGCTCGCTGGCCGCCACGTCCAGCAAGGCCGTCAACGAACTCCTCATGCGCATCATGGATATCCTGATGGCGTTCCCCGGCATTGCCCTGGCCGCGGTGCTGCTGGCGGCCTTCGGCAACTCGGTACCCACCATCATCATTGCCATCGCCATCATCTACACCCCGCAGCTGGCCCGCGTGGTCCGCGCCAACGTGCTCTCGCAGTACGGCGAGGATTACGTCCGTGCCGAGCGCGTCATCGGTGCCGGCCGGTTCTACATCCTGGCCAAGCACATCGTCCGCAACACCGCAGCCCCCGTGCTGGTGTTCGCCACGGTGATGGTGGCCGACGCCATCATCCTCGAGGCCTCGCTGTCCTTCCTGGGCGCCGGCGTCCAGGATCCCGCCCCGTCCTGGGGCAACGTGATCTCCTACGGCCGCAACCTGGTCCTGTCCGGCGGCTGGTGGGCCACCACCTTCGCCGGCCTCATCATCCTGCTCACCGTCCTGGCCCTGAACATCCTTGCCGAGGGCCTCACCGACGCCATGGTCAACCCCCGGCTGCGGCGCGCCCCGGTGGTGAAGGACGACGACGGTGCTGCCGCTTCCGTTGCCGGCGCAGCAGTCGCAGGTTCGGCCGTGGATACCGAGGTGGCCACCTCGGTTGCGCAGCCGTCGATTGTGGAACAGCACGAACTCGACGCCGTCCTGCCGGCTTCCGGAACCACCCCCACCGAAGGCCGGCAGGACACCTCAGCGGTACTCACCGACGTCAGGACCGCTGCCAACCCGCACGCCCTGCTGGACCGTGAGCTGGAACTGCTCGCCGCCGTCGAGGGCACCCGCACGGACCGACTCCCCCAGGTCCCGGCGGACGCCCGGACGGTCCTCGAGGTCAGCAACCTCTCCATCCGGTTCCCCGGCCGGTTTGGCGAGACAGCCATCGTGGACAACGTCTCCTTCACCGTCCGCGAAGGCGAAACCATGGGCCTTGTGGGCGAGTCCGGTTGCGGCAAGTCCATCACGTCGCTGGCCGTCATGGGCCTGCTGCCCAAGACCGCCCGGATTAGCGGTTCCATCCGGTTCGACGGCAAGGAACTGCTGGATCCGGATACCAGCCACAGCAACACCAAGGCCTACCAGGGCCTGCGCGGCGAACAGATCGCCATGGTCTACCAGGACGCCCTCAGCTCGCTGAACCCGTCCATGAAGATCAAGGACCAGATGCTGCAGCTGACCCGCCGCGGCGGCCGGAAGACCCCGGCCGAGCTGCTGGAAATGGTGAAGCTCGATCCCGTCCGCACCCTGGCCAGCTACCCCCACGAATTGTCCGGCGGGCAGCGGCAGCGCGTGCTGATCGCCATGGCCCTGTCCCGTTCACCCAAGATTGTGGTGGCGGATGAGCCCACCACTGCCCTGGACGTCACCGTCCAGAAGCAGGTGGTGGACCTGCTCAACGAACTGCGCGAGCAGCTGGGATTCGCCATGGTGTTCGTCAGCCACGACCTCGCACTGGTGGCCTCCCTGGCGCACCGCATCACGGTCATGTACGCCGGCCAGGTGGTGGAATCCGCCCAGGCCTCCGAGCTGCTGCGGAACCCGAAGCACGAATACACACGCGGGCTGCTCGGCGCGGTTCTCTCCATCGAGGCCGATGCCGCCCGACTGCACCAGATCCCCGGCACAGTCCCGTCACCCAACGACTTCGCCCCGGGGGACCGGTTCGCGCCGCGTTCCCTGCGCAGCGACGCCGACCCCAACCAGCAGCTGGTCCTCACCGCCGTGGCTTCGGCCAACGGCGGGGATTCGGACCACTACTGGGCCAGCCACCGCAAGGAGGACGCCAAGTGAGCGCATCCACCGGACAGCCCGTCATTGAGCTCAAGGGCGTCAAGGTCCACCACCGTGCCCGCACCGGGGGCCTCTTCCGCCCCAACGTGGTCAAGGCTGTCAACGGTGTGGACTTCACCATCAGCCGCGGCGAAACCGTGGGCATCGTAGGCGAATCCGGCTGCGGCAAATCCACCCTGGCATCCGTGCTGGTGGGCCTGCAGGCGCCTACATCCGGGGAGGTTCTGTTCCACGGCAAGCCCGCCATCAAGCGCAACGCCGCCATGCGGAAGGAGTTCGGCCGCTCCGTGTCCGTGGTGTTCCAGGACCCCGCCACCGCGCTGAACCCGCGCATGACCATCCAGGACATCCTCACCGATCCGCTGCAGGTGCATGGCATCGGCAACGCCGCCAGCCGGGCTGCCAAGGTCCGGGAACTGCTCACGCTGGTAGGCCTGCCCGCCTCAGCGGCGGAAGTGACGCCGTCGCAGGTGTCCGGCGGCCAGCGGCAGCGCGTGGCCATCGCCCGGGCCCTCGCGCTGGATCCGGACATCATCGTGGCGGACGAGCCGACGTCGGCCCTGGACGTCTCCGTCCGCGCGCAGGTCCTGAACCTGCTCTCCGACCTCAAGGCGCGGCTGAACCTGGGGATGGTGTTCATCTCCCACGACATCCAGACCGTCCGCTACGTCTCCGACCGCATCTGCGTCATGTACCTCGGCGAGATCGTGGAGGAAGGCCCGGCCGCGCAGGTGTTCGACAACCCCAGCAACGACTACACCAAGAAGCTCCTCGGCGCGGCCCCCAGCCTGCTGCACACCTAGACCACCCATCCCCCTCTTCTACCAACCCAGTTATCGGAGTTTTCCCGTGTCTTCCCAGTTCTCCGGCGTCATCCCGCCCGTCGTCACCCCCCGCCACGCAGACGGCAGCATCGACACCGCGTCCCTGCACAACCTCACCAACCACTTGCTCGACGGCGGCGTGTCCGGGCTGTTCGTCCTCGGTTCCTCCGCCGAGGTGCCCTACATGACCAACGCCGAGCGCGACCTGGTGGTCAGCACCATCGCCGAAGCCAACGCCGCAGCCGGCGCCAAGGCGGTTCCGCTCATCGTCGGCGCCAACGAGCAGACCACCAACCGGGTGGTCGAGGAGGCCAAGCGCGTGATCGACCTCGGTGCGGACGCCATCGTGGTCACCTCCATGTACTACGCCATCGGCAACGCCGAGGAGACCGAGACCCACTTCCGCAGCATCCACGCCGCCGTCAGCAAGCCGATCTTCGCCTACGATGTGCCCGTCCGCACCCACTTCAAGCTCCCCACTGACCTGCTGGTCCGGCTGGGCCGCGAAGGTGTCATCGCCGGCGTCAAGGACTCCTCCGGGGACGACGTCTCCTTCCGCCAGCTCCTCCTCGCCGCACGGGACATCGACAACTTCGATATCTTCACCGGCCACGAAGTAGTGGTGGACGGCGCCCTCCTGGGCGGCGCCCAGGGCGTGGTCCCGGGCCTGGGCAACGTGGACCCGCGCGGCTACCGGAACCTCGTGGACGCCGCAGCCGCAGGCGACTGGGCCAAGGCTGCCGCCGAGCAGGACCGCCTGGCCGACCTCTTCGAGATCGTCTACACCCCCAACGGCCGGGTTTCCGGCGGCGCGGCGGGACTGGGCGCATTCAAGACCGCGCTGCAGGTTATGGGCGTCATCGAATCCAACACCATGAGCGCACCCATGCCGGCGCTGAACGAGGACGAAACCAAGGCCATCCGCGGCATCCTCGAACGCAACGGCCTGGTCTAGTCTGCCGTGGCTGGGTCGCGGCTGGGGGCGATTTTGCCGTCCCTTAGACACCTCCCGGCGCACCGCTACGGTCGCTGGGCGACCTACGCGATGCTCTGGTCGGCGATGCGGGACTACGCAAAACAGCTCCCAACCGCTGGGCGGGCACGTCGCCTTCGCCGGCCGTGGGGTCCGCTGTTGATTGATGCCCTGTGAGGGAGAAGTGATGATGCACGCGATCGGTGTTGACCTCGGGGGTACTAAGACGGCTGCCGGGGTTGTCTCCGGCGACGGGGAGGTCTTGTTTTCGGAGACCATTCCGACCCTGAACCGGGATGGTGGCGACGCGATCCTGGACGCTACGGCCGGCCTTGTTGCCGGGCTTCGGGACAAAGCGGCCGACGCCGGGATCGCCGTTGGGCGGGTCGGCGTCGGGTCCGCAGGGGTCATTGATGCCGCGCGCGGCGTGGTGGTGTCCGCGACGGACGCCATCACCGGCTGGGCCGGGACGGCACTCACCGCAGGCCTGGCCGCACGGCTGGGCCTGCCGGCGTCGTCTGTCCTTGCCGTGAACGACGTGCACGCGCACGCCCTCGGCGAAGCCTGGACAGGCGCCGCCGCGGGGACCTCCAGCTCGCTGCTGGTGGCGTTCGGCACCGGCGTTGGCGGGAGCTTCGTCCTGGACGGCAGGCCCGTCCTGGGGCACCGCTACGCCGGCGGGCACGTGGGCCACTTTGCCTCCCCGTACGCGTACTTCGGCGGCGCCCCGCTCCCCTGCGTCTGCGGAGGTGCCGGGCACGTCGAGGCCATCGCGTCCGGCCCCGCCATCTTCGAGTCCTACCGCCGCCTGGGCGGCTCCTCCCCCGCTGCGGACACCCGCGCCGTCTTCGGCCTGGCCGCGGCAGGTGATTCTCTTGCCGCCAGCGCAATCGGGACGGCAGCGGCCGCCGCCGGGCAGGCCGTGGGCGGCCTGGCGAACATTCTTGACCCCGAGGTGGTGCTGGTATCCGGCGGCCTGGCCGACGCGGGCGAGCACTGGTGGAAGCCGATGGAGGCCGCACTACGCGCCGAACTGTTGCCTGCCCTGAGCGGCATTCCGGTGCGACCCGCCGCGCTGGGAAATACGGCCGCCATTGTTGGCGCCGCCCGCCTTGTTCTTGACCCTGCCGTTTCCGGCCCTGCCGTTTCCGGCCCTGCCGATTTCGCTACCGCCCAGACGTCCCGAAGGAACTGACCATGCTCCTGTCCCCCGATGCCCTTGAAGCCCTGCGAGGGCACCTGATCGTGTCCTGCCAGGCGTACCCGGGCGAGCCGATGCGCGATCCCCGGACCACCGCCCAGATGGCGGCATCTGCCGTGATTGGCGGGGCGGGCGCCGTGCGCGTGCAAGGCCTGACGGATGTCCAGCACACCCGCGCGGCCGTGGAAGTCCCGGTGATCGGGCTGTGGAAGGACGGGCACAGCGGCGTCTTCATCACCCCCACGCTCCGGCACGCGTTGGCGGTGGCGAACGCGGGATCCCATGTGGTGGCCATCGACGGCACCCGCCGTGAACGTCCGGACGGGCTTTCCCTGGGCCAGACGGTGGCGGGGATCCATGCGGAATCGCATGCGCTGGTGATGGCCGACTGCGGGTCGTTCGCGGATGCCGCCGCCGCCGTGGACGCCGGCGCGGACCTGATCGGCACCACACTGTCCGGGTACAGCGGCGAACGCCCCAAGACCTCCGGCCCGGACCTGGAGCTGCTGGCGGAGATTGCGGCTGCCGGTTTTGACGTCCCGCTCATTGCCGAGGGCCGCATCCACACGCCTGCCCAGGCCCGCCAGGCGCTCGACGCCGGGGCCTTCGCCGTGGTGGTGGGCACGGCCATCACGCACCCGGCCACCATCACCGGCTGGTTCTCGGACGCCCTGAAGTGACCCGTTCCTGCCTGCTGACGGGCACCCTCCTGACGGACGGCGCCACGGTGGTGGACGCCGCCGTCGCTGTGGTCGACGGACTGATTGCCTACGCCGGGCCGCGGGCGGGCCTGGACGTTGCGTCCCTTCCCGCGTTGGCTCAGATGAAGCTCCCGCCGGGGAGCATTCTTCTTCCCGGCCTCATCGACCTGCACTGCCACGGCGCCGCCGGCGGCGACTTCCCCGGTGGTGACCCCGGGGCCGCCCGGACTGCGGTGGATTTCCTCCACCGCAGCGGGACCACCACGCCGCTGGCCAGCCTGGTGACCGCACCGCGGGAGGATCTGCTGCGAAGCATCGGGACGCTTCGGGACCTCGCGGACGACGGCCTGATCGCGGGCATCCACGCCGAGGGACCGTTCCTGTCCCAGGCCCGGTGCGGCGCCCAGGATCCGCGGTTCCTCCGGGATCCTGATCTGCACTTCCTTGGCGAACTGCTGGAGGCGGCCAGCGGCCACCTCCGGACCATGACCTACGCCCCGGAACTGCCGGGTGCAGCGGAGCTGGTGCGGGAGCTTGCCATGCGCGGCGTGGCCCCTTCCTTGGGCCACACGGACGCAGATACACGCACGACGGCGGATTCGCTCACCGATGCGGCAGACCTGCTGGCCGCTTTTGGTCCTGACAATGCCCGTCCCACAGTGACGCACCTCTTCAACGGCATGCCGCCGCTGCACCACCGCAGCCCCGGCCCGGTGGCCGCATGCCTGCAACTGGCCTCCGCCGGGCGGGTTGCCGTGGAACTGGTGGCCGACGGGGTGCACCTGGACCCGGAGACGGTGCGGATGGTCTTTGGCCTGGTGGGTGCCGCGAATGTTGCCCTGGTGACCGATTCGATGGCGGCCACGGGGCTGCCCGACGGTGAGTATGACCTTGGCCCCGCGGGAGTGGTTGTCCGGGATGGCGAGGCTCGCCTGCGCAGCAACGGCGCCCTGGCCGGCGGCACGGCCACACTGCTGGACGTGGTGCGCCGGACTGTCGAGGCAGGAGTGGACCCCGCCGATGCCGTCCTGTCCGCCACTGCGGTTCCTGCGCGGATTCTTGGCCTCAGCGGCGAGGTGGGGAGCCTTCGCACCGGGCTGCGCGCCGACGTCGTGGTGGTTGATCCGGACTTCCGGCGTGTCCTGGTGATTCGCGGCGGAGAGGTCCTGGCGTAGTCCGGGAGTCCCTTATAGCGGCGGCAGAACAGCTGTGGTTCCCCCCGAATTCGAGCGTGACCTCCTGGGGGAGACGTCCACGACACTGGGGTTGTGATGACGCCGGTGTGTGGGGCCAGGTCGTCTGTGCAGGCCTGCGCGGACCCCATGACTATGCTGCGTGTTTGGATGGAGGATGACCGCCATAAGCGTTGTAAGTGCAGAAGATCTGCCACTCACCGAAATCCTTGGGCTATACCGTGCGGTGGAATGGTTCGCCTACACCAAGGACCCTGACAAGCTTGTGCGAGCGCTGGAGGGGTCTTCCACCATTGTGGCCGCTCACGATGGCCAGACACTGGTTGGGTTAGCGCGGGTAATTCCCGATGGTGCGTCAATTTGCTACCTTCAGGACATTCTTGTCCTGCCGTCGCACCATAGAAGGGGTATAGGACGAGCCCTCGCTGAACGGGCACTCGAACAGTTCCCGCATGTTCGCCAGAAGGTCCTCATCACCGACGACGAGCCGACCCAGAAGGCGTTCTACAAGGCGCTCGGCTACACCCAGGCCGACGAATATCCAGGCGGATCGGTGAGAGCTTTCATCAGGTTCGACTGATTGCCGTTACTCCTTCTTCTCCCGTCGGGCCAGCATTATTTCGTTGGCAGCATACGGCAGAAGGGCAACAAGTGGAATCGCTACGCCTTGCCAGAATGGGACCAGCGACAACACCAGCGGCATGAAGGATGCGACAAATATTAGCGGGTGGACATATCGATACAATTTCATGATCAGTTCCATCATGCTGACAGTTATCTCCGTTTGCACCCAACTCTGTGTCTTGTTTCCGAAATCAATATGGGTAAGTTATCCCTACGCCACGAGCCAGGAAGGCCCCAAAACCCAGCCCTAAATCCTTCTTCCCGAAGGTAGAGTTGCTGGGTGCTTGAGATCCGACCGAATTGCGAATGTTGCGACGTCGACATGGCTCCCTCCGCCGAGGCGTACATTTGTACATTTGAGTGCACGTGGTGTCCGGATTGCGTTGAACGGTTCCCGAATCGTTCCTGCCCAAACTGCGGAGGAGACCTTCAGCGACGCCCCATCCGGCCCGCTGCTGCTCTGATCAATAATCCAGCCAGCACTAAAAGGGTTGTATCTCCCCGTTGCCTCGAAAAGGTCACCGGGCTCTAGATCTTTCGAGACGGATCAGAAAGCTGAGTCAATGGCTTACACCCTAAGTCAGATCGAACAAGCACTCCGCGATTCATGGGGAGCCGACACCACCTGTCTGGACACCAAAAGCCTTATGAGATGGCACCAGGGCAATCCAGCGCACGGTCAGTGCGGGCCCACAGCCCTCGTGGTGCAGGACCTTCTCGGCGGCGAGCTCCTGATAGCAGCTGAAGGCAAGGGTTCTGTCGGCGCTCAAGCAAGGGTCTGCCCGGCGTTCCGAACCCACCTGCCCGCACCCGGTTACGCTGTCCTTCATGTCTCGAATTCTGATCACCGGCATGTCAGGGGCGGGAAAGACAACTGTGCTGCATGAGTTGTCCCGGCGGGGCTACCGAACGGTCGACACCGATTACGACGGTTGGGTGCTTCCTGACGGAACATGGGACGAACCACGGGTCTCAGCGCTCCTCGCGTCCAGTTCATCCCTCATCGTCTCGGGAACGGTTGAGAATCAAGGTCGCTTCTATGGCCGCTTCTCCGCCGTCGTTCTGCTCAGTGCACCGGTGGAGGTTCTAATCCAGCGGGTCTCAGCCCGTACGAACAATTCCTACGGCCACTCCGAAGCTGACCAGTCCGCGATCCGGCAATACGTACTCGACGTCGAACCGCTGCTTCGGGGCGGCGCAACCCTCGAGCTCGATGCCCGGAGGCCAGTCTCGGACCTGGCTGACGATGTCGAACGCCTCGTGGCTGCCGAGGGCCCAGCCTGACCAACCGGACGCTCAAGCAGCTTCGGCGAGGCGAGGGATTGGCACTAGGGTTGACGTTCAGTCGAAAAACAGGGTTAAGGACCACCGGGGGAACCATGCAGCAGCCATCGGCCAGTGATGTCGGATTTCGGGAAGTTGACCAGGACGGGAGTACCCAGGGCCTTAGGTCCACGGCAGAACCGATGCCCCTCCGGCAGTATCCACGTTGGTCCGTGAACCCGTTCATTGCAATGCTGTGGCTGTTGGCCACGGCATTGCTTACCGGCGGAATCTGGGCCATGGCGACCATGATGTTCACCACCGGGCCCATGGGAGGGCCTCCCACCCTTTCATTCGTCATGATGACCTTCGCGCCGCAAGGGCTCCTGGTTGGAACGGTATTGGTCCTTTGCCTGCTTTTCTGGCACGCGTGGCAGTGGCAGCGGCGCCGCATGTGATGACTGCACTATCGCAGGCTGTTCAGCCCGCGTGATGGCCACACGGCCACGAAAGGCCCCCTGCACTCATTGGACCGTCGAGTGATGCCCTGCGTTGCGAAGGAGCGGTTGAGTGGGCTGCTGAACGTCGGCTAAAGGCTGGATCAGCAGGTTCCGGTGCAGTGTCACCCATCCGTCGCGTTCAAGCGGAAGGTGATCGAACTGGTCGGGGACAAAAACTACGGTCCTGCCGTCCGGATCCTGCACTTCCACCAGGATGTCCCGGCCGTCACCGAGGCTGTTGCACGCTTCCCAGTAGTTGTATTCGTCGTCATATGGGTATTTCGCCACCAGGCACACGACTTCAGGCAGCGGGCCCGGTGCGGCGTAATAGTTCGTCGACTCGTACGCGGCCAAGAACCGCGACTCGCGGATCTTCGCTTCCCCTGCTTCGTCCTGGATCGCAGGGACGGCATCCTGCTTCGTCAACTGCCGTTCCAACACCTCAACCGTTCCGGGAATCGACAGGAAGAACCGCACGTACAGAAGCCCGAGGGCCAAGCACGTGCCCACACCGGCCACGGCGGCGAACGTGATCATCAGTTTCCAGAACGCCGTCAACGGAACTGGCGGTGGCTGCCCGGTCATTGCCGTCCCCTGAAGAGGTTGTCACTGATCTTCGTCCACCCAGCGGCCTGCAGCTCATTGGTGTCGTACTGGTCGGGGACGAGGGTCAGCTCGCGTCCTGCCTGGTCGCTCATCGTGACGATCGGGTCGTGGGCGGAGACCATGCCGGCGCACCCGGCAATCGGAAGCCCCGGCGCATTCCCTGCTTCAATCAGCAGGCAGATGATTTCCTCGCCATTCGCATCCCTGGTGGCGACAAAGACTTTGGATCCTGACCTCGTCCCCAAGTACCGGGCCGACTCCGTATGAATCCCGCCGTACAGGGAGTAATTCGCGGTAACCACATCTTCGGCCGTGGCCGTCCTCTCCAGGACTTTCAGGGTGGGCCGGCATTCCCACGGCCCGTACTGGAAGACAGCCAGGCCGACGGCTGCGACGGCGAGCCCCAGCCCAAGCCACCGGGCGTTCCTGAACCGGCGGACGGCAAACGCCAGCACCATGGCAGCGGCCAAAAATGCGGCGAAGATCAGGTAGTCAATAATGTTCAAGCGCTGCCCCCTCAGGCTGATTGATCTCCCTGCACGCTACACGCTGCCGGCAGGCCGGCCTTCACCGGTCCCCTGAGCCGTCCGATATCGTCCATTTAAGAGATTCATCGTGATGGGGGTAATTGTGCGGGAACTTGTCTACTACGTGGCGGCATCGGTTGACGGCTACATCGCGGCGCCGGACGGGTCATTCGACGCCTTCCCTGTTGAGGGCGATCACATGCAGGTGCTCTTCACAGAGTTCGCCGACGCGTTGCCCACCCATGTCCTCGCAGCACTGGGCATCGAAGCGCCCAAGAACCGTTTCGATACCGTCATCCAGGGCTGGAACAGCTACAACGTCGGCCTCGCCGTGGGCATCGACAGCCCCTACGCCCACCTGCACGAGTACGTCGCCACCCGCACCAGGACCAGTTCCAACCCGGCAGTCACGTTCACGGACGACGCCGTGGCCACCGTCCGGAACCTCAAACAGGAGGCGGGGCTGGACATTTACCTCTGCGGCGGCGGCGCGCTGGCCGGGGCGTTGCTCCCCGAGATCGACAGGATCATCCTCAAACGCAACCCGGTTGTCCTCGGGGCAGGCATCCCGCTGTTCGGGAACACCGCCTTTGAGCCGGCGGGCTTCCAGCCCGTCACGTCGCGGACCTTCGGGTCCGGAGTGGTGATCGAGGAGTACGAACGCACCCCGCTGGGTGCCGCTGACGCGTCCTGAGTTAGACGCCGACGGCGGCACCGGCCACCCGCACGGTGACCTCGCCGAATCCGGGGGCCAGCTTGGCCGCGGCTGCTTCGTCCGCCACGACGGTGACGTGCGCGTGGCGCTGCAGGATTGACGCCGGGCAGTCGGCTGACACGGGCCCCTGCAGCGCTGCCGCAAGGATCTCTGCCTTGTCCGCCCCGCTGACCACCAGCAGCAGGTGCCGGGCTTCCATGATGGTGCCCAGCCCTTGGGTGATGCACTGTGTGGGGACATCGTCCAGTGACGCAAAGTACCGGGCATTGGCCTGCCTGGTGCGTTCGGTGAGCACCTCCACCCGCGTCCGCGAGTCGAGGGCTGAACCCGGCTCGTTGAAGGCAATGTGTCCGTTGTGGCCGATGCCCAGGATCTGCACGTCAATGCCACCGGCGCGGGCAATGGCCGCGTCGTAATCCGCCGCCGCCTGCCGCGGGTCCGGGGCGCCGCCGTCGGGCACTGCAACCTTTGCCGCATCAAGGCCCAGCCGCACGGTGACCTCACGGCGGATGACTTCGGCGTAGCTTTCGGGGTGCCCGGCCGGCAGGCCAACATACTCATCGAGGGCGAACCCGCGGACGGCGCCCATCTCCACGGAATGTTCCGCGAGCGCCTTGTAGATGGGCAGCGGCGAGCTGCCGGTTGCAAGCCCCAGGACGGCGTCGGGCTTGCTGCGGACCACGGCGGCCAGGATGCCGGCGGCGACGGAACCGGTGGCGGAGGCGGTTGGCACTACGAAAATTTCCACGGCAAAGGCACTCTCTACGGGAATCTGGCACGAAACATGGGAACGGAACAGGGCATGGCGCAGCCACATGGAGGGGCTTAGCCACAGGAAGGGGTGCCCCCAACTGCGGTGGAGGGCTGGCGAGGAATCCGGCGGAACCGGGAGCTAGGCTGCGGCGACGTCCTTGAGCTTGAGGCGGATGCCATCGAAGTGCCGCTGGAGCCGCTCGGAGGCCAAGGCCTTGTCGCGGGCCTCCACGGCTTCGTAGATCTCCCAGTGGATCCGGGCCTGTTCTTCCAGGTTGACCGGCCCGGAGCCCAGGGCTTCGTGGATCTGCCGGTAGACCTGCCAGAAGACATCCATGAGGTTGATCAGCAGCTCATTGTTAAGGGGCGCGTAGAGCCGGCGGTGGAACTCGGCGTCGTGCTCCACCAGGGACTCCCCCTTGGCGGCGGCGTCCTCCATGGCCTGCATGGTGGACCGCAGGTCGGCGAGGTGTTCGTCCGTCAGGAGATCGATGGCGGACCCCACCAGTCCGGACTCCAGTGCCTGCCGCACGTCGATAAGCTCCATGGCTTCTTCGCCCTTGTGGCGCAGCGACAGCCGGCCGCGGAACGTCAGCCCGGAGACCAGTGCACTGAAGTTGTTGGGCGCCACGAACATGCCGAAGCCGTGGCGGATTTCGATGACGCCGAGGGCCTGCAGGACCTTCAGGGACTCGCGCACAGTGTTGCGGCCAACCCCCAGCTCGGCGGAGAGTTCACTCTCAGTGGGCAGCGCATCGCCCACGTCCAGCCCGCGCTCGAGGATGAGTTCCATGATGCGGGTCTGCAGCGCCTGGGAGCGGATTTGGGCGCTGAACCTGGCTGACGATACTGCCGCGGGTGTTGCTGTCACGTCATCTCCTTCGGCCACACTCCGTGGCGGCCTTCATCTCGAATCAGTGTACAGGACATGGGACGTCCTTTGTCTTGCGGCGTCTCCTTTTCTTCGGGGAACGCTATCCGCCCACGTGGTGGATCGTAAAGGCGGTCAGGAAGCCCACGGAGGCGGTGAGCCCTGTCAGGTTGTGGTGCTCCTCGAAGGCCTCCGGAATCATGGTGTCCGCCAGCATGGCCAGGATCCCGCCAGCGGCCACGGAGGTTATGAACGCCACCAACTCATCCGGCGCGTTTTCCAGCAGCGTGTATCCCATGAGTGCTGCCAGGCCGCTGAGGACCGCAATTCCGCCCCACAGTCCGAAGACGTACCCGGCGCTCCTGCCGGCCTTCTTCATTCCGGCCGTTCCGGACAGCCCTTCGGGAACGTTGGAGATGAAGACGGCAGCCATCATGGCCGGGCTCACGGCCCCGCCGGCAAGCATGGTCACGCCCAGCACCACGGATTCGGGCACGCCGTCCAGCAGCGCCCCGACGGCGATGGCCGTCCCACTGCCCGGATCGTCCTTTTCGGAGGGCTGCTGTCCGCCGGACCTCTTGCGGTGCTTGGCGCCCGCCCGGGCCAGCAGCATATTCGCGCCCACGTACACCACGGAGCCGGCCAGGAAGCCTGCCACCGTGGGCCAGAGCCCGCCGCCCTGCACGGCCTCGTCCACGAGTTCGAACGCCAGGGCGGAGATCAGCACGCCGGCACCGAAGGACATGATTGAGGACACCAGCTTGGACGGCAGCGACCACCGCCAGGACAGTGCGGCGCCCAGGACCAGGGCGGCACCGGCGATGGTGCCCCACATCAGGGCCTGCAGCCATACGGGCATGTTTCCCACTTTCCGGCTCCTCCAGCGGAAGCCACGTCCACCAATGCGTACCCCCGGGAGCAGTTCCTAAGCAACAGCTCCTATGCAAACATGCGCGCCGCAGGCACCACCCCCACGCAGAATTGATGGGATCTTGACCCAAACCTTACTGACCCCTGCAGTTGCGGGTCCACGCTGGACGAAGAAAGGCAAACCAGCTTATGGGGAGCAGGAAGTCATGGGAAACGAAACAGCATATGACAAGGACGTCATCGCAGTGGGAGGGGTCCTCACGGACCAGCACCCGCTCGACTTCCACACCTTGGGGCTGGCCGGCTGCATTGACAGGCTGACCGGCCCCCTCCGCCAGCGCGGGACCGCGGTCCGCTGGGATACTCCGCACTGGGGGATCGAAATCCCGGCGGACTGCGCTTCCCTGCTGTACCAGTCGGCACGCGAAGTGATCAGCAACGCCTACAAGTACTCGGACGCATCCGAACTCAGCGTGCAGCTTGCCGTGGTGGACCACAGGATCAGGATGAAAGTGGCCGACGACGGCACAGGCTTTGATTGCAGCCGCGCCAACCGCGGGCGGCACCATGGCTACGGTCTCCGCCTCATGGCGGTTGCGGTCGAGGAAGCGGGTGGCTCCGTGGACATCGATTCCCGCCCCGGCCACGGCACCTCGGTGACGGTCACCCTGCCGCTGGACTGAAGAAGCCCAGCAACACCAGCCCGGCCCCGCATAAGGGCCGCAGAAGACTCGAATGCCCGCCGTCGCTGGGACGGCGGGCATTCGTACATCCAACAAGGCGTCCCATCGGACGCTTCGGCAGCAGCCGTGGAACTGCGGGGAGCTAGCGGGACAGTTTGTCCGCGTCCGGCTCCAGGTCGCCGATATGGCCGGGGGCGTTGGCGGCCAGCACCCGGGCAACAAAGGCGCCGTACTCCTCGATGTAGTGGCGCAGGAACTTGGCGGTGCCCTCATCCCTGAGCTCGCCGTCGTCGTCGAAGGCATCCGGCTTGTACTGGATGTAAGCCTCCGGCGCGTTCAGCTGTGGCGCGTCCAGGAAGCTGAGCACGCTGCGCATGGAGGACTGCATCACCGCCGTGCCGATGCTGCCCGGCGAGGCGCCGATGATGCCGGTGGGCTTGCGGGCGAAGGAGTTGGTCCCCCAAGGGCGGGAACCCCAGTCGATGGCATTTTTCAGGGCACCCGGGATGGACCGGTTGTATTCGGGCGAGACAAACAGGATGCCGTCGGACGATTCGATGGCTTCCTTCAGGGCGCGGCCCTCGGCGGGGAAGTCGGCGTCGTAGTCGTAGCTGTAGAGCGGGAGATCCCGGATGGGGATCTCCGAAAACTGCAGATCTTCAGGGGCCAGCTTGATCAGTGCGTTGGCGAGGACCCTGTTGATGGAGCCGGTTGCCAGGCTCCCTACGAAGTAGCCGATCTTGAACGGTGCCATGAGTGTTCCTTCCGGTGGCCGGCCCGGGCCGGCCACGTGCTGTCCTGGATTGCCTTTCCTGGGAAAACTGCCGTCCCTGGACAGGACCAGCGGCGGCGGTGGTGCTCAGTGCACCCCCAGTCCAGCACAGAAGGCCGGCCCCGGCCAGAGGTTCCCGCACGCGCCATTGACACGCAGCAGGCAAGGGCGCTCAATGATCAGTACCGCCGCCACCGAGCCGCGGCACCAGCAAAGGAGCAGGCAGCGATGACCGAAAATCCATTGCGAGACGAGCGGGTCCACCCGGAGTCTCCGGCGGAGGGCTATCCGGACGCGGATCCCTCGGACGACGTCAGGGCCCATTCCCAGGACCCCGCCGAGGGGCCCGACGTTCCGGACGAGCCACACCCGACATCCTGATCGCGGGGCTGGAAGTCTCCGCAATTTCCGGCCACCCCCTTGCCACCCCGCACCCCGCGCAGTAGGTTTGAAACCATTCAAGAAAGCGCTTTCCCTTGCAGTGGGCGGGGGTAATTCTGCGCGCCACAAACCAGCGGGAACGGACAACATGACGGACAGCACCCTCATCAGGTGGATCGACGGCGAAGCACCGGCAGGGACCAGCAACGGAACCACTTGGGGGATGCCCTTCCCCCGCGGCACCGTCCACGGACCGGACGCGTTGACAGTAACGGACGCCGGCGGTGCGGGCGTTGCCAGCCAGGCATGGTCCCTGGCCACCTGGCCCGATGGTTCGCTGAAGTGGGCCGGGATCGCGCTTCCGGCAACGGATTCGCCGTCGGCCAGCTACCAGGTGAGGCACGACGCCGGCGCCGCACCTTTGAAAGGCGACGCACCGCCGGCGGGTGCTCACGACGCCCAGGGCGTTCCGGAAGCCCTGGGCGGCGCCCGGGTCAGTGTCACCGAAAGCCCGGACGCCCTCACCGTGGACACCGGCGCCCTCCAGATGCAGATCAGCCGCAACGGCTCTACGCTCTTCACCAGCCTCACCCGCGACGGCCGGACCGTGGCACGCGATGCGCGCCTGGTGAGCCTCCTGCAGGACGGCATCCCGGAAGAGGCGGGCACCGCCAGCCGCCAGCAGTTCACGGGCGAGGTCACCGCCGTCGTGCTTGAACAGGACGGGCCGGTCCGCGCGGTGGTCAGACTGGAAGGCCACCACCGCCAGGACAACACCCGCAGCGAGGGACGCTGCTGGCTGCCGTTCGTGGTCCGTTTCTACTTCTATGCCAATGCCCGCAGCGTGCGGATGGTGCACTCCTTTATCTGGGACGGGAAGGCGGACCGGGACTTCCTGGCCGGCCTGGGCGTCCGCTTCACCGTGCCGCTGGAAACCGAGCTGCACAACCGGCACATCCGGATTGCAGGGGCCGACGGCGGCTTCCTCACCGAAGCTGTCCGCGGGCTTACCGGCCTGCGACGGGATCCGGGTGCTGACGTGCGCGCCGCCCAGGTTGCCGGACGTGCCACCCCATCAACGGACACCTGGAACCCTGAAGTCTCCGAACGCCTGCACCTGATCCCGTCGTGGGGCGACTACACGCTGACCCAGCTCAGCGCGGACGGCTTCGAATTGCGTAAACGGACAGCACCGGGCCACGGCTGGGTGGGCATCTCCGGCGGGACACGATCGGCCGGCTTCTGCTCGCTGAGCGATACTCGCGGCGGGCTGGGCATTGGCATCAAGGACTTCTGGCAGTCCCACCCCGGCCAGCTGGACATCCGCGGCGCCGCGGGAACAGATGCCACCGTGACAGCCTGGCTCTACTCCCCCGAGGCCCAGCCCATGGACCTGCGGTTCTACCACGACGGCCTGGGTCAGGACACATTCGAGGAACAGCTCGAAGGCCTGGAAATCACGTACGAGGACTATGAACCGGGCTTCGGGAACCCCACCGGGATTGCCCGCACCCATGAGTTGACTTTGTTCGCCTACGACGCCACCCCGTCCGCCGAAAGCCTCGCCGCCGACGCCGCTGCGGCGTCCTCACCAGCCCTGCTCCAGGCCACTCCGGAGTACCTGCACTCGGTGGGCGTGTTCGGCGACTGGGACCCGGTGGACCGGGGCACCCCCGCGCGGGCACGGCTCGAGGACCATCTCGACTTCCTGTTCGATTTCTACGCCGGCCAGGTGGAACAGCGGCGCTGGTACGGGTTCTGGAACTTCGGCGACGTGATGCACACCTACGATTTCGACCGGCACGTGTGGCGGTACGACGTGGGCGGCTACGCCTGGGACAATTCGGAACTCTCCCCCGACCTCTGGCTCTGGTACTCCTACCTGCGCTCCGGCCGGGCGGACATCTTCCGCTTCGCCGAGGCCATGACCCGGCACACCGGCGAGGTGGATGTCTACCACCTGGGCCCATGGAAGGGCCTGGGGTCCCGGCACAACGTGCAGCACTGGGGCTGCAGCGCCAAGCAGCTGCGCATCAGCACGCCTGCCTACCGCCGTTTCTACTACTACCTCACGGCGGACGAGCGCACCGGCGACCTTCTGACCGAGCTGGTGGACAGCGACCAGAACTTCCTGGGCCTGGACCCGGTCCGCAAGGTCCGCCCGGACGCCGACACCTACCGGCCCAACCGCGGAGCCCTGGGCGTGGGGCTGGGCACGGACTGGGGCTCACTCGCCGCCACCTGGCTCACCGACTGGGAGCGCACCGGCAACCCCCGCTCCCGCGACCGGCTGCTGGGAACCATGGCGGATATTGGCGCCCTGAAGTACGGCTTCCTCACCGGCGAAGCGCTGTACAACCTGGACAAGGGCCGCTTCGATACCGGCCGGGAGATGATTTCCGTGTCCCACCTCAGTGCCGTGTTCGGGCTGGTGGAGATCTGCAGCGAGCTGGTGGACCTGGTGGATGATCCGGAGTTCGAGCGGGCCTGGCTGCAGTACTGCCGGCTGTTCCTGGGCACCAAGGAAGAGCAGGTGGCGGAGGTGGGTGAACCGCTGGCCGGCATCTACCTCACCCAGGCGCACAGCCGCTTGAGCGCTTATGCGGCAGCACGTTTGCAGGATCGTGACCTGGCAGCCCGCGCCTGGGAGAGCTTCAGCGAGGGCGGGGAGCACCTGAACCACGAATCTGCGTTCACGCTGCGGACCATCGAGCCGCCGCAGGTGCTGCTGCCGGTGGACGAAGCACCGACGGTTTCCACCAACGACACCGCGCAGTTCGGCCTGGCCGTCATCCAGAACCTGGCGCTGATCGGCCAGCACCTGCGCTGATACCCGCTCCCTCGAACTAACCCGCGACGGCGGCGCCCGGCCCGTTCATCCAAGACCGTGCGCCGCCGTCGTCCGCCTCCCTCACGCTGCCCTCCAAGGCCCGCAAAATAACGCCCGCATAACGGCCTTTTCGTGTCGCCAGATGTTACCCAGTCGAGGCCCGGCGCGTGTTTACACCGCCTTTCAGGGCGCCATAGGGTGCTTCACCTAAACAAGGTTCAGGAGGACCTTGGGAAGGGAAACGAGCACCATGAAAAGCAAATTTGCCGCCGTGCTCCTGGCTGCCGCGAGCTTGGCTGCGGCCTTGCTGGTGGGCAGCCCGGTGGCGGCCAACGCAGCGGACAAGCCGCTGATCGGCCTTACCTTCGACGACGGCCCGTCAGTCCAGCGCACGGCCTTCGTCCTCGACGTCCTGCACAGCAGTACCCCGACCTCGTCCGCCGGATCAAGGCCGAGGGACACGTGATCGGCAACCACTCGTGGGATCACGCCAATTTCCCGGAACTGAGCCAGACCAGGCAGCGGCAGGAAGTTGACCGCACCAACTCCGCCATCACTGCCATCACCGGCGTAACGCCCAGGCTGATGCGCTTTCCGTTCGGCAACAGCACGTCCTACTCGCTGAACTACATCAGGAGCATCGGGATGAGCGGCGGCATCCAGTGGCGCTGGCATATTGGCCAACCCGGCGACTTCGAATGCCCCGGTGCGGCCGGCGTACAGAAGTACGTCCTCGATGAAGCTGCACCCGGCGCGATCATCCTGCTCCACGACGGCAACGATGTCCTGTCCTGCCCCGCGTCGCAGTGGTCCTACCTGGCCCGGTCCATCGACGCTCTGCGGGCACGGGGTTACGACTTTGGCGTCGTGGCACCTTCCGCGACCGCCAACCCGCTAAACGAGGGGTCGTACGGGGTGGTGGTGGCACCCTGACCGAAGCCGCCGGCCGACCCCTGTGCCGCCGTCGGCCGCTTCTCCTCACGCCGCCCATCCCAAAATCAGGGGGTGGATTCCTGCGTCTCCGGAAGGTAACTTGGTAAGCATGCTGATGATTTCTGCAGATCCATCGGCTTCCGGTAACAGAGCAAAGGAGACGTTATGAGCACGAAGGTGGAAAAGCGCATTCTGGTGAACGTTCCGGTGAGCACGGCCTACAACCAGTGGACCCAGTTCGAGGAGTTCCCGCACTTCATGGGCGGAGTCAAGAGCGTCACCCAACTCAGTGACGACCGGCTGGAATGGGTGGCCGAGATCGGCGGCATCCGCCGGCAGTGGGAGGCCAGGATCCTGGAGCAGGTGCCGGACCGCAAGGTTTCCTGGGCCGCCACGGAGGGCGCAACCAACGCTGGAGCCGTCGAATTCGAGGACGTGGGCGGCGGCCAGACCTCCCTGCGGCTGACCCTCGAGTACGAGCCCGAAGGCGTTGTGGAGAAGATCGGCGACAAGCTCAACGTCATTGAACGCCAGGCAGAGTCCGACCTCCAGAAGTTCAAGGAGTTCATCGAGGACGAGGGTTACGCCAGCGGCGCCTGGCGAGGCAGCGTCAACCCCGGCGTATCGACGGGTACGCCCGGGGTTGAGCACGCTGGGGCCTCCCGCGGTGATTCCGGCAAGGCAGGCGTCTCAGGCAAGGTGGCGGCCGGCGTCGGCGTGGCCGCAGTGGCCGGCGCCGCAGCGGCAATGGCTGCCAGCGGTAACAAGGACACCACCGTGGGTGCCGACGAAACGGTCACCCCCGTGGCTCCCGGCGAACCCGTCACGGTCACGCCGATCCCGACCGACACGACCACCGACACCGCCGGCAGCGGCGCAGGCGTTACTGGCAGTGGGGCCGGGGTCAAGGGCAGCGGCGCAGGAGTGACAGGCAGCGGCACCACGGCAACAGGCACGACGGCGGCAGCCGGCGCCCCCGGCCCGGTCACCGACGGATCGGTCGCCGACCTCGGCGATGACAGGATCGGCCACCCGTTCGACCAGACCAACGGCTTGGTGGACACCACGGGCGAATCCGACGAAACGCGCGAAGGTGAAGAATTCAGCGCTGGCGAACGCCGCGAGGATGAGCGCCGCCCGGACGGTGGCCTGCCCCCGGTCGGCGGGAACCTCGGCCAGCACTGACGGACGCCGCGTCCGGCCACCGGCCCGCCCAAGGCGGGTGCCGGCGTCGCACGTTGCATTCCTCAACAAAAGCACCGCCCGCCTCTCCCCGAGGCGGGCGGTGCTTTGTTGACCAGCGGCGTTTACTACTTCGTCTTGCCTGCGTAGAAGACGGACGGCGCTGCCGGCGTCTCCATGCCCTCGCCGATGAAGAAGCTCGGGTGCGGCGGCTGGTTGTAGCCCACGGTCTCGCGCGCCACGCCGGTCCGGTACATCGGATCGTGCATCAGCGTGCGGAGCCGGACTTCGGTGGGCGAGGTGCTGGTGTAGATCCGCAGCTCGGTGCTGTCGGTGGACGGGAAGACCAGTTCCTCGCGCCAGTCGCCCAGCAGGTCGGCCTGGAGCGACGGGTTGCCCTTGGTGTGGTTGTTGGTGCGGGCGCCAGTGGCGGTCAGCAACCGGTCGCTGGTTTCGGTCTCCCAGTTCCACTTGGAGATGGTGGGTACGCCCATGCCTGCTTCGGCGTCGAACTCATGGTCCACGATTTCACGCAACAGGTCGCCGTCCCACCAGGCCATGAAGTTGGCGGCCGGAATCTTGTCCGAGATCCGCTCGCCCTTGGCGGACATCAGGAAGCCGACGGGCGAGTTCCAGGCAGCGTCCCCGCCCACGGCCCAGCTTTCAGAGCCGGGGAACCGGGGGTCGATGTCGCCAGTGGCGCCGCGGCCGGTGTCCTTGATGGCGGGGATGCTCCACAGCACTTCGCCCGTGGCGGCATCGCGGAAGGTGGCGCCGCGGTTGCCGCTCTGGCTCATGCTCTCGTGCACCGCGAACGTTTCCAGGCCGGGCCGGGACGGGTCCAGGTCGCCG
>Ga0160459_100117_pt1 | contig 63969 bp, 65 predicted proteins | sample HID1973K_E6MG_FD_108208 | JGI IMG/M metagenome (GOLD analysis project Ga0160459, IMG submission 108208) | Enriched mosquito-associated microbial communities from UW Madison campus, WI, USA - HID1973K_E6 MG | ecosystem: Host-associated > Arthropoda: Insects > Digestive system > Unclassified ...
CGAGGGCGCGTGTCTGCGGCGTGTCGTCCAGCATGTAGATCACCCGGTCGTACTGCAAGGTCAAACTATTCGACACGCAACGCGACACCCGATGCGTCAGAATCAGGTCGAGATTCTCATCTTCGCGCAGCGCGCGATGGGCATCGAAGCCACTGCGGGGCACCTTCCCAAAGCGACCATTGAAATCAGCGATGAAGTGGGGCGCATAACCATTCGCCGCCTCCCACGTGTCGATCTTGCGCAAGCGCAACTCCTTAACGAGCCGATCCTGCAGGGTCAGATTGGCCCGTTCCACGCGCCCCTTCGCTTGACTGCTGTTGGCGCATAGCGTATCCACGTTGAACTCGTACAAGGCCCGTCCGTATTGGGTGACGCCCTTGCCGGGCGTACTCGAATGACTGTTGCACGAGAACACGCTGGCGCGGTCGCTATAGAGTGCCACTGGCTTGCCGTACGCTTCGATGTACTTGCGCGTCGCCTCGAAATAGCTGAACGTCGACTCGGTGGCGGTGAAATGCAGGGTCATCAGCCGGCTCGTGGCATCGTCGATAAAGACCAGCAACGTGCAAGCCGGCGCGCGATCCTCGAACCAGCGATGATCGCTGCCATCGATCTGAATAAGTTCACCCAGACACGAACGCCGATTCCTCGGCTGGTGAATCTTGGGCGGGCGCTGCGTGCGGGGAATCCACAGGCCGGCTTCGGTCATCAGGTGACGCACGGTTTCCTTGGATAACGTTAAACCGTGACATTCACGCAGCTTCTCGCAGGCCAGTGTCGGGCCGAAATCAGCGTAGCGATCCCGGATTAGCGTCAGCGCTCGACAAGCGATCGCTTCGTCGAGTTTCCGGTTGCCCGGACGGCCGCGCGAAGTGTGGCCAACGCCGCGCGCACCGGATTGTTTATATCGGGCCACCAGCCGTTCGACCTGACGCACTGTCAGTTGCAAACGCTGCGCGGCGAGCCCCGGTTTGAGCATCCGGTCCACTACGGCCTGAATGACTTTGAGACGGTCGAGTTCGCGCATGGTCAAGGTCACCCGTTCGGTTGGCTTCATGGCGAACTCCCGGCGTCGGATCGGAAGCGCCCAGCATGGCACCAGGAGCAAAACACGACATTTCTATCTTGCTAGAACACGACATTAGGATATAGCCGCTACAGTCTAAATTGCGATAATTTGTGTTATGTCAAATAAATTGCTCCGCAAAAAACACGAGCCAAACATCACACTCCCAACCACCCACACCCAAACAATCTCCGAACCAAAAAAATTTCACCCAAAACCTCCCAAAATTCAAAACCATCCTCTATAATGCGCGGCTTCCGTAGGCTCGTAGCTCAGCTGGTTAGAGCACCACCTTGACATGGTGGGGGTCGTTGGTTCGAGTCCAATCGAGCCTACCAACGACATAAAAAAACGCACCGTAGCGATATTCATCGCCACGGTGCGTTTTTCATTTTGCGCATCAGTCCCAGCAATTACGGAACGCCACCGCGACGATCACCGGCACCGTGAGCACCAGCGGAATGGCGAAATACGGGATCTCCAGATGGACGATCCACGTATAGATCAGCCAGGCGACGCCCAGCGCGAGCGTGGCAATGCCGATGAGCGCCGTCAGCACGTTGAGCATGCGGGGCGACATCCGCTTGCGAGAGGTTTCTTTGCCCGAAGGACTTTCCATGGCGGCGGGCGCATGCAAGCGCGATACGAATACCTCTTGATTTTATACCGCCCTGCCCGCCGCCGTAGCGCGTTTCCACGCGCCCGAACCGTCCTCAGATGTGAAACAGCTGCGCCACCAGCGCCGCGCCCAGGAACGTTCCCGCATTCGCCACGAACGACACCAGCACGATGCGCCAGCCGAGCCTGCGGAACGCCGGAATGTCCTTGGCGATCGAGAGTCCCGCGAAGGTCAGCATCGGCGTCGTGACTCCGAGGAAGTCGTTCTGCGCGCTCGCCGTCGCGATCTGCGCGCCCCACGGGCACCACGGCGAGGTCAGGAACATCGCCACGATCGACACCCAGCACACCGCCGGAATCTTGCGGCCGCTCACCTGCGCGATCGCATCGCCGACGATCGTCGCGAGCACCATCACCGCCATGCCCGGCAGACCTTGCAGCGGCGTCGTGCCGTGCGTGATCCAGTCGGCGACGAGCGCCATGAGCGCCGTCACGCCCCACGCGAGCAGCTTGCCGCCATAGCCGAGATGCGGCGCCTCGCTCTTCACGTCGCCCAGTTTCGGCGCCGACGACGCCGCCTCGCGCGTGTCCGATGCCTTGCTGGTACGGCCGATCAGCGGCTCCAGCAGCCGATAGCCCCACACGGCCATCGGCAGCGAGATGAAGAGCGTGAAATACGTGCCGATGGTGGTCGTGATCAGATTGCTCGCCGCCGCGAACGTCAGCACGGATTTCGCCGTCTCCGGGTCCTGCTGTGCGGCAATCGCGCCCGACGCCGCCGCCATCATGCTGCCGGAGCCGACGCCCGAACCCATCGCGAGCGCGAGCGGGTGAAAGATATGCAAGCTCGCGACGAATCCCGCGAAGATCGCGATGAACACCGCGCCGAACACCGTGCCCGTCAGGTATTCGGCGAGCACGCCGCGCCCTTCGGCGGAATCCATGCCGTATTTTTCGCCGATGATCGCAAGACTCGGCTCACGCCCGACCGAAAACGTCGCGCCGATCGCCTCTCGCTTGATGCCGAGCAAGAGCGCGAGCGGCAGACCGAGCAGAATCGTGCCGACGAAGTGGCCCAGTTCCTGAAACGCGAGCGCCCAACCGGCCGCTGCGAGCTTCGGCAGCGCACTGCCGACCATCAGCCCGAGCTTCGCGACGAACAGCAGCAGCGCGGGCTGGAGAATCGCCGCCGCGTGAAACTGGCTGCGCACGTCGAGCCGCGCCGGGCTTTGCCAGCGCTCGGAGATGAGTCCGAGCGCGGCGCCCAGCAGGAGCGCCCAGATCATCGGCAGCAGGACGACCTTGCCCGGACCGATCTTGAACGTGAACGATCCGATGAACTCCGCGATCAACAGAATGATCGCCGCATAGAAAAAGAGCTTCGCGGTTCTCAAGCCGCTTCCTTGCGCGCGATCCGCGCTCAACGTGCTTTGCATTCTCTGCTCCCCTCGATGGCCCGCGCGATGCCGTCATCGGCAACGCGCGGGCGCTTTGGTCATAGATAGCCGAACGTGGTTGCCGGCTCCTTCGCCGTTTCGATCCACACGCTCTTGGTCTGCGTGTACTCGTAAAGCGCCTCGACGCCACTGGATCGTCCATAGCCGGACAGCCCATAGCCGCCAAACGGCGACGCGACGTTGATCGTCTTGTAGCCGTTCACCCAGAACGTGCCCGCATCGACCTGGCCCGCGACGCGATGCGAGCGCGCGACGTCGTTGGTCCACACCGCGCCTGCGAGACCGAACTCGGTATCGTTGGCGATCGCGACGGCTTCCTCTTCAGTGTCGAACGGAATCGCCGCGACCACCGGCCCGAAAATTTCCGTGCGCGCCACGTCCATGTCGTTGCTGACGCCCGCGAGCACCGTTGGCGCGACGAAATAGCCTGCGTCCGAGCGCGCGGCCGTGCCCGCCGCCAGTGTCGCGCCCTCGGCGACGCCCTTTTCGATCATCGACATCACGTGATCATATTGCCTGCGATTATTGATCGGGCCGACTTCGGTCGTGTCGTCGAGGGGCGCGCCTACCTTGATCTTCTTCGCGCCCGCCGCGACCATCGCGACGAATTCGTCATAAACGGAACGCTGCACGAGCAGGCGCGAACCCGCGACGCAGCTTTGCCCCGCGCCCGCGAAAATCGCCGCCTGGGCGGTCAGCGCAGCGCGTTTGAGATCGGCATCGGCGAAGATGATGTTGGCCGATTTGCCGCCGAGTTCGAGCACGCACGGCAGCACGCGTTTGGCCGCGGCTTCGGCGATGCGCGCGCCCGTCGCCGGCGAGCCGACGAACACGACCTTCTTCACCGCCTTGTGCGCGATCGCCGACTGCGCGACCGTCTGCCCGAGCCCCGCGAGCACGTTGATGAGACCCTTCGGCGCACCGCCGCGCTCGGCCAGCAAGCCGACTACGAGCGACGTGAATGGCGTCAGCTCCGATGGTTTCAGCAGCACCGCGTTGCCCATCGAGATGGCGGGCGCAACTTGCCAGCCGCAGGTGAACACGGGCGCGTTCCACGGCGTGATCTGCAGCACGGTGCCCGCTGGTTCGCGGCGCGTGTAGTTCAGATGCGAGGTCGGCACGGGAATGACATCGCCATAAAACTTGTCGGCCCAGCCGCCGTAGTACTCGAACATCTCGGCGACTTTCGCCACTTCGCCGCGGCAATCGCGGATCGGCTTGCCCGAGCCGAGCGATTCCAGCCGCGCGATCTGTTCCGCTTCCTTGCGGATTTCCCGCGCGATCTCGAACATCACCCGGCCGCGCGCCGCGTGCGTGAGCGCCCACCATTGCTTCTGCGCGCGCGTGGCCGCGCTCGCCGCCTGTTCGACGACCGCAGCGCCGCCGTCCTTGTACGCGAGGCTCGGCTTGCCCGTGGCGGCGTCGTAAAGCTGGATGGCGTCGCCCGCGCCTTCGATCAATTCACCGCCGACATACGAGCCGATGGTCTTCGCACTCGGGAAGAAGTGCGCGAAGGCCGCGAGAAGCTGTTCTGCTGCGTTGTGTTCCATGTCCGGATGTTCCCCTTACTTCGATTCGATGAACTGCACGATGCGGTTGAAATCCTCCGCATCGCCGATGCTCGCCTCGCTCGCCGCCCACAAGCGCCCCGCTTCCTGCGCGATCGGCGCGTTCGCGTGCACGCCGTCGAGCAATGCCATCGCGAGGCGCACGTCCTTGCGCATGAGCTTCATCGTGAAGCCGGAGTCGAACGTGTCGTTGAAGATCCACGTTGGGTAGTTGGTGAGCGTCGCGCTGTTGCGCCCGGAGCCGCCGTTGAGCGCCTCGACGAGCTTTTCCGGATCGACGCCCGATGCCTGCGCCGCGCGCACGGCCTCACTCGCCGCGAGCAGATGCACGCCCGTCAGCATGTTGTTGATGATCTTCGTCACGTGCCCCGCGCCGACCGGCCCGACGTGCACGCGCTTCGCGCTGATCACCGCGAGAATCGGCTCGACCGCCGCGACATCGGCTTCCGAGCCGCCGAGGACCATGGTCATGGTGGCGGTCGCGGCGCCTTTCGGGCCGCCGCTCACGGGACCGTCGACGAAGCCGATATTGCATTCCGCCAGCGCGGCGGCGACCTTCTTCGTGCTCGCCGGATCTGCGGTAGTCGTATCGACGACGATCAGACCGGGCCTGCCGCTCGACGCCACGCCACCCTGCCCGAGCACCACTTCCTCGACGATCGCGGAAGTCGGCAGCGACAGGATCAGCACGTCGGCTTCGCTCGCGATCGTCGCGATCGACGCGCGTGGCTCGATGCCATCCGCCTGCAAGCCTTCCGCGACGCCCGGCGCGGCATCGAAGCCGAGCACGCGATAGCCGCCGCGCTGCGCCGAGCGCGCCATGCCGCGCCCCATGTTTCCGAGACCGATCACACCCACCGTCTTCATCAGCGAACTCTCCTTCTCGTGCGCGAGGCGGTTCGGTCAGCCCGTCTGCCGGACGCGTCGCGCGTTTTTGCATGGCTGTCATATTCCGCTGGCGAAGCCGTACAATCAATCAACGCCAATATTGAAAGTGTTCTAATTTTTAGAACACTGGGACGCCATGACAGACAATCTGACCGACAGCCGCATCGTCTATTTTTTCGAGGCCGTGCGCTGCGGCACGATCCGCGCGGCGGCCGATTACCTCAACGTCGCGCCGTCGGCGGTGAGCCGGCAGATCGGCCTGCTGGAAAAGGAACTCGATGCGGCGCTCGTTGAACGGCACGCGCGCGGCGTCAAGACGACCGAGGCCGGACAATGCGTGATCGAATACTTTCGCGAGCAGCTCGCGCATCGCGACGACCTGCTTTCGCGTCTGGAAGAATTGCGCGGCCTGCGCACGGGTCAGGTCAACATCGTGCTCGGCGAAGGCTTCGTGTCGGATCTTCTGTCGGGGCCGATGCAGCAATTCTGCAAGCAATACACAGGCATCAAGGTGAATCTCGATCTCGGCGGCACCAACGACGTGATCCGCAAGATTTCCGAGGACGAAGGCGAGATCGGCCTCGTCTACAACCCGCCGCAGGAACCGAAGCTCGTATCGCGCGCGATCAAGCGTCAGCCGATGATGGCGATCGTCGGCGCGAGCTTTCCGCGCAAGGACCGCAAGTCGATGAGCGTGCAGGAACTCGCGCACTATCCGCTTGCGGTGACGCATGCTTCATACGGCACGCGGCAGATGTTGCAGGCCGTCGAATACGCGGAGAAGCTGCGGCTCGATCCGGTCGTCACGACAAATTCCATCGCCATTCTCAAGCAGTTCGTGAAGTCGGGGCTCGGCATCACGGTGTTGCCCGCGTTCGCGGTGACGAGCGAGATGGAAGCGGGCGAGCTCTTCGCGATCGACATCCATCATCCGATTCTCGCCGATGCCGAAGCGCATCTCGTGACGCGCGCGGGGCGCAGGCTGTCGGTCGCGACGAACAAGATGCTGCAGTTCATGACCGCGCAGATGCGGGCATTCCGCTAGCGCCGATGTCCGCTAACATCATGGTCAGGCTGTCAATTAAGGAGGACACGGCATGATCGACGATACCGACAAGCGGCACCTGATCCGTTGCATCGAACTGGCGCAGGAAGCGCTCGATGACGGCGACGAACCATTCGGCTCGATGCTCGTCGCGAAAGATGGGCGCGTGCTGTTCGAAGACCGCAATCGCGTGAGCGGCGGCGATCACACGCGGCATCCGGAGTTCGCAATTGCGAAATGGGCGGCGGAGAACGTGCCCGAGGCCGAGCGCGCGGACGCGGTGGTGTACACGTCCGGCGAACACTGCCCGATGTGTTCGGCGGCGCATGCGTGGGTCGGACTCGGGCGCATCGTCTATGCGGCATCGACGCAACAGTTCACGCGATGGCGCGCCGAACTCGGCGCGCAACCGGGCCGCGTGCGTGCGTTGGCGATTCAGGACGTGATCGCGGATACGGTGGTCGATGGTCCCGTCGAGGAATTTGCGGAGCGTGTGAAAGCGCTGCATGTGGCGCACTATCGCAAGGCGAGCGCTTAGCGGAAGATCGCGCATTCGATCGCTTCTCCCGAGGCGATCGAATGCGGCTATGCGTCCCCTTCCCGCACCGACGACGCATGTCTGCACAGCGCCGTCACTTCCATCGACATATACGGAAACAAGGGCAAACGACTCAACACGTCATGCAAATGCGCGGGACTTTCGACATCGAAGATGCTCACGTTCGCATAACGTCCCGCTACGCGCCACAGATGGCGCCATATGCCTTCGCGCTGCAATTGCTGCGCCATTTCCTTTTCCTGCGCCTTGAGTTCTTCCGCGCGCGCGGACGATAAATCGTGCGGCAGATTGACCGTCATTTCGACATGAAACAGCATGTTCGCTCCGATCAGTTAATCAAACCGCCGCGCGCACACGCGGCACTTCGGTGCCCGGCACATCGTCGCGTTCGCTGCACAGCGTGAAGTCGAAATCGATCAGCGCGAAACGCCCTTCCACGCCATACGGCTTGCCTTGCGCGCCTTCGGCTTTCTGCACTTCGGGAACGAGACCATCGCGCGTGGCGAAAGCGAAGTCGTCCCACAGATACGGATCGCCGTCGATATTGATCTGCGTCGTCAGCTTGCGATACCCCGGCGCCGACACGAAGAAGTGAATATGCGCGGGCCGATGGCCATGCCGTCCGAGTTGATCGAGCAATTGCTGCGTCTTGCCGCCGGGCGGCACGCTATAGCCCACGGGCACGACGCTGGTGAACGCGTAATTGCCTTCGCTATCGGTGCGGATCGAGCGGCGCAGATTGAATGCGGACTGCGACTTGTCGAAGAACGAGTAATTGCCGAGATGATTGGCATGCCACACTTCGACGAGCGCATTCGCAAGCGGCTTGCCGTCCTTCGTCAGCACGCGCCCGCGCATCACGAGCGTTTCGCCGGGACTGGTGCCGTCGTCGAGACGCGCGTGTCCGACCGACTCGGGCGCGCCTGCCACATAGAGCGGTCCTTCGATGGTGCGCGGCGTACCGCCTTCGAGACCGGCTTGCGCTTCCTTTTCATCGAGACGCGCATCGAGGAAATGCTCGAAGCCGAGGCCCGCTGCAAGCAAGCCGAACTCGCCGCTCTGCCCCGTTTCGCCGAGATAGTTCAGCGCGGCCCAGAACTCGCCCGGTGTCACGTCGAGGTCTTCGATCGTATAGAAGAGATCGCGCACGATGCGGTTCACGATCGCTTGCGTGCGCGCGTTGCCGTCGTTCGTGGCGCTATCGTTGATCTTTTGCAGCAGGGCGTCGATGCTTTCTCTGTTCATTTCGATGTCTCCGTGAATCGGTATGTGTGGGGTACTGCGGTGATCAGTGCATTGCGACGAACGCGCCGCGCTTCGAATCGCGACGCAGACGTTCGATGCGTTCCCAGTCGAGCGCGATGCCAAGCCCCGGCCCTTGTGGCAGATGAAGCGAGAAGTTTTCATAGCGCAACGGTTCGATGAGAATGTCTTCGGTCAGCAGCAGCGGCCCGAAAAGCTCCGTGCCCCAACGCATCTCGCCGAAGGTGCTGAATAACTGCGCGGATGCCATCGTGCCGATCGCGCCTTCGAGCATCGTGCCGCCGTAGAGATCGATGTGCGCGGCCCGCGCGATCGCTGCGACGCTCGCCGCGCCCGTCAAGCCACCCGATTGCGCGATCTTCACGGCGAAAACATGCGCCGCGCGCGTGCTGGCGAGCGCGAAGGCATCGCCTGGGCCGTGCAACGCTTCATCGGCCATGATGGGCACGTGCGCGAGCTTCGTGAGGCGCGCGAGTCCCGCGTGATCGTTGGCGGCGACAGGCTGCTCGATCAGGCCGACGCCCGCATCCGCGAAACGCCTGGCGGCCCATACGGCGTCGCTTTCGCTCCATGCCTGATTGACATCGACGCGCACTTCGCCGCGATCGCCGAGCGCCCGCTTGATCGCGACCACATGCGCGACGTCGTCCGCCAACGCGCGCGCACCGATCTTCAGCTTGAATACGCGATGCCTGCGCCGGTCGAGCATCTGCTCCGCCTCGTCGATATCGCGGCCTGTGTCGCCGCTCGCAAGCGTCCATGCGACATCGACGCGATCCGTCACGCGTCCGCCGAACAGTTCCGACAGAGGCACGTTCAGTCGCTGCGCCTGTGCATCGAAGAGCGCGGTTTCGAGCGCGCATTTCGCGAAGCGATTGCCTTGAAAGCAATCGCGCATTTTGGCCATCGCCGCGCCCGGGCGGCTCGCGTCCATGCCCTTGAGCAAGGGCGCGAAATACGTATCGATGTTGGTCTTGATGCTCTCGGGGCTTTCCTCGCCATAAGCGAGTCCGCCGATGGTCGTGCCTTCGCCGCATCCGACGATGCCGTCCGTGCAGGTCACGCGCACGATCACGAGCGTTTGGCAGTTCATGGTGGCGACCGACAGGCGGTGCGGGCGGATCGTCGGCACGTCGACGAGCATCGTTTCTATCTTTTCGATGCCGATGAAGGGGAATGGCACGGCTTGCGTCTCCGTTTCGTTGTGTCTGCAACGAAATTAAACGACGCGCTTATATCGGTCAAATCAATCATATATGGCGAAGTGCATCCATAAGATTGATTCGACGAAGCAATGTAACAAGCGAAAAAGCCCGGCGGGGAAAGCTCCCAGCCGGGTCAAAACACGCCCTCGGAATTATTTTTTAGAAGTTATGCCGTATGCCGAGCGTCACAGACAATTGTCGATCGCTGTTCGAATTCGGCAGATTGGGAATCTGCGCGTAATTCGCCGGCCCACCGGTCGCCGGATCGATGCCGAGGCCCGCGCCTACCGCCTTCTGCATGATCGCGACGCCATACAGCGCCGTACGCTTGGACAGCGCGTAGTTCGCACCGAGGTTCACCTGATGAAAGCGCGTCGATGAAGAGCCATCCGGCTTCGCATTGTTATAGATATAGGCGAGCCCGAGTTGCAGGAACGGCGTGGCCGCGTAGGTCAGATTCACTTCACCGATATCGAACGCGATATCGCGGCCTTGCGGATTGGCGCTGTCCGCGAAGAACAGGCTATGCTCCAGGCGACTATGCGTGTAAGTCAGCGCGATGGTCGCCGGTCCGATCGCATACGACGCACCCGCGCCATATGCTTTCAACGCCTCCGCGTTCTGCAACTGACAGTAGAGCGCAGTCGGATTGGAGCACGCGAAATCGCCGATATAGCCGTTCGTTCCGCCCAAAGCCGCATCGAGCGGATTGTGCAGGTTCAGATAACCCGCACTGATGGAAACGGGCAATCGCGTATAGGCCGCGGCGATCGAATAGCCGCGCCGTTGGCTGAAATCACCGGCCACGCCGCCGAGACTGTACGTGCCGCCTACCGAGAAACCATTCCAGTCCGGGCTCGTGTACTTGACCGAATTGTTGAAGTTGAACGCTTCATTCAGATTGTCGACGTCACCGATGTGCGAGCCATACAGCGTCGCCCACGAATTGCTCGACACGTAAAGTCCGAGGAAATCCGAATACGAATCGTACTGACGCCCGAACGACAAGGTGCCGTATTGCTCGTGACCCAGCCCAACCCAGGCCTGACGGTTGAATTGCGCTCCGCCCTGAACAAAACCGCCGGTGCCCGTATAGAAGCTGTTTTCCAGATTGAACTTCGCCTGCAGTCCGCCGCCGAGATCTTCGACGCCGAGCAAGCCGAAACGCGAGGGCACGAGATTGCCGCCCGAGAACGCGAAGTTATGCCCCGAGCCGACGCTGCCGTCGGCATTGGTGAATTGCTGATTCGTCGTGTAGGTCAGCCCCGCATCGACGGTTCCGTACAGCGTCACCGTGCTTTGCGCCGATGCGCTCGCGCACACCGCAAGTGCCGCCGTCGACACCAGCTGCCGCGCGATCGTTTTGGTTGTCATGCAAGCGTCCTCACGCGTAGTTGATCAGCACCGACTTGGTTTCGGTGTACATGTCGATCACCGCGCGTCCGAGTTCGCGCCCGAAACCCGATTGCTTGAAGCCGCCGAAAGGCATCGCGTTGTCGAGCAGCGAATGGCAGTTGACCCAGACCGTGCCCGCCTTGATGCGCGGCACGAGCTTGTGAATCGCCGAAAGATCGTTCGACCAGATGCTTGCGCCGAGTCCATACGGCGTATCGTTCGCCTTCGCGACCACGTTGTCGATATCGTTGAACGGCATCGCGACGAGCACCGGCCCGAAGATTTCCTCGCGCACGACCTTCATCGAATGATCGGTATCGACCAGCACGGTGGGCTTCACGAAGAATCCCGCGCCTTCCTTGCGCGTACCACCCGCGATCGCGCGCGCGCCTTCATCGCGTCCCGCCTCGATATAACCGAGCACGCGATCCATCTGCCTTGCCGAGATGAGCGGCCCGATCTGCGTCGATGCATCGAGGCCCGGTCCCATCGGCAGGGATTGCGCGATGGCCGCGACGCGTTCCATCACGCGATCGAATACTTTGTCGTGAACATAGACGCGCGAGCCCGCCGTGCACACCTGTCCCGAATTGAAGAAGATTGCATTGGCGACGCCTTCCGCAGCCTTGTCGATATCGACATCGGGCAGCACGATCACCGGCGACTTGCCGCCCAGTTCGAGCGACATGCGCGTCATGTTGTCGAGCGCCGCATGGCCGATCGCCTTGCCGGTCGGCGTCGAACCGGTAAAGGCGATCTTGTCGATGCCGGGATGGCGCGCGAGCGCCGCGCCCGCCGTGCGGCCGAGACCCGTCACGACATTCACGACACCCTTCTCGATGCCCGCCTCTTCGATCAGCATCGCAAGCCGCAATGCGGAGAGCGGCGTATCTTCGGCCGGCTTGAGCACGACGGTGCAACCCGTGGCGAGCGCGGGCGCGAGTTTCCACGACGCCATCAGCAGCGGGAAATTCCACGGAATGATTGCGCCGACGACACCTACCGCTTCCTTGCGCGTATAGCCGAAGAAAGCATTCGACGGGCTATACGGAATCGATGCGTCGAGCGTGCTGCCTTCGATCTTCGTCGCCCAGCCCGCCATATAGCGGAAGCATTGCGCGGCCATCGACACATCCAGCCCTTGCGCGACCGTGACCGGCTTGCCGTTGTCGAGTGATTCGATTTCCGCGAGCTCGCGCGCATTCGCTTCGATCAGATCGGCGACGCGCAACAAGAGGCGCTCGCGATCGGTCGGCTTCATGCGCGACCATGCGGAGTCGTCGAAGGCGCGGCGCGCGGCGAGCACGGCACGATCCACATCGGTTTCATCGGCGCTCGGCACGCGTGCGAGCAGTTCGCCATCGGCGGGATTGATGACGTCGAGCGTCGCGCCGCTGGTGCTTTGCACCCATGCGCCGTCGATCAACATCTTCTGCGCCGACGCAAGAAAGGCGCGCGTCGAATCGAGCATCGAAAGATGCTGGCTGTTATTCATCTTGTGTCTCCTAGTAGTGTTCCGGGACGGCGTTCACGCCGTTCTCCTGCAATTCCTTCACGAGCTTCGTGCGGGTGCGCGCGACATCGGTCAGCGCGGGACGGCGATGCGCCGCGATTTCATCGGCTGTGTACGGCTTGAACGATGCAGGCCGCGAGCGCTCGTTCATCGTGGCGAGCAGCCAGTTCAGGACGTTCGCGAGTTCGGCATCGCTCAATGCGGAATTGGCCGCGCCGGGCACGCGCATCACGAACTGACGCCCCTCCGGCAACGAGACGAAATGACCGAGCGATTCGCGCAAGGCCGGCACCTTGCCGGGTATGCCCGAACCATTGGCGGTATGGCATCCCATGCAGTTGAGCACCCAATCCTGACGCGCGCGCGCCGCGTCGTATTCCTGCGCCTGCGATGCCCCCGCCGTGCACAGCGCGGTGAGCATCGCGGCGGCGATGACCGCGCGCGGCTTCATAGCCCGAGACCCTTCACGACCGCGTCGCGCCGCTGATGCACGGTGGTCTGGTCGAGCGGCCCAGCGCGCCAGGCCTTGACCTCGGCCACGTCGAAGGGCTTGGCCGAACCATGCTGCGCGTTCAGATCGAACACGACATAGTTCAGCACGTCGGCGATCTCTTCATCGGAGAGCGATGCGAAGCTCGGCATCTTGAAGTTGTAGTTCTTCTCCTTGACCTTGATCGGACCGAACATGCCGTACATCACGGTATGCCCGAGTTGCGCGCGGCCATCGGGCGAACCTGCGTACTTGCCCGGATACTCGACGAGCGGCGGCGCAAGGCCGTCCATGCCCTTGCCGCCCGCCTGATGGCAGACGGCGCACTTGCCGTCGAAGGTCGACTTGCCGCCGGGATAATGCACCGCTTGCGCGAACGCCTGAGTCCCGAGACTCATCGCGCCGGCGGCGAGCGCCGCCATCAATACACGTGCCGTCTTCATTGCGTTGCCGCTCCCAACAGAACCGAAACCGAGCAGTGGTAATTCGAATTGCTGTTCGCCATGCACCAGTTGATGTCGTTATTGAGCGACAGCTTGTAGAGCGGCTTCTCGCGTTCGTTGCGATTACAGAAGCAGCGGCCGCAAGTCGTCTTGCCACAGCAGTCGTTGTACGACACGATGTAGTCCGACCCGTCGTGCGGATTGCGGCAGGTGCCGATCCACGTGATCGGCGAAGGCGTCGTGCCCGGTGGGCAGCTGCTCGACGTGCCGCCGCAGCAACTGCAAAGCCAGCCGTCGATCGCGCAATACTTCCAGTAGTCGCAGCTCGTCGGATCGTCGCTTGCCGATGAACCGGGCTTCTTCGGTTCCGTCGCATACGCGGTGCGGTCCACCGGCAGCAGCGGCACCATCGCCGATCCGACCAATACCTTGCCGAGCTTCGCCATTGCGCTGCGCCGCGAGCTGCGCTGTGCAACGCCGCGCGCCTTATGTTCGAAGAATGAATCCAGCCATTTCATGGACGCTCACCTGTAGGAATGAATGATTTATCGGCGTCTTCAGGCGTGCTGCCCGACTTGGCCTTCATGGTCGTGATGCGCGTGATCGTCGTGCTTGCCGTGGACGAACTCCTGCAGCGAAGCGACACCGCGCTCCTTGGCTTCGAACAGGCTTTCCAGATGTTCACGCGTATTCACGAGACCCTTCGCGCGCACCTTGCCCTCTTCGTCGAGCAGGACCGCATAAGGCAGCTTGCCGATCTGATAGGAGAGCCCGAGCTCTTGCGACAGCACATACGGGTATTGCGAAAGACCGGCCTTGCGATAGAAAGCGGCGTGTTCTTCGAAATCGCCATCGCTTGCCAGCACGATGTCGGTTGCGCCTTCGCGCGCCTGGATCGACGGCAGCAAGGGCAGCAGCTTCTTGCACACGGGGCACGACGGCGAAAGGAAGAAGACCAGCGTGTTGCGCTTCGAATTCGACAGGCCGCCGACCTTAACGGCGCGGCCAGCGATATCGCCGAGTTCGAAGACCGGTGCAATGGCGCCGACTGCCGGGCCCTTGTCGATCATGAGTGCGCCCGCGGGCATCATGCGTTCATACAGAATGCCGACTTGGCGAACGAGTGCGAGACAGATCGCGCCGAGCGCGAGCAGAGCGGCCCACGAAAGCGCGGCCGAAATCATCAAAGCGGTTTGCATCATGAATTCCTCAGAGAATCGAGCTTGGGAAGATTGACAAGCAGCACGTCGAGCGTGAACCATGCGGCGACGGCGAAGAGCGTGCAGGCGCCTGCGCTCAGATAGTCGAAGCCGATGAGCGCGCGGCCGGTCGCGGGAACGAGCGCGGCGGCGGCAAGCGCGGCGAGCATGGCGGCGCGCGCGACGTGCCACCAGCCGATCGACTTCGGCGTGCGGTCCGATGCGCGCGCGGCAGCGATGAAGCCCGAGCAGCCGCAATCGATATCGGTATGGCCGCGCAGCACGTTGAATGCGAGCGCCGCGCCGAACAGCGTGAACAACGCGATCAGCACGATTGCTGCGGCCATGCGCGTTTCGGCGAACAGCAAGCCGATCGCACCCGCGGTTTCGAGTGCCGGAAACACGAGGGACAACGGCTTCACCGCGAACGACGGCAGCAGCGCGAACGCTTCGAGCGAGGCGCGAAAGCGCGCCGGCTCGCGCCACTTGGGCAACGCGCTCGCGAGCGCGATGATCGTCGCGGACGCGATGCACACCATGAGAATGACGGGATCGATCATCGCGTCACCTCAGGGGTTGAGCAGCAGCGTCGACGTCGAGCCGAGTTGCTTTTCGACATGCTGACGCTTGCCGGTCATCGCATCCAGCACGACGAGATCGGAGGTCGGCGTGAGGCCGTAGAAGAGCGGCTTGTCGTCGGTGCTGACCTGGATCGAGAGCAGCGGATCGATCTTCTGCTTGGCGAGCTCCCAGCGAGCGACGCGCTTTTTGCTCTGCGTGTCATAGACCCAGATTTCCGTGCCCGGGTCCTTGTGCGAGCCGTCCGCGCCCTTGTGCATCGCTACGTACAGACGATGGCTCTTCACATGCAGCGCGGTCTGTTGCAAGCCGCCCGGACGCCAGCCGGCCTTGCGCTCCTGATCGCTGAGCAGCGACCAGGATGTGCCGAATACCGGCGCATCGCCCGAGAAGTCGGCTGTGCGGACGTTGCCGTTGAAGGTCGTGAACAGATAAGTGTTGCCGTCGCGCACGGCATTGATGAACGCGGGATCCTTGTCGACGTCGATGAACGCGTCCGAGAGCTTGCGGCTCGCTTCCTTGCCAGTTGCATCGAGCTTGACGGTGAGCGCCTTGCCGCTTTCGCACAGCGAGGAGAAGCGGTCATTGCCGCTCGGATAGGCGAGCACGCAGCCGTCCATATCGATTTCGCCGACGACCTTCTTCGCGGCCGTATCGATCACCGTGACCGAAGTCGACGGCGTGATGTTGGACACATAAAGACGGCTGCCGTCTTCCGAAAGAATCGTGAGGTAAGGCGTCGGCACGGTCTGAGCGTGCTTGGCCGGGATCACGATTTCGCCCGCTACGTCGAGCGTGGTGTTGTCGATGATCTCGACCACGTCGGTGCGCGTGCCATGGCCGCCGCGGGCGAAATACGTCGTCGCGACATAGCCCGTCTTGTGATCGGGCGAGATCGTGAAACCCGGAGCGAAGCCGGCGTCGATCTGGCCGACGAAGCGCTTCGTGTCGCCATCAAAGACGTGCACGCGCGCATCGGTCATGCTCGAGAACGCCACGTCGGCCACGAACACGCGATGCGGGTTGAACGGCGGCACCTTCGCCACCGTCAGTTCTTCCGGCTTTTCGGCCGCGCCTGCGTGCGACTGACACGCAAGCAGTCCATACAATACAGCCCCCATAGCGGCGGCCAGCCGTCTCAGCTTCATCTCTGCTCCTCCTTAGTTATCGTCGAGTGGACTCTAAAGATGACAATAAAAAAGAGCACTTCGTAACCGGCAGCGCGTACGTGCCGAAATGGAGCATTCGAAAGGGAGCCGACAGAGACGCGCCCGATACGCGTACAAACCCGCATATCGAGCCGATATGACGGTTCAGCCGCGTCAATGCGGCTTGAAAGTATTCAGGGAAAGGGAATGCGCCTCGCGCTATCGCGCGCGCTGCGTTTGAGAGGGAAGCTCGCCGAACAGGCTTTTGTAATCGCTGGCGAAGTGACCGAGATTGGCAAATCCCCAACGCATCGCGGCTTCACGCACCGGGACTTCGCCTTGCGATGTCGTCGTCAAAAGCCGTCTGACTTGCGCAAGACGCACGGCCCGCAGATAACTGACCGGATTCATCTGCGCGACGGATTGAAAGCTGTTTTGAATGGTACGGCGGCTGACGCGCAGCTTTTCACACAGATCCAGGACCGAAATCGGCTGCTCAGGACTTGCCAGCACGAGATCATGCGCGCGTCGCACGACGTCGGCCCGGCATGCGTACGTGAGGCGATCCTCACGTGTGGGGACATGAAACGTCAGCAGATCGAGAAGGCTTTCCGTCACCGTCTGCGTGAAACGATGCGCGCCATCGTCGCCAATAAACGGATTGGAGTCGGACAGCACCGTTTCGACCGCCGCGATGATGCGCTTTCCCGCGCGTGCACCAGCGGCGCCCGGGATGCTCAGTACATGGCGGTTGAAGAGTTCGTCCTGGATATCGACGCCCGCCGCATCCGCCGCCGCTGCCAGCAGACTCGATTCGACGGCGACGCCCAGCATCGACATATCGGGCGGCGAATGCAAAAGGAATTCTCTGGAACCAGGCGCGACGACGAGTGCGTTCTCGTCGACTCTCACGCCCTGAAACGAGAATGGCGCGCCACCGCCGAGCACGAGCCCGAATGTGACGAAACCCGCGGGAAGTTGTCCGCGCTGAACGATGCGAACGTTCGCCGATTCCTGAAAGACCTGTACGCCCGCTACCGAAACCTGCTTCACCGTGCTGCGAAAAGCGCCTTCGCCAACCTGGTCATAGCGTTGATCCCAGCCCGTCAGCGCGTGCGCGTGGCGGTCGGCATCCTCAAAGGTTTGATAATTGGCGTACATGCCCTCCTCCTGCTACTTGCGTCGCCATTGATGCGATCGCTTATAAATATTCGCTTTTTTGGCGTCAAGCTTTGTGATTGTTCTCGCTTGTTGTTTGTCGCGCAATGCTAGGAATGCACGATTGAAAAATACGCGCGGGCATGCGTTGTGCGTGAAAACGCCTGCATCAACTTCAGACATTACATTAGATCTCGCGGCAAACGCCCGCTCGCGCCGGCCTCCGACACAGTCTGCGTTCATCCATCCCGCACGGCAAATCAGTCAAAAGTCGAAACGTCGATAAAGCGCGCTGATGCGATTTCAAATTTGCCGCACTGATAGGCGCATCCCTTTTCGGCGAATTTGACGCAGTGATCTGTCGCATCGACACTGCCTCCCAAGCGAAGCCTTTCGAAAGCATCGACAGACACCCCACTCCTTCCTAGCGAGCCCACATGTCTTCCGTTCACTCCTCGACCTCCGCGGACCGCGTGGCCGTCACCCAGGACCGCGCGCTGAACCGGATCGTGGTCGCCTCCGTCGCGGGCAACGCGATGGAGTGGTACGACTTCTTTGTCTACGGCACGGCGGCCGCGCTCGTGTTCGGCCAGCTCTTCTTTCCGGCCAATGCGGACCCGCTCGTCGGCACGCTCGGCGCATTTGCGGCGTTCGCAATGGGCTTCGTCGCGCGTCCGCTCGGCGGCGTCGTGTTCGGGCATATCGGCGATCGCTATGGACGGCGCGCATCGCTCGTATGGACGCTGCTCATCATGGGCTTTGCGACCTTCGGCATCGGCCTGTTGCCGACTTACGATCACGTTGGACTGTGGGCGCCGGCCGCGCTCGTCGGATTGCGCCTTCTGCAAGGCGTAGCCTCGGGCGGCGAATGGGGCGGCGGCGTTCTGATGATCAGCGAAAGCGCACCGCCCGAGAAACGCGGCTATTACGCGGCATGGAGCCAGCTCGGCGTGGGCGGCGGCTTCGTGCTGTCTTCGGGCGCATTTCTCGCCGTGCAGGCATTACCGCACGATCAGTTCATTTCTTGGGGCTGGCGACTGCCGTTTCTCGCGAGCATCCTGATCTTCGCGCTCGGCGTGTATATCCGCCATAACCTGCCGGAGAGCCGTGACTTCGCGAATGCGGATCGCGCGGGCAAGACTTCGCATATGCCGGTGATCGAAGTCATCAAGCGTCATCCGAAAGAAATCCTCATGGCGATGGGATTGCGTGTCGCCGAAAACGGCGGTGCATATATCTTTCTCGCGTTCTCGCTCGTCTATGGCAAGTTCGCGGGCATCGCCAACTCGACGATGCTTACCGGCGTGATGATCGCGATGGTCGTCGAAATGGCTGCGATGCTTCTCTGGGGCAAGTTATCCGATCGCATCGGACGCAAGCCGGTATATATGATCGGCGCGGTGTCGCTCGCGTTCATGGCGTTTCCGTTCTTCTGGCTGCTCAATACGCATTCCACCCCGCTCATCTGGCTCGCGCTCGTGCTCGGCACGGCCTTGTGTCATGGCGCGATGATCGGCACGCTGCCCTCGCTCGTCGGCGAGCTGTTCAGCACCGAAGTGCGTTATTCGGGTGTCGCGCTGGGCCATGAAGTCGCGTCGATCTTCGCAGGCGGATTGTCTCCGCTGATCGCCACGGCGTTGCTCGTGCACTATCACACGTACTGGCCGGTATCGGTATTCCTGATCGGACTTGCCCTCGTCACGGTCGTCACGTTGAAGTACACGCACGAAACGCGCGGCAAGTAACGCGCGCCCTCTTCTATCCCGTATTCGACTCGCATTCGCGCGGCACCGGGCCGCGCGGATGCCTGCGCACGTCCAGAAACCAGGGAGTCACCAAGCACCATGAAACCCAGAAACAAACGCTATACGTATGAATGGTATGTCGTCGTGATCTGCATGCTGGCCTATGTTTTCTCGTTCATCGACCGCCAGGTGCTCGCACTCATGATCGAGCCGATCAAGCGCGACCTGCAGCTCACCGATACGCAATTCAGTCTTCTGCATGGATTCGCGTTCTCGCTGTTCTATGCGGTGATGGGTATGCCGATCGCCTATCTCGCCGACCGTTTCGCGCGCCCGCGCATCATCGCGACGGGCATCGCACTGTGGAGCATCGCGACGGCGGCGTGCGGGCTGAGCCAGAGCTTCGTGCATATGTTCGTTTCGCGCATGAGCGTCGGCGTGGGTGAGGCCGCGCTCTCGCCCGGAACCTATTCGATGCTCGCGGATTTCTTTCCGAAGGAAAAAATGGGCCGCGCGATCGGCATTTATTCGCTCGGCTCGTTCATCGGCGGCGGCATTGCGTTTCTCGTCGGCGGTTATGTGATCGCGCTGCTCAAGCACGCGAGCGTCTTTACCTTGCCGATCATCGGCGAGTTGCGTGCGTGGCAAGTCACGTTCTTCATCGTCGGCTTGCCGGGTCTGCTGGTCGCATTCCTCTTCATGCTCACTGTGCGCGATCCCGCGCGCAAAGGACTCGCGCAAGACGGTGCGGGCCAGGTCAAACGCGTTGCAATGGGCGATGCGCTGCGTTTCATCGCCAGCCACCGGAAGACGTTCTTCTGTCATTACATCGGCTTTTCCTTCTATGCGATGGGCCTCTATTGCCTGATGAGCTGGACACCCGCGTTCTATATGCGCCGCTTCGGCCTCTCGCCGGTGGAAACGGGCTACATGCTCGGCATCGTGATGCTGGTCGCCAACACGACAGGCGTCTTCTGCGGCGGCTGGCTCAACGACTGGCTCCTGCGCCGTGGCCGCAGCGATGCCCCTATGCGCGCGGCCTGGATCGGCGCTGCGTGCATGTTCGTGCCGGCGATCGCGTTCACGCAGACGACGAGCCTTGGCGCATCCCTGGCGTGGCTCGTCGCCGCGATGTTCTTCGCATCGTTCCCGCTTCCGACTTCCGCCGCCGCCATGCAGGCGCTCGCGCCCAATCAGATGCGCGCGCAAGTCTCCGCGATGTTCCTGCTCGTGTCGAATCTGATCGGGCTGGGGCTGGGCACGACACTCGTCGCGGTCATCACGGACAAGGTATTCGGCTCGCCGCTCGCAGTCGGCCATTCCATGGCGATCATCAATGCTGTGGCGATCGTGCTTGCGGCAGTGCTGCTCTTCGTCGGCTGCAAACAGTATCGGTCGAGTCTCGAACGCGAAGCGCGTGAAGCACGCCTCACGCTCGATGCGCCAGACACGCGCGCGAGCCTGCCCTCAGGCGCGACAGCGACGACAGCAACGACAGCAACGACAGCGTGAAGATATCCATCCAATTGATGTGACTCGCACTTTTTAATCTATTTTGCTTATCCGACAAGGGACGCTACGCTCATTGCATCGTCCCTTCGAAAACACTGGAAAGGCATCATGCAAGCTCAAATCTTCAAAGTTCGCGTCGACGCGTTGCGCGAGGAAGCACACGGCGTCCGGTCATTCAGCATCTCGCGTCTCGATGGCCGGCCGTTCGACGCTTACACGCCCGGCGCGCATATCGACGTAACGAGCCCCTCGGGCATCACGCGCCAATACTCGCTGTGCGGTGATCCGGCGCGCCGCGACTCGCATGTCTTCGCGGTCAAGAAAGAAGAACAGTCGCGCGGCGGTTCACGCTCGCTGCATGACGAAGTCAGCGTCGGCTGCGAATTGTCGATAGGCGCGCCGCGCAATCTGTTCCAGCTCGAAGAAGGCGCGAGCGAGCATATTCTTGTCGGCGCGGGCATCGGCATCACGCCTCTGCTTTCGATGGCCTATCGTCTGGTCGCGATCGGTGCGCCCTTCACACTGCATTATTTCGCGCGCAGCGAAACGCATGCGGCGTTTCTCCCGCTCCTCGCGCGCGCGCCATTCGACCAGCACGTCAAGCTGCACTTCGGTATCGGGCGCGAAGCGCTGACCGATGAACTCGAAGTCTGTGTGCGCGATGCGAGCAAGGACGCGCACGTCTACACGTGTGGTCCTGCGCCCTTCATGGATGTCGTGGTGGACACGGCAAAGAAGCGCCTGCCTGCCGACTCCATACATCTCGAACGCTTCAAGGCCGAACCGCAGGCGCAGACGGAAACGTCGCTCGAAACGTTCGACGTACGGCTCGCCAGCAGCGGGCAGACCGTGCGCGTCGATGCTTCGACGTCGATCGTCGACGCGCTCGCATCGATCGGCATCGAAGTGGATACGTCATGCGGCGAAGGCGTGTGCGGCACCTGCATGGTCGATGTCGTGAGCGGCGAGCCCGAGCATCGCGATCATTGTCTGAGCAAGGCCGGACGCGCGAGCAACAGCGTGATCTGCTGCTGCGTGTCCCGTTCGCGCTCGCCGGTGCTCGTGCTCGACCTCTGAACTCACAGCTTGTCGAAACCCGCGAGGATATCGGTCATGAGGCCGCGCATCCACGCGATGCCCTCGTCTTCGTGAAAGTGCTCGTGCCAATGCATCGTCACGGCGGCTTTGGGCAATTGAACCGGCAACGCATAGATGCGAAACGCGTCGTTGCGATTGAGGATATGCGCGAGCCGCTCCGGCAATGTCGCGAACAGATCCGTCACCGCGAGCACGCCGGGCACCGCCACGAAGTGCGGCAACGCGAGCGCGATATTGCGGCCGACGCCTTGCGCGCGCAAGGCGTCATCGAGCGCATGGTGACTATGTTCGAGTGAGCGCACCTGCACATGCGACGCCGCAAGGAATTCATCGAGTTTCAAGGTTTCACCGGCGGGCAAGCCATCGCGCTTTCTCGTCATGCACACATACGCTTCCTCGAAAAGCAGCGCGTGCCGTGTGCGTGGCAAAAGCGACGGCAAATTGCCGATCGCAAAATCCAGCCGGCTCGAACGCAACGCCTCTTCCATCTCCTCCACGGGCAGAGGCTCCACCAGCAGTTTCACGCGCGGCGCGGCTTCATGCAGCGCCTGGCAGATCGCGGGCAGATACGCCATTTCCCCCGCATCCGAAAGAGAAAGACGAAACGTGCGATTGCTCGTGGATGCGTCGAAGCGTTCGGCGAAGCGCAATGCTTCACGCACCGTATCGAGCGCGCGTCCGACGATCTCGGCGAGTTCCAGCGCGACCGGCGTCGGCTGCATGCCCGCGCGCGTGCGAATGAAGAGCGTGTCATCGAAAAGCGTGCGCAGACGGCCGAGCGAATAGCTCACAGCGGGCTGCGAGAGCGCGAGCCGTTCGCCGGCCTTGGTGAGGCTGCGTTCTTCCACGATCGCCTGAAACACGCGCAGCAGATTGAGATCGACATGGTCGAGGGATGTCATCGGGGCACTCTCAAGATATCGGCGGCATTTATCGACCAACCGTTTTTTAATCGATTTGACGCATGATCCTCGCAAAGCGAGACTGATGTCAACGAGGGGATGCGCCGATCTTCATTGCCGTCCTCTTGGCCGATCAACCTCACCCCACACCGAACGATGAGTACGCCGACTACCCAAATCATCGATACCAGCGCGCTCGGCAAGCGCGCGCAAGCCGACCGTATCGCGCCGTCTCTCTACTACGATGCCGATCTCTTCGAAGCCGAACTCGAACGCATTTTCTATAAGACGTGGATCTGGGTCGCGCACGAAAGCGAATTGCCGAAGCCCGGCGATTTCGTCACGACGACCATCGGCCGCCAGCCGGTGATCGTCGTGCGCGACAAGACCGGTGCGGTGCACGTGCTGCAGAACCGCTGCCGCCATCGCGGCGCCACCGTGTGCGAAGAACACAAGGGCAATGCAAAGGGCTTTACGTGCCCGTATCACAGCTGGTCTTATGCGCTCGACGGCACGCTGCGCGCATTGCCTTACGGCGACGGTTACGAAGGCGTCTGCGAGAAAGGCGATTTGCCGCTGAAGAAACTGCGCGTCGGGATTTACCAGGGTTTGATCTTTGCGAGCTTCGACGAAACGATCGAACCGCTCGAAGACTTTCTCGGCGGCGCGAAGCCTTGGATCGATCTGTTCATGAAACAGGGCGCGGGTTATCCGATCAAGGCGAACGGCGAGCACAAGTTCAAGTTCAAGGGCAACTGGAAAATCCAGCTCGAGAACACCACCGATCTCTATCACTTCCCCGTCGTGCACAAGTCGTGGATGAAGTCGATCGACGATGAAACCGCTGCGGTCATCACGAGCTTCATGACGAGCGACCAGGCCTTCTGCCGCTCGCTCGGCAACGGTCATAGCCTGGCGGTGCTGGTGCCCGAGATCGTCGATCTCGACAAGGACGACGGCGCGCCCTTGCCCGAACGTTTCAACGAGCTGGCCGCCACGCTCGCCGAGAAACATACGCCCGATGAAGTACGCCGCATCGTGCGCTCGCTGATGGGCGTGGGCTTCAATCTGAACCTCTTTCCGAACCTCGCGCTCTCGATGGCGTTCTTCCGCGTGCTGCGGCCGATCTCGGCCGAGGAAACGGAGATTCGCCACGTCGCGCTCGCGATGGACGGCGGACCGGAAGAAGCGAATCGCGTGCGCCTGCGCATTCACGAGCATTTCCAGGGTCCATTCGGTTTCGGCAGCCCAGACGACGCAGAAGCATGGGAACGCGTGCAGCGCGGCTCGCATGCCGGCCCCGATGTGCCGATTCTCGTGAACCGCGGCCTGAACCGTGAAACGACCGCAGCGAACGGAGAAAAGACCGCGCACGCCACGGATGAAACCGGCATGCGTGAAGCCTACAGGCAATGGGCCGCAATGATGGAGAAAGCATGATGGACGATCGCAACGCACTCTTCTCGCAACAAACGTTCGCGCGGGCGATCGAATTCATCTGGCGCGAAGCCGAATTGCTGGACCGCCGCGACTATCGCGCATGGCTCGACTTATGGGAGCCGTCCGGCTTCTATGTCGTGCCGATCGATCCCGCAGCGACCGACTTCGCCGCCACGCTGAACTACGCCTATGACGACCAGCACATGCGCGAATTGCGCGTGCAGCGCATGACGTCCGGCTATTCCGCGTCCGCATCGGATGCGGCGCGCACGGTACGCACCGTGTCGCGCTTTACGCTGTCGAGCGACAGCGCCGATGTGGTGGAAGTGAAGTCGGCGCAGGTCATCGTCGCGTACAAGCGCGGCGTGTCGACGATCTTCGCCGCCGATCTCACGCACAAGATCAGTATGGCGAGCGGCGAACCGAAGCTCGTCGAAAAGGTCATTCGCCTGATCGATTCGACCGAAGCGCTGAGCGCGATCGGCTTCCTGCTTTGATGAGCGCGTACGCATCGGTGCATGCGCGCCGATGCGTGCTTACCCGTCGATCACGTGCCATGCGACAAGGGCAAAGCGAAGCAACATTCGAGACCGCCGCTCGTGGCGCGTTGCGCCCAGATGCGCCCTTCGTGGCGCGACACGATGTTCTTGCACAACGACAAGCCTATGCCATTGCCGCCCGCCTTCGACGAAGAAAAACCGTCGAAGAGGCGTTCGAGCGCATGGTCGGGCACGCCCGGTCCGTTGTCGGTCACATGCAGTTCCGCCGCCTCGCCGTTCATCGCCGTGGCAAGCGTGACGATGCCTGTCGATGGCTTCGCCCCGCTCAACGCCTCGACCGCGTTGAACGCCAGATTGAGCATGACCTGACCGATAAGCACGCGCTCACACCGTATCGGCAACGCCTCGGGCCATTGCTCGATCCTGACCGTCACGCCCTCGTCCCGTGCGCGCAGTTGAATGAAGTACGCGACGTCCGCGAGTATGTCGCGAAGATCGGCCTGTGCTTCGACGGGTTCACGCTTCACGATGAACTCGCGCACGCTCTTGATGATATGCGCCGCATGCTCGGCCTGACGATCGGCCGCGCGCAGTCCCCAGATCGCGCTCTCGGTCGAATCGGGCTGCGCGAGCCGCTGAATCGCGCCTTCGATGAAATTGCGCACGGCCGCAAGCGGCTGGCTCAACTCATGCGCGATCGCCATCGCCATTTCGCCCATCGCGTTATTGCGGCCCGCGTATTCCAGCATGCGCGCTTCGTTGCGGCGCGCATCTTCGATCGCGACTTCATCGCTGATATCGCGGAAATGCACCAGCGTGCCATCCTCGATATCGATGCGCCTGCACGTGATGCGCAACCAGCGCTTCATGCCGTCGCGGCGCGTGATCGCATAGCGTTGCGCGGGCGCCGAATGCTGGCGCGTCGCGCTGCGCAACTGCGCGATGAGCCGGTCGCGGTCCGCTCTCGTGCAATAGTCGAGCGCGACGCCGAGCGGCGCATCGCTTGCGACACCCAGCACGCGCCGTCCCGATTCGCTGATGAAACTCACCTTGCCGCGCGGCGTCAGCACCGCAACGCCTTCGCCCAGATCCTGCATGTATTCGCGCAGGCGCGCTTCATAGCGCCGCAGTTTCTGGCGCATCGCATCTTCCGCGCTGATATCGCGGAACTGCACCATGACCACTGCGCGCCCGGCGAGCGGCACGTAGGTCGCGATCGCCTCGGACAGCATGTCGGCGCCCGCGCTCGAGCGATAACACCATTCATAGCTTTGCGGGCCTTCGGTGATCGAGCGGTCCATCGCGTTCACCGCGATTTCGCGGCGATATCTGATGTCGTCGCGCGTCATGTCGTGCGCCTTGAGCGGCAGCATTTCTTCCACCGAAAAGCCGAGCGCGGCGCACGCGGCGCGATTCGCCCACACGATGGCCTTCGTCTGCGCATCGTGCAGAAGCACGCATTGCGTCAATGCGTCGAGCAGGCGGCGGAAATCGTCTTCGGCGGGAAAGTTCATGTCGCGGTGCGAGGAAAACATGATTGCAACGCTAACCATAGCATCGGCGCGCGCCACGCGCCCCTAAAGATTTCTTTAGAGAACCAGGGTGCTTCACTGAATCACGCGCACGTCATCCCAATTGTCCTGGCTTTTTTGCGTTTCTAGACTGGCATCAATGTGAGCAGTTCGAAAGCGCGCTCACCCATCCCTATGAGTCATACGACCGAACAAGGAGACGTCCCCATGTCAGCTTCCGCGGCTGCCGTCGCTATCCGCGACGATCTTTGCAATCAGGACGATGCCCTGACGCTCGACGACGTGATCGCCGAAATCATTCAGCGTCGCGAGGAATTCGACCGGCTCTCGCACGTACCGCGCGATGTCATCGCCAAGCTCAAGCGCGCCGGCATCTTTCGCGCGGCGACGCCGAAGCGCTTCGGCGGCGACGCGCGCGCGCCCGGCGAATTCCTCCAGATGATCGAGCGCATCGCGGTCGCCGACGGCTCCGCCGCGTGGGTCGCGAGCTTCGGTTCGGCCAATCTCTATCTCGCCGCCTTGCCGCTCGCGACGCAGGCCGCGATCTATGCGGACGGCCCCGATCAGGTCTTCGCGGGCGGACTGTTCCCCGTGCAGAACGCGCAACCTGCCGATGGCGGGTATCGCGTGAACGGCACCTGGAAGTTCGCGAGCGGCTGCAAGGGCGCGGACTGGCTCGGTGTAGGCATCGGCACGGGCAAGCCGGGCGAAGCGCCGGGCAAGCCGCGCACCGCGGTGTTTCGTCCCGCGCAAGTGGAGATCGTCGAGAACTGGAACGTGGTCGGCATGCAGGGCACGGGCAGTCACGACCTGCGCGTGACCGATCAGTTCGTGGCGGAAGACTGGACCTTCGTGCGCGGCGGCGCATCGACTGTCGATGAACCGCTCTATCGCTATCCGACGATCGCTTATGCCGCGCAAGTGCTCGCCGTCGTGAATCTGGGACTGGCGCGCGCCGCGCTCGACGTTGCGAATCACATGGCAGGCGGCCGCAAGACGACGACCGGCGCGCCGCAACTCGCCGATCGCGCCTATTACCGCATCGAGCTTGCCAAAGCGGAGGCGCAGTTACGCTCGGCGCGTGCGTTCTTTTATGAGTCGACCGATAGCGTCTGGCAGTCGATTCTCGCGGGCAATGAAGTCACGCCCGATCAGGTCAGTCTGTTGCGTCTTTCCGCGACGCAGATCGCACGCGAAGGCGCGGACGTCGTGAATCGCGCCTATCGGCTGGGTGGAACCATGGCGATCTATCGCACGCATCCGCTGCAACGACTGATGCGCGATGCGATGGTCGTCACGCAGCACGCCTTCCTCGGCGAAGGCAACTACGACGGCGCGGGCGCGGTGTTCGTCGGCGTGCCGCCGATTCCCGGCTATCTCTGATCCACTTTCATCGAATCACAAGAGGACTAACGCTTCATGACCGATAACCGAATCCTGCCCCTGCGCGTGCTGTTCTGCTGCGGCGTCACCCAGAACTTCTTCGACTTGCCGCGCGAACAGATCGGCGAAGTATGGCAAGCCTACGGCAAGATGCTTGCTGCCGTCGAAGCCATGGCGAACGTGCACGTGCTGGGCGTGATGGACGATGATCGACTCGTCGTCGGCCAGTCCGATGGCGCGCCGTGGACCTTCTACATCATGGCCGATGTCGCGGACTTCGATACCGCCACCGCCGTGTGCAATCTTTATCGCACGACGCCGGTTGGCCCGTACAACCTGTGGCGCTATGGAAAGATCGAAGCGCGCGTCGGACGTGCGTTGACCGTTCCGCCCGCCACGGCCAATCACGCATGACGCCATGACGAACACGACCATCGAAGCGCTGCTCGAACGCGTCGCCGTGCTCGAAGCGCACAACGCAGTACGCCAGACCATCGCGCGTTATATGGCGTTATGCGACGTGCCTTGTACACCACTCGAAGGCGAATCGCTTGCCGCGCTCTTCACCGATGACGCCGTGTGGGAAGGCATCGGCCCGCAATATGCGCAGAAGTTCGGGCGTATGCAAGGGCGCGCGGCGATCGTCGAGATGCTGCAAGCCTATCTGCCGCCTGCGCCGCATTTCGCGACCAACGTGCATTTCCTGACGTCGGAGCATATCGAGGTTCGAAGCGAGTTCGCCAAAGGCCGATGGATCATGTTGCAAGCGTCGGGCTATGCGGATGAAAAGGCCGAACTCATCGCCGCGCGACTCGAGATCGATTTCGTTCCATCGCCGCGCGACGCGCAGGATCAATGGCTGATTCGACACTTCCGCACCGAGCGTCTTTTCGACGCGCCGTGGCGGGTGAACCCTCGCAAGGAGTTGAACGCATGAGCGTATTCATCAACGAATTCGATCTGCGTGCGCACGATCGTGTAGATGGCCCGACCATTGCGATCAAGGACAGCATCGATATCGCGGGCTATCCGACCACGGCAGCGAGCCGCGCACTCGCCGATAGCCCTGCCGCCGCCGAACATGCCGACGTGGTTCAACGTCTGCTCGATGCGGGCTGGCGTATCAAGGGCAAGGCGAACATGCACGAACTCGCCTTCGGCATGACTGGCATCAACGAATTCACCGGCACGCCGCGTAATCCACAAGACGCCACGCGCATTCCCGGTGGATCGTCGAGCGGGTCGGCATGCGCTGTCGGACTGGGGCTCGTCGATGCCGCGCTCGGCACCGACACCGGCGGCTCGGTGCGCGGCCCCGCGGCATGTTGTGGCGTGATCGGATTGAAGCCGACGTTTGGCCGCGTGTCGCGTCGCGGCGTGGCGCCCGTCGAAACTACGCTCGATTGCGTCGGCCCGTTCGCGCGCGAGATGCGCGTGCTCATCGATGCGATGGGTGCGATAGATCCATCGTTCGATATGAGCAGTGCGCGTCGGGATGCATCGAAGATGCGGGTCGGCATCGTTGCCGTCGATGCAGATGCGAGCATCCGCAAGGCCGTCGACGACGCCGTGCGCCGCGCGGGATTCGCGTCACGCGGCGTCACGCTCGAATCGATCGGCGATGCATTCACTGCCGGTCTTGCGGTCATCAACGCAGAAACTTGGCGTGCGTTCGGTCATCTCGTCGAAACAGGCAAGCTCGGCGCGGATCTCGAAGCACGACTGCGCGCGGCATCGAACACGACCGCAGCCGATCTCGACGCGGCGGAGCACGTGCGGCGCATCTTCACGGCCGCAGTGGATCGCGCGCTCGATGATGTCGACGTGCTCGTGCTTCCCACGTTGCCCGCGCTTCCGATCACGCTCGAAGCGGCGCGCGCGGGCACATCGGTGATCGCGATGTCGTCGCTGATCAGGCCATTCAATCTCAGCGGCCATCCTGCGTTGAGTCTTCCTCTTCCGCTCGCAGATTCATCGCTCAAAGCCGGTTTGCAGATCGTCGGACGCAAAGGCGCAGATGAAAAGATTTGCGCAGTGGCCGCGCATTTCGAAACCGCGTTTGCTCAATAAAGGAATTCGAACATGTCGAATAGAATCGCGCTCGTCACCGGCGCCGCGCGCGGCCTGGGCGCAGTCGTTGCGCGCCGTTTCCATGCCGCAGGTTACAACGTCGCATTGGCCGATATCGCAATCGAAGCCACGCAGGCACTCGCGCAAGAGCTGAGCGAAGATCGGTCCAGCGCGTTTGCGCTGAAGCTCGACGTCACGTCGAAAGCGGATTTCGAACGCGCGCGCGATGCAGTGCACGAACACTGGGGCCGCGTCGATGTGCTCGTCAACAATGCGGGCGCGTCAAAGGTCGTGCCCGTGATGGAGATTACCGCCGAACAGTTCGATCAGGTCATCGACGTCAATCTGCGCAGCGTGCTGTTCGGCTGTCAGGTATTCGGCCGCTATTTCGCGGATCACGGCGCGGGCCGCATCGTCAATATCGCATCGCTCGCGGGACAGAACGGCGGCTCGGCGACCGGCGCGCATTATGCGGCTGCGAAAGGTGGCGCGATCACGTTGACCAAGGTATTCGCGCGCGATCTCGCGGCGCACGGCGTGACCGTCAATGCGATCTCGCCCGGGCCGCTCGACTTGCCCGTGGTGCATGAGAGCGTGCCCGCCGACAAACTGGACAAAGTGATAGCGGGCATTCCCGTCGGGCGTCTGGGTTCGGCCGAATACATCGCCGATGTCGCCGTGCTGCTCGCATCGCCCGATGCGTACTTCGCCAATGGCGCATGCTGGGACGTGAACGGCGGTCTCTACATGCGCTGAAGCGTGAGTCATGCGCGCCCGTCGTCCGGCGGGCTCCATACTTCGAGCACGTCGCGCACCAGCGTGGCGATGGATGCCGCGCCGAGCTTGTCCTTGATGCTCGCGCGATGCACGTCGACGGTCTTCACGCTGATCGACAGATCGGAGGCGATGCGCTTGCTCGCCTTGCCTTCGATCACGCCGCGCAAGACTTCCTTCTCGCGCGCGGTCAGCGATTCGACGCGCTCGCGCAGTTCGCGTTGCCGTTGATCTTTTGCGTGGCGTTGCGTGGCGAGCTTCATCGCGCGCTGCACGCGATCAAGCATTTGCTGTGAGTTATAGGGTTTCTCGACGAAATCGATCGCGCCATGCTGAAGCGCGCGCACGGACATTGGAATGTCGCCGTGACCGCTCACGAAGATGATCGGCAAGGTCGCACCGCGACGGTTGAGTTCGGCTTGCACGTCGAAGCCGCTGATTTCGGGCATGCGTACGTCAAGCACGAGACAGGCGGGCCGGGACACGTCGAAGGCATGCAGAAATTCGGCGGCGCTCGCGAATCCTTCCGACTTCACGCCGACCGAATCGAGCAGCCACGCGAGTGACGTACGCATGCCGTTGTCGTCGTCGACGATATACACCACGGGAGCGGGAGGATTCATTGCAAATGAGGATTCGAAGGAAAGGCAATGATAACCAGCCGATATTCACTGCGAAAGTCCCTTCTTTACTTCGATTTCCCGGGATAGGTAAAAGCTTTAGTGCGCTCGGTAACCACGCCGGGCAAGTCGGCGGATCGCGCCGATATGTTTTGTGCGGTTCAGCGCGTACGCTTGATTCACGGTTTGCTATACAACATTAAACATGAAACGAACAGGAGACACTCCTATGTCCGCGCTGCCACGCCCCGACTTCGCCGATCCCGATCAGGCGCGCAAGCTGTTCCGCCAGGCCATGTCCCATCTCGGGGCCGCGGTGAATGTCATCACGACGATGGGCGCGCACGGTCGCTGCGGCATCACCGCGAGCGCCGTATGCTCGGTCACCGACTCACCGCCCACCCTGCTCGTCTGCATCAACCGTTCGAGCGCGATGCATGCCGCTTTCGCGGGCAATCGCAATGTGTGCGTCAACGTGCTGCCGGGCCATCTCGAACAGATCGCGCGACACTTCGCCGGCCTCACGCCGCTCTCGATGGACGAGCGCTTTTCGTTACCCGTCTGGGATGCAGGCGCGAACGGCGTACCGGTGTTGCGCGATGCGCTGGCGAGTTTGCAGGGCACCATCGTCGAGGCGAAGGAAGTCGGATCGCATTCGGTGATGTTCGTCGAAACACACGATATCCGCGTGCGCGACGATGGCGACGGCCTGATTTATTTCGATCGCAACTTTCATCGCGTGCCGCGTGGTTGTGGCTCGCAGTGAAGTCGCATCGCCCGCTCTGCGTTAATTGATTACAGGAACACCGCTGCCTATACTCCACGCGCAGACGGGCGACTGAAAGCTAAATCGAATATTGGCGCCGGCAAACGGTGCTCGCGCTTTTATCATCCGCACGCCGTCACGCATCGCCGAGATCTGCATATTCGCCACTTGGAGATACGTGATGAACAAGTCCTTAAGGCAACTCGGTGCATGCGCGCTATTCGCGCTGGTCGCGTCACAACCGGCACTCGCGCAGCAAGACAAAGTACTCGACGATGCAAACACCGCCTGGAACGCGGCCTTCAACAAGGGAGATGCGCGGGCGCTCGGCGCCCTGTACGACGAAAAAGCCGTGGTTTCGCCGGGAAATGGAACGACCATTCAGGGACGCGCGGATGTCGAGAAGTTCTATAAAGGCTTGTTCGATGCGGGCTTTCACGATCATACGATCGACGTCGTCAGTGCCAAACGGGTTGGCAATCTGATCTATCAGACCGCGAACTGGACTGTCGTTGCGGAAAAGGACGGCAAGAAGACGCCCTACAAGGGCGTCGTGTTGAAGGTGCTCTCCAAGGGCGCGGACGGCAAGTGGCGAACCACCGCGCAGACATGGAACGCAGCGCCGCCGCAACAATGAACCAGCGGGCCTGATTGCCGTCAGTTCAACGTGCGAAGCCGCGCATTCAGACGCGCGCGCGTGATCGCGGCAATCTGCGCGAATGCCTCATCCAGTTCCAGTTGCGTGCTACGCCCGAGACGTCGTTCGAGCGCGCTGAAAATGCCTTCGCGCGTGTAATGCCGCACGCAGATGATGAACGGAAAGCCGTGCCGTTCCAGATAAGCCGCATTGAGCCGGTCGAGCGCGGCTTCCTGATCGGACGGCATTGAGTCGAGCCCGGCGCTTTTTTGTTCGGCATCCGAATCCGCTGTCATCGTTCCGGAACGAATGTTCGCGCCGGATAAGAGTGGATGCAGATTGAGGAAACGGCGTTGCCCGTTGGCATCGAGACTGCGGATGACATTCATCATCGCGTCATGCAATGCCGTTTCGGATACGAATGGACGCGCGCTCCACGCGCCTTCCGCCGCTTGCGGAAAATGCTCGAACACGCTCGCAAAAGCACCGACGAAGGCCGTGTGATCGAGCGCGTTGACCGGTTCGAGATTGATCGACTGTGACATGAACTGCTTCTCCCATAAGGCACGCCGCATTCGCCTGGCGTCGAAGGCGATTCGTGCCGAGTATAGGAAGCGCGCGCAGCAGCGGCGAGACAGCCGATCCTATTGACCACATAACAGAATGCGATAGCGCTACTGGCGATGCATGTCGCGCAGCGCGCGCAATTCCTGCGCGCCTTCGGTCAACATGCCGCGCAGCCACACGTGCGATGCCGAACGATGCCGCGATGGATGCCACAACTGATAAAAGCGCATGAACGGAAATTCGATCGGTGCATCGAGCACGGCGAGCGGCAGATGCTGCGCGTGGTAGTTGGCGAAATGCCGGCCGGTCGTGAGAATCAGGTCGGTTCCCGGAATCAGGCTCGGCGCGAGATTGAAGTACGGACAACTCACGCGGTTGTCGCGGTGCACACGCATGGTGCTGAGCCCGGTATCGACTACACCGCGCTGATCGCGCGAATACGGCGTCGGCACGATATGCGACGCGCTCAGATAGTCCTGGGCATCGAACTTGCCTGATTGCGCGTGAACGCTGTCGCGCGCGACGACACACACCACGTCGTCTTCGAGCAGCACGGACAGGTGCAAATGCTCCGGAGGATTGGGCCAGTTGCCGATGACGATATCCGGCGCCCCCTCGGAAAGCCCCTGCTCGTAGTTGAAGGAAGCCGAGAGCGGCACGGCGACGATGCGCGCATGCGGTGCGGCACGGCGGAATTCGCGCACCACATGCGCGAAAAACGGCGGCGCCAGGTAGTCAGGCATGCCCACCGTGAAGGTCTGCTCGGTCGTGGCCGGATCGAAATGATCGTCCGACACGAGCAGGTTATCGAGGGCGCTCAGCGCGGCCTGCGCGCTCTGCGCCAGTTGTATCGCGCGCTGCGTCGGCACCATCACGTTCTTTTCGCGCGTGAGAAGCGGGTCGTTGAAGATGGCGCGCAAGCGCTTGAGCGCCGAGCTGATGGCCGGCTGCGACTGATTCATACGAATCGCCGTGCGCGACACGCTGCGTTCGGCGATCAGCGTGCACAGCACGCGCAGCAGATAGGTATCGAATGGATCGTCGGTGCGATTCATGGTGCGTTCCGTGTCTCTGTTATTCGCATGGCTGCGCCGCTATTTTGCCAGCCGGCATCGCGGTAACCGCTTCACGGCCGCCGCGCTAGGGTAATCCATAGGTCGGAAAACGCACTGCGACGAAACGCTCGGAGCCAGGCCGCATAAGGCTTTGAAACCCATATACGCGTTGCTATGGGGCCTATTGGCCCGTCCCCCGTTCCCGATTTTTTGGCCGTTTCTATACTTGCTTCCAACCGAGCGCACGGCGCTGTCCGCGCGACGCAAACCGACTGGAAAGGAGAAACCATGTCGCTGATCAAACAGGAGATGCCGGTGTTCGTGAGCGAGGCCGAAAGCGCCGAAGCGAGCGTCTATCGCAAGGTCTCATGGCGCTTGTTGCCGTTTCTCGGCGTGCTGTGGGTGCTCGCGTGGCTGGATCGCGTGAATATCGGCTTCGCCAAGCTGCAGATGCTGGATTCGCTGCATTTCAGCGAAGCCGTCTATGGTCTGGGCGCAGGCATTTTCTTTATCGGCTATTTTCTCTTTGAAGTGCCGTCGAACATGCTGTTGCAGAAGATCGGCGCGAAAAAGACGATCATGCGTATCACCATCTGCTGGGGCATCATCTGCATGCTGCAAACGCATGTCTCCACGCCCACGCAGTTCTATGTCCTGCGCTTCCTGCTCGGCGCGTTCGAAGCAGGTTTCTATCCCGGCGTGATTCTTTACCTCACGTACTGGTATCCGTCGCAACGGCGCGCACGGGCATTCGGCACGTTCATGTCGGCATCGGCGATCGCGGGCGTGCTCGGCGGTCCGCTCGCGGGCTGGATCATGACGTCGATGGGCGGCGTGAACGGCATGCACGGCTGGCAGTGGCTGTTCATTATCGAAGGCATTCCGTCGGTGCTCGCCGGCATCTTCGCGTGGTTCTACATGACCGACAAGCCCGAGCAGGCGCGCTGGCTGTCCGACGATGAAAAGCGCGTCGTGCTCGACGCCCTGCAACGCGACAGCGCCGCGATGGGCGAACGCGGTCACGACTGGCGCTCGCTCTTCACCAATCGCAAGGTGTGGCTGCTGATCGCGATCTTCTTCTGCCTGCTGTGCGCGAATTCGACGTTGACCTTCTGGATTCCGACCGTCATCAAGGATGTGGGCATCGGCACGCCGATGGCGGTCGGCTGGATCGCGGCGATCGCGTATCTGTGCGGTGCGGCCGGCATGATCCTGAACGGCGCGCATTCGGACCGCAGCAACGAAGTGCGCTGGCACTTCAGCGGTGCAGCGATCGTGGGCGGCGTCGCGATGGCGGTACTCGCCGCGTTGATGGGCTTCGGCAAGATCTCGCCCGTGATCGCACTGCTGGCCATGACGGTATCGCTCGTCGGCACCATGAGCGCGATTCCGGTGTTCTGGCAATTGCCGAATCGCTATCTCGCCGGCAGCGCGGCGGCGGTCGGCGTGGCGCTCATCAACTCCGTCTCCAATCTCGCGGGCTTCGGCGCGCCCTACGCGATGGGGCTGATCAAAAACGCGACGGGAAAGGTCACGACCGGTCTGTATCTCGTGGCCATCATCGAGGTTATCGCGGCGGTGCTCGTGCTTATCGGCATCCGCAAGCTCGGCAACAAACAAGAGGCCTGACATGCGCGACAAAGACACTTCCCCGGCTTTCGACGTGAGCCGCCGCCGCTTCGCCCTGCAATCGGTGGCGCTGGGCGGCAGCATGTTGATCGCGAAGACCGCACTCGCCGCCGATGCGCCCGCGCCCAATCAGACCACCGGCCCCGTGCAACAGGACGGCCTGAGCCCGCGCCTCACGATGCATGCGCTCGATACGTGGCACGGTACGCCGGCGGCGGGCATGCGCGTCGATCTGTTCGCGATCGAAGACGGGCGCCAGAAGCTCCTGCAGACGGCCACGCTTGCCGCGAGCGGTCGCAGCGAGCCGCCGTTGCTGATCGGCGATACCTATCGCGCGGGTACATATGAACTGCTGCTGCATGCGGACGAATATTTCGCCGCGCGCAAAGTAAATCTGCCGCAGCCGCTATTCCTCTCGAAGATACCGCTGCGCTTTCGCGTCACCGACGTCAATCAGCGCATTCATTTGCCGGTGCTATTCGGGCCGTGGAGCTACAACTACTACCGCGGCAGTTGAGCGGCACATAGACGAAACGCGAGAGCAGGAGACACATCATGGCCGCAGGCATTACCACCCATGTACTCGACGTCGCGCTCGGCAAGCCCGCCGCCGGCATGCAGATCGAATTGTTCGACGTCGGCACGCAACCGCCCACGTTGCTCGCGCGCACGCGCACCAATCGCGACGGCCGCACGGACGCTCCGATTCTGCCAGCCGCGCAAGCGCGCGCGGGGGACTTCGAATTGCGCTTCTGGGTGGCGGATTACTTCAAGACACCCGATGTATTCGCGGACGTGGTGCCGGTGCGTTTCACGCTTGCCGATGCCGCGCAGCATTATCACGTGCCGCTCTTGTGCTCGCCGTGGAGCTTCGGCACTTATCGCGGGAGCTGAAGCGCAATACGCGGACTGCTTTACACGCCTCTTATCATCAATCAGAATGGAAGCATGATTGCTTCATCATTCCTGGTGATTCAAGGGGCATATCGATGGAATTGCGACACTTGAAGCTGTTCTGCGCCGTGGCTGAAACCGGCAGTTTCACTGCGGCTGCGGAGAAAGTGCACAACGTTCAGTCGAATGTCACGATGCGGATCAAGGAACTGGAAAGCGAATTGGGTCAGCCCTTGTTCGTTCGATCGAAAGGCGGCGTGGTGCTGACTTCGGCGGGGCATACGTTTCTGGGCTATGCGCGGCGCGTGCTGCAACTGATGGACGAAAGCCGCAGTGCGATGCTCGACGTCACGACGCCGAAAGGACCGCTGCGGCTCGGTTCGATGGAGACCACCGCCGCAATTCGCTTGCCGAAAGTGCTCGCCAAATATCACAAGAAATACCCGCAAGTACAGCTTTCGCTGATTACCGGCACGACGAGCGAACTGATCAAGGCAGTCGAGAGTCATCGGCTCGATGGCGCTTTTGTCGGCGGATTCCATCAGAACGCGGCGTTGCACCAGGAAGAAGTGTTCCGCGAAGAACTCGCCTTGCTCAGCAGTGTTCAGTTTCGTTCTCTGGATCAGCTAGTCGAACAGATGTCGCGGCAAACCGTGCTCGTATTCAGAACCGGTTGTTTTTATCGTTCTACGCTGGAGCAATGGTTTTACCAGTCAGGGCTGATTCCCGGGCAGATCATGGAATTGGGCACGCTCGACGGAATCATGTCGTGCGTCGCGGCGGGAATGGGCATCACGCTTTTGCCGAAGACCGTCGTGGAACGTCACGGCAGCCGACGTTCCGTTCGATGCCACGCGCTTCCGTCCGCATTCGCTAACGTGACGACGGTGTTCATCCGCAATCAGGATGCGGTGGTGACGCCCGCGCTCACCGCGCTACTCGCGCTGACACATGAACAGTTTGGACATGGCGCCGAGGTGTCGGACATCGATGCCGAGCTTTCTCTCGCGGAAGGACCTGACGCCTGATGCAAAAAGGCTGCGCCTTTGAAGGCAGGCGCAGCCGCGCAAAGATCATGCGTAGCGAAGGTGCAATGGTTCTTCGCGCTCGAGCGTCAAGCCTTTGGCAAGTTCGGCCACACGCTCGGCGGCCGGCATGATGCGGTCGATCTTGCCCACGCCTTGCCCCGCATAAAGCGATAACTTCTGCGCCATTCTCGGTTTGTCGATGATGCGTGCGCCGCCGCCGATGAATCGCAGCAGATTCCAGCGATCATGATTCGGCATCACGCGATGCGGCGTGCCGTATTTCCAGCCGAACGAATAACCGGTGCGATATTCGGTGTCATCGACTGTCGCTTCGACAATCTTCCGTTTGTATAGCGGGTGTGCATTGGATTCGTCGCAGGCTACGAACGCCGTCCCTGCCAGTACGCCTGATGCACCCATGCTCATCACCGTTTCGACATCCTGGCGATTCGTAATCCCGCCGGCCGCCAGCACGGGCCGGTCGCCCGCTATCGCGAGGATGCCCGGCAATAACGAAAGCAATCCGATCGTGCCGCGATTCAGATGACCGCCGCTTTCGCTGCCTTGCGCGGCAATGATATCCGCGCCATTGGCGATGGCGCGGCGCGCGAGGTCGACAGAGCCGACCTGCACCATCACGACCATCCCGGCATCTTTCGCGCGCCGGATCATATCCGGATAAGCTTCCGCATAGAAAAGCGAAAGCATCTTCGGCTGCTCTTCCAGCACGACCTGGAATTGCGCCTCGAATACATCCGGTCCGCCGAAGGACGGCACGAGATTCACGCCGAACGGTTTGTCGGTCAGCGACCTCGTTTCGTTGATCCAGCGACGCAATGCAAGTGGCGGAAGCCTCAGGCCGCCGATCGTCCCCATTGCTCCGGCATTGGCGACCGCTGCAACGAGCCTGGGACCGGAGATAGTCGCCATGCCCGCGAGAAAGATCGGATATCTGACTGCGCAAAGCGATGCAATGTCGTTCGACGGTAATTTTCGATTGTCTGCGATCATGATTCAGAGCTCCACGTGCTTGCCAAGCATTCGCTTGAGCGAATCGTTCTTCAACACGAAGTGATTCTTGATGGCGCCGAACATGTGCAAGGCAAGCCCGCACAGGAAGGCGCCCGCTCCGATGTCGAAGAGCACGCTGAAGATATGCGCGGCGCCGGCATGCGGGTTCATGAGCGCCGGCAATACAAAGCCGCCCGGCAATTCGATCGGCGTGCCGGCGCTCGCTTTCGCGAGCCACGCGGCAATGGGCAGCAGCACCATCGCCAGTGCGAGCGCGACCGCGACCGAACGGCTCACGATCACTTCCACCGGATTCGGCGTGCCGACCGGCAATGGATGCCATGACGTGACGCGCGCCCAGAACCGGTAGATCGAAAGCGGAAACAACAACGTTCCGCACAGGTTGATAAATGGCGCGGATGGGCCTGTTGGTCCGACGAGCTTCAATGCAAGAATCGAGAGCACGAGCAGCGCGATGATCCAGTGCAGTGCGATCGTGATCGGCGAGAAGCCAAGGCCGTTGTCCCTGAATTTGAAGCGCGCCGGATGTCCCGGCATGACGTGATGCTGAGTTGTTGACATGTCTACTCCCATGAAGGATCAATGACTCACAGCGCCCGATGCGCCGATTCCGGTTTGGGCACGCACGAACTGATCGTTGAATCTTTCCCGTTCTTCATTGGCCTGCGCGCGGCGATCCGTCACCGAGCCGAGCCACATGAAGAAGAACGCGATGCTCATCGAAATGATCGCGGGGTAGTCGTAGGGAAAGATCGGCGCCGCGTGTCCGAGCACCTTGACCCAGACGGCGGGCGACAGCACGACGAGCGTAACCGCGCTTACAAGCCCGGCTACGCCGCCAAGCAACGCGCCACGCGTGGTCAGGCCTTTCCAGTAGATCGCGAGCGTCAGGACCGGGAAGTTCACCGATGCAGCAATGCTGAATGTCAACGCCACGAGAAAGGCGACGTTCTGATCCTTGAACAGCATGCCGAGGACGATGGCGACCAGTGCAATGCCAATCGATGCGATGCGCGAAACGCGTTTCTCCTTCTCGGGGGCGGCGCGATTCTTCTTGTAGACCATCGCGTAGAGATCATGAGAGATCGCAGACGTGCCGGCCATCGTGAGTCCGGCCACGACCGCGAGGATCGTCGCGAATGCGACGGCGGAGAGAAAGCCGAGCGCCGGGTCGCCGCCGAGCGCCTTCGCGAGATGCATCACGGGCATGTTCGAACCACCGATCAGCTTGCCGCCGATCACACCGCCCTCATAAAAGAGCGGATTACGCCCTACGATGGCGATCGCCGCGACGCCGAGCAACGCCACGACGAGAAAGAAATAGCCGATGAATCCGGTCGCCACGAACACGGACTTGCGTGCTTCCTTTGCATCGCGCACTGTGAAGAAGCGCATGAGAATATGAGGCAGGCCGGACGTGCCGAACACCAGTCCGACCGATAGCGAAAGCATCGCAAACGGGTCCGCGACGTGTTTGCTCGGCAGCATGATGCCGCTTCCGTTCTTGTGCGTTTCGATCGCCTGCGTGAACATCGTATCGAGTGAGAAGCCGAAATGCCTGAGCGCCAGAAACGCCAGCAAGCTTGCGCCGAACAACATCAGCACGGCCTTGATGATCTGAACCCAAGTGGTTGCGACCATGCCGCCGAAGGTGACGTACACGGCCATCAATACGCCGACGATCACGACCGCCTGTTCGTAGCTGAGACCGAACAGAAGCTGAATCAACTGCCCTGCTCCGACCATCTGCACCACCAGATAGAAGCAGACCACGGTCAGCGAGCCGAAAGCCATCATCGTGCGCGTTCTGCGCTGATCGAGCCGGAACGAGGCAATGTCGGCGATGGTGACCTGCCCTAGATTCCGGATGCGCTCGGCGAACAGAAACATCAGCAGCGGCCACGCGACGAAAAAGCTCACCGCGTAGATCATGCCGTCATAGCCATTGAAAAAGATCATGCTCGTCAGACCGAGCAGCGCGGCGGCCGACATGTAATCGCCGGCAAGCGCCAGGCCATTCTGAAAGCCGGTGATCGATCCGCCCGCGTTATAGAAGTCTTTCATGGAACGCGTCTTCGCAGCGGCCCAGCAGGTTATCGCGAGCGTGGCGATGACGAAGACGAGAAACATCGAGACAGCCGTGAGATTCAGCGGCTGTCTGTTCACCTGACTGATCGTCTCAGGAGCGGCGAATGCGGATTGCGCCACGCATACGCTCAGCCAGACGACGCCCTTCCGAAAGCGACGGTTCATTGGCCGCCTCCGTCGAGGATCTCGTTCGTGAGCGCGTCGAATTCTCCGTTCGCGCGATGAATGTAGATGCCGGTGAGAACCCAGGTTCCGGCAATGAGCAATGCGCCCACGGTCCAGCCCGCCGTGATGACGCTCGCGCCGAACACGCGGGTCGCGAGAAGCTTGGGGGCGAATCCCGCCGTCAGCACAAAAGCGTAATACGGCACCAATGTGCCGAGCGTCAGACGCGCGATGAAGCGGCGTCTGCGCGTAACCAGCCGTTTGAAAGCGGGCGTCAGCCAGAGGTTCTGGCCAGCAATCGAGGTCATCACGATGTCTCCTATCTTCAGAACGTTATGACGCATTCCGGTCATCGCCGGATGCGCTTTTCCTGCTGTTCATGACAAGATAGGTGTCGCAACCTCTCATGTAAAATGATGATTGATGATCGTGAACATCGCTTTTGGTGAATTTGCTCGTTGCGGTCATTTTCGTGCGAAGCGCGTTTCGGTCGACTCCGGCATCGAAGCTCGCGGAAGACATATGCCTCATTTAAAGAAGCTGAATTGGCAGCACAAAAGGCAAAGACGGTTTTAAAAAATTCGAAATGCTCTCCGCACTGCTTTATGCCTTAAACGGTTCGTTCGAATCTCAATTGCTACCTATTTGCACGAATTTCCTCTGGCGCAAGGCGCACGTGCGTGGCATAGTTCAGAAAACAATCTATTAGAGGAAAATTCATGCCAACGCTCGAAAGTATTCAGGCGCGTATCGAAGCACTTCAGGCGAAAGCCGATGCGCTACTCGCAAAGGAATCCGAAGGCGCCTTGCAAAAGATTCATGATTTGATGTCGCGCCACGGATTGAACATCTCGGACATCGAAACGTTCTCTGGTACGCGCAAGAAGGCTGGACGGTCGAACTCGGCGCAGAAGCAAAGCACGGTTGCTTATCAGGATCCGAAGACCGGGGCAACATGGAGTGGACGCGGCCGCGCACCGGGATGGATTGCCAAGGCAAAGGACCGCAGCAAGTTCGCAGTAGGCGCGAGCGCGCAAGAAGCCAAAGGCAAAGCACGCGCCGCGGTCAAGAGCAAAGGAAAGCCTAAAGCGCCTAAAGGCCAACCGCGTGGTCCTCAACCCGCGCTTTATCGCGATCCGCAGTCCGGCGCGACCTGGAGCGGACGTGGCCGCGCGCCTGCATGGCTCGCCTCTGTCGAAGACCGCACGCCGTTTCTGATCGGCTGACAGCGCACTCGTCACCGGCGGAGTTCATTCACGACTCCGCCGCGCTTATCGCGGTTGCTTTCCCTATTTAAACGCGAGGATCGAAATCGAATTCGATCCGAATGCCGCCCGGCTCATATATCATCATATGGCGTTTCGGCCCGGCGCCTAGCAGTTCCGGCGCAAACTCCACCCTCGCCCCAGGCCATGCCTTCACGCGCTCGAGAATCGTCGAAAGCGCGCTTTCATCCACTACGCGCAACGCGAGATGATGAAGCCCGATATTCTTGCGGCGATCGAACTCGACAGGCGCCGATTCTTCTTTCACTTGCCATAGCGTGACCAATAGCTTTCCGTCGGAGACGAAAACGGCCGGATAATCAGGGCGTTCGCCGACGGTCTGCCAGCCAAGACATTGAACGAAGAAGTCACGCGTCGCGTCGAGGTTGCGCACGGTGAGGCCAATGTGATCGATTCCTGCGGTCAGCATCGTTTCCCTCCGGATAAGTTCGAACGCCCGTGGAACGGGCGCTCGAACAATCGGTTTGTGAGATTCTCAGGCGAGCGTCAGTTTGACGTCGATGTTATTGCGCGTCGCATTCGAATACGGACATACGATATGCGCCTTGTCGATCAGCGCCTTTGCCTCGTTCGGGTCCATGCCCGGCAGCGAGACCTTCAATTCGACTTCAATCCCGAAGCCATTCGGGATTTGACCGATGCCCACGCTTCCATCCACCGCGACATCTTTCGGCAGCGTAATCTTGTCGCGCGCGGCAACGAACTTGATCGCGCCGATGAAGCACGCGCTATAACCCGCGGCAAAGAGTTGCTCGGGATTCGTGCCATCGCCGCCACCGCCGCCCAGTTCCTTCGGGGTCGTCAGCCTGAGATCCAGATTGCTTTCCGGGACGGTTGCGCGGCCATCGCGCCCGCCGGTGACATGAGCATGCGCGCGGTATAGAACCTTTTCAATCGACATCGCCAGACTCCTGTGCGTTGTATTGAGTGGTACTCGGCCCCGGACGGGACGAGTTCCAACCTCAAAGGATACTCAAGACGCGGCACGTTCGCTGATGCGCTGACTCGATATCACGACACGACAGGTTCCCGCTCGGGAAACGTCTGCTCCAACACGGGCGAACGCGTTTCCCTGGCGATGCGCTCGCACAACGCGATGACGCGCGCCGAGCCCGTCGTCATGAAGAGTGAATGATCCATATCGGGAAAAACCGCCATGCTCACCGACGCAAACCGCGACAGGCGTGCGCCCTGCTTGCCGAAATGCGCGGCGATCAGATCCATGCCCGCGTCATATGCGCCGTAGACGAGTACGGTCTTCACTTTCCTCGCATCGAGTGCGCGGATGATGTGCCCGGGTTCCGTCGCCAGTTCGGGCGGCGTCTTGCTGAGCCGATCGAGCCGCAGCACATCGACGACACGCGAACGGGTGCGCGTCACCATATAACCGAGCATGAAACGCATTACGCGCGCCACATGCTTCTCGCCACGCAGGATCGCTTTCCACTTCTGCGGATCGAGCATCGAGAACGCATAACCCGCCATCGAGTTGCGTGTCGACTGACGCAACCCATCGGGCGTGATATCCGCGGGCTTTTTGAAAGTCGGCAGATTCACCGTGATGACGCCGCTGATCGCGTCTTCGACGAGCGCCGCCTTGAGCGCGTGATACGCGCCCGAGCAAACGCCGAACGAAAAAATCGACTTGTAACCCTGCCGTGCGAGCCAGCGCGCGGCGCCTGCGGTGTCGTCGGTTGCGATCGTGTTGTAGATGCGGCCGAATGCCGTATCCGATTGCACGTCGCCAGGCGCAGCGGGACTGTCGCCGCGGCCGCGCGCATCGAAACGCAACGACGCCACGCCACGTCGCGCGAGTTCGCGCGCGATACGCACCGATAGCCTGCTGTCCCCCACGCGCGAACTCGCCGACGTATTCGCAATCAGAAACACCGGGCCGCGCGCCGGGCCCGTGCGCGGCTCGCACATGATGCCGAAAAGGCCGTCATCGCCGATGCGGACCGGGCGTTCGATCGCTTCGGGCGTTTCTATTCGCAGGGCCGACCAGTCATCGGCTGAAAGCTTTGGTGCTTCTGAAGTTATCGGTAAAACACTGTCTGTCATCCACTGCACCGCAACATCGAACGCCGCGCGCGGCACGGCGTTGAATGCGGTTTCCTGGATGAAGCCCGTGAGATCCTCGAATGGACGCGCCTCTGCATCGACGCCCTTGCGACAGAGCGCATCGCACAAAGGGTCCTTCCCGCCCGCCTTGAGGTTCATGATCAATGCGCGGCGCGCTGGCGACATTGCCGCGCCATTCACGCTAGCCACGAGATCGATCGCTTCGAGAGCGTGTTTGAATTCGTCGCTATAGGCCTGGCCGAGCACATTGAACTGGGCGTCGTTTTGTTGCATGTCGCGCAGCGGCGGTGCCAGCAATTCGAGCCAGGTCTTGCGCACGATGCTCAGTTCGCGCATATACACGCGCCCACTCGCCACGGGCGCGAGCAGAACGAGATCGTCAACGGGCTTTCGTAAGGCAGCTGCAAGCGCGAACGCGGCGCCTACGCGAAAACCGCATAACGTGACGTGTTCGATTTGCGTCGATGCCTTGAGCCAATCGACGGCCGCGCCGATATCATCGACTGAAGATTCGAATTGATCCCGTGCGAACTCGGCGCCCGAAGAATCACCCGTTCCCCGATAGTCGAAACGCAGCACCCAGATGCCGCGCGCCGACAACGCTTCCGCCAGATGGCGCATGCCGCTGTAAGTCCACACGTACTCGTGGCCATAGGTATTGCACAGCACGACACCACGCTTGCCGGTCCCAGCATGCAGCCATCCGAAGCGATTCCCGAATACAACCGGTCTCATTGAGTCTTATCCTCGTACCAAGTCGAGGCTGATGACAGGCAGGACGGGATTGCGCGCCTTGTGAGCCGCTCGACTCCCCACGCGGAACGCGAGGGATAAGCTCATTATATTAAGTGGATTCTACGTAGCGGGGCCGGTCGAGGGTATATGTCGAAACGAGCTATCTATTGGCGCATAAGGCAAGGCGTGTGTTCGCCAGCGCTCATTTCGTTTGTCATGGCCGGCCTCCGCTGATCAAAGATCGAGCACGAGCAGTTTGCTCGTTGCGCGCGATACACATGCGGTCAGATATTCCGTCTTCTCGTCGTCGCTCAGAATGCAGTCATTGTGCTCGACTTCTCCTTCCAGATAGCGCACCTTGCAGGTCCCGCACAAGCCCGCGCAGCACGACGTCTCCAATGCCACACCCGCTTCGGCGAGAGCATCGGCAATGCTGCTCTCTTTCGCGACTTCGATCTCCCGCCCCGTGCTGGCAATGCGAACGATGAAACTATCGAGCGCATCGTTGGCCGCCTGCTCGTCGGGGCTGCGCTCGGGCGCCTTGAAATGCTCGAAATGCACCGTGCCCGAAGGCCAATGCTGCGCCGCCTCGGCGCATGACTTCATGAATCCGCCTGGCCCGCAATAGTAGACGTGTTCGCCTTCGCCCGGGACATGAAGCAAATCGCGAAGATCGAGACTCGCCGATGGATCGCCGTTGTCGAAATGAAAATGCAGACGTCCGCTTGCGCGCATCGGCTCGAATTCCTCGGCGAACGCGGCACAACGCGCATCTTTCGCGCAGTAATGCATTTCGTAGTCGATGCCCGCATCGTCGAGTTCGTGCGCCATGGCTTTCAACGGCGTAACGCCGATGCCGCCCGCGATCAGCAGCACGCGGCGCGCTCCGTCGACGAGACGAAAGTTATTGCGCGGACGGCTGACCCGCACGATGTCCTGCACGCGCAATTGCTCGTGAAGCGCTTTCGATCCGCCACGCCCGCGCTCATCGCGCAATACCGCGATCACATAGCGATGACGTTCGCGCGGCGCGTTGCTGATCGAATACTGCCGCACGACCCCGCCCGCGAGATGAATGTCGATATGCGCGCCCGCCGTGAAAGGCGGCAAGTCCGCGCCTTCGGGATCGACGAGTTCGTATGAATTGATGCCCCGGCCTTCGAACCGGACCTGACGCACCAGCAGATTCAAAGTCTGCTCCTGCGCCTGCGTTGAGATGGGTTGCGTTGACATGGTCGCCTTTCCTCGAATCGATGCGTCGATATCGCGAGAGCGCGCGATGCGCCCTCGCGTTTGCGGCCTTACTGTTTCATCGACTGTTCGAGAGCCTCGAAGCGCTCACGCACGAATGCGGTGCGCGCCTCGCCCTTCAGCGTCTCGCTCTCGGCGAGGATCGCAACGATCTGCTTGGTCACCTTGCGGCGCCGCACCACTTCTTCTTCGACAGTGGCGCCCTGCGGGATTTCGAACACGTTGCCCGAGCAGAAGCTGTTCGGCGCGCCCGCATTTTCGCGGAACCATTCCGCGAAGTTTTGCGCGGATGCGGCCGGGTTCGAACCGCGCAACGCATCGCGCAGCATCTTGCGAAACAGGAACAGGCCCGCATCGAACTTGGTCGGATTTTCGAGCGAATGCACCGCGATCGGACGCTGACTGATGATCGCTTCGTAGTCGCCCGGTGCGTACTGCGCCTGCTTGTAGTTTGCGCGCTCGCGATGATTCGCCGGAATCGGCACGATATCCTCGATCGTGTAATCACCGAAGCGCTCGGGGCGGCGCATCGCGACCTGGCCGTCGAGAAAGTCGATCGACTCATAGCCCACCAGTTCTTTCTTGCCGACGCCGCGCGTGTCGATACCAGGCCCCATCACACGCCAGCCGATCATCTTGCTGTTCTCGTCATCGACGGGCACGGTCCAGCGAATGATATGGAAGCGGCTGAAAAGCTTCTTGTTCGAGCCATCTTCCGACGTGTACGCGTGCAGGCTCAGATTCGGCAGCACCTGATGCTGCACGCGCACGAACAGCCGATCCGTGTTGACGCGACGCGCGCCCGCGCACGCGAGACTGCGGCCTTGCTGAACCGGCTGGAAGTGCATGTCGGGCGCCACCTCCATCGACGCCGCGCCGACTTCATCGAAGGTCGTCCCCTGAAACTGGCCCTTCACGACGTTCTTCGCGGCATGCAGCGCGGTCGGATGGAAGTTGTCCGCCGCATTGTCCTGTACCTGCAGCCAGTTGCAATGCTGGAAGTTGCTGTAGGCGACCAGTTCGTCGCCGGGCAAGACGGTGTAATCGCCTTCCCATTCCGGGAAAGGCGGCTCGTTCTCGGGCGGTCCCATGTACGCGAACACGAGACCGTGGCGCTCGACCGCTTTATACGCGCCCTGACGAATGGAACAGGCGTACTTCTCGGCCTCTTTCTCCTCGCCTTGCGGAAAAGGCACGTGCAGGCACGCGCCGTCCACATCGAACACCATGCCGTGATAGCAGCACATGATGCCGCGCTCCTGAATCGCGCCATATTCCAGCGACGCGCCGCGATGCGCGCAATGGGCATGCAGCAGGCCCACGCGGCCGCTGCCGTCCCGGAACGCCACCAGTTCCTCGTTGAGGATCTTGAGATAGCGCGGCGTGTCGGTCAGCTCGATCGACATGCAGACCGGATGCCAGAATGCGCGCATGTACTCGCCCATCGGCGTGCCCGGTCCCGTCTCGGTGAGTTCCGGATCGTGGCCAGGCACCTTGTTCACGTAGTAACCGCCATACGGCACCAGTTTCTTGACCGTGGCGGCTGCGCCGCCGCTGCTCTTCTGCCCTTCCAGCTTGTCCGATTTGATGGTCATGGAAATCCTGTTTTGAGTGGGGTTGAGATTGATTGATGCCTGAGAACCGAATTCCGGTTACCGAACTCCGAACTCTGTATACAAAGATTAGCGATGAGCAGACACCTTGTCTCTATGGGTAAACGCGAGTCGGTTCAGGCATGAAATAGCGCGCGTTGACGCGCGGCACCGCCGCGCTGTAACCTTGCCGTATTCTGTATCCAGAGATCACGGTCGAAATCATGCCCGCCAAACTTCTCAAGCTTCAGGCCCGCACGGACTACGTGGACGAGGTCTACAAGGTACTGCTCGACGCCATCAGTTCGGGTTCGCTCGCGCCCGGCGCGCGCATCACGCAGGAAGAGATTGCCGAGCAACTCGCCGTGTCGCGCTCTCCCGTGTTGCAGGCGCTGCGCCTGTTGAAGAAAGACGGCCTCGTGATCGATGCGCCCGGACGCGGTTTGCTCGTCACGCCGCTCGATCCCGCATGGATCAGTCATCTCTATGAGATTCGCGGCGCGCTCGACTCGCTCGCCGCGCGCCTTGCCGCCGAACGTGGCGCGAAGATCGACAAGACGCTCATCACCAATGGCCGCCGCGCGTCCAAGAGCGACGACGTCAAAGCCATGATCGACGCCGACATGGCCTTCCATAACGCGATCTACGCGGCATCGGGCAATCCCCTGATCGCCGAGACCGCGCAGACGCACTGGGTGCATCTGCGCCGCGTGATGGGCGCGGTGCTGCAGGCATCGGGACAACGCAAATCGATCTGGGACGAGCACGCGGCCATCGCGACGGCGATATCCGAAGGCGATGGCCAGCGCGCCGCCGAGCTTACCGATCTTCACACCGCGAACGCGCGCAAGAATCTCGTCGAGCGGCTCGGCCTCGTGTTGAGCGAGCAACGCGAGCGGAACGCGCAAGCGACGTGACGCTGGCCATGAAGCGCTCCGAACATCGACGCGAAAAACCCCGCTTTTGCGGGGCGTTTCGTTACGACGCGCGACTGTCAATCGTCGCGCCGCCGGCTGTTCACGAGCGAGGCAGGCACGGTGAACACCAGCAGGCTGCCGATCACGCAGCTCACCGCGAGTCCCAGCACACCGTTGCCGGTCGAGCCCGAATGCGTCTGGATCACGCCGATGAGCCACGGACTCACGACCCCGGAAATGCTGCCCACGGAATTTGCCAGCGCGAGGCCCGCGGCCGCCGCGCCGCCGCTGAGGATCGCGGGCGGCAGCACCCAGAACTGCGAGATGGTCGTCACGACGCCCATCGTCGCGAGCGTGAGGCCGATCATGCCGAACAGCGTCGAATGCGCGAAGGCCACGCTCATGTACAGCCCGATCGCCCCGACGATGCCCGCACCCGCCAGATGCCAGCGACGCTCGCCACGCTTGTCCGAGCTATGACCCACCACGAGCATCGCGATCGCGCCGGCTGCATACGGAATCGCCGAAAGCAGACCGATGTTGAGCGTATCGGTTACGCCGCTCGCCTTCACGAGCGTGGGCAGCCAGAAGCTCACGCCGTAGAGGCCCATCGTGAAGAAGAAGTACGTCACGGAGAGCAAGAGTACCTTCGGGTGCAGCAGGCCGTCTCGCACGGAATGCAGCGCATGGGCCGGCTTTTCGTCGCGCAGATTGGCTTCGAGCATGGCCTTTTGCGAATCGCTGAGCCACTTCGCATCGGCGACCTTGTCGTCGAGATAGAAGAACGCCACGACACCGAAGATCGCCGTCGGAATGCCTTCGAGCAGAAAGAGCCATTGCCATCCCGTGATGCCGTGTGCGCCGCTCATGTGCGTCATGATCCAGCCGGACAACGGGCCGCCGACCACGCCGGACATCGGAATGCCCGTCATGAAGAGCGCGGTGACCTTGCTTCTGCGCGAAGCGGGAAACCAGTACGTGAGATAGAGCAGGATCGCGGGAATGAAGCCCGCCTCGGCCACGCCGAGCAGAAAGCGCATGACGTAGAAGCTCGTCGGCGAGGTGACGAACATCATCGCGGCGGATATGAGACCCCACGTCACCATGATGCGAGCGATCCAGCGTCGCGCGCCCACGCGCAGCAAGATGAGGTTGCTTGGAACTTCGAACAACAGATAACCGATGAAGAACACGCCGGCCCCGGCGCCGTAGACCGCTTCGCTGAAATGCAGGTCGTTGAGCATCTGCAACTTCGCGAAGCTCACGTTGATGCGATCGAGATACGCGCAGAGATAGCACACGAAGAGAAATGGCAGCAGACGCCATGTCACCTTCGCATACGTGGACGACTCGTCGCCCGCCAGATAGGCAACCGGACTGTGGGAACTCATGTTTTGTCTCCTGGTTATGTGATGCGTCTTGACGGTTCCCATGTTCGTCACCCGCACCACGAAAGACAAACGATGCCTGTTCATAGAACCATGACAGGCGCTCATGCATAAGGTATTTCCATGAGGCGCATCCCGAACTTCGTTCTCCTTCGCGCATTCGAAGCGGCCGCGCGACTGGAAAGCTTCACGCTTGCCGCGAGCGAGTTGCATCTCACGCAATCGGCGATCAGCCATCAAGTGAAAGAGCTCGAGCAATATTTCGGCAGACCGCTTTTTCATCGGCGCAACCGGCGCGTGGAGGCGACCTCCGAAGGCCGGCGCCTGCATGAAAGTCTGGGACGTGTGTTCGATGTGATCGAAGCCGCGTGTGCCGAAGTGACGCTGGATCCGCTGGCGCAAGTGCTCGCGGTTCACTGCGCGCCGAGTTTCGCGGCAAAATGGCTCGGGCCGCGCCTGCCCGAATTCATGCAGGCCTATCCGAACGTGACGATTCGCCTGTCCTCGGATGCGGAACCTGCCGACCTCTTGCGCGCACGCGAAGTGGATGTCGCGATTTCATATGGTTTCGCGCATGAACGCCCGGGTGTCGTCACGCGTGCATTGGGTACTGAGCGCATCATCGCGATGTGCTCGCCGTCGCTGTTGCGCGAAGGCATGCCGATCGCGGAACAGATCGCCGGCATGACCCTGATCGACTCGCAACTGAGCCGCGTGACGTGGCCGGGCTGGTTTGCGCTCAACGGACTGGACATGCCGCACGGTCCGCGCCCTTCGTTCGACCGGGCAGCACTCGCCATCTCGGCGGCGGTGGATGGCATGGGCGTCGCGCTGGAAACGACGCGCCTCGCCGAGCGCGAACTCGCGCGCGGCGATCTGATCGAGCTTGGCGCGGGCGTATTCGCGCCGCTCGCGCGGGAGACGCACTTTCTCTCTTATCGCGAGAATGAACGCAATGTCGAAAGAGTGAAATGCTTTTGCGACTGGGTACTTGCCAAGGCCGGCCTCGAACAGACGGACGAGGCCGAAGCCAGGGTCTGATTCAAGCTGCCTGTCGCGCCCTTTCCTCGCCGACGATGCGCGCATGAGCATACACGCGATCGCGTTCGCGCGCGACGAGCGTGCGCTTGCCCGCGAGCGTCTGTCGATGATATCTGGGATCACCCATCTGCATCACGTATTCGCCGTGACGGTGCCGCAGATAGCGCTGGAAGAATTCCACGCCGGGCAGGCCGCTGTCGAGCGCCATGAGTACGCCGTAGTCGATGTCGCGCACGTCGGCGAGCGTTCCGATTGCGGATTCGAGTGCAGCATAACGCTGCGGCAACGGCACGCCTTTATCGCACAGCGCATGAAAGCGCTGATAGGTCAGCACTTGTCCGTGCGATGCACATCGCCATAACGCTTTCGCCAGCCGTTGACTGAGTTCCGTTTCCACGTTTCCTCCCGCAATGATGCGGATCGTATGCGTGCGACATTCCACCGTCGTTCGATAATGAACGACAGCAGCCGTTAGACTGGAAATCACCTGCAACGCCAAGAGGGATGCGCGAATCGCGCGATTGCGTTATGTCGTCTTGTACGCATCAGGTAGAAACCCGTTGCGTCAAAGCGTGAAACGCCAAAGCAAACTGTATTCGAATACTGGCCGAGCGCACTTATCAACCGCAGTGCTTTTTAATTTCCCGTCTGGCAAGAAACCAGGCCAATGGCCAACAAAGCGAAATACGAAATGCGTTGAACGTCGAAGCTTGCCCGTTCCGGCACGAGGTTACTGATGCACCGTCAGCGCGCGTTTCGCGTCACGGCTGCAACCCGATTACATGCTAGCAAACATATCGCGGGAAACCAAGAAAAGTTTCCGCATGGAGGAACATCGCGCTTTCATCATCAGGCTGTCATTTTGCGGATTTTCCTTGACGCGCATCGCCGATGAATACTCCACGCGAATATCCGAAATCGCAAGAAGCATGGGTGAAAAAATGATTAAGACGCTTGATAGCGTGACTGCGCCGTCTTTCGCGCGGCACCGACCTTAAGACTGGTTTAAGCAACAGGGACTAAAACGTGTCACAGGAGGCACGCTTCGAACGTCCACGCGGATGGTCAGACCGGGCAACGCCGCACGCGCATCCCTACCGCGCGACCAGGCGAAGGCGATGACCATCCCATTCAGCCCGGCAGAACGCCGGGCTTTTTTTTATCCGCGTCTCCCATACGAGTGCGTTGCGCCGTCGCCGGTCTGCGCGATGGCGGCGGGAAGATCGAATCGAAACGTCGTGCCGCCGGCGCCGGCCGTATCGATGAGCCGGATCTGGCTGCCGTGCAATTGCAGCATGCGCTGCACGATGAGCAAGCCGAGCCCTCCACGATGTGCGCCACCCGATGCGAACGGGCGCTGGAAAAGCGCATCGCGCATTGCGGGCGCAATGCCCGGTCCCGTGTCGCTGATCGTGACCTCGACTCTGTCTGCGTGCTCGCCCGCGTTCGCAAGCGTGACGTTCACCGTGCCTTGCGCGGGCGTGTGACGTATGGCGTTGTCGAGCAGGTTCGTGAGCACGCGCTCAATCATGCCCACGTCCGCCATCACGGCGACGAGACGCGGCGCGATGTGCGCGTCGAGCCGCACTCCGCGCGATTGCGCGGGCAACTCGAACTTCTCGAACACGTCCTGCACGAGATCGGCCAGCGAGAACGGCTCGGCTTCCGCCGCGATCATGCCATGTTCCAGCTTCGCGAGTTCGAACAGCGACTGCGCGAGATGTCCGACCTTTGCGCTCTGGGCGAGCGCGATCGAAAGATATCGGCGGCGGTCGGCTTCGGGAAGCGAATCGGCCTTGAGCGAAAGCGTCTCCAGATAGCCGTGCAGCGATGACAGCGGCGTGCGCAGATCATGCGAGATATTGGCGACCATCTCGCGCCGCTCGCGGTCCTGCTGGCCGAGCGCGCGCCATTGCTCGCCGATGCGCTCGGCCATCTGCGCGAATGCGCTTTCGAGCACGGCGATCTCGTCGCGCTCTTCGCTCTGGTCGACGTGACGCATCGAGAGCATTGGCGGTTCCGCCGGCGCGCCGCGCGCGTCGAACTTGCGCATCGCTTCGGTGAGCCGGCGCAAGGGCCGCGTGACGAGCCCGAACGCGACCACCCCCGCGACGAGCCCGAGCAGCGTGACGAGACCCATCGACGCGAGCGTCGTGCGCAACACCGCGCTCGCCGATGCCTTCGCGGCCAGCGCATCGTGCTCCTCGCCGAGCAGCACGACATAGACATAACCGAATGGCGGCTTGCCCGGCGCGGCGAGCGGCGCGGCGCTGAAGACCTTGCGGTTGTCGTCGCTGCGCGGATCGTCGCCGAGAATCGGCAAGGGATCGCCGTCGAGAAATTTGCGCACGGGCGCGAGATCGACGTGATCGCGTTTGAGATGGCCTGCCGGCGCATCGTCGGCGCGAATGCGGCCCGTGCTGTCGAGCAGATAGACCTCGACGCTCGGATTCACCACCATCAACTGACTGAAGAGACGACGCACGGCGGGCGCATCGATATCGTTCGAATCGGCAAGCGAGTTATCGAGCGCGATATGCGCCGCGAGTCCGCGCGACAGACCTTGAATGACTTCCTTCTCGCGCAGATCGCTCGCGCGAATTTGCAACCACGCCGACGCGCCACAGCATGCGAGCAAGAGCACGCAGAACACCGCGAAAAGCCGTTGCGAAAGCGTGAGTTTCACGGCGCGCCATCCTTGCTTTCGGACGCCTGGGTCGCGAGTTTATAGCCGTGACCCCACACCGTGAGAATGCGCTTCGGATCGGCGGCGTCCTTTTCCACTTTCGCGCGCAGCCGGTTGATATGCGTGTTGACGGTGTGCTCGTAGCCTTCGTGCCGATAGCCCCACACCGCATTGAGCAGGTCCATGCGCGAGAACACCTTGCCCGGATGACGCGCGAAGTGATACAGCAGATCGAATTCGCGCGGCGTGAGTTCGATGCGCGCGCCATCGACCCACGCTTCGCGCGCGAGCGGGTCCATGGCGATGCCCGCGACTTCGATGCGCCCGGTCTCCAGCCGCGAGTCCTTCGCGACGGCATCGACGCGGCGCAGCAGCGCCTTCACACGCGCGACGAGTTCCAGCACGGAAAACGGCTTGGCGAGATAGTCATCCGCGCCGAGTTCGAGGCCGAGAATGCGGTGCACCTCGCTCGAACGCGCGCTTGTGATGATGATCGGCGTATAGCGCGTCATCGCCCGGGCGCGGCGGCAGATTTCGAGGCCATCGACGCCGGGCAGCATCAGGTCCAGGATCAGCGCGTCCCAGCCGCCCTGTTCGAGCAGGCGCAACCCCTCGGCGCCGTCCGCGCTATGCACGACTTCATAGCGCTCGTCGCGCAGATGAAGACTCAGCACATCGGCGATATGCATGTCGTCTTCGACGATCAGAATGCGTTTCGGATGATCCATGAGCGAATGACATCGACGGCGGTAAAAAATGCGCGCTATCCACAGAACAAAACGACGAGCGTCCGTGCCATTGTGCAGAAAAGCGCGCGGCCAAGTATCACATTTAATTTAACTTTCGGTGAGGACTCGGGGACACGCGCGCGACTACGATCCGGCTAACCCACTCGAATACGAGGACACGCATCATGCCGACACGCCGCCGCTTTCTTTTGACGGGCACTGCCGCCGCAGCCGCCGCGTTCGCCTTCGGCGGGCGTCTGCGCGCGCTCGCGGCCGGCAGCGAAACGCCCGCGCCGCAGGAACGCTTTGAAGTCGTTCATACCGATGACGAATGGCGCGGCCTGCTGAATCCCCGGCAATTCGACGTGCTGCGCCGCGAAGGCACCGAGCGTCCCTATACGAGCCCGCTGAACGACGAACATCGCGCCGGCACGTTCGAATGCGCGGGATGCAGGCTCGCGGTGTTCTCGTCGCACACCAAGTTCGATAGTCACACGGGCTGGCCGAGCTTCTGGGCGCCGCTCGATCATGCGGTCGCGACTCGCATCGACGGTTCGTTCGGCGTCACGCGCACGGAAGTGCATTGCCGCCGCTGCGGCGGTCATCTGGGCCACGTCTTCGATGACGGTTCGAAGCCCACGGGCCTGCGCTATTGCATGAACGGCATCGCGATGAATTTCACGCCGTGCGCCGTGTAAAGCGCCCTCACCCAACGATCAACCTCGACCCGACACCATCATGCTGCTCATCGTCCTTGCCTATCTCGGCGGCGCGCTGACGATTCTCAGTCCGTGCATCCTGCCGGTGCTTCCTTTCGTGTTCTCGCGCGCGGATCAGCCGTTCGTGAAGAGCGGCCTGCCGCTGCTGGCGGGCATGGGCCTGACATTCGCCGCGGTCGCGACGCTCGCGGCGGTCGGCGGCGGCTGGGTCACGCAGGCCAATCAATACGGCCGCTGGGCCGCTATCGCGCTGCTCGCCATATTCGGGCTCACGCTGCTGTTGCCGAGCCTGGCCGAGCGCGTGATGCATCCGCTCGTCAGCGCGGGCAACCGGCTCACCGCGTTCGCGCAGCGCGGCGACGGCAAGACGAGCGCCGGCGGATCGTTCATGCTCGGCATCGCGACGGGACTGTTGTGGGCACCGTGCGCGGGCCCGATCCTCGGCCTCGTGCTGACGGGCGCCGCGCTCAATGGCGCGAGCGTCGGCACCACGCTGCTGCTGCTGGCCTATGCCCTGGGCGCGGCGACATCGCTTGCGGTCGCCCTGCTGATCGGCGGACGGGTGTTCGCCGCGATGAAGCGCTCGCTCGGCGCGGGCGAATGGGTGCGGCGCGGCATAGGCGCGGCGATGCTCGTCGGGGTCGTCGCGATCGGGCTCGGGCTGGACACGGGCGTGCTCGCCCGCGTGTCGACGGTGGCGACGTCGGGTATCGAACAGCAGCTCGTCGACCATCTCTCGAATCGAAACAGCGGCGCGATGATGATGTCCGCCAACGCGAACCGCGATGACAGCGCGCCCGCGATGATGCGCGCCAGCACCGAACCGCCGAAGTCCCCGAATCCCGCGCCCTTGCCCGTGGAAGGCGCGCTGCCGCCGCTCGACGGCGCGGTGCAATGGATCAACTCGCCGCCGCTCACGAAGGAAGCGTTGCGGGGCAAGGTGGTATTGCTCGACGTGTGGACGTATTCGTGCATCAATTGCCTGCGCACGTTGCCGTATCTGAAGAGCTGGGCACAGAAGTATCGCGATCAGGGGCTCGTGGTGATCGGCGTGCACGCGCCGGAGTTCGCGTTCGAGCGCAATGTCGACAACGTGAAGAAGGCCGTCCACGATCTCGGCATCGACTATCCCGTCGCCATCGACAATAACTTCGCGATCTGGCGCGCGTTGAACAATCAATATTGGCCGGCGCATTATTTCATTGATGCGCAAGGCAACATCCGTTATCACCACTTCGGCGAGGGCGATTATGCCCACTCCGAGCATGTGATCCAGCAATTGCTCGCCGAAGCGGGCCACGGCGCGCCGCCCGCGATGGCGATGACCGCGAAAGCCGGCGACGACGCTATCGGTCAGGGCGCGATGTTGCAGGCCGATAACGCAGACATGCGCTCGCCCGAAACGTATATCGGTTATGAGCGCGCGGAGCAGTTCATGTCGCCGGGCGGAGAAGCGCCCGATCGTCTCCACGATTACGCGGCACCGAAGTCGCTCGACGTCAACGACTGGGGGCTCGCGGGCGCGTGGAAAGTCGGCGCGGAGCATGCCACGCTCGAAGGCGCGACGGGCCGCATCGTGTATCGCTTTCATGCCCGCGATCTGCATCTCGTGCTCGGGCCGACGAAGGACGGCAAGCCGGTGCGGTTTCGCGTGAGTATCGACGGCGCGGCGCCGGGCGCCTCGCACGGCAGCGACGTGCAGGCCGATGGAACGGGTACCGTGACCGAACAACGCCTTTATCAGCTCGTGCGGCAAACGGGTCCGGTTGCGGATCGCACGTTCACGATCGAGTTTCTCGACCCCGGTGTCGAGGCCTACGCATTCACCTTTGGTTGAACCTGAGGAGCAGACATGTTGAAAACCACCAGCAAGACGTTCAAGGCCGCGAGCGTGGCCGTGCTGTTCGCGGGCGCCTTCGCATTGCAGCGCGCCGCGCATTCCAGCGAGAATGCCGTGAAGATTCCAGCGCCCGCGCACGACGAAACCGCAGCCGCCGTGCATACCGAAACCGCCGTGTTCGCGGGCGGCTGCTTCTGGGGCGTGCAAGGCGTGTTTCAGCACGTGCGCGGCGTGAAGGAAGTGATGTCGGGTTATGCCGGCGGCGCGGCGAACACCGCGCAATACGAACGCGTCGGCGAAGGCGATACGGGTCACGCGGAATCTGTACGCATCACCTACGATCCGGCGCAGGTCTCCTATGGCAAACTCCTGCAGATCTTCTTCTCGGTTGCGCATAACCCGACCGAGCTGAACTATCAAGGCCCGGACCACGGCACGCAGTATCGCTCGGCGGTGTTTCCGACCAACGCGGCGCAACGCGACATCGTCACTGCCTATGTCGCGCAACTCGACAAGGCGCACGTGTATGGCGGCAGGATCGTCACGAAGATCGAGCACTACAAGGGCTTCTACCCGGCCGAAGGCTACCACCAGAACTATTTGACGCAGCATCCGGACAGCCCGTATATCGCGATCAACGATCTGCCGAAGGTCGCGAACCTGAAGCAGATGTTCCCGGATGCGTATCGTCAGGACGCGGTGCTCGTGTCGGTCGCGTCCAGATAGGCGTCGAGAATCGCGAGCGCGGCGGGCATGTTGCGGCGGCCGAAGCCGAGGCGAACATGGGCATCGCCGTGATCGATCAGTGTCGAAGGTAGCAGCAGCACCCCGGTGCGTTCGAGCAGTCCGGCGCAGAATTGCTCGGCGCCTGCGCGCTTCAATCGCACGAAGCCGATCGTGCCCGCGCGTGGACGATGCCATGCGAAGCGGTCCGCGTGACGGGTGAAGAAATCGTCGAGCAGGCGCAGATTGGCGCGCACGATCGACACATTTCGTTCGATGAGCGCATCGGTGTGGCGCACCGCGATCGTTGAGAGATATTCGCTCGGCGCGCTGTTGCTGATGGTGAGATAGTCCTTGAACGTGCTCATGCGCGCGAGCACCTGCGCGCTCTTCGTCGCGATCCAGCCGAGCCGCAGGCCCGCGAGTCCGTGTGTCTTCGACAGCGCGCCTAGAGAAATCGCGCGCTCGTAGACATCGCATGCGGCGGGCAGGCGATCGGCAGGATCGTGTTCGAGTCCGCGATACACCTCGTCGCTGAAAAGCCATAGACCGTGCTTGCGCGCAAATGCCACGATCGCATCGAACACGTCGCGCGTCGGCAGATAGCCAGTCGGATTATGCGGCGTGCAGATCACGAGCGCACGCGTCGCGGGCGTGACGAGCGTTTCCAGTTCGTCCGGATCGAGCGCCCAACCCGCTTTTTCACGCGCCTTCCACGGTGACACGCTCACGCCCAACGCCTCGGCGACCGAATAATGCGACTGATAGCCGGGCATATGCACGATCACGTGATCGCCCGCCGTCAGCATCGTGTTCATGAATGAATAAATGGCTTCCTGCGCGCCTGTGTGCACGATGATTTCATCTTCGCCAATCCGCTCGTAAAGCGTTGCGATCTCGCGACGCAGCCCCGGCGCGCCGGGGTATTCGGTATAGCCGAGCCAGGTTTCGCGCAAACCGTCCATCGCATCTGGTTCGAGGGCGAGCAATTCGCCGATCGACATCGATTCTGGATCGGAGCTGCACAGCAAATGCCGCGCGGTAAATTCGTGCTGCGCGAAGTAGCGTTCTAGCTTGAAGGGGGTCGGTTGCATGGCGTGGCTTGATCGGGATCGAAGAAAGCCGTAGTCTGCTCCCCATTCATACAATCAAACAGCTAAACTTTCTAATCCCGATTAAGGAACGCTAATGCTGGACTACGCCCTGCTCGATGCGCTGCTCGCTGTCGTTCGCACCGGTTCCTTCGAGCGCGCGGCACGCGATCTCAGCGTTACGCCTTCGGCTGTCTCGCAGCGCGTGAAGCTTCTGGAAGAACGTGTTGGGAGCCTGCTCGTCAAGCGCGGCCAGCCGTGCGAGCCGACAGCGTCGGGCGCGCTGCTGTGCCGTCATACCGAACGCGTGCAACTGCTCGAAGCGGAACTGGGCGGACGTATGCCGACCTTGCCTGGCACGCCGAGCGAGCGACGCGCGAAGCTGCGCATCGCGGTGAACGACGACAGCATGAGCACATGGTTCATCGACGCCGCAGCGGATTTCTGCATCGAACGCGAATTGATGCTCGATCTCGTCGTCGACGATCAGGATCACACCGCGCAGCGCATCCGTGAAGGCGATGTGCAAGGTGCGATTACCACGCAAGCCACGCCCGTGCCCGGCTGGCGCGCGACGAAGCTCGGACGCATGCGCTATCGCGCGGTATGCTCGCCTTTGTATTTCGCGCGTCATTTCGCCGACGGTCTCACACGCGACGCTTTGCGCAGCGCGCCGTGCGTCAATTTCAATGAGAAGGATGAGTTGCAGAAACGCTTTATCAAGCGCGTGAGCCGCGTGGATATCGAACCACCCGCGCATGTCGTGCCGCACGGCGAAGGTTTCGTGCGCGCGTGCACGTCGGGGCTTGCGTGGGGCATGTGTCCGCAACGGCTAATCGCGCGGCAGCTCGATAACGGCGAGCTCGTGGAGGTGTCGCCGGGATCGCGCTTCGATGTCGATCTTTATTGGCAAAGCTGGCGTGTCGCGCTCGGCTGGCTCGACGATTTCAGCGCGATGCTCAAGCACCGCGCCAGGAGCTTTCTCGACTGAGAATTACGCGGTTTCGAACGAATCGACCCGATCTTTATAGAACGCCAGATGTTCCTTGATCGACGCAACGGCGTCGTACGGCGCTTCATAGGTCCACACGGCATTTGCCGCCTTTTCTCCACCCGACGGAATGCTGTAATAGCTGCATTCGCCCTTGTAAGGGCAATACGTGGCGTGCGACGTGCGTTCGAGCAGCGACATGTCCACGTCCTTGCGCGGGACGTATAACACTTCGGGATACGATGCCTCGCGCAACGAAAGCGCATCGGTGGTATCGGCGATGACACGCCCGCCCGCTTTCACGATCACGCGCGAGGGACTGCGCGTGATCGTGATCGGATGATCGGGACCGGGAATCTTGACGGCTCTGTCCATGACTGTATTCCTGCGAAGGGAAGAACCGATGGTAGCGCCGTTGCGCCGAACGCGCAGAACCCACAATCAACGGCCGAAGTAAATCGGCTTGGTGCCGTCGTTGTTCATCGGCGGCATGGCGCGCATGCCCGAGGCCGATGCGCCGCCCCCCGCGCCACCGTATGCGTTCACATCCGCGTTGTGCTGGCGCGAGACGCGGCTTTCGGCAGCCTGAATATCCGACGGGTACGACGTGTTATCCGAGCGCGACGGATCGTAGCCTGCGGCTTCGACCTGCCGCAGATCCTGCTTCACCTGATCGCGCGTGACCGACGAATCGGCTTGCGCGAATGAGAGCGCCGGCGCCACCACTACAGCGGCGATGGCCACGGCCTTGACGAACGATTTCATGGTGAACCTCCGGGTTGTGTTGGGCTCCGCACGATGTTTTCTGTGCGTGCTCCATGAATTCAGCATCGCCCGTGCCAGCCCCCGCCGCCGGTTCGCCTCCAATCGCGCACTATGACGTCTTGCTTTCGATCGCCTTGACGAGCACGTGCAGCAGCCGATTCGCCGGCGTCGGCACGCCGAGCGCCTCGCCGCGCCGCACGATCAGCCCGTTCAGATGATCGATCTCGCTCGCCTTGCCGCGCGCCAGATCCTGCGCGGTCGATGAAAACTGGTTCGGCATCGTCTCCGCGATACGGCGCACAGCGGCATCGACATCGCCGGGAATCGTCACGCTGTCGGCGCGGGCGACCGCGAGGCATTCCTCGACGACATCGCGCATCGCCCGCGTGACGCCCTCGCCCTGCACGAGCTTGCCGTACGGCATCTGCGTGATCGCGGACAGCGCGTTGTAGGCGCAATTCAGCACGAGCTTGGCCCACAGCGCGCCGCGCACGTTGTCGGATATGTCGGTCGGCACGCCCGCCGCCACGAATGTGCGGGCGACCTCATCGCTTTTCGTCGACGGCTCGATCACGAGTTCGCCACGGCCGTTGTGCTTCACGTGCCCCGGCCCCGCCATTTCCGCCGCGACATACACCACTGCTGCCGCCGCTTCCTGCGGCAGCAGTTCGCGCAGACGCTCGGCATTCTCCACGCCGTTCTGCAGCGAGAGCATCAGCGTATCGCGTTCGAGCCAGGGTGCGAGCGCGTGCGCCGCGCTGTCGGTATCGGTGGACTTCACGCAGAACAGCACGAGCTCCGCGCCCTTCGCCGCGCTCGCTTCGGTGCTGGCGGACACGCGCACGCGCTCATCGAAATGTTGCGTGTCGAGCCGCAGGCCATCGCGCGCGATCGCTTCGACATGCTGCGGCCGCGCGATCAGCACGACCTCGTGACCCGCTCGCGCGAGCATGCCGCCGTAATAACAACCGACCGCGCCCGCACCCATGACGGCGACTTTCATGTTTCGCTTCTCCTCGTTGCGTTGCTATGGCTCGAAACGGTAACACATGGCCGTTGCATCGCCCGGCGCAGGCGATGCTTCGCATAACCGATTACGCGCAAACGCTTGCGCACGTCGACGGAAATTGCGCCGCATGCGCTGAACGCGGCATTTTGTGGGCCGACGCACGATAGTCTGTTGAATTAGCGGTGAACCATATTGTTAAACCGGGGCGCACCGATATACGCTTCCTTTCAGCGGATCGACGATGCTGTCCAACCAACTGCCGACCGCTATGGGGTGTGCGGCGCATGCCGCATCGGGTAGCTGAAACCTGGGGACCAACTACACGGCAAGCCGGGGGGGAAGCGTTTTGCGCGAGCATGAGGCCGCGCGGCGCACCGACGCGCCGTGCTCTTAGACAAACGCTGGTTTCGCCGCTCGGCGACGAGTAGTGAGAAGCCATAGGCGTGGGCGTTATCACGAGAACAAGAAAATGAATCATGGATATGAAGCATCGCTCGTCAAGCGCGTGGTGAATCAACTCGTCGCGGGCATCGTGAGCGGCGAATACCAGGACAACGTGCTGCCGCCACAAGTCATTCTTTCGAAGAAGCACGGCGTGAGCCGCACCATCATGCGCGAGGCCCTGAGCATTCTCATCTCGCGCCGCATGCTCGATGTGCGGCCCAAGACGGGCACGCGCATCAAGCCGGCGCGCGAATGGCTCATCATGGATCCGGAAGTGGCCGAGTGGCGCATGCGGGCGCTGCACGATCCGGAGTGCTTTCGCAGGCTGATCGAGTTCCGCTCGCTCGTCGATCCGCCCGCCGCCGCGCTCGCCGCTACGCGCGCGAACCGGCATCAGCGCATCGCGATCAACGCGGCCTATCAGCGGCTCGTGCACGCAAGCCCCTCCGAGCCGTTGCAGTCCGCTGCGGAAGAGGCGTTGCAGGCCGCCATCGTCGATGCGAGCGGCGACGAGTTGCTGTGCCAGATGGGCAGCGTCGTGCGCGTCGGCATCCGGACGCTGAAGGCCGCACTGCGCTCGCAACCGCATCCGCTACCGCGCGTGCCCGAATCGCAACTGGGCGACTATGGCCGGCTCGTACGCGCCATCGAAACCGCCGATGGCGACGGCGCGCGCAACGCGATGTCGCAGGTGCTCACGCGCACGGCCTCGCTCTGGGTCGAGGAAATCGCCTGAAATCGGCGTATCCATGCTGTCCGGTGCCGCAGCTGCGAGGCGGCCGCACCGTCTTCTCCGTTTCGGGAGCGCATCTTGCGCGCCCGATGCCGCAGTTTCGGCTCGCATGCAGTCCACGTGTGACTACAATGAGTGAAGCCGGAGCAGGAAAACGGAGGCAAGAATGGCAGAGCTCGAAAAGGAAAAGGTCGTCGGCGTCCTGAACAGGATTCTCGAATCCGAACTGGCGGGCGTCGTGCGCTACACGCACTATTCGTTTCTCGTGTTCGGCTTCGGGCGTATTCCGATCGTCTCGTGGCTGCGCGCACAGGCCGACGAATCGCTCACGCACGCGCATCAGGCCGGCGAATGGATCACGACGCTGGGCGCGTATCCGTCGCTGGAAATCGGCCCGCTGCTGGACAATCACACTTTCGACATCGCGACCATCCTGCGTGAATCGCTGCAGGCGGAAACCGTCGCGCTCGGTCTGTATCGCGACTTGCTGAAGATCGTCGAAGACCGCTCCGTCGCGCTGGAGGAATACGCGCGGCAGATGATCCAGGTCGAGGAAATGCACGCGGGCGAAGTGGACAAGATGCTGCGCAGGCCGGGCGAAGTCGAGACCTCGCCGGAGCGCCGCTCGGGTCATACCTGATTTTCGCGCACCAACGAAAAACGCCGGTCCGCATTGCGTGGACCGGCGTCTGACACGCTTGTAGCGCCCGCGCGTTACTTCGGCTGCGCCACCGTGCGCAGATAGGGCTTCAGCGTCTTGAAGCCGTCCGGATACTTCTTCTTCGCGTCGTCGTCCGACACGGACGTCGGGATGATCACGTCTTCGCCCGGCCGCCAGTTCACCGGCGTCGCGACCGTGTGCTTCGCGTTCAGTTGCAGCGCGTCGAGCAGGCGCAGCACTTCGTCGAAGTTGCGGC
>Ga0160459_100118_pt1 | contig 63809 bp, 57 predicted proteins | sample HID1973K_E6MG_FD_108208 | JGI IMG/M metagenome (GOLD analysis project Ga0160459, IMG submission 108208) | Enriched mosquito-associated microbial communities from UW Madison campus, WI, USA - HID1973K_E6 MG | ecosystem: Host-associated > Arthropoda: Insects > Digestive system > Unclassified ...
CGACCGGACGAATCCATTCCTTCGCCTTCGAGCTTGCGGCCCATTGTGAGTTCGACCATGGACCTGTTGCGAAAAGATAATTGTCATAGCAGAATTTGTGCATCTTGAGCGCCAACGCTATCTGCTTGTCGGAATCCGTCTCAGCCAGCATCTGCTGGTAAGTCTGGTCGAGCTCCGGAAAATTGTCAGTCGTTCCCCATTGAAAACCCGTGATCAGCCAGTTGGCCGTTTGCCGGACGTCGTTTTCGAAGGCAACCGATTGCACACCGACGCCAGTCATCTGACGATTCACTTCCTTCCCGATGAACGTTCCGGCCTCGATTACGTTAACGCGTGGACTGAGGCCGATGGCTTGCCAGTACCCTGCGAGAGCTTGTGCAATCTCAGGCAAGCTCGGATAGGAGCCTGAGGGATAGGTGAAGATGTCGAACGAGAAGCCCTGGAGACCGGCTTCCTTAACAAGCGCGGCAGCTCTCTGCGGATCAAACTTGCGTACAGGAAACATCGATTCGTTATAGCCTTTGGACGCCGGGAAGACATGTGCGTTAGGGCTAGGTTTGCCTTGCTTGAGAAGTCCTTGGACGATTTCTGCCTGATTGACTGAGATAGTTAGAGCTTCCCGTAGCCGGATGTCTGTCCACGGCGAACGCTTACGCTGCAGGTCAAAGAAGTTAATACGAAGGAGAGCCGTGCTCTCAGCGCGAAAAACTTTCAAGCCTGGATCACCAGCTAGCTGCATGGCTTGAACGCCCGTGATCGAGTCGATGATGTCGACCTCGCCAGCGCGGAGTTGGGCGATGCGCGTTGTCACCTCGGGAGTGACCTGTATGTGCAGGGCCTTCGCTAGCGGAACGCGATCCTTACGGTAGTGGCCTTCGTTTGCCTCCATATCGATAAAAGCGCCGATCTGGTTTTTCACCAGCTTGTAGGGACCGGTTCCCATGGGCTGGGTTCGGAACGCGGCCGCGCCTACCCGGTTATAATGTGCCTTAGAGCTGATGTTCCACCAGGTAGTAAGCTCCTCGGTCTTGCGCGACGTTGGCGCGACCAACGTCATGACGACGGTGGTGGGACCTGTGGCCTTCACGGAATGAATCAGGCGCTTTAGTCCCGGGACCTCGCCTTGCGGTGGATTCCGCGAAACAAAGGTCTCATATGACCATGCCACGTCCTCCGCGGAAACGCGTGAGCCGTCCCAAAATGTGGCATCCTTGCGAATCTCGAAAGTGACAGTCTTGCGATCCGCGGAGATATCGAAGGTTTCCGCAAGGTCCAGTTCGCGCTGCCCGCGATCGTCGAAACGGAAGAGCATGTTGAAGAGGTGGTAGCCGATAGTTCTTGCGAGGCCGCCCGTCTGATAGAACGGGTCAACGGACTGGTCGATCAGTGATGCCACGGCGACATTGAGCGCGCCGGAAGGAGCACCTCGCAACGTACCAGCCGAGGCGGCCACCGAAGCTCGCGGCAGCATGCTGTTCCCAAGAAGGAGCATGGATGCCCCCGCGATCTGCCGCAGTACGTTGCGTCGACTAAGTGCATGCAAGCCCGCTTTATCATTCATAAGCCCCTCCTAAATGTGTATCTCTTCTGAGTGGGAAAAGACGCTCCCGCTGAAGTGCTTGAGCGAGAGCCATCACGCGAAGTGGCACGCTGCGCGATGTCCACTACCCACCTCCCTAAATTCTGGCTCCGAATCGGCGCAAATTTTTGCGGCGATTGGGCATCGGGTCCTGAAACGACATCCACTCGGCGCGTTGATGGGATTTGGCAGGTCGCCCCTTAGTTGCGTTGTCAGGCTCGGATTACGCGGATCAGGCGGAAGCGACGCTTCAAGCAGCGCTTTCGTGTAAGGATGCCTCGGCGTCTGGTAAAGCTTGTTGGCCGAAGCCCGCTCTACGATCGCCCCGAGGTACACAACGATAATTTCGTCGCTCATGTAACGAACCGCACTTAGATCGTGCGCAATAAAAACGTACGAAACTCCGGTGTCGTGTTGTAGATCCTTAAGCAGGTTGAGAACCTGAGCGCGGATGGAGACGTCGAGTGCGGACACTGGTTCGTCGAGTAAGACAAGCTCGGGCTGGGTTGAGATCGCCCTTGCAATCGCAATTCTCTGGCGCTGACCGCCGCTGAACTCGTGCGGATAGAGCTTTGCAGCTGTTATCGGAAGACCGACGGACGTTAGCAGATGCTCGAGGAGACCGCCGGTCACAGAGCCTTTTCCAGCATTAACAAGAACCGGCTCCATGATTGCCTTATCGATCCGATGACGGGGGTTCAGTGAGCTATACGGGTCCTGAAACACCGCCGACACCGACTTTCTGAACAGTTTTTGCTTACCACCGTCCAAAGCCCAAATATCGTCGCCCTTGAATTGCACCGCTCCCGAAGTGGGCTCTGTCATCCTTAGCATCATGCGCGACAATGTTGTTTTTCCACATCCTGACTCGCCGACCACACCAAGAACCTTGCCCGGCGCAATGTCAATTGATACGCGGTCAACGGCAGTGAGTACGCCTCCGCGAACAGGATATTTCTTGGTTACGCCTTCCAATCGAAGAAGCGGCGGGGGCGTTGCCGGCGTGACGGATTCTTGTCTTGTGGTCATACAGATTTCCTAACCGGTGCTGTAATTCCAGCCTCTTCCATAACCGCCCAACACGATGTCGTGTGTCCCGGAGATAGCGCGATCTCATGCGGGAAGTGCTCGCGACATTCACTTCGCACGGACTGGCACCTAGGGGCGAAGGGACAACCGTTTCCAATGTTTCGGACATTCGGTGGCTGACCTTCAATGGCGTAGAGCCTGCCGCTTGCATCCGTCTCAGCGTTTAGAGACCGCATCAGTGCCCGAGTGTACGGATGTGCTGGCTTCTCGAAGAGTCTAGAAACTGATGCCTTCTCCACAATACGCCCTGCGTACATTACGGCGACATCGTCGCACACCCTTGCTATAACGGAGAGGTCATGACTCACCATGATCATCGCCATCCCATGCTCCTTCTGCAGATCGCGAAGGAGCTTGAGGATTTGAAGCTGGACCGTTACATCGAGCGCGGTTGTCGGCTCGTCGCAGAGAATGAGCGAAGGTCGACATGCCAATGCCATCGCGGTGACAACGCGCTGCCGCTGTCCGCCGCTCATCTGATGCGGGTAACTGCTCACACGATCCTCAGGCGCAGGGATGCCTACACTCTGCAATGCGCCCACGGCCAACCTCCTCAGCGTGTCCCGAACCCGTATCCGCTGATGCTGCCTAATAGGCTCCTCGAGTTGGTTACCGATCGTATAAACAGGATTTAGGGAGGTCATAGGATCTTGTGTAATCACGGAGATCTTTGAACCGCGGATGTGCCGCATCTCGGTTTCCGAGCTCGTTACCAGATTCTTTCCCTCAAATAAGACTTCCCCGTTTTCAATACGACCGGCAGGTGTGGCTAGCAGACGCACGATCGACATCAGCGTGACACTTTTGCCGCTGCCGGACTCGCCGACAATGCCCAGCGTTCTTCCTCGTTCCAGGACGAACGACACGCCATTAACGGATCGTGCGACACCGCGCCTCGTACGAAAACTAGTGTAAAGATTCCGCACCTCGAGAACTCTACTGCTCTCAGCTGACGTAGTCATCATTGACGAAACCTCGGATCCAGTCGAAGGCGAAGCCAGTCGCCTAGAAGATTGATGGCCAGGACGACCACAAAGATCGCCAGACCGGGGAATAGCACCAGAGAGGTATGAAAGCCGATGAAGTCTTTGCCTTCAGACAACATCGCGCCCCATGTGGCTTGGGGCGGCGGCACACCAAGGCCGAGGAAGCTGAGAGACGCCTCGATTACGATCGTCGCTCCGAGTTGTAGCGTGGCGAGGATCATGAGCGGATTTACTATGTTTGGAAGCAGGTGGTGGATAAGTATTCGCGAATCGCTGCAGCCAGCCACCTTGGCAAGTTTCACGAATTCAAGTTCACGCAGTCTCAAGACTTCGCTTCGAAGAACACGCGCATATCCCGCCCAACTCATGAAGATAAGGGTGAATACAAGATTCGTGATGCTCGCCCCCACTGCGCCGACGATCGCAATTGCGACCAGAACAAATGGCACAGCGATGAAGACTTCACAGACCCTTGAGACTACGGCATCGATTGCACCACCGAAATAGCCCGCAGCCAACGCGAGTACCGTTCCGATCGATCCCGCCCCAAGCACGACGGCGAAGCCGACTAAGAGTGAAATCCGGGCTCCGCTTATTAGACGGCTCAAGACGTCCCGTCCCATCTGATCGGTCCCGAGTGGATACTCCCAGCTTCCCCCAAAGAAAATAGGAGATGCATGTGCTTTCAATAGCTGAATTGCATTCGGGTCGTGAGGCGAAATAACTGGGCCGAACAAACCAACCAGGACGAGGCACACCAAGACTAAGACCGACCACAATGGTAGTTCACATACTCGCGTGATAAACGCACGCGGCGTGAATTTATTCGACGCGCCGATGGACTTAGACGCGACCGTTGTTTTTGCAGGGCTGTTCATCTGCTAATCCTTGGGTCTATGAAGCCATACAGAATGTCAACGACTAGGTTCAAAAGAACGATCCCAGTTGACGAAATGAAAACGATGGCTTGAACGAGGGGATAGTCGCGAGCCTGAATCGCCTGGATAGAGAGCTGTCCTATCCCTGGCCACGAAAAGACGTTTTCGACGATGACAGATCCGCTGACGAAGTAGACAATTTGTAGCGAAAACATGGTCACAATCGGCAGCGCAGCGTTGCGAAACGCATGCTTCCAGATGACCTTATTTTCCGGCAAACCCTTCAGACGAGCGAGCTTGATGTAGTCGGTACTGAGGACGTCGTTCATCGATGATCTCGACAACCTCGCAAGCGAGGCGAGGGAAAACCAGGCCAGCGCGATAGAGGGCATAATGAACGACTCCCAACTCCGATTACCTGATGTGGGTAGCCATCGAAACATCACCGCGAAGACCGCGATCATCACAATTCCGATCAAGAACGACGGAATGGCTTGTCCCATAAGCGCGATTAGTTTGGTCGCTTGATCGAAAAGCTTGCCAGCCTTTACTGCCCCGTACACGCCGATGAGGATGCCTATTACAGACGCAAGCACTGCCGCGACCAAGCCTAGCGCTAAGGTCGCGCCGAAACGATCGGTGTAGACCTCTAATGCCGGTTTCCCGAAACGAAATGAGTTACCGAAATCGAGCGTGAACGCGCCTTTAAGAAAGAGCAAATACTGATCAGCGATGGTTTTGTCGAGTCCTAACTGCTGGCGTAGTGCGAGGCGATCGGTATCAGTGGCTTCCGGCGGGATTAGGAGCGCCGTGGCATCTCCGCTCATATGCGCAAGCGCGAATACTATGAGGCTGATTCCTACGATCGTCGTGATGGCCTGCAGGAGACGCGAGGCTAGGTATCGCGTCATAGCGTCCTCCTGCGGAGGCGCGGCATCATATTCAGCGCGAGCGGATCTCCTGCCCATCGCTCAATTGGTGAGCGATTTAGACCACCCGACCGAATACCAGGACCGCTATCAGGTTCCTCGATATGGTCCGAACGCGAAGAAGGGACGGTTACCCCACGAGAGGGATCGGTACAGAAATCGTAGCTGTTTTGAACGACTGCCTTCGCTAGGCGCTGTGGTGACAAATTAAATTTATGTCTTTCGGTATCACGGCTATCAATAAATATTTGACGACGTTTCATTCATTGTCTCCAACTTTGATTGTTATCTTTCCTCACACTTGGAATGAGGCGAGGTGACCAACCGTGGTAAAAACGTTTTGCTCGAGGTCTCGCATCTCGCCGACCTCTAGGCTATGGTGCCAACCTATCGGCGCTTGGACTGAATTCAGGCGAATAGGGAAAAAAGCGCCGAAGCGAGAAACGCCATATTCCTTCGACCTTAACGAACTCATCTATGTAATGCCCGCAGAAAGGGTCCTCGCCAAGGTTTGTCATGACACAGGTTCCCTCCGCTCGGTCCTCGCGAAGGATCTTGGTGACTTCGTTGGCCACAAGTGGAATGCGCCGACCAGGCCGCATACCTGACAGGTGTCGGGCTATAGCATCCCGCCCTCGCACGCTCACGGGCTCATTTGACGCCCCTCGCGAATTTTCAAAGACTGCGTCCTCCGCAAACAGTTCTACGACCGCCCGCCTGTCCCCCCGCGCCGTATACCAGCAGTAGGTCGATCTTAGCTCGCTAACGGCGAAACGCGTCTCGAGGTCGGCAATCCGACTTTCCAGGGTATTCATATCATCCACTCCGACGAACAATCGTCATTGAAAGTTAGCAGCGAGGATGCGACAAACTTCGTCTGCCGCTTCGATCATTGGAAAGTGTCCAACCTCGGGAATGGTCACGACACTAGAACGTGGGACGATCGTTGAGACCTTGTTCATGAACGGCGTTTGCATCCCGAGCTCAAGGGGTAGGCGCCCTACGCCCGGCTTGAAATAGGTCGTCTGGATAAGAGTTGTTGGGACGTCTACCCGTGCTAACGACTCATCGCCTTTCGTCAAATCCCAGCGTATAGAAGCGAGGAGCAGCTGCTCTGCAAACTTGGGGTCGATCATCCTGGCTCGTCGTACAATTTGATCTACTAACTTTGGATCTGTACCTGGCACGAACATGTCTTCAAACATTCGGTCGAGGAATGTCGCGAATCCAACATTTTCTATCTGTTGCTTAACCGTTTCCGACAGCAGATGTTCGCTGCCGCTGTATGTGCTACCGTCGATGAAGGCGAGTCCGGTGACGGCTTTCGGGTTCTGAAGAAATGCTTCTCTGATTACCTTGGTCCCGAGGCTGTGCGCCACCAGGACGACCTTGTCTATGCCTGCGGCCACAATGGAGGCGCGGACCGCCTCCGCCATACCCTCGATCGTTACCAACCCATCCGGCACGGCTTCGTCGCCATGTCCTGGCAAGTCCACCGCGATGCAACGACGCTCCGGCGAAAACCGGCTCAATTGAGCGTCCCAGTCGGACTTCGAGCAGCCGAATCCGTGGACGAAGACGAACGGCACTCGGTGCTCAGACCCGCGAAATCCGCCGAAAGCAGTGTCGGTGAAACTTGCCATGATGTCACCTATCGTATTTATGTTGCGAGCCGTCACATGTGGGGCAAGATAATTTGCCGAACGGCAACTCCCTCGAGAAGGTGATCAAGCGCTTCGTTTATATCCTCCAGCGCAATCACGCGGCTTTTCAGTCGGTCGACCGGCATTCGACCGTCACGGAAGAACTCGAGATAGCGGGGGACGTCATGATCCGGACGTCCGCTTCCAAAATGAGACCCGCGAATGACCTTCTCTTCGACTACGAGACGCGTATGAGGATAGTCGTAACGTGCTTCGCTTTGTGCGACTCCCACGCACACGACTTCCGCACCAACACGAGTAATGTCGATTGCGGCTTCCATAGCTGCGCGGTTCCCGGACACCTCGATAGCGAAGTCCGCGCCCCCGACCGTTAGCTCCCGCACCTTCGTCACCAGGGATCCGTCCGTCGACAAAAGCGTGTGTGTGCACCCAAGGTCTTTCGCCAAAGCGAACTTGTCAGCGTTGATGTCGATGCCGATAATCCGCGAGGCACCCGCAATTCGCCCGGCCATGACCGCATTGAGACCGACGCCGCCAAGTCCGAAGATCGCCACAGAGTCACCGGGACGCACTTTCGCTGCGTTGAAGATTGAGCCGGCACCTGTGACTACTGCGCACCCAAACATCGCAGCGACATCAATGGGATAGTCGCCATCAATCTTTATAAGGTTCGACGGCATCATCACCGTGTACTGTGCGAACGATGATACCGCGCTGTAGTGATGCACCTTCAGCCCGTTTTCACTGAATCTGACTAGACCATTCGGAAGAGTTCCTTCGGCCCGCACCCTAGAGATCTGCTGACAAAGCGCCGGCCTTCCAGCCCGGCACGCCTTGCAATTACGACAACCGTTGCCCGCGGTCATCACCACATGATCGCCAGGCCGCAATTCAGTCACGCTTCGTCCCACCTGGATTACTTCTCCCGCGCCTTCGTGCCCTCCCACGATCGGCAGATTTCGCTTTCTTTGACCTTGCACCGTCGATAGGTCAGAGTGGCAAAGACCTGCAGCCAGCACTTTGACGAGAACCTCGTCTTCGCCAGGTTCTTCCAGATCGACCTCTCCGATCACGAATGGCCGACTCACCGCGAAAGGTGGTTCCAGACCCTGTTCTCGAAGGACGGCCGCTTTTACTCTCATGACGCTTCCCCTTAATGATTGGCTTCCGCTGAAGGTGAGCGCGCCGGGAGGCCCCTCACCTCTGCAATCATCTTTTGCACTGTCTCCCGGTATGGTGGGTAGCTTATTCCGAACTCTTCGCGCAAGCGGCTATTATCGAACCTGTAGGCAACCGATCCGGCGTCACCTCCGGTCTCCTCTCGAAACGTGATACGAGCGTCCGGTACAACGTCACGCACCATTCCGGCGATCTCGCCAAGGCTCAGCGTTTCACCACCGGTGTTATAAAGATCGTAATCGGGGCGCTCCTTCTCAGCGATTTTGTAGAAAACGCGAGCGATATCGTCCACGTGCACTACGCAACGGCGCTTATCAAAGAAGTCCAGTTCAATCGGGTTTCCCGCGGCTGGCTCGGCGATGCAGCGGACGTGATCTACCGCGCCCACTAGCTTGCCCGGTGCCGCCGCGTGGGCGACCCGGATGCCTGTAATGCACATGCCGTGCTTCATGCGATACTCGCTGGCCTGCCATTCATTGAAGACCTTGTGGACAGCGTATTGGTAAGTTGGAAATGTCGCGTCCGTCTCTCTGATTGCGCGATCGCCGTACTGGGCCTGTCGCCCATTGACGGCAATTGAGCTCGCGTAGATCACGTGACGAACATCGCAAAGGCGCGCGGCCTCGAAACAGTTGTCCATCCCCAACACGTTTACGTTAAAAGCCTCGCGCGGATAGGTCTCACGAACGTAGCCAAGGTTCATTACCACCTCGGGCTTGATAGTTGCAAAGGCACGTATCACGTCTTCGAAGTTTGACACGTCGAGGAGCTGAGAGCGGGCGCGTACACCCTCCCGCTCCACCCACCCGGCGTCCGCGACGTCGAGCGAAACGACGTCTACTCCCTCATTAGCAAGCATCTTAACGACGCGGCGGCCGATGAACCCGGCTCCCCCCAATATTGCAATGTTGGTCATCTGACCTCTCCTTCATGGAAATCAGCCTTGCTTTCGGTGCGCGGCTTTTGACTCTCTTCTTGGATAGTTCGGATGGCAATATACGAAAAAGCCATCGCCGGGCCGATGTTGATCCCTCCTCCAGGGTAGAAGCCGCGCATAACCGAGGATATGTCTTGCCCGGAGCCATACAAGCCCTTGATCGGGCGGTCATTTGCATCCAGAACCTGCGCTTTCGCGTTTGTCTTCAGACCAACACAGGTCCCCAGCGTCGAGGGATAAATCTCAAGGGCAACCAACGGCGCCTTTGCAATTGGTCCCAGATTCGGATTCGGCTTTACGGTGGGATCACCAAGTAGGATGGTGTTAAAGGGATTCGTGCCGCGTCCAAAGTCAGGATCGACGCCAGTTCTTGCATACTCGTTAGTCTTCCGGATGGTGTCGGCGAGACCGGCCGGATCCACTCCGATCTTCCGCGCAAGTTCCTCTGCGGTGTCGGCCATGGTTATGTACCCGCAGTTGGCGTAGCGCGCGAGGTTGAGCCGGAACGGCCGAATAAGCCCCAATCCCCACCTCCAGACGAAATCTTTGTCACAGATAAAAAAGAAGCGGTTTCCCTTCGCAACGCCGTTGCGGAACATAGCCGCGCCAATGTCGTGATAAGAATTTGATTCATTCACGAACCTGCGACCGGAAAGATCGACTGCAATGACTCCGGGTTTGCCTCTATCGAGATAGCCGTAAAGAATGGTCTCTTCTTTACCATCTTTGTGGCGGAGGATCGACGACGGCTGCCACAAGCCAGGTCCGACCACGGCATGGTCGATGGTCCCACCGATTGCACGAGCGGCGCTGATTCCTTCGCCCACGTTCGCAGTCCAGCCGACGGACAGTCGGTGCGGGTGATCGGGTCCGAGTTCCCGTAGCATGTCTGCGTTGTGAGGACAGCCGCCCGTTCCCAATATCACCGCCCGCTTGGCCCGAACAGCGATCGGCCTGCCGTCTCGCATGACGGTGGCGCCGATGACGCGATCGCCGTCGCGAACCAAGTCCGTCAGTTGCGCATTGACCCATATATCGGCCTTGAGTTGCCGCAGCGTGAACAGCATCCGCGCGATCAGTGCATTTCCAGCTCCGATGTCAGTGCCTCTTGAGTAACGCAGACGATCCAGACCGTATCTTGCAAACACAGCCACGACTTTGCAGAAACCGCCGAACGATTGGAACGGATTCAAAAAGAGGTCAATCTTGCGCTTGTCCACTGAGAGACCGCCAAGCAGCATGAGCCGCTTGATCGGGGGGCGAATAAGCTCGAAATCGTTACCCAGCTTGCGCCCGTCATACCGACGCGGCTCTAATGTTCGCCCCTCGCGGACGCCGCCTACCTGGTCGGCGTGATAATCAGGCCATCGGACATAGTCGTACACCACTTCAGTTCCATCCTGAATCTCGGCAACGGCCTTGGGTCCGGCCTCAAGGAAGGCATCCACTAGATCTCCGCGAAAGTATTCGCCGAGCTCATGCTCAAGATAGGTTCGTGCGTTTTCAACCGAGTCTTTCGCACCAGCGGCCTTAGCTTGCTCGGTATTGGGCACCCATATAAACCCTCCCGCGGTGGCGGTAGTGCCCCCAACCACCGGCATCTTTTCGCAGACCAGCACCTTGAAGCCGCGCTTCCGCGCAAAAATCGCCGCCGAGAAACCGGCGACGCCGCTGCCAAAGATGAGAACGTCCGTCTCGTCGTCCCACTGTCTCTCGTTTTGAGTCATGCTACCTGCTCCTCCTACAGCCGTTCACTGCAGACGCGCCGCCTTAGGCGACGGTTTCGTGCAAGCGCACGCCGCAAACCACATCGACGATCTTCTCCGCATCCGAGACAACGTCGCCACGCCAGCACACGTGTCCGTCGGGTCGAACCAAGACAAGCTTGTATTCGTAGAGTTCGGCGATCGCAGCGGACGCGATTTTCTCAACCCTGAGGGGAGCGCCACGTCTATTGAACGCTTCCGCAAAAGCGTGAACTCCATCGGCGCCGCCAAAGTCGAGCAGCGTGAACCCGTCACCGAAGAGATCAAGCGTCGATCGTCCGTCAGGAAGCCACGCGTGTGGTGCTCGTGACCCGGGTCTGGATGTGGGAATGTAGATCGAATAGTCGTCTTCGAGCGGAGGCGTACCATCGGGGACGACGATTGGCGAGTCTTCGTATCGATGGCCAATCTGCAGGCCGAGCGACTCCCATTCAACCCGCGTGGACTCCTTCAAGCGGTCGCCTACCAGTGTGCGGAGCTGGGCGGCCTCCGCCGTATCCTCGCAGATAGACCGCGTGTCGGGCACGGCTTTCCAGGCGCTGAAATTACTGGTCGAGAACGCAAGGTTCCGCGCTGCGACCGGTCTGCGTTCCACTTCGTAGCTCTCTAGCAGACCGGGGCCTCCCCATCCCTTCAAGACAGCCTCGAGCTTCCAACCAAGATCCCACACTTCCTGCATGCCGGTGTTCATGCCCATTCCACCCGTTGGTGATGTGGTATGAACCGCGTCGCCCGCAAGTATCACGCGTCCGTGGAGAAAATGCTCCGCGAGCATCTCACTCCTCCGCCAAGGAACGACGGAAGTAATTTCGAACTTTATGTCGTCGGAGCCAAGAGCCCTGCGCACCCAGCTTACGGCATCGAATGTCGACAGATCCATCATCTGTTCCGAGCCGAGCACCGTAAGCCGCCAAGTGGCATCTCCGTCGACAACGGTTAGATTGCCCCAAGTGCCTTCCGGTCCAACAAAGAGATACCGCTCTGCCTCGCCCATTTTGTGTTGAGTTAAGAGATCGGGCGCATGGAGCAGAATGTTGACGGAATAGCTTAGCAGCCTGCCCCTTTGCTTGATTCCAAGCCCCTCCCGCACACCGCTTGCAGCCCCGTCGCAAGCAATGACGTAGCTGGACCGAATAGAGACTTCACGTTGGTTGCGAAGGTCCGTGATCACGCTGGTGACGCCACCCGCGTCTTGAACGAAGCGATCGAACCGGTGGTTGTAAAGAACCGTGTTGCTGTCGATCTTCTCCGCCGCGGCGGCAAAGATTGGCTGCATCCACATCTGCGGACACCTTTGCTTTTTCTCGGGTGTTTCAGGAGGCGTAGGCGTCATCCGCATGCTCGGATACGGTTCTTTGCCAAGTAAATGTCCGTTGAGCGAGGTGCAGAAGACCATCGAAAGCTCGTAATCCGAAGGAAACCCCGCTTCCCGGATTTCGGATGCCAGCCCCCACCGACGCGCGAGTTCCATGGTGCGAACCGCGACAAGGCCGGTGCGCGGGTGCTCGATCGTGCCGTCTCCCTGGTCGACCAGAGTCGTCGCGATGCCGCGGCGTCCCAGTTCGATGGCCATCCCAAGGCCGACCGGCCCCGCGCCCACAATCAGTACGGGCGTCTGGTGGTTATGCGACTCGCCGCTCATCGACTTCACTCCTTTCGTTCGTTTCGTTGCTGAATGAGGCCTATCATAATTTCGCGGCGCATATAAAATCCAATTGAAATAGCCAAACTGGAATATTCACGGCATGAATTCTAAAAACTTCGACCTGAACCTTCTACGTGTCTTTGCGGCCGTCGATCAAGCCAGAAACGTCTCACGCGCGTCCGCAATGATTAGCCTTTCACAGCCCGCGATGAGCAACGCGCTCGCGAGGCTCCGCAAGGCATGCAAGGATCCGCTTTTCGTCCGGACGTCATCGGGCATGGAGCCGACCGCCCTTGCGCTCGAGATGGCGCCGGCAGTTCACGAGGCGTTAGCTCATCTAGACCGCGCGCTTGGCGGACCGGCCGAGTTCACCCCGGGAAAGGCGCAGCGCAAATTCCGCATACTGATGTCCGACGCAGGTCAGGACGTCGTACTGCCTGTGCTCCTCAATGCACTAGCTACGAAGGCCCCTGGGATCTCGATCGAGTCGGTGCAAATGGCAAGAGAACACTACGCGGAAACGCTCGAGGTAGGGGCGGCCGACCTCGCGCTCGGGAGCATCAACTCCACCCGGGCCGGTATCTACCAACAAGTGTTGTTTCAAGACTCCTACTGCTGCGTCGCCTCAGTCGATCATCCAGTCTTCAGGGGAGCTGTTACGCTCAAACAGTTTGCCGCGGCGCGCCACGTCGTCATCGAATCCGGGGGCGCGGAAGCGGCTATCCAGCGGTCGCTCGAGGCGCGCCATCTCGAACGGGACATTGCCCTGAGCGTGAGCCAATATCACACTGCGATCGAGACAGTCCGACGGACTTCCCTGATTGCAACCGTTCCGCTGCGCTCGGTCGGGGCCGGGCACGGCCTTCAGATCATTGAGCTCCCAGTCGACGTCGCGCCAGCACAGGTCAAAATCATGTGGCATAGGAGGCTGCACAAGGACCCCGCGAACTCTTGGCTCCGCTATCTATTAAAAGAAGTGTTCGCCACGGAAAAATAACGTCAGTGATTGCGGTGCTTTCCCATTCACTGCCTCAATAGCCTAAATCCTTATTATCAATAATATTTACAAATTGCCTTGTTTGCTGCAGCCTTGAGGCAGTCCAGGGAGAGGGTTGTGAATGACCATCCCTCGCCGCATTAATGTCCGGCCATCCTCTCCATCCATCGGGACGGACAAAAAGCGACGAGCAAACAACTGAGGAAGAAACATGCGCCCTGTCGCTCTTGTAACCGGAGCAGCGAACGGAATCGGTCTCGCAACGTTGGAACTTCTGCACGCCGGCGGGTGGTCGGTGGCGGGCGTCGATCACGACCGCGAGGCGCTGGACGCGGCCCGAACTCGGCACTCTGATGCGAACGGCGAGATCTTGTTGCTCGAGCAGGACCTTTCAAACCAGTCCCGCCTTCCGGAACTTTTCCATCGCGTTTTGTCGGAATTCGGCCGTGTCGACGCACTAATAAATTGCGCTGCCATTCTTGGCGGTACCTTGTGCTTGCTGGATCTTGATATCGACGAATGGGACCGGGTTTATTCAGTCAATCTTCGTACACCCTTTGTGCTTATGAAGCTCTTCGCCTCGCACGCGGTTTCACGAGGCGGCGGCGGACGGATCGTCAATGTCACATCTGCGTCCGCGTTTCGCGCGTTAAATACCAAACCAGCTTACGGGAGCAGCAAAGCCGCGCTTGGCGGGCTAACTCGAATTCTTGCGGCTCAACTCGGGGCACATGACATCAACGTCAATGCCGTCGCGCCCGGAATCACGAACACCCCAGGAGCAGGCCGGAAACGCAATGTTGACTTCTCGATGATGGAGGCGAAAGTTTCCTCGGGTCCTCAAGAGAATTTCTTTCATAGGGTTACCGAACCTGATGACGTCGCTGCGGCAATCCAGTTCCTCTGTGGATCCGGCAGCCGCCAGATTACGGGCCAGACCATTCACGTGAGCGCTGGCGCTGTAACCTACTGAGAAGACATGCGCCTGCAAGGGCTGTAGCGTCCAGCGTTTAGTTAGGACTTGGGGATCCCGCGGCCGCTGGGACGCATTCCCGCATGAACTCGCCCGACCTAAAAACTAAGGTAGAAGGGCTAAGCCGCGGCTTCTACTGCGCGGCGAGCGCCGGTAGCGCCGGGGCTGCTGTGACGGTGGTCCGGCTTCGTGTTCGACACGCGGCGCCGTGCGCTCGCTCATTCCTGACTTCGCCGCAGCGAACGTCTGCGGATGGTGTCTGCGATGGTTCATGTGGAGGCAGACCCGCTGGCTGGTGATACGGCTTCCCGACATGGGCCTGACCGCCTCTTTTAATATTTGGTCAGCCATCCTAATCCTCGCCGATCCGGCGCCATCGGCAGTTCGTCGCTCCGCTTCCCAAACACAGTCGTCGTTCGACTTTGTTTCGGGACGCTTGCTAGGTTAAAAATCCGAGATTGGCGCTTTGGTTCCCAGGAAGCGAACCGAAAACATCGGGTCAACGACCCGAGAAACTACCTTCCAAGGACTGTTTGGGATCGCCACCGCGCTCGCGCCTGATGGAACCGCGGGAGCGCTACCCTACTTCCACGGGATCATGTCGATCGCTCTGCGCCGCTCGGCCGTTGCCTACAGTATGTGCAGAGGTGGTTCAGGCGCGCGCCATGGCGAGTATTTCGCCTCAATGGTTGACATTTAACCATGAGTTGAGGTATTTTGATGGTGATGGACTCAATCCTGCCGTATCCTCTGAAATTAAGATATGCCTAGAACCAACGTCGCCAAGGTAAAGGTGCCCGCACGCACAGGGCACGACATCTCGGACGAAGCAGCGCAAGCAAAGCCTGGCAAATCGCGGCGCGCAGCACAGGAGAAAGAGAGCGCGGCGCCTTTGCGCAGGACCACCCCTGTGCTTGTGAATCGCATCCAAGCTCCGAAACCGCATGACCTGCTCGCCGATCAACTGCGTGAGGCCATCTTGAGGGGCGAAATCTCGGAAGGGGAAACGCTGCCGCCAGAGCGTGCGCTGGTCGAGCAGACCGGCCTGAGCCGTGGCGCTGTGCGCGAAGCACTCCGAGTATTGGCGGTCGAAGGGCTCGTGCAAACACGGCCGGGACGCTTCGGCGGCAACGTCGTTACGCTGCCCGGCACGGAGTCAATGGCCAACAGCATTTCACAGTTCGTCCGCGGACGGCAGCTTCCCTTGCGAACCCTGCACGAGACGCGAGAGGCGCTCGAACCTGCGTTGGCGCGGCTGGCGGCGGTTCATCGCACCGAAGAAGACGTACGGACGCTGGCCGTGCTGCACGAGGAATTGATCGGCTCGGCCAACAATTTTCAGCAGTTTTCTCAAGCCAACATTAAGTGGCACAACGCGGTCGCACGCGCGAGCGGCAACGAGCTGCTCGCGGGGGTCTTGTATGCCATTTCGTATGGCGTAGCCGTATCCACGACGACGGAAGAGTACGACACGATGGATACTCGCAACCAGGTGATCCGCATACATGCACAGATCAACGCGGCTATCGAAGCGCGTAATCCTGATCTGGCGGAGAAACGTATGCGGCAACACATCGGCGCGACGCATGTGCGAGCCACCGCATCGGATACCTCGCACGTACCCCTCTCTGACGACTGAACCGGTTTCGCTCTCACCTTCGCTCGACTCCTCTGCGTCAGCTGAAAGGCGTTCGGGTGCTTTGATCACATTGACCGGGACGGCATGCCTATCTATGCCGTTTTTCGGCTGCGCGTCCAACAACCCGAGGCCCTGTTTTTCCGCTTGTTCTTTCGCTGCACGGATCGCGCGATCGAAGTTGATATCTGTAGCGACATGCCTTCGGTCGACGTTCACGAGCCATTGATTAAAGCAATAGCGCCAGCGGATCCTGCGTTCCTCAAGAAGAGCTGAGAACCAGCGCCAAAGCGAAGCATCTTCAACGTTTGCCGCTGCTGCAGCGTCGAACCGCATACGTTGCATCGTGTCCATAATCACTATCTGAGATTATTTGACCTTGTCCAGTGAGCGATGCTCTAAATAAGAACACCGCTCTGCAAACCGGCCTCAAGCGTGCGAAATGGCGACCGTGCGCACGTTCAGGTAGGAATCGAGCGCCTCAGGTCCGCCTTCCGATCCGTAGCCCGAGTCCCTGACGCCGCCGAAGGGTAATTCTGCGGTTGGCATCGCCGGCATGTTTATCCAGAGCATGCCAACATCGACCCGACGTGTTAGCAAGTCCGCATTGATGAGCGATCTCGTAAACGCATACCCGGCCAAACCGTAGGGAAGCCGATTAGCCTCGACGATCGCTTCTTCCAGCCTCTCAAAGCCGCGAATGGCCGCCATCGGACCAAACGGCTCTTCGTTGAAGATCTTCGCGTCCAGCGACACATCGTCCAGCACCGTCGGAGCCCAAAAGTTCCCGGCATCGCCGATGCGGTGTCCACCTGCAAGCACGCGAGCGCCCTTGCTTACGGCGTCGTCCTGCAATCCGTTCATCGCCCCCAGTCGACGCGAATTGGCAAGCGGCCCCATCTGCGTTTCTTTTGCCAGCCCATCGCCGGTCTTGAGATCGCGCGCGAAATCCGCGATCGCTCCGGCGAAGTCCTGCCTGATACTCTCATGAACTAGGAAACGTGTAGGCGAAATGCAGACCTGACCTGCATTTCGGAACTTGGCCGCCCCCATGCATTTGACTGCAAGTCCGATGTCAGCGTCGTCGCACACAATGACTGGCGCATGACCGCCCAGTTCCATTGATACTCGCTTCATGTGCCTTCCGGCTAGACCAGCAAGCTCCTTGCCTACTGCCGTGGAGCCGGTGAACGTCACTTTCCGGATGATCGGATGCGCGATCAAATAACTGGATATCTCCGCGGGATCGCCGTACACGAGATTCAGCACACCTGCGGGCAACCCAGCCTCCTGAAAGGCACTTACCAGCGCAGCCGGGCTCGCAGGCGTTTCCTCCGGCGCCTTCACGATGATCGAGCATCCTGCGGTAAGCGCCGCGGAGACCTTGCGCACGACCTGATTTATAGGAAAATTCCACGGGGTGAAGGCGGCAACCGGACCGACCGGATCCTTGATCACCATCTGTCGCGTCGACAAACTGCTCCGATGTGGAACGATGCGACCATAAACGCGAAATCCTTCCTCGGCGAACCACTCGATGATCTCGGCGGCAGCCAGTGTCTCGCCCCTCGCTTCACCGAGCGGCTTGCCTTGTTCCAGCGTGAGCAGCGTAGCGATCGAATCGGCTCTTGCACGGATGAGTTCAGCGGCCCTGCGCATGATCTTGCTGCGCTGCGCGGGGGTGAAATCGCGCCATGCCATAAAGCCCCGCTGCGACGATTCGAGCGCACTATCCAGGTCCGGGAGGCCAGCGTGCGCGACGCGACCAATCTCCTGGTCGTTGACAGGGTTTCGGACCGGCAGGGAGCGGCCGTCGGCGGCGTCCTGCCACTCGCCGTTTATAAAGAGCCGGGTATCGGGATAGCCCATTCGAGGGGACTCCGTGATGTAGCCTGCAATCAGCGTCGCAGCGCTTAGTGGATAATGTTCAGCGCCACGAGAAACCGCGACACCATGTTGTAGGCGGCCACCGTGGCCACGACTTCGACGACGCCGCGCGGGTCGAACCTCGCGCACATGCGCTGCATGACGGCTTCCCGAACCACCACGTCACGCGTCATGCAGTCCGTGAGTTCGAGCACCAGTCTTTCGTCGTCCGAGAAACCATCGGCTTCAGCGGGCCACGTCCGGACTGCGGCGATCTTGCTAACCGATACGCCGGCTTTCCTTGCATGGGGTTCATGGGCCTCGAACTCGAACGACGCGCGGTTCAGCACCGCCACTCGCAAAATAATCAGCTCACGTAGGTCCGCCGGGATAAGCGTGCGATTGCGTACCGCTGTCAACATGCCTTCCCATCCCGAGGCGATGGGCGCACTATTGAGCAGCGCTTGATACAGCACCGCGATTTCCCCGCCGCGCTCCGCGCGAATGGTCGCCTCGACTTCCGCGAGTTCGGGACGAGTGCCAGGCTCAATTAGCGGCACGCGAATGGATTCCGTCATCAGAGTCTCCTTAATACGGTTCATCTTGCGAGCACGAGGCGACCTTTGACGTGGCCGGCCCGCAAGCGCGCGAGGGCGTCATTCACTGCATCGAATGGCACGTCTTCGACAGGAAGGGGTTGGATGTTGCCCGACTTGACCAGCGCGATCAGATCCTTCAGTTCGTCGAGGCTGCCGACGAACGAACCTCGAAGGGTGATCGCACGCTGAACGAGGGGCGGCAATGAGATCGTGAGATCTCCTCCGAACAGGCCAACCACGATGCACATGCCGCCTTTTTTCAACGACGCCACCGCAAAATCCGCCGTCGCCTTGTTACCCACAAAGTCGACCGCAGCCGCGACTCCACCTGCCGCCGCCAGTGCGGTTGACGCATCGGGATCGCGCGGGTCGAGGACCAGGGTCGATCCGTGGCTGAGCGCCAGTTCGCGTTTCGCGGGATCGATATCGGCCACCGCAATGCGTCGGAAGCCGAGCCCTATCGCGATTTGAAGACCGCTCAGGCCAACTCCACCCAGTCCCATCAGGAGCAGCAGATCGTGCTCTTTATCGATTTCGGCTTTTCTCAGCGCGCTGTATGCCGTGAGTCCCGAGCATGCATATGTGGCCGCCAGCGAGGGCTCGATCCCCGTAACGTCGACCAGGTACTTCGGGTGCGGCACCACGCATTGCTCGGCATACCCGCCAGGACGGAATACGCCGATCGATTGCGGCTTGCTGCACAGGTTTTCGTTTCCGCGCCGACACATGTCGCAGGTCCCGCAACCCAGCCATGGGTAGACTAGGAAAGTCTTCCCGATCGCGCCATCGTCAAGTGCAGCGCCGGGGCCCTTCGATACGAGTCGTCCCAGCACCTCGTGCCCGAGAATCACTGGCGGATTGATGCCGCGATCCACCAGATTCAGCCGCTTTCCGCCGCCCAGGTCGTAATAGCCGTCCTGCAGGTGAAGATCAGTGTGGCACACGCCGCATCGCATGACCTCGACGACGACCTCCGTGCCCTCGGGCTGGTGATCGCTTCGTTCCACTGGCACGACCGGTTCACAGAAGCACTGGACCGCGTAGGCTCGCATGTTTTCCTCCGTTGAATTTCGTTTAATCGATGTCTTGCAGCCGGTAACCATCGCCCCAACGCGTTATACGTCCAACGGACAGCGACGGAAAATGGGCAGTGCAGCACAACGTAGATGTATCGCAATAGCGTTCAAGGAACGCACGTCGCGTGACTGCCGCCTGCCCCGGATCCTTGTCTCTCGCAAACGAAAGTTCTGGATAGCGCGTCTGAAGCGGCACGTGAATCAGGTCTCCCGTCAGGACTACATCGTCTGCCTTCTTGCCGAAGCAAAAAGACAAGTGACCTTCGGTATGTCCGGGCGTCGGCAGGATTCGCAGGTGATCCCCGATCTGATGATCGGCATTCACGATATCCGCACGCCCCGCCAGGATGACCGGAAGTACGCTGTCTGCGTACGTGGCATTGTGAATGACCTGGTGCGCTGCCGCGGCTGTCGCCTGCTCCTTCTCGCCGAATACGTAGCGCGCGTTGGGGAAAGTCGGTACCCATTCGCCACCGACGAGCCGCGTATTCCAGCCAACATGGTCGCCATGCAGATGCGTGCACATGACGAAGTCGATGTCATCGACCGAAAACCCGGCGTGCGACAACGCCCGCAGATAGCGGTCATCGGATTTCATGTCCCACTCGGGGCGTGGGCGAGGCTTGTCGTTGCCCAGGCAGCTGTCGACGAGGATCGTGTGATGCGGTGTTTGAATCACATATGACTGGTAACACAAGATGAAGCTGTCGTTTTCGTCTAGCGAATGGGGCTGAAGCCAGGCACGGTTCTCGTGCAGTCGTTCGGGTGTCAGGTCAGGCAGCATTTCGAGCGCCGGCAGGAACGGCGCATCGAGTTCCACGATCCGATGCACAGTCAAATCGCCGACCTGGAATTTCATGCTCATACGGAATCCGAAATGATTGAATGGGCTGCGCAATAAGTCGATGGCGTCAGCCGCGATCGCTGAGGCAAATACTTCGAATTGCAACCCCAAGACACGATCACAACTGGACGAGTTGCTTGCCGAAATTCTCACCTTCCATCATTCGCATGAAGGCGCGTGGCACGTTTTCTAGTCCAATCATGACGTCCTCGCGGAACTGGAGTTCGCCCGAGGCGTGCCATGCCGCCAGCCGCTGCAAGGCTTCGTCCCGGCGGTTCCACCAGTCGTAGACGACAAACCCCTGCATCACGGCGCGTGTCGCAATCAACCGCGAGCTGGCGCGCAGTCCGATGTCCTCGCCTCCTGGATTGTTGGCGACGGCAACGCGACCGACGATGGCAACTCGCGCTCCCGTGGCCAAGTTCTTCATGACCGCGTCGTGGATTGGACCGCCTGTGCCATCGAAGAACACGTTCACGCCTCCCGGGCCGCACCGACCTACCTCCGCCGCCAGATCCGACGCCGTCTTGTAGTTGATCGTCTCGTCGAAGCCAATCGTCTTGCACCAGTCGAGCTTCTGGTCCGAACCGGCGATGCCGATCACATGGCAGCCGGCCAGCCGTGCGAGTTGACCAGCAATCTGTCCCACTGCGCCGGCCGCAGCAGACACGACGACCGTGTCACCGGGCTTCGGCCGACCGACATCGAGCATGGCGAAGTAAGCAGTCAAGCCGGGCATTCCAAGCCAGGAAAGTGCCGCCTGGGGCGACGCAGTCCGAGTGTCGACCTTGTTGACCTTCGATGCGCCGGGGAGATCGGGAGTGAGGACCGCATACTCTTGCCATCCTACGTCCGGGCTCTCCGCGATATCGCCCACCTTCCAACCGGGGTGATTCGATTCCACGACTTCGCCGACACCACCGCCCTGCATCAAGCCGCCGACTTGCATGCCCGCGCCGGCATTTAGCTTGCCACGCATGTAAGGGTCCACCGAAAGCCAAAGCGTTTTGACGAGGATCTGCCCACTAGCGGGTTTTAAGACGTCGGCCTCGACGAGACGCCAGAGCGACTCGTTCACCGCGCCCTGAGCATGCGAGGCCAGTACCCATTGACGATTTCCCATTTGCGCGCCCTTCCTTGGTTGCCACAGTTTCGACAAGAATAGCGCAACGATCGCAATTGTCAACCATTGAACTTATATTCATGTTTCAGTGAAATCCCCTATGCGAGTGGCCTCAAAGCTGGCTTGACGTGGAGTGCGGTTTTGGTTAACCATTGAGCAACGGTCTGCGACGCTGGACGTTGCAGCCTTGACCTTCAACTGAGCAGAGGAACGAATGTTCAACCTCATCGATGAGCAGTCGGCGATCGTCGACGGCGTGTCTGCCGTCTGTCGGAAGTTCGATGACGAATACTGGGCGACGTGCGAAAAGGACGAGCGCTTTCCGCGAGAGTTTCATCGCGCGATGGCCGATGCCGGGTGGCTTGGCATCACAATGCCCGAGCAATACGGCGGCGCAGGGCTCGGAATTAAGGAGGCGGCGCTCGTCATGCACACTGTGGCATTGCACGGAGGCGGGATGGCGGCCACCTCGTCGATCCACATGAACATGTTCGGCCCCCATCCGATGCTGGTACACGGTACCGCCGAACAGAAGGACCGCTGGATTCCGCGCCTCGTTTCAGGACAGGACCAAGTCTGCTTCGGCGTGACCGAGCCGGACGCCGGTCTCGATACGACCAGCATCAAGACTTTCGCAAGGAAGGTCGACGGCGGCTACATCGTGTCCGGACGCAAGATGTGGATCTCTACCGCCCAGGTCGCACACAAGATCCTCCTTCTGGCGCGCACTGCGCCGAAGCATGAGAGGGGCAAAGGCAAAGCGACCGATGGCATGACTCTGTTCTACACGGATCTCGATCGCACCAAGATCGAGGTGCAGCGGATCCCGAAGCATGGAAGGGCCGCGGTCGACTCCAACGCTGTTTTTATCGACGACCTGTTTATTCCTGAGTCCGATCGCATCGGTGAGGAAGGACGCGGATTTCACTACCTGCTCGACGGGCTCAATCCCGAACGCATTCTCATCGCGGTGGAGGCGATCGGCATCGGACAGGACGCGCTTCAGCGCGCGGCTCGCTACGCGCGGGAGCGCGTGGTTTTCGGGCGGCCGATCGGGCAAAACCAGGGCATCCAGCATCCACTGGCAGAAGCGTGGCTGAACCTCGAATCCGCCCTCCTAATGGCGGAGCGAGCGGCGGATCTCTACGATGCCGGCCGTCCATGCGGCGCCGAGGCCAACGGAGCAAAGCTGCTCGGTTCGCGCGCCGGCTATCAGGCGTGTCAGACGGCCGTCCTGACCCACGGCGGCATGGGCTACGCGAAGGAATACCACGTCGAACGATTGTTGCGCGAAGTGCTTGTAACGCGTATCGGCCCGATTACCGACCAGATGATCCTCTGCTTCATCGGCGAGAAAGTCCTCGATCTTCCCAAGTCCTATTGACAATCCGTTGCGAGAGAAAGCATGCCAGGTTTGTTCTATGAAGAGTTCGCGGTCGGACAGGTGTTCGACCACGCGGTCCGCCGCACCGTTACGGAGATGGACAACGTCCTCTTTTCGGCGCTCACCCATAACCCTGCAGCCCTTCACCTAGACGAAGAATATTGCCGGACCGAGACCGAATTTGGTCAGCGAATCGTCAACAGTGCCTTCACGTTGGGCCTAATGGTCGGACTTTCCGTGCAGGACACTACACTCGGCACTACTGTTGCAAACCTGGGCTGGAACGAGGTCCGCTTTCCGCAACCTGTCTTCCATGGCGACACGGTGCACGCCCGTTCGACCGTGCTCGAAAAGCGCGAAAGCAAATCGCGTCCCGAGACGGGCATCGTGACTTTCGTTCATGAGGCCTTCAACCAGCGCAATGAATTGGTGGCAACCTGCACACGTGCCGCGCTGATGAAGAAAAAGGAAAAGGTCGCGCAATGAAACCCCTCGACGGTATCAAGGTTCTCGACTTCTCCAAAGTGCTGGCGGGCCCCTTGTGCACGCAGGCACTCGGCGATCTGGGTGCCGAGATCATCAAGGTCGAGCCGCTCGGGCTCGGTGACGAGACCCGGGGCTGGCCGCCATTTCGCAGCGAAGGCCTTGGCGCCGTGTTCCTCAGCGTGAACCGCAACAAGCGAAGCATTGCCCTCGATCTGAAGACGACCGAAGGTCGCGCTGTGGCGCACCAGCTGGCTGAGCAGGCTGACGTTGCCATCGAGAGTTTTGGAACGGGCGTTGCCGAGCGGCTCGGCATCGATGCCGCAACGCTTCAACCGCTCAACAAACGGCTGATCCATTGCAGCATTTCGGGATTTGGTCGGGAAGGTCCGCTTGCCCGATCGCCGGGTTACGACGTGATCTTGCAAGCCTTTAGCGGCATGATGTCCCTCACCGGCGACGAGGGCGGCGGCTATGTTCGAAGCCCAATTTCCCCGATCGACCAGATGACGGGAACCCACGCGCTGACGGGCATCCTTGCTGCACTGCTCGAGCGCGGCAAGACCGGAACCGGAACCACCGTAAAGGTGTCGCTATTCGAGACGGCGCTCGGATTGCTTCGCTACAACCTGCAAAGTTTCTGGGAGCGCGGAACGCAGCCTCCTAAATGCGGCTCGAGTCATGAATCTCTGTGCCCTTACCAGGCCTTTGAAGCCGCTGACGGACCCCTCATGCTGGGCGTCGCCAACGACAGCCAATGGCGCAAGCTGTGTGCTGTCGCTGGACTGCAATCCGTCGCCGACGATCCGAAGTTCCGCACAAATAGCGATCGGGTGCTCAATCGCACGGAAACACTTGCCGTGGTGCAAGCCGCGCTTGCGAAGCATCCGGTGGCCTACTGGAATGACGAGTTGACGGAGGTCGGTGTGCCATGTGCGCCGATCAACACCTTGGCGCAAATGCTGCAGCACCCTCACACGCAGGCCTGCGACGCCATCGTCGACTACTTCCATCCTCATGGCGGGCCAATTCAGTCCGTCGGCCAGCCATTCACGCTCGGCGGCGAGCGCCGAGGCGCAGGTTCGCCGCCTCCCGTGCACGGCGAACACACTGAGACCATTCTTCACGAGATTGGATTCTCGCGTGCGGACATCGACAAGCTGAGGGCCGGCAAGGTCATTTCGTAAATACCGAGATTCATCAACGCATTTGACGGAGTTCAACCTATGTACCTTCGATCTTGGCTCTTCGTGCCGGGCGACAACGACAGAAAACTCGCGAAAGCGGATGGTTCGGGAGCCGATGCCGTCGTGCTCGACCTCGAGGACTCCGTGGCCGCGGCAAACCGTGCCACGGCAAGGCAGAAGATTCGCGCGTTCCTTGATGCGCGGCCACCGGCTCAGCGCAAATACCAACTATGGGTTCGCGTTAATCCGCTCGATGACACCGCCCTTACCGATCTCGCGGCGATAGTTGGTGGAGCGCCAGACGGCATCATGCTGCCGAAGATCGACGGACCTGAAGATGTGCTACGCCTAAGTCACTACCTCGATGCGCTTGAGGCGCGCGACAACGTTGCGCATGGTCACGTCAAGATTGCGCCGGTTGCCACGGAAACACCCGCGGCCCCGCTGCGCCTTGGCGAGTTTTCGTCGGCACGACTGGAGCGGCTGGTCGGACTTAATTGGGGTGCCGAGGATCTTAGCGCTGCGATCGGTGCATCGACGAACGTCGACGAAAGCGGCCGCTGGACGCTGACCTATCGCTGGGTTCGCTCGGCGGTGCTGCTCGCCGCCAAATCCGCCTGCGTCCAGGCCATCGAAACGGTCTATGTCGACTACCGCGATCTCGATGGGCTCAGAAAATCCTGCCGGGCCGCTGCGCAGGAAGGCTTTACCGGACGGGTGGCCATCCATCCCGATCAGGTCGCACCAATCAACGAATCGTTTGCACCGTCTCCGGACGATGTTGCGCTGGCGCGAAAGATCGTTACTGCATTCGCGGACGAGCGTGGAGTTGGGACTGTGGGAATCGACGGGAAAATGTTTGATATCCCCCACCTCAAAAGAGCCCGAAATCTGCTCGATCTTCATGAGAAGTATCAGCAGCGGACATCCAGCTAACCCGGCTTGCGCTTACTCACATAACAATGCACTAAGGAAATCTCAATGAAAGTCATGGTGCCGGTCAAACGGGTAGTGGACTACAACGTGAAGGTCCGCGTGAAAACGGACGGTACGGGCGTTGAGCTTTCGAACGTCAAGATGTCGATGAATCCGTTCGATGAGATTGCGGTCGAGGAAGCGGTCCGACTGAAAGAAGCGGGCGTGGCGACGGAAGTCATCGCCGTATCGGCGGGCAGCGCGCAATGCCAGGAAACGCTGCGCACAGCACTGGCCATAGGTGCTGACCGCGCGATCCTCATTGAGTCAAACGCGGAGTTGCAGCCGCTGGCAGTGGCGAAGATGCTGAAGGCATTGATGGACAAGGAGCAGCCGCAGTTGCTGATCCTCGGCAAGCAAGCCATCGATGACGATTCGAATCAAACTGGGCAGATGGTCGCCGCATTGTCAGGCCTGCCACAAGCAACCTTTGCATCGAAGCTCGTTGTAGCCGACGGCAAGGCGATCGTATCGCGCGAAATCGATGGCGGTGCAGAGACGCTGTCGCTGAAGCTTCCCGCTGTGATCACAACTGACCTTCGTCTGAATGAGCCCCGCTACGTCACGCTCCCCAACATTATGAAGGCGAAGAAAAAGCCTTTGGCGACGACCAACCCCGCCGAGCTGGGCGTGGACGTGACTCCGCGTCTGAAAACGCTCCGAGTCGCCGAGCCGGCGAAGCGCTCGGCCGGCGTGATCGTGCCCGATGTGAAGTCGCTGATCGAAAAGCTAAAGAACGAAGCAAAGGTTCTGTGAGGAGAAGGCGAAAATGACGATTTTGGTAATTGCGGAACATAACGCGCCGGGCGACGCTGCCTCGGAACGCAGTGCATCGCTGAAGCCGGCGACGTTCAACACGCTCACCGCCGCGGCCTTGCTCGCCACACTCACCGACAACCAGATCCATGTGCTGGTCGCCGGATATAACGTCCAGGCTGTCGCCGCTGCGGCCGCGAAGATCGCAGGAGTGTCGAAGGTGCTTCTTGCCGACGCGCCGCACCTGGAAGCAGGTCTCGCCGAGAACATCGAAGCTACGGTGCTAGCCATGGCACGGGAATACTCCCACATTCTTCTTCCTGCCACCGCCTATGGCAAGAACATTGCGCCTCGTATCGCGGCCGGCCTCGACGTCGCACAGATCAGCGATATCGTCGCAGTGCATAGCGCAGATACATTCGAGCGTCCAATTTTTGCCGGCAACGCGATCGCAACCGTCCAGTCGACGGATCCGATTCGGGTGATCACCGTGCGCACCACCGGCTTCGATGCAATCGCGGCGGAGGGCGGCTGCGCAGTGGTCGAACAAGTCGCCGTGGCCGCAAATAACGGCCTGTCGCACTTCGAAAATCGGGAGATCACGGAGCTCGAACGTCCGGAACTGACGGCGGCGAACATCATCGTCTCGGGCGGTCGCGGTCTGGGAAGCGGCGAAAACTACACCAAAGTTCTCGAGCCGTTGGCGGACCGCCTCGGTGCGGCGCTCGGCGCGTCGCGGGCCGCCGTCGATGCGGGATTCGTGCCGAACGATTACCAGGTGGGCCAAACGGGCAAGATCGTGGCGCCGCAGTTGTACGTGGCGGTGGGCATCTCTGGTGCCATTCAGCATCTGGCAGGCATGAAAGACTCGAAGGTCATCGTAGCCATCAACAAGGACCCAGAAGCGCCCATCTTTACGGTCGCGGATTACGGTCTAGTCAGCGACTTGTTCGAGGCGGTGCCTGCCCTTCTCGACGCGCTTTGAAAGCTTCCGCTCAGCTCATGCGGGCGGCCTCGGTCCGATATGCTTCTGAAACCGGGTTCGTGGGATGCGCCGACATGAGCGAGTCGATTTCAGCTTCGTCATAGCCTGCCTCGCGAAGTATTTCCCGGCTATTTTCGCCAAGGCGGGGGGCATGACGATGTTTCAGCCGCGCATCGCCGTGCCATTCGCTGGGCACCGCCATTTGCCGTATGCGGCCGACTGCCGGGTGATCGGTCTCTCCGAAAAATCCGAGATCCTTCAAATGCGGGTCTTCCAGCAGGGACTCGAGAGTATGCATTTTGAAGAACGGGATGTCGGCTTCGCCAAGCACAACGCTCCACTCGTCAGTTGTGCGGGTAGCGATTTCATCGCTGACCATACCGTAGAGTTCGTTTACATGAGCGGTGCGCGTCGTGATGCTCTTTAGGCGCGGATCCGAGTGATACAGATCCGCCTTGCCGATTGCCTTGAGGAAGCCGTGCCAGTGATTGTCGGTGTAGATCACACAACACGCGTAGCCGTCTTTCGTTCGATAAGGACGACGTTGCGCCGATAGTAGTCGTGGGTATCCAAAACTTCCCTTGGCCGGAACGAAGGTTTCGCCAAAGAGATGGTCGCCGAGTATATGCGACACCATCGTCTCGAACATTGGGACGTCGATGCGCTGTCCTAATCCTGAACGTTCTCTCGCGTAGAGGGCGGCGCAGATAACGCCGAACGCGTAAGTTCCGACCGAGCGATCCGCGATGGTGAGCGGCACATAGCGCGGTGCACTGTCACCAGCCATCGCGACCAGTTGGGGTACTGCGGTAGCGGCTTGGATAAGGTCGTCGTACGCGCCTTGAGGTGCGTAGCGTCCGCGCTGGGAAAAACCGAACATGCCGACATAGACAAGACTTGGATTGATCCGGGCAAGCGTTTCATAGTCGAGGCCGAGACGCCGCATGGACTGAGGACGGAGATTGTAGGCGAGCACGTCGGCATCTTTGACGAGACGGAGCAACGCCTCGCGGCCCTTCGGGGACTTTAGGTCCAGGACTATGCTGCGCTTGTTGCGGTTCAGCCCAAGAAAGAGCGGCCCAAGCTTCTCCTCTCCGCACGGACCGATGCTACGTGTGCAATCGCCTTCCGGCGCTTCTACCTTGATGATGTCGGCCCCGAGGTCTCCGAGCATCTGTGTGGCCCATGGCCCCATAAACACCGACGTGAGGTCCACTACCCTCACCCCCGACATTGGTCCGGCAGTCGTCTCCATGTTTTTCTCGTCTCGTGGAAGTCGCGGACGCGCAGCGCCGTGAGCGCGCGAAATTGGTCCGTCCTGGCCCGTATCCTACAAGAAAATCGAGCGCCGTCACGTCGGCAGCTTGTCCTCCGGCCCCGTGCGAGGGGGGTCCATTTCGTCCGGCGATCTTTTTTCCCGGTAAAAATTTGGAAAGTCCTTCTGGACATGCAGCCGGTGATCCTGCCAGCCGACGCAGGAGTTCAGCATGGCCGGTGCAGGACGTTGATCCGAAGGGAGTCGATCGATCCGTTCACGCATGGCAAGGTAGTTAGCCTGAACGAGTACGGTCGCCATTTGCGGCAGCAACTGCGATGCGTGCCAGCAGTTGCCTTCTGTGCCAATGCGCTCGCGTACCGCTTTCATGAAGCCGGCACCCAGCTGGACTCCGTTCAACTGGAATTTCATCTCGACCTCCTTGCAGCAGTGGTAGGGGCTCGCATCCATGGCCACCTCGGTCTCGTGGATCGTCCCGCTCGGGTCCACTGAGAGGCGCACTGAGATTCTGTGTATTGCCTCTCCAGGCGCCACGTACGGACGGTCGACCCCGAGCCTAAATTGGACGGGCTTCATGTCGACCAATGTCGCCTCGATGTCGGTCAGGCCGTCTTCGCGGAAAAACGCATCGATCGTGATTGCTCGCGTGTGCAGCGGACTGCGCGCCTTCGGTTCACTGAGTGGCATGTTGTACTCCAAATTTGTCTGGGCGCCCGACGGGTTGCTGATGAACCGGGCGACGCGCGCGAGGGTCATTCGAACCGAGTAACGACATATGTACCCGTAATTGCCGACCTGGTCATGCTGTCGAACACTCCGCTTACATCGGACAAGGAGATCTCCTTTGTCACCATCTTGCCCGGAGTCAACCGCCCGCTCGCAACCATAGGAATCATCGATGCAAAACGATGCGGTGCCATTCCCAGCGAGCCGATGATCTTCAGCTCCCGGAGCACGACAGCATCAATCGGCACGTTGATGTAACCCGCTTCCTTCTTGGTCGTGAGCCCGATTTGCAAGTGTCGGCCGCCTTTGCGCAGGCTCATGATCGAGTCGACACATGTCTGCGAAATGCCGAGGGCGTCAACGGATACGTGCGCCCCGCCTTTTGTAATCTGCATGACTGCTTCTGCCGCCTTCGATTCCCGACTGTTGATCGTGAAGTGCGCACCTATCTCTTTCGCCAGATCGAGGTTGGCAGTATTGATGTCCACGCCAATTACGGTCGCGCCCAGCGATGCAGCGATATTGATCGCCGACAAGCCCACGCCTCCGCATCCATAGACCACCACCCATTCGCCGGCTCGGAGTTCGGCTCGATCTACCAGTCCGTGGAACGAGGTCATGAACCGGCAACCGAGCGCGGCGCCGTCGGTGAAGCTGATCTCCTCCGGCAGCGCCATTAGGTTCCGATCCGCAAACGGGACGCTCACATATTCGGCATAGCCTCCCGAGTATGTTCGACCGGGAATGATCCCGCTGTCGCATAGATGCGACTGTCCGCTTTGACAATATTCGCAGGTGCCTTCGCTGCCTGAGAACGGAACGACGACCCGGTCGCCCTTTTTGAATCGCGTAACGCCTGGCATTACGTCTTCGATGATCCCGCTCATTTCGTGGCCCATGACGGTTGGAAAGTCCCGCTTGCTATCACCGATCCAACCGTGCCAGTCACTACGGCATACGCCGTTGGCTTGTACGCGAATGAATGCCCCGAGAGCGGCCGGTTGAGGCTCCGGCACATCGCGAACTGCGAGTTGCTGAATTCCTTCCAGGACAAGCGCTTTCATAAACCTCTTCCTTGTTCGAGTTCAAAGTCCGCCGCACCGCGTGCCGTTTCGAGCCCGAGGCGTCGCCCGTAGCCGAGCGACCTACGAGCGGTGCCGTTTAAGCGTTAAGAGCCGATAGTAACCGCGCGCGTTCATATGTCAACCATTGGTTGTTTGAGTTCGGGATGTTCCCTATGACCTCGATGTCCGCAGGATACGCGGAACTTTCAAGCCTTTTCGAGAGCTACTGGCGGGGCGAAATGCGGAAAAACGCTCCTTGGCGTTGTTTGGTTATCCATTGACTATTTGCAGATCACAGTTTAACTTCTGGACGTCAATCCAACCATGGCGTTCCCATTTCGGACGCCGCACTCTCTGAGGGCGACAAGAATGGACAAGCAGAGCAGTGAGTACCCAGCGCCGAAGCAGTTCATCGACGGAAAATGGCGCAGTGGAGGCGACGGTCATTGGGGCGTCGTGCGAAACCCCGCAACGGGGGAAGTGCTGGCTGAGGTGCCGAGGGCAAGCAGGCAGGATCTCGATGACGCCCTTGCATCCAGTTCGTCGGCGTTTGAGGTTTGGAGAAAAACGCCCGCTATCGAACGGGCGGCCGTACTAAGGCGCGCAGCCGATCTGGTCCGGGACCGCACCGCTTACTTGGCTCGTCTGATGACACTGGAACAGGGCAAGACGCTGGCAGAGTCGACACTTGAGTTTTCGATCGTCGCGGAAACCCTCGAATGGAACGCCGCAGAAGCCTTGCGGGCCAACGGCAGAATTATCCCGGCGCGCATGCGCGGCGCCCGTCAGATGGTGGTCATGCAACCGCTGGGCCCTGTAGCCGCGTTCACACCATGGAACTTTCCCGGTGTGCTGCCCGCTCGTAAAATTGCGACGGCGCTGGCCGCCGGTTGCACGGTCGTCATCAAACCTGCCGAAGAAACGCCCGCGTCGACAATCGGCATCGCTCAGGCGCTCCAGGACGCGGGGCTCTCGGCCGGAGCATTGAACGTCGTTTTCGGCGTGCCCGGTGATGTTTCAAGTCACCTGATCCGGTCCGACATCATCCGCAAGGTTCACTTCACCGGCTCCACGGAAGTCGGACGGCAACTCGCGAAGCTGGCGGCCGAGGGACTGAAGCCCTGCACCCTGGAATTGGGGGGCCACGCGCCAGTACTTGTGTTCGACGACGCAGATCTCGATGCGACAGTCGCGACCAGCGTGCAAGGCAAGATTCGAAATGCAGGCCAGGTATGCACGTGCCCGACGAGATTCATTGTGCAGGAAGGCATTTACGAGGCCTTCCTTCACCGATACGGTGAAGCGATGAACCGCGTCACCGTGGGACCTGGACTCGATCCCACCAGCCAGATGGGCGCGCTAGCCAATCAGCGCAGAATTGATGCAGTCGACGCAATGGTTTCGGATGCCATCAGCCAAGGGGGCCGACTCGTGGCCGGTGGCAATCGAGGTGATCTGCCGGGTACGTTCTGGCGCCCAACTCTAATCGCGGATGTGCCCCGAACCGCCCGCGCAATGAACGTCGAGCCCTTCGGGCCGCTCGCGTTGGCCATCCCATTCTCTACTGTCGACGACGGTCTTGAGGAAGCCAACCGCCTCCCGTACGGTCTCGCCGGCTACGCGTTCACCCGTTCCGCGGCAACCGCAGTGACCGTGGCCGACGAATTACACGTCGGCGGGATCGGCATCAACACATTTGCAGTATCGCAAATTGAAGCGCCGTTCGGTGGCGTAAAGGACAGCGGCTATGGCGTTGAGGGCGGGCACGAAGGTATCGAGGCCTTCATGCATCCCCGCTACGTGCACCATGTGACTTGAGTCCGAAACAGCCGTTTTGAAGTTCCCCCTCGATTGAGTCTGGTCGATCTACCTGCAGCTCGACTAACCCAAAGGCAGTATGCCCTTGTGAGCGAAACTGAATAACTTTGCGCGCGCGTCGATCCGCGACGCGAACGCTTCCGTCGATGATTCCGCGAATCCGCCCTGGGAACGATTCACAAGCCCAAGGCGCGCGTGCGCAATTCGGAAGAAAGTCTCCCAGCGGCACTTCGCTTCCGCTTTCGGAGCGCAACCACTCAGTCGGGTTCTCCCGCCTAGCGCACGCTGTACCCGCGGAAAACCCCTTAAACGCAGAGCATTCGGACTGCTGTTGTTTGTTTTCCGATTGACCAGCCCTGTCCAGCGTTGATCTACACGTCAAGCTCGAAAGACGAACGCCGCGCCCCATCAGGCGTCTTTGTCGCGCACTTCACGGACGCAATGGCCAACCATGGAAATCAATGCTTACATGCTCGGCTGATAAGTGTTGTCAGCGCTAGTCGGGCCTGCCGATGTAGATCTGCACGTTGGGGGTACGCGTTTTCCCCGATAGTCTGCCGACGCCATCCGCGCAATGATTCAGTCAAAGGTTAACCTTTAGCCAACTAACCTTCGGCTGGTGAAGTGCCGGCCGCCCGCGCCCACCTGTTCAATGTTAAACATGGTTCCCGCCATCCCTGGCCGGGACCTAGAGGAGACGTTATGTATTCGACCAACGCCGCAATAGACACGCCGGCTGTCCGGCCGGGCACACACCGACGCTTGATTCTCTCCACTGTCCTGGGCACCACGATCGAGTTTTTCGATGTTTATATTTATGGGCTCGCCGCGGGGCTGTATTTTGCGCACCAGTTTTTTCCCAGCGTCAGCCCTACCATCGGCGTGATTGCATCGTTTGGCACGTTGGCCAGCGGCTTTCTCATCCGTCCGATTGGCGGCATCATCGGCGGACACTTCGGCGACCGGTACGGTCGAAAGAAGGTGCTCGTCGCGAGCATGATCACGATGGGTGTGGCGACCTTCCTTGTTGGCATTCTCCCCACCTATTCAGTCATTGGAATTTGGGCGCCGATCCTTTTGATCCTTGCTCGGCTTGCTCAAGGACTTGGCGCGGGAGCCGAGTGGGGTGGCGGCGTGCTGATGCTTGTCGAGCATATGAGCAAGAATCGCAGAGGTTACTGGGGTAGCTTCGCCAACTTCGGTATTTGGCTTGGCATCGCTATTGGCACGTTGATCTTTGCAGGTATCACGCGCTTGCCGGATGAAACTCAGAATTGGATCTGGCGGCTCCCCTTTCTGGCATCGGCAGCACTGGTGTTCGTCGGCTTGTGGGTGCGCATGGGAGTTTCGGAGACGCCTGTCTTCCTGAGGGCCGAAGAGAAGGCAGAGACGAAACGTGAACGGCTTCCTATCGCCGAACTGTTCGGAAAACATAAGCGGGCCACGATCATCGCCATTTTCATTGCCACCGGCGCATGTTCATATCAGATATATGGAACCTTTGCGACTTCCTATTCGAGGGCGCTACATCTTCCCGTCAGCACCATACTGCTTTTCCAGTTCGTAAACGGTTTCGTTGCAATGGGACTGACCGTCTTTTTCGGCTGGCTCTCCGACAAGACCGGACGCCGGGCGCTCGCGATCACCGGAAGCGTGCTTGTCGTGCCCGCAATGTACCTGCTGTTTTGGTCGCTCAACAATGCGTACCTCCCGCTCGTTCTTGCGTCGCTCATCCTGCTCGAAATCGGGCACTCGATGGTCTATGGGCCAATGGGTGCTTTCCTCTCTGAATTGTTCGACACGCGTACTCGATATACGGGTGTTTCGATTGCCTATCAAATCGGTGCCGGCGCGATTTCCGGACTGGGCCCTCTCATCGCTTCCACCATACTCGCGAGCGCTGGCGGTGCGCCCAATGTGTACGCGGTACCGCTGATCGTCGTTGCCACGGGATCGTTGACGATCATAGGCGCGCTGCTTGCTCCCGAGCGTGCTGGCCGCGAGTTGCCCTTGTAGTCCGTCAAAGAGGCGGTGTCGTGCCGCCTCGCTTCAACACGGATAGCGGGCGCTCGGTATCGAAGTTTATTCAGTGCACTTCGCATCAACGCTGCAAAGGGTTCACCAACCATAAACAAGCTTTCAATCCCTTCTATTTTGATAGGATACCTAAGTGAAGAATAAGCTCATGATTTTTGCCGCTCTCTGCGCGCTGACATCGTCTTCGTGGGCACAGAGCAGCGTAACGCTATACGGCATCATCGACGCTGGCCTCACCTTCAATTCGAACGCGAACGGGGAACGCCAGTACGCTATGACGAGCGGGAATCAATCGGGTAGCCGCTTTGGCTTCAGAGGACTCGAAGACCTTGGCGGAGGGGTATCGACGGTTTTCAATATCGAAGCCGGATATAGCACGACCACGGGCGCGATGGGACAGAACGGAACGCTCTTCGGCCGTCAGGCGTACGTCGGGGTGGTGTCGAAGTCCTACGGACAGCTGACGCTTGGCCGGCAGTATTCGACCATGTACGATTTCTTCGCAGGGCTCACCTCCGGAAATACATGGGCTGCCGTAGGAACCGGCTACGGGTCTCATCCTGCCGATTTGGACAACCTGGACAGCTCGAACCGTGTCAACAATACCGTCAAATTCCAGTCTCCTCTCTATCATGGCTTCTCCGCTGGAACGATGTACTCGTTTGGCAACATAGCTGGGAGCATGTCGCGAAATGCGATATGGGGTCTCGCGGGGTCATACAGTCAGGGCCCGCTCACAATCGCCGCGGGCTATCAATCCACCCATACGCCGAACTACTCGTTTTGGGGGAACAAGGCAAACGACAGTTCGACCGCGAGCAACATGCGAAGTCCGGTATTCGTAGGCTACTCCACGGCGGGCGAGCAGAACATTTTTGGCGCTGGTTTGTCATACGCTGTCGGCCCCGCAACCATCGGTTTTGTCTATTCGAATACCCGTTTCCGCGATCTGGGCAGCGTCGCGGTCAGTGGACTGACGGCACAACAATCCGCGTTGCGCGGCACCGCCTCGTTCAACAGCTATGAGGCAAACGGCCGTTACATGGTTTCGCCTTCGTTGCTGCTTGGTCTGGCCTACATCTACACCCGGGGTGGTGGCGCCGGCGGCATCGAAGGTGCGAACTATCATCAAGTCAATTTGGGAGCCGACTACTTCGTGTCAAAACGTACCGATCTTTACGCAGTGGTCGCATATGAGCAAGTCGCGGGCTTCGATTCCACCGGAAAGCCCGCGGTCGCTGCACTGGTGGGGGCCACGCCGTCCAGCACCAGCAAACAAGCCGTCGCAGTCGTAGGAATTCGACACAAATTCTAGCCCGAAGTTGCCTGGCGCGGCGCTCCCGGGCTCATCCGACCGACGGCTCGCCTAGCTGGGGCTACTGATCCTCTGCTCGATCAGCCGCACCGCGCAATTCACGAGTTGCTGTGCGGCTTCGGCGAACTAACCGGCTGCGACCCAGCAAGCGAAAACAGTCGAAGGAACGTTCAGCGAGCACGCGCCTGCCCACTCGACCGGGCGCCTTCAAAGACGATTGTCGGCGGCTACATCCGCGAGCCGGCGACGTCTCTTTCTGCCCCGCTCTTCAGATCGACGGGCTTTTTGACCCCGTCCTATGCTTCGCTGCCGGGCGTTTGCAACCTCGATTCGCCTCAGTAAGCGAATTGGCTCATTCCCCCGTCCACGGGAATCACAGTGCCCGTTATATAACTGGCCAGAGGCGATGCAATAAACGCCACCAGATTCGCCACGTCCTCGGGCTTGCCGAAGTAACCGATGGGGACGTAACGCTTGACAAATGCTTCCCGCTCGCCCGGCGGATAGAGCCTGTCCACTTGCTCGCTTTCGATGCGGCCTGGCGGAATGCTGTTAATTGTGATTCCTTCTGCCGCCAGATCACGCGAAAGGCCCTTCGCCCAAAGGTGCAGCGCTGCTTTCGCCGCTAATGCACCATTAAGAAAGTGCGGCTCCATGAGCCCGGTAATGTTGATGATTCGTCCCCAGCGCGCCCGACGCATAGCCGGAAGCAATTCGCCTGTCAGACGCCTCACCGCAGTGAAGTTGACGTTGAGCGCTTCGTCCCACAGATCATCGCCCGCCTCAATGGCGAGGGGCCTGGATCCGCCTGCGCAATTCACTAAAACCTCAATTGGTCCGATAGCATGTGCCGCACGCTCCGCTACTCGTTTGATTTCGGCGGCGTCGGTGATATCTCCTGGCAATGCGACCGGTGCTCGGCCGCTACTTGCCTTGACGTGCGCTGCAAGCGTTTCTAACTTTTCTTGCCTCCTGGCCGTGGCCACCACGTGCGCACCTTCTCGAGCGAGCGCGGCGACGACCGCCGCGCCAATCCCGGCGCTCGCCCCGGTCACCAGACAGCGTCGATCCTTAAGCATGAGATCCATATCACCATCCTCTCTAAGTATTCCGAAATTATGTGAACTGCACAGCCTATCAAACAGGAGTGCTCTATCGTACTAATTCAACCGGTATGCAGGCCTCGCACATCAGCTAAATATCACTGCCGTTCGTTGAACGCGCAGCCGGTCGTCATCCGTATGAAGCCATGCGGCAGATTCATACGACATGCGCGGGGGAGCACCTCCGGACCTCCATCGTCGCCCGGCCTTCCGAACTCCACCTTTTCAATCCAAAATGCACCGCTCGCTGCAGGCCGTGGGCCAAATCTGTTCGTACTTCAGGGCAGTGATCGCGCACACGACTCCACCTTCCGTTCGTAGTTAATACCTTCATTGATGGGAGGAGGAAGCAAAGGTCACTCTCGATGGTAGTAACGAAAGCATAGTCCGTCAAACCATTTAGATTAATTCAGGGATTGTACTGAGGTTGAACGCTATACCGCTTCAAGCAGCAGCCCCGCGGCGATGGGCTGCGCCGGTTCATGTTTTGCAGACCGATCGGTGGGTGCTCATGTTACCCCCCTGGGACGTCGATCGATCCATACCTCCATGGACAGTTCGACCAAACTTCCGCTTGACGTGGACCCTGCAACTCCGAAGATTGAGCGTCCGAACCGGGTTGTCTCAGGTATACCCGAAGAGCCCCCAAAGACGTTGACACATGGGTCGAAAGGCGAATAATGTCGTGAAACAAACTATCTAAATGATTTGGCGAAGTGGAGCTGCCTTGAAAGGTAAGCCCGCCGGCGACGTTGTGTAAGGTCAAAAAAAGGCGGCACAACAACTAGGAGACGTGATGAAGATTGTCGATTCGGCACAACATAAGAACCATCTTCGCCCCAACGCGGCAGCGACACCGGAGCCGTCCAAGATCATCAACGTCGTCGAGTTAATCGACTCCCACAAGATGACCTTATACCAGCGAACGATAGTTTTTTTGTGCTTCCTGGTGCTAGTTGCAGACGGTTTTGATGCTGGGGCTATTGGATATATAAGTCCGTCATTGATAGGTGATTGGCATATATCCCGTGGCGCATTAGGTCCCGTTATGACAGCCTCGTTACTGGGACTCGGGCTCGGCGCCCTCATTGCAGGTCCAGTGGGGGACGTGATTGGAAGAAAGACAGTGCTTGTCGGCTCCGTTGGAAGCTTCGGAGTCTTTAGCTTAATCGCGGCTCACGCCAACTCGGTTGAGTCGCTAACTGTCTTGCGACTGTTGACGGGCATCGGATTAGGGGCCGCGATGCCGAACGCCCTCACCCTTACCTCCGAGTTTTCGCCGATCAGAGTTCGTTCGATATGCGTCTGCGCCATGAACGCGGGCTATGGAACTGGTCTCGTAATTGGAGGCATCGTTTCGGCATCGGTTATACCCGCATACGGCTGGAGGATGATTCTGATCGTCGGCGGTTTAGCGCCAATGACATTGGCGGTGGTGCTTATGTTGCTCCTCCCGGAGTCGCTCCAGTTTCTCGCGATGCATGAAAAGCATGCTCATCGAATAAAGAAGGTCGTGTTCAGAATTTCGCCGGCCACCGGCCTAGACGACGCCACTTTCATCGTTTCATCGAGGATTAATGGGCCGAAGCGTAGACTTGATAATCTTAAGCTCTTGTTCGCTAAACAACATGTAGTTGGCACCGCAATGCTTTGGGTTGCATACTTCATGGGCTTGCTGATCTATTACCTCTTGCTCAACTGGTTGCCGATCTTGATGAGTGACAGCGGCTTCACCCACACCGAAGCCTCATTGATGACTTCAATTTTTCCACTTGGTGGTATTGTCGGGACGGTATGTGTAGGCTGGTTAATGGACCGAAAGGAAGGGACTCGAGTGATCGCCGGGACGTTTGGCCTTACGGCGATTTTGGTTGCTGTCGCAGGTACTCTGACCGGTCACCACTACGCGATCGCGTTGTTGCTCTTCGTCTGCGGAGCCCTTCTTATCAGCGCACCAACGGCAATGTCTGCACTCGCGGTCGGTTATTACCCAGCACAATGTCGCGTATCAGGCGTCTCTTGGATGCACGGTATCGGAAGGCTCGGCGGCGTAGCAGGCGCTGGAATCGGCGCTGTTCTCCTCAGCACTGGTTGGAACCTTGGAGCCATCTTTGGCCTCCTCGCCGTCCCCGCAATAGTGGCGAGTGGTGCCATTTATATCATGGCACCGGACAAGCGGGGTCGCCGCGGTCTAAGAGGCCCCGAGCAGATCGGTTGACTTCAACTGGTCTCCGGAACTGCCGGGCTCCACGTGCTCCGAAGCTCTCAGTCTGAGCCGACGAGTAATGCCGATCCGACACGGGTCTAACCTCGGAGCGGCTGGCATTCGGCTGCTTGCGCGTCGTTTCTCGCGCCGCTGAGACGGGGGTATCGGCTAGCAACCGGTCTTGCCGTTCCGCCGTCGTCGAAATAGGCGGACCGTTCCCCTTGGGCCTGTATCGCGTCGCAGAGGCGAACCAAAATAGCCGCTCGGATGGCCGTTTTCTATCGAACTAGAGGTAAAGGCAATGCAAACGCAGGAAGCAACCATAAGCGCCCGGACATCCGAAGTAGTGGATCCAGACAAGATCAATTCGATTTACAGAAAAGTCGCCTGGCGATTGATGCCGTTACTCTTCGTATGCTACATCGTGGCTTACCTCGACCGCATAAACATTGGGGTCGCCAAGCTGAAAATGCTCAACGACCTCCGATTCGACACTTCTGTCTATGCCTTTGGTGCAAGCGTCTTTTTCTGGGGGTACATTCTCTTTGAAGTGCCGAGTAATATTATCCTGGATAAAGTAGGCGCTCGAACATGGATCGCGCGAATAATGATTAGCTGGGGAGCCGTGTCCACAGCGATCGCTTTCGTTGGCCCCCTTGCGCAACTCGTGGGCGTCGCTCCGTCCACGATGTTCTACTTTTTGCGTTTCCTGCTGGGAGCATGTGAGGCCGGCTTTGCACCTGGGGTTGTGCTGTTTTTGAGCTACTGGTTCCCTTCGAGGCGGCAGAGCCAGGTGCTGGCTGCCTTCTTCCTCGCGTTGCCAGTAGGAACCGTTATCGGTGCCCCCCTTTCCGGTTGGCTTCTCGAAGCGTTCGACGGCGCAATGAATCTGCGAGGCTGGCAGTGGATGTTCGTGGTAGAGGGGCTGCCTGCCGTTCTACTTGGCGTCGTCGTGTTCACCCATTTGCAGGATCGTCCCGACACTGCAAAATGGCTTACGGAATCGGAGAGAGCTTTTATAAAGTCGAATCTCACCACGCGACAATCTCAGAAACACCATCAATTCTCCGCGGCGATCACCGACGGGCGCGTCTGGATCCTGTGCGCCATTTATCTTGCGTACGCGACCGGCTTTTACGGGTTGGCGTTTTGGCTACCGACGATCATTCAATCGGCGGGCGTGAAGAGCAGTTTCCACGTTGGGTTATTGACAGCAATCCCCTATGCTGTCTCGGCGGTATACATGTGCTACCACGCGCAGCATTCACGAAAAACCGGAGAGCGGCGGCTGCATACGGCTCTGCCAGTGCTAGTCGGCGGCATCGCTTTGGTTTTGAGCGCAGTGTGGTATCCAAGCTTACTAATATCCCTGCTATTTATGACTATCTCCGTTTCGGGCTTGATGGCGGTCATGACGATAATTTGGAGCTTGCCAGCGGGCTTTCTCTCGGGTACCGCAGCCGCGGCCGGTATCGCTATCGTCTCGTCAGTCGGGAGTCTTTCAGGAATTCTTGGGTCTTTCGTATCTAGCATAGCATTTGAGATTACAGGGACGATGCAGAGTGGCACCTATGTTCTTGGCGCACTTATGGTGTTGTCGGGAGTAATTGCCTTGCTGGCCCCGCGAAGCACTTTTGGTGAGCGCAACACGGCAGCAACCGCCGCAAGCAAAGTGCCGGCGACGAACGAACTTTCCCGCGACTGAGCTTCTTCCAAACGAGGATCGACGTGAATGACAACGCCCTGCGCCCCTTCTTTGGGAACCGAATTAAGCACAGTCGAGAGCTTGCCGAGTGGCATTCTGAGGCTTTTCCCGAACCTGTTATCGAACCAGAAATCGCAATTGTCGATGCGCATCATCATCTCTATGGCGATGCGGCCGACGTTCACCACTACCTGCTAGATGAACTCACAGCAGATATCGCTTCAGGTCACAAGATACTCGGCACCGTCTACGTTGAGGCATATCGCGCCGGATGGTACACGAATGGGCCGGCTATGCTACGGTCGACTGGAGAGGTGGAGCGGATCGTGCGTCTTACTTCCCCTTCTGGCACGAAACCAGACACCCGGTGCCGGGTCGCAAACGCTATCGTCTCATTCGTCGACCTCACCTGGGGCGACAGAGTTGCATCGGCCCTCGATGTCCACATGAACGCCGCGCAAGGCCGACTTCGTGGTGTGCGGCAGCAGGCGACCTGGGACGGCGGAAAAGTCGGTCGCTACATTTCAAATTGCCCCACGCCGAACTTATTAAACGACCGCCGTTTTAAGAGGGGGTATGCACAGCTGCACAAATACGGGCTTTCATTCGATGCGGCCGTTTACCACACCCAGCTTGACGATGTCGCCAGTTTGGCGGATGAGTTTCCGGACGTGCCCATCGCTCTCAACCATATCGGCATCCCGATCGGCGTTGAAGAATACGGACAGAACCGGAAGCACGTGTTCAATCAATGGCGCGCCGATATGCGTAAGTTGGCGTTGAGATCGAATATAAACGTGAAAATCGGCGGTATGGGAATGGCTGTACTCGGATTCGGGTTCGAGGCGGGCAAGCAACCAGCGAACTCGACCGCGCTCGCCGACGCATGGACGCCATTCATCCTTACATGCATCGAGACGTTTGGATCCGACCGTTGCATGTTCGAAAGCAACTTCCCGGTCGACAAGCAGTCATGCTCGTATGTTTCGCTATGGAACGCGTACAAGATAGCGACCCGCTCGTTATCGCAATCGGAGCGTGAAGAAGTCTTCGCCCGGACCGCAGCGCGGGTGTACAGACTGCCTGAGCTGGGCTTATGACCGACCGGGCGCCGGTCATAAACCGGGCGCCGGTCATAACAACTGCCTCATTGATGCGAGAACAGCGTCGCGCCTCTAGCGAAAGCCTTCGCCCGAAAAATCATCGCGCGCCCCCTGCCGACTTCGTCCTGCGCGACAATTCTCACCTCATTTGAACCCGGAATGAACGCGAGGCTCGTCGTCTTTAGAAAGTGGTTGTCGTCGCGCCCGGGCATGAGAATCTGGCCAATCGGAACGCCATTTGGACTGAATGCCATGATTCGCCCTTGGGTGTACATCGCCACATAAACGTTGCCTTCCGCGTCCGTACGCATCGAGTCCGGCGCCCGTCCAGTAAAGTGATACGGAACCGTCCAGCCGAAATGAGAGAACGTGGTCGCATCCTTTAGCTCAACACGATGCAGGCGGCCGGCGCCGAATTCGGTGGACCACAACACCGTGCCGTTGGGGCTCAGCGTGACACCGTTACTTGCCGCCATATTCCGCAGCACGGGCGTGATTGTTTCGAAATCGGGGGCGACGTAGTAAACACCGCCGGAAGGCTGCCCGGGCGAGCCCTTAAAGTCCGTAAAATAGAACCCACCAAGGCTGTCAAAAATCAAATCGTCTGGCACGAAGCCCGCACTCGCGGGAACGATGTCTCTGGGATTGCTCCCATCAGGATTGATCGCAACAACTCTCCCGGCGGCGAAGTCACCGACACCTGCTACGAAGATCGTCCCGTCCTTATGAATAGCGATGCCGGCTGGCCGAAGCGAAACATCGGTGAAGACTGCTGTTAGTTCGTTGTCGCACGACAGACGCAACACCCGTCCGCCGTAAATGTCGACGAAGAACAGATTGCCTTCACGGTCATAAGCGGGACCTTCTAATGCCATTGCAACGTCGGAAACGGAGAAATAAGGCTCGGCGGTTACGGTCAGAAGCCCGCTTTCGCTTTGAGGGATGGGCGACACGCCACGCGTCGCATCGGTGTGTAGTAACGCGTTAGATTGATCGACATCAGCACTGATCTGAAGCACCTTATTCTCCTGACTCGGTTGAGCGAGGACGCATCGGTTTGGACGGCTGAGGGACGTGGGTCATCAACGTATGGCTAAAGCCGCCATCCGTGAGAACGTCCTCGCCATTGATGTAGCCTGAGCGATCGCTCGCCAGAAAGGCAATGACCGCAGCAAGGTCCATAGGCTCCGCGATACGGCCCGCTGGCACGATCCGGCGTCGCGCCTCCGCCACGGCACTATCCGAATAGGCCGCCTCGGTCGCTGCTGTATGCACAAGCCCAGGCGACACAGCATTGCAGCGAATCCCATGTTCCGCGAGTTCGAGCGCTAGCACCCGAGTAAGCATAATGAGCGCGGCCTTGCTGACGCTATAGGCGCCACCGCCCGGCAACGGAGCCCGCCCGCAGATGGAAGCAACGTTCACTATACTGCCACCGCGCCTAGCATCGATCATCTGACGTCCAAATATTCGCGTACAGAGAAGTGCGCCCGTCACGTTCACGTCGAGAGTGTGTTCCCACATCTGCATGTCGCCGTCGATCAGGGAACCGCCATAGCCGACGGACGCCGCATTATTCACGAGCACGTGGCAAGGACCAAATGAGTCGCGTATCTGTTCGGCTACCGTAGTTATTTCGTCGGCGCTTTTTACGTCGGCGTTGAACGCCTCGGCCTTGCCACCGCCGTCGCGAATCTGCCCGGCAATGGCAGACGCCGTTTTACGGTCGCGATCGATGAGTGCCACCGACGCACCGAGCGCAGCCAACTCGCGCGCCGTTCCCGCGCCGATCCCGCTGCCCGCGCCTGTAACCACGCACACGCGTCCCGCGAGACCCATCCACGGGTCGGCCCCGTGCCCTTGCTGGTTCATGCCCTGTCTCCTTCGAATCTTTGACTTCTTTTCCAACTGTCGTGCGCACGCGCGCGACTTATTTCGGCTTACGCATTTCCGTGCGGAAGCAGCACCTGGCGAATGACGGAGCCCGCCGCCAGCTTGTCGAATCCTTCGTTGATCTGATCGAAACGCAGCTGCTCGCTCAAGAGCTTGTCCACGGGAAGCCGATCTTTCAGGAAAAGATCGACGTAGCGGGGAATATCCCGCTGAGGTATGCCCCCACCCATAAACGAGCCCCGCAGCACGCGCTCTTCGCTGACCCACGACAGATGATTCACGTTGAACATAGCCGTCGTCTTGCCGACGCCGACGCCGACGACCTGGCCACCACGCACGGTGATTTTTTGTGCCGTGTCGACCGCAACAATATTTCCCGACACCTCGAAGGCATGATCAACGCCGCCGTTGGTTAGATCTTTGATCTTATCGACCAATTCCGGATCCCGCGCATCAAAGCAGTGGGTTGCGCCACACGCCTTCGCCAGATCGAACTTGCTCGGCAGCACGTCGATACCTATGATCGTCGTTGCTCCCGCCTCGCGCGCTGCCATGACGGATGTAAGACCAACGCCGCCGAGTCCGAGCACCGCGATGGATTCGCCCGGCGCTACACGCGCGCTATTGAACACCGCGCCAGCGCCCGTGACGATCGCGCAGCCGAATAGCGCCGCCACATCCATCGGCACACTATCATCGATCTTCACCAAAGCCTGCGGCGTCACTACCGCGTATTGCGCGTACACAGACACGCCGCTGTAGTGGTTCAGGCGACTCCCATCCAGCATGCGCAAGCGACGATGCCCCGTGGGCAGCATTCCCTCGTTACGCGCGCCTGAGACGACCTGACAGATTCCTGGTCTGCCGCTCAAACATAGCCGGCACTTCCCGCAACCGGCGACGGCCGCGATCGCGACGTGATCGCCCGGTGTAAGACCGGTGACGCCACTCCCCAATTCGCGCACGATCCCCGCGCCTTCATGACCGCCGACGACCGGCAACGGACGCTTGCGATGTCCTTCGAGCACGGACAAATCGGAATGGCACAGACCGGCTCCGCGAATCTCGACGAGCACTTCGCCCTCCCCCGGCCCCTCGAGTTCGACTTCTTCAATCCGGAATGGGCTGCTCTTGGCAAACGGCATTGGCAAGCCCTGTTCGTACATGACTGCTGCGGTCATCCTCATTGAATCTCTCCTGTTTAAATTCGCATTAAGTTCGCCGGCCATCGGTGGGTCACGATGCACTATGCGAGGTGCCTAAGCGTATGACATTCATTGTGTCACTGCTAACCCAGTGCGCAATCGATATGCTGTGGTTGAAGGAATTCGCGCAGGCCGTCCTCGCCCCACTCGGAGCCCACGCCACTGTGCTTGTAGCCTGTCATCGGCGCATCGGGGCGAAGTGGACTGCCGCCGTTGACTTGCACCGTGCCGACGCGCAGCGCGGGCACAAGACGCATGCACTGGTCGCGCTCGCCGAACAGATAGGTCTTGAGACCAAGGTCGGAGTCGTTCGTGATCTCGATAGCTTCTTCGACGCTGTGGTAAGGCAGCACAACGGAGACAGGACCGAAGATTTCTTCACGTGCAATCTTTGCCTTATTGTCGACGCCGCCTACTAGCACAGGATTTAGATACCAGCCCTTATCGATATTCGGACGCCCGCCACCGGCGATGATCGTCGCGCCACCAGCCACCGCAGCGGCGACCGTCTTTTCGATCCGTTCACGCTGCGGCGCGGAAATCACCGGCCCCAGCGTAGTAGTGGTGTCGCGGGGATCGCCTATCTTGATTTGCGGATACACCTTACGGCTGATCTCGGCGAACTCCTCGTAACGGGAAGCCTCCACCAGAATGCGGGTCGGCGATCCGCAGCCTTGGCCCGCGTTTCTCGCGTAGCGCATATGCAGCGATAGCGCATATTTCTCGAAATCGACGCCTGGCAACATTACGGCGGCCGACTTCCCGCCGAGTTCGAGGACCACGCTCGCGAGACCGGTCGCCGCCTGCCGCATCACTGTGCGGCCCACGGCAACTGAACCTGTGAAGCTGACTTTTGAAATGCCCTCATGTTCGGTGAGCGCACGCCCGACATCCGCGCCCCCTGCGAGGATGTTGATCGTCCCAGCAGGGAACCCCGCGCGCCGCACCAGTTCGCCCATGAACAGCACGGCGAGGGGGGCTTGAGGCGATGTCAGCAAGACAGCCGTGCAACCAGCTGCCAATGCGGCCGCGATCTTGGTCACGCCGATTAAAATCGGATAGTTGAAGGCGGTAATCGCCGCAACCACGCCGACTGGTCGGTAGACGACGCTACTCACAGCGGAAAAAGTCGGGTTGAAACCGAGTTGGCGGGTCCGGTCGCGCACAGCTGCTTCTGCGAACCAACGCAAAAACATGATCGGCGTATCGATATGATTGGCTTTGAGCGAGACAGGTGTGCCGACTTCCGCGATCAACAATTCCATCAACGCGTCGCGATTCTCTTCGAGCAGATCCGCGAACTTCAGCAGAATTTTCCTTCTAAACACGGCGTCGGACCAACTTGCTTCGGCGAAAGCGGCCTGCGCGCTGCGTACCGCCTCGTCGACTTGCGCGACCGACGCCGCCTTCAGTTTCGCTATCGTTGCTTCCGTGGCCGGGTTGACGACGCTTATCCACTCGCCTTCGCCGCGCACTTCGCAACCGCCGATCAGCATGTCGGTGCGAACGGGAAGCTCGGACCGGTCATCGCTTGTCATGCTCATAATTCGCACTGCCTCCTCGTGAATGCGTACTTTCTTGCCCCTTGCGAGAGTTCGCGAGGCTAATTCAGAACGAAAAGACGCTCTTCCGTCATATCCCGGATCGCGTATTTCGGGCCTTCGCGTCCCATGCCGCTGTCTTTTACGCCGCCATAAGGCATCTGGTCAGACCGCCAGCGCGACGTGCCGTTGACGATTACGCCGCCGGTTCGGACCTTTTTGATCGCCAACATCGCAAGATCCAGCGAATTAGTGTAAATGCCGCATTGCAGTCCGTAGGGACTGTCGCTAATGGTCTTGAAAATGGGCTCGATCTCGTCGTAAGGCTGGATCGTCATTGCGGGACCGAATATTTCCTTGCAGACGACGTCCATCGACTCATTCACCCGCGTCAGCACGGTCCCCTGGAGTTGCGCGCCGCTCCGCTCACCACCACGAACGACCTGAGCGCCCGAGTCGACCGCGCTCTCAATCATCCTCTCGACACGGATAGCCGCGTTTTCGTCGATCAATGTGCCTACCTCCGTTGCGGGAGCCATGGGGTCGCCGAAGCGGATCGTATCCATCTCCTTGCAAACCAACTCGACGAACCGGTCGTATGCACGCTTCTGCACGTACACGTTCTGCACGGAGACACAGCTCTGGCCGGCCAGCATGACAGCGTTACGCGCGCAGGCTTTAGCCGCCGCTTCGAGATCGGCGTCACCATGAACGAACGTCGGTCCGACGCCTCCGAGCTCAAGCGCGAGCCGCTTCATGCCGACGGAATCGCGAATGAGCTTTCCAACGGGAATCGAGCCTGTGAAGCTTACGAAATCGACGCGAGCGTCACGCACGAGTTGCGGTGCGATCGCATCGCCGTAGAGCGTATTGACGGCACCGGCCGGTGCACCCGCGTCGATGAACGCCTGTGCGAACATCGATACGCAGAGAGGTGCTTTTGGCGACGGCTTGAGCACGATACAATTGCCAGCGGCGAGCGCGGCACCGACCTTGTGGGCAGACAGATTGACCGGTCCATTGAACGGCGTAATACCCGCGACGACACCGACCGGAAAACGCATGACCATCGCGATCTTCCCAGCACCGATCGCGCTGGCGTCCATCGGCACGTGCTCTCCTGTGATTCGCACCGCCTCCTCCCCGCATAGACGCAGCGTATCCGCCGAACGCCGTGCTTCGGTGATGCAGTCCCGTAGCGCCTTGCCGCTCTCGCGTGACATCACGTAACCGATTTGCTCGCTTCTCGCGACCAGCAAGTCGGCGCTGCGGCGCAACAACGCTGCACGTTCGTAGCCCGGCATCGCTGCCATGGTCTCTTTTGCCCGCACGGCGGCATCGAGTGCGTCGTTACAATCTCTGATCGTCGAGACGGGCGCGTAGCCCACGATGTCACCACGGTATGGGTCATTTATCGCGTCGTATTCCTCCGCATCGCGGCTGCTTCCGTCTATATGCGCACTAATCTTCCCGACCTGAACATGACTAATCGTTTCGAAATTCATGAGTGCATTCTCCGTTCCCATTTCTTGAATGTATTTCTGGATTGATGTAGCCGGTGCGGTCAGACTGCCTAGCCGAGCTTGCTAACCACTTTCGACATTGCCATGTCGACGACGCCGATATCTGACGCTTCATCACGTGTAGTGCGCGACGATCACCTTGCCGTCTCCAGGCCTGAAAGGTGCTATATCGCGCACCCAAGGTTCTCGCCGGGTAACGACTACGGCGCAACAAATTTCCCGCGTGATGACATGATCCCCACACCGCATGAAAGAACCGCATCGACTGCAGCGCGAAATGCGTAAGTACAGTGTCGAGATGCCGTTCACCACCTCGACAAACCTCCGCGATCCCCTCCAGCGCGGAAAGCGCGTACACCCAAGTCGCACGATGCGACTGCTTTCGACATTCCCTTGATCGACCCGTAGTCATGTCTTAGCTATGGAATTCGTCATCGTCCATAGCCCATGGCATGACAACCGGGTCCGGACGCGTGAAGTCGAGGGCGACGCCGAAACAATCCTGCCGCAAGTCCTTAGCGTCGACGTCGCACCACCGAGCTTCTCAGCGCAATACGAAAATTCCTGGCGGGCCAACCTGCCGAACGACCCGACCGACGCACCAAACTCGCAAATCATCTAAATGGTATAAAGCAGCTTATGCGGCTGACCGACCAGATGTCAACACTAATGGACTTGTGTTGGAGTAAACCCCACGGTCCAGGTCGGAGTCGGGTCCATAGAGGTCAGCCCGAGCTGCTAAGCGCGTTCAGAATTTGTGCCTCAGCGACGAACGCATACCGAACTGGTGATTGTTAGACGAGTCACCTAGGCTCCCGATAGCGGCAACCGCAGGAGCGCCAGTTGACGACGTTCCCGTTGCCTTCTGGTACGTGCCTTCAACGTATATATCCGTCCGTTTGGAAAGAAGATAATCCGCCATCAGGCTGATCTGATTGAAATGCTGGTTTCCTACGGTAGCGCCGGCAGTCGTCCGCACGCCTTTGCCCTGCGTATCTACGTACGCGGCGCTAAAGAAAAGCGCCGGGTCAACTGTGTACCTCACCGTAAAATCGGCCGTGTTGAAGCGAGCGGTCTGATCGAGAAGCGTGCCGCCGGCCTTGTGCGCTGATGAGAGCACGCTCGACCCCACGAACTCGGGGTGGCTTGTCGATTTCGTTCCGGGCTTGCTCATCTGGGGACTGCTTGGCGATAGTATGACAGACGGTTAAATCGTCCCTTGAAACGTTCATGTTGCCTGGTGCTCATCGGCTTGGCGCGGTATGCCGTATCTCTTCGCGCATGCTGGCGAAGGAACGAAGGAGCGTCGCGCCGCTATCCGCCACGGACTTGAAGCTCTACTCTGCATCCCGCACTCGGACGGGTAGGTCCCAAGACGCTCGTGCCGTCGCGCTTAGGCATTCATTCATTCAACTGCGACAAATTCCCGAGATGGGAACTGAGAAATCGCCCTTGCTCAGCCCTCGAATGTCTAGTTCGAACTCGCGTGCATTAGCTGTCGCGTCCTTGCGTCGAGTTCTATGCCGACTTTGGCTCAAACAGCCCAACCATTGGGCTCGGGCACTGCGCTGGGTCCGTCGACCGCAATACTCTTGAAGTCGGCCGGACTCACCACCTCCAGATACTCCATGTCAGGCGAGTAGTCGAACAAAAAGTGACGGATTCCGGGCGCTTGGTGGACACAATCGCCTGCAGAGACAAGCGTCTCCTTGTCCTCGTACATAAAACGAGCCCAACCCTTCAGCATGAAAACGATATGGAATTCTGCCTCGTGAATGTGCCAGCCGGTGCCAGCTTCGGGCGCGTTCTTAGCACGAACGAGTTGTGCGACGACTTTACCGTGCGTCGCGTCTGCGATACCGAGATCGAGATATTCGAAGAAGTCACGCAAACCAGCGCCTTGGAAACGCTTGTCGGCCCTATTCACCTGACTGAAATCGGTCGTCAATGTTGTATCGAACTGCATGTTGAAGCTCCCTTGTTAATAACGATTCGAAGAGTTCGGTTTGCTGAACGCTACTTGAGCGAGAGCAACAACCTGTCTGATGGATCGGACGCCCTCTGACAACCGAGCGAGCCCTTGTGAGCGCTTCCAGCATCTCGCGCTGGCAGCGCTGCTGTTTTACGATCCCTGAGAGGCACTGGTTTTCCCAACGGAGGCGCTGGCTTAACTTCCGCTTATCAACGCCCGCCATCGAAGACAACCAAGCGACCGACCAGTCAGCGTACGGTAGGAAAAACACCGCGGTAGCAATCTCGCAGGTCAGCTGTTTGGTATGTGCTCTTTGGCTCATAGCAACGCGGACGCGTTCCGAGAGCCACTGTTCACCGACTGCAACTCGCTCTTGCGGCGGCTCTATAACCAGCTCCGCCGCTCCGCTTGTATCCGGAGAAACTTCAATCGTGAGTACAGTCATTCTTGGCAAGACCGCAGACCCGTGCATTAGCGACTTACAGCTCCGCCCAGATTGCCGCATTTTCACTGCTCCGCGGACGACCGTCAGCCTGGTCGGAAACGGAAACCAAAGGCTTTGCAGTGAGAATCCCCGTGTCGTCACGATCCGATATGTTGGTCTGGGAACGCTCGCGCGTCTGCCCGGGGTCGCATTGACACCAATGCTGCATTCAGTACTCATAGACCCCGCGACCGGTCTTCTTACCGAGGTGCCCGCTAACGATAAGCTCTTGAAGCCGAGGAGCCACTTCAATTCCAACATTTGGCAGCGAACGCTTCAACGCAGTGACAATCGCCGCGCAAACGTCAAGTCCAATGAGATCCGCCAACGCAAGTGGCCCAATAGGGTGATTTGCCCCTGCACGCATCGCGAAATCGATTTGCCGGGCGCTCGCAACACCTTCGCCGAGGATATGAAATGCCTCGTTGATCATGGGAATCAAAAGGCGATTCACGACAAAACCGGGTGAGTCTTTTATGTCGACTGGGTCCTTTCCAATCTCGCGCAGGAAATCCGTCACACAACTAAGGACCCGCGACGAAGTTTCCGACGTGGATACTACCTCGACCAGCGGCATAATAGCCGCCGGATTGAAGAAATGAATGCCAATGAAGCGTCCCGGATCGTCGACAGCCCTCGATAACGCTCCAACGGATAGGGAAGACGTGTTCGTTGCTATGATGCACCGGTAGCCAACAACGTCACAAACGTTTCTGAGCACCGATAGCTTCACCTCTTCGGACTCTGACGCGGCTTCCACTGCTAGATCTACGCTTACGAATGACTCGATCTCTGTGGTGAGGGTGAGACGACTGAGCGCGGCCTCCGATGCCTGCTCACTAAGCTTCCCCCTCTGCACTTTGTAGTTTAAGCTCGATACAATTCGAGTCTGAGCACGTTCAAGGGCGTCCGGGTCGCGGTCCAATAGATAAACCGCTTTGCCTGCTGAAATGATCGCCTCGGCGATCCCCGCGCCCATTACTCCCGCACCGATCACACCGACGATCCCGATCTTTCCAAGTGAGTCTACAAAGCAAACTCTCGACGATTCCCTATTCATACGTAGTAGTCCTATACTGTTGCTGTCAACATCTACCCACGCGGAGACTGTTGCAGTCTCAGTTGAACGCGGCCAGCCCCGTCTGGGCCCGGCCCAAGACAAGAGCATGAATGTCATGGGTGCCCTCATACGTACTCACGGCCTCGAGATTCACCAAATGGCGACCTACACCGAACTGATCTAAGATCCCGTTTCCTCCTAGCATGTCTCGGGCGTCTCTGGCAATGGTAAGCGCTTTCGCGCATGAGTTACGTTTGAGAAGCGAGGTTAGCTCAGTTGCCTCGTCCCCCTCGTCCCGGAGCCGGCCCAATCGGAGCACCGCCTGCAACCCGATCGCGATTTCTGTCTGCATGTCAGCCAGTTTTCTCTGAACTAGCTGGTTTGCCGCGAGGGGTCGGCCAAACTGCCGGCGTCCAACGGTATAACTAAGCGCCCGATGCCAGCAGTCCTCGGCTGCTCCCAATGCACCCCACGCGATACCGTATCTCGCAGCGTTGAGACAGCAGAACACGTCGCGCAACCCGTTGGCGGACAGGAGGTTTTCGTCCGGAACAAAGACCTCATCAAAATGTACGGAGCCTGACACGCACGTGCGCAATCCGATCTTGCCGGAGACGGGCGCCGTAGATAGTCCCGCCCATTGCTTCTCGACTATAAAGCCTCTGATCTCGTCCTTTTTATTGCATCCCACCTTCGCCCAAATAACAAACACGTCGGCAATCGGAGCGTGGCTAATCCATGCTTTCACGCCAGACAGCAGATAACCGCCCTGGACAGGGCGAGCTCGAGACGTCATACCGCTTGCGTCGGAGCCAAACTCCGGTTCGCTCAGGCCAAAACTTCCTACCCAATCACCGCTTCTAAGCTTCGGCAAATACCGTTGCCGCAGGACAGCCGAACCATAAGCGTAAATCGGAAGCATCACGAGTGCGGACTGCACGGCCAACATCGTACGGTATCCCGAATCTACCCGTTCAATTTCACGAGCAACTAGCCCGAACTCCACAAACGTCATACCGACAGAACCATCGGTGCGCGGGACCATCGAGCCAAGGAATCCCAACTCTCCCATTTCCCGAAAGACCTCCGTTCCGACCGCTTCGTGGCGAAAGTCATCATTTACTCTGGCAGCGAGCTTTGTTTGCGCGTACTCTCTGGCAGCATCCCGAGTGGCTCGCTCTTGTCCATTGAGTTGCCCCTCTAACTGAAAAGGATCTGCCCATTCGAACTCCACGCCTTCCTCTCCTCTTTTCTTTTAAGTTGTTCGTTAAACACTTTCCCGATAACGATCACTATCGCGAGGTTCTCTTAAAGTTCGTCGACCAACTGTGGAACCGCATCGAACAGATCGGCCTCAAGACCGTAGTCGGCTACGCTAAAAATTGGTGCCTCGGGATCTTTGTTAATCGCAACGATCACTTTAGAGTCTTTCATCCCTGCGAGGTGTTGAATGGCGCCCGAGATTCCAACAGCGAAGTAGACCTGCGGGGCAACAATCTTTCCCGTTTGGCCGACCTGGTAATCGTTCGGAACGTATCCCGCGTCGACTGCCGCCCGGGAAGCGCCCATCGCTGCTCCTAATTTGCTCGCCAAGGGTTCAAGGACCCGTGCATAGTTCTCACCGCTGCCGAGCCCTCGCCCCCCAGATACAACAATCTTGGCATCGGTGAGTTCTGGACGCTCCAATTTTGCGACTTGTCGGTCGATAAATCGCAGACTGTCAGTTCCCGGCCCGGCACCTACTTCTACGATTGTTGCGTTCCCTCCACTGGCCGAAGCAGCATCGAACCCCGTCGTACGGACCGTGATGATTTTCTTTGAGTCGAGCGACTGGACAGTAGCGATCGCATTCCCTGCGTAGATCGGTCGGTCAAAGGTGTCGGGCCCGCTCACAGCAATTGCGTCACTGATTTGAGCAACGTCCAGGCGAGCCGCGACGCGGGGGGCAATATTCTTCCCGTATGCTGTCGCTGAAACGAGAACGTAGTTGTACTGCTCTGATATGCCGACAATAGTGCTCTCCACGTTCTCGGCGAGTCCGTCTTTGAGTTGCGGTGCATCAGCATAGAGGACTTTCGTCACCCCTGCGATCCTGCAGGCGACATCCGCTGCCGCGCGACACTGATTCCCAGCAACTAGGACGTGGACTTCCTGATGAGTGAACGTCGCGACGATCGCGGCAGCCGTCACCGCGTGAAGAGTTGAAGGTTTGACAAATTCGTTATCATGCTCGGCAATCACCAAGATATTCATACAGATCTCCCGTTACCCATTCGGTCACAGCACTTTCGCGTCATTTCTCAGCTTCTCAACAAGCGCCTTGGCATTCGAAACCTTCACGCCTGCACCGCGCTTCGGTGGTTCGACGACTTTGATGGTCTTCAACCGTGGAGCGATGTCGACTTTCAAGTCTTCGCACTTAATCGTCTCCAGAGGCTTTTTCTTTGCTTTCATGATGTTCGGAAGCGTCACATACCGAGGTTCGTTCAAACGAAGGTCGGTTGTGACAATGCACGGAAGGCACAAGGCTAACGTCTCGGCTCCGCCATCAATCTCCCGCTCGACGGTCGCCTCGCCATGGCTGACCGTGATCTTTGAAGCAAACGTCGCTTGAGGGAGTTTAAGCAGTGCAGCAAGCATCTGCCCGGTTTGGTTTGAGTCGTCATCGATAGCCTGCTTGCCAAGAATGATGAGATCGGGCTTCTCTTTCTCCACCATCGATGCGAGAAGTTTTGCAACGGCAAGGGGTTGAAGCTCCTCTGTCGCTTCAATCAAGACGGCCCGATCAGCCCCAATCGCCAAGGCGGTCCTCAGCGTTTCCTGACACTGCGTCGCACCGGCAGATACTACAACGACTTCGCTGGCGGAGCCCGCCTCTTTAAGCCGGACGGCCTCTTCAACAGCGATCTCGTCGAACGGATTCATCGACATCTTAACGTTCGAGAGCTCTACTCCAGTATTATCCGACTTCACACGGACCTTAACGTTATAGTCCACTACACGTTTCACTGCGACGAGAATCTTAAGCATTTCAAACACCCTCTTCGATTGGTTCTACGAGCTCAATTCATCTGGCTGGAAAATTCCGACTACGGGTCTATTGCGTCCCTTGACGCGCCATCGTTAATTGTCGACTGGTCTCGCGCTCGCCCTTTGCGTGCAGCGCCGAGCGTGCGCTTGATCCACAGGGAGAGCTGAGCCGCGACGAGCAATGCGCAGAGACTAATAAAGACCGCACTTATTGGTCGTGACACAAAGATCGAGATATTCCCACTTGAAATTGTTAGCGCCCTTCGAAAGTTTTCCTCGACATTCGGGCCCAAAACATATCCCAGCAGAATTGGCGCAACGGGAAACTTGAGTGCGATAAGGATGGCGCCGATGATACCGAAAACGAGCACCTCCCCGACTTCGAACAGACTGTTGTTAGTGCTATAAACACCTATAGCGATGAAGAACATTGCCGCCGGATACATAAGGCGATACGGGACCCGTAAAATCTTCACCCAAACGCCGATCAGCGGCACGTTTAATATCACCAGTAAGATGTTGCCAACCCAGAAGCTAGCTATCAGTCCCCAAAACAAATCAGCATGTTCTGTAATTAGCTGAGGACCAGGCTGAATACCTTGGATCAGTAGCGCGCCGAGCAATAATGCCATCACTGCGTCACCAGGAATACCTAGAGTCATCGTCGGGATGAAATCAACCTGCGTTTTGGAATGAGATGACGCCTCGGGACTGGCTACACCGGCGAGCGCCCCTTGTCCAAAACGCTCCGGATTTTTTGAGACGCGCTTTTCGAGGGCATAGGCAATGAAGGTCGTGATGGTCGGGCCTGTCCCGGGCATGGCACCGAAGAGCGTGCCGACTAACGTACCCCGCACCATCGGCCAAAATGCTTCCTTTACCTCGGCTTTGCTCGGCGCCATATCGCGAAGACGAACCTCCACCGAACTCACTGCCGGTTGCGCCCGATTGACGTTATGCAAAAAGTCAGCGATCCCGAACAGTCCAAGCGCGAGTGCGACTAGTTCTAGATGATCTGACAGTTCAACGAGCCCAAACGTGAAACGCATCGTTCCCGAATTAACATCCGTGCCAACAATTCCCGCGAGGAGTCCAAGACAGGTCATCGCGACACCTTTTGTGGGTGATCCGCGGGACATCGTTCCTCCGGCCAGAAGACCGAGCAACATGATCGAGAACAGTTCCGCCGGTCCAAATTTAAACGCGACGGAGACCAGCAGCGGCGACGCAAAGATCATAACCAAGATGCCGAACGATGCGGCGAAAAACGACGCCATCATCGTGATTCCCAATGCGGTCCCTCCTTTCCCTCGCCTTGTTAGAGGGTAGCCATCCAAACAGGTTACGGCATGAGGCGGGTGGGTAGGCAGGTTGAGCAAAATAGCGCCAATCGCTCCACCGTACTGGGAACCGTAAAAGATGCCTGCGAGCATCAAAATGGCTGGAACGGCATGCAAGCTATATGTGAGAGGCAGCAAGATCGAGATTGCCGAGAGAGCTCCCATACCGGGAAGCACTCCGATCAAGTTTCCAATAAGCACACCGACAAAGGACCACATCAAATTCTGCGGCGCGAGCGCAACCCCGAATCCATGCCACAAATCGATAAGAGACTGCTCCATGTTCAACCCCAACGAAAAAGCGGAAACTGCATCTGAAGGGCCCACCAGAACACGACTACGCTCACGGCCACCATGACGATCGATAACAGAAGTGAGCTCCGGAACGAGTTTTTCCTGTCTCCGATCGCCGCGATGAATGTCACAGCGAATGTCGCAGGCGCCAATCCGCCGAAACGGCCTACCAGGACGAATGCGACAAGCGCAAGCACGATACAGCTCCAGCCGCGCCACTCGGGGGTTGATTTCTTTCCAGTTGAAGTGGGTAATCTCCCTGCGCCTATAAGAGTTGATACACCCATCAACGCCAGTACACTGCCAACCCCAACAGGGAAGTATCCTGCGCCCATCTGAGTGAGAGTTCCCATGTGATACTCTAACCCCCTCCAAATCGATCCTAAACCTGTCACAACCATGAGAACGCCTCCGTAGTAGTCCAAACTACGAGAAACGCCTTTTTCTCCGTCGGCTTCGGCGCTCATCCTGAGTCTCCGGTTATATCTTTCTTTTGCGTGGTCGGGTTGAGATTACTCAAACTCCTCATGCTTTTGCAGTTAACTCAATCGGATCCACGAAAATAGTGGGGCCATCGCTTCATGACGATCTCGCGGTCGTGGGAATATGCGAAGCAGCTGTCAATCTTGCGCGGCTTCCCGGTTGCATCGACCGGCTCGGGTTGCATCTGGCGCACCTCATATAGCGATTGAATGGCCACGGTTGCCATCGGACCGAGGAGTTCTCGAATATGTGTACAACCGCGTGCGCCGGAGAGGCGCTCCCGAATTTTCGTCGACCATCCGGGCTCTATACGGAGACCTTTAATCGCCTCTATCGTCGGTGCCGCATTTGAACAGACCTCGAAGGGGGAACTGTCAATAGACGCAAAAGCATCGATAATGACGAAGTCAAGATCGATGACAAGGCGGATCGCCATGTCATGCAACAGGTGCCCTGCTTGGACATCTCTTCCGTGCTCGATTTTGAACGCCTTTGCCCTCCGATCTTCCAGATGGGCTTCTACTTCGAACAGGCCGTCCGAACGTCGGAAGCCTTTCATCTGAATTTCCCGAGAATGAAGCTCTTCGCGCGCTCCTGGCAATGGCAGAGGCATGATTGTCTCGTAATTCCTCAGGTTGCTAGTTTAGACAGCATCTTGAAGGGTCACGTCTTGCGGTGCCCCAATGACTCCGTCGGCCTCGAATTTTGTGAGTTCGTCCCGCGAATGCCCGAGCCATTGACCGAATACGTCGTAGTTGCTGCTACCCAGCGGCAAACTTGGTTCGATCGGCTTTCGTTCGCTGCCATCAAAGACTAAAGGCGAGTGCGGAAGGACGACTCTTCCCAGTTCAGGATGGTCGATCCATTGCAGACTTCCTCGCGCATGCATGTTTTCGTCGTGCATGACCTCTTTGAGATCGCGCACCGGTGCGCAAGGCACTTTGGCCTTCAACATTCGTTGAGCAATCTCATCTTTTCCGAGTGTCAGTGTCCACGCTTCGATCAGCGCGTCTACCGCGTCGAAGTGCGCGACCCGACTGGACCGACTGACGAAGCGAGGGTCATCCTTCAGATCCGCCTTTTCGATCACCTCGAGAATGGACCGGAAATGATGGTCGCCCGGCGCGTTCAGTACGACATAGCCGTCGCGGGCTTTGTACACATTGTACGGCGCGATTCCGAGTCCCCCATGCCGGTTTCCCGTGCGAGCAGGTGCCACTTCTCCCCTCGCGTGAAACATCCCTAGATTTGACGCAAGCGACGCATAGGTGGCGTCTTGCATTGATACCTCTACAACTCGCCCCTTTCCGGTCTTCTCGCGTTCGTACAGCGCAGTCATGATCGCGGCATAAAGATGAATGCCAGCCATGAAGTCGCAGATTGCCGCTCCCGATTTCACGGGCGGCTGATCGGGAAAGCCCGTCGAGTTGATGACCCCGCTCATTGCCTGCATGACGAGGTCCATGGCGGGATAATCCTTGTACGGTCCGGATTTTCCATAACCGGAGCTAGAGCCGTAGATCAAGCGCGGATTAATCTTATGCAGTTCCTCTGCGCCGAGGCCAAGGCGATCCATGACCCCTGGCGCAAAGTTCTCGACCAGGATGTCGGCGCGCGCCACCATTTCCTTCAGCAATGCCTTCCCTTGCTCAGACTTTAAGTTTAGCGTGACAGGCTCTTTGTTTGAGTTGAGCATTGCGAACGGCAGCGCTGCTCCGCCCATGTCGCCGCGACTGCGCAGATGCTCACCCGCGAACGGCTCGACTTTGATGACCCTCGCTCCGGCCATCGCCATCAGAAACGTTGCGTAGGGACCGTTATACACATGCGAGAGGTCGATCACCGTAACGCCGGACAGCGGGTAGCTGCGCGCCTTGCTTGCGTCATCATTTTCTGTGCTAGCCATGTTGCCTCCTGTATGCCTTTGGTACTAACGTTGGTCCACGTGTTTATTTTTGGCCTTGTGCCCGAGCCAACACGCGTTGAGCTGAGCGAAGGTGCGGTCGGTCCAACATCCTTCCGTCTATCGAAATTGCGCCCGCTTCAGGTGATTTGGAGAAGGCGTCGATGACTTTAAGAGCCTGATCGATCTCGGTCTGCGAGGGTGTGAACACCTCATGGATCACAGCAACCTGATCCGGGTGGATAGCCGCCTTTGCCGTAAAGCCATCGCGCAGGGCTTCCACACACTCGAGAATGAGGCCCGCCTGGTCCCGAAAGTTGGTGTACACCGCATCGACCGCTGTAACCTGAGCTGCTGTTGCGCCCAGGAGACAAAGAGTGCGAGCAAGCGCGAATGGCCCACCGTACTTTCCGTCCGGACTCCGGCTAGAAGTCGCGCCAATGTCTGCGGCGAGATCCTCTCCGCCCCACAGCATCCCACACAGTCGCTGTCCGGGGACGTGCGAGTAAGTCTGCATGCCGAACAACGACGCCGCTGTTTCGGTGACGATGGGGAGAACCTTGATGTCTCCATCAGTGATCTCGGCGCGCTTCTCCAGTACAGAAATCAAGGCATCGACTTGCCTCAGGTCATTTCCGCCGCTGCACTTCGGCAACATAATTCCGTGGGGTTGTGCGGAAACGACCTCTTCAAGATCGTCCCTGATAAACGGCGACGACAGGGCGTTCACGCGGACAAACAGTGTCACCTTGTCTCGGTTCTCGCTCGCAAACTCAGCGCACATCCCGCGCGCACGCGCTTTCTCTGCATCGGGTACCGAATCCTCCAAGTCGAGAATGAGCGCGTCGGCACCGCTCGCAAGTGCTTTGGAAAGCTTGCGAGAATCATGACCTGGTACAAAAAGCAGAGATCGCACGGGAATTCTCCTAAGGCGGTGGTCGCGTAAGTGGGTGGCGATTAGAAGGTGCCCAGGCCGAGGAAGCCGTCCACCGGATCAAAATCGCTCACAAGTTTCTTTCCGACGAGGTCCTTCAAGGTTTCGGTTGCACCGCCCCCGAGCGTGCCATACCGTGCTCCTCGGTAGAAACGGGAGACCGGATACTCGTCGGTGAAGCCGTAGCCGCCGTGCACCTGAAGTGCTTCACTTGTCACCCTGATTGCCATTTCGTTGACGAACATCTTCGCGATGGCCGCTTCGTGGGGATTCGGGAAAGGATTACCCGTCAAACACGCGCGGTAGAGCAGGCTTCGGCCGGCTTCAATGTCGCGGTACATTTCCGCCAATTTCCACCGGATGCCCTGGAAATCACCGATCGTTTTGCCGAAAATCTCTCGCTGGCGAACGTACTTGATTGCTTCCTCGAAGGCACCCTCCGCCAAACCGAGTGAAACGCTCGGATTCAGGCAACGTTGAGTGTTGAAAGCTGACAGCAGCTTTTTGAATCCACCCTCGCCCAATATGACATTTTCGACCGGCACCTCGCAATTCTCAAACTGAATCTCCGCGAGGTTCTCCCCGCCCATCGTGTGATAGCGAGCGGTGACGCTAAAGCCCGGTGTGTTGCGGTTTACGAGTACACAGCCAATTCCGTCACGTCCCGGTTGTCCATTGATGCGACTAAAGACCACAAACCACTCGGCTTCATCAGCGCGGCTGATGAGCGTCTTCACGCCCTTGACAACTGCCCGATCACCCTTGATCGTGGTATTCGTCTTGTAGTTCGGCACGTCCGTGCCAGCGTGCGGTTCAGTCATGCAAACGGCCAACATGGCGTCGCCGGTACATACTTTGGGAAGAATGTCACGCTTCATGTGCTCTGGGGCATAGGTAGAGATCACACGCACTTGGACCCCAACTTCGCCCATCAGCGCCATCGACGTTGCGTAACAGACTTTGGATACTTCCTCAAGAACGAGTGCGGTATCGAAAACTGAGAGGTCCGAGCCGCCGTACTCTTCCGGGATCGACATCCCCAGTACCCCAATCTCGGCGAGGTCGCGCAGGTTCTCCCACGGAAAGGTCCCATCCAACCATTTCATGGCCCGATCACGGAATTTGTCCCGAGCAAGCTCACGTACTGTACCGATAAGTGCTCGTTGCTCAGATGAAAGTTGAAGCTTCATGGCGCTCATTTTGTCGTCCCTTAGTTTGACAGATGCGCAGACGCGCAGTGATGTGTAGTGACCCGTGCTCTATGCCCACTGGGCTCGGCGCACGGGATGCTCGTGCACACGCGTCAGCTCTCTAAAAACTTGCTTGTAGTGGTCTCGAACCAGGTTTTCGAGCTCGCCTACGTGATCCGCCATCGCCAACGCCGCGGCTTCCGAATTCCGCAGACGACACGCATCAAGGATCTGTTTGTGAGCGGAGATTACATGCTGCCGATTCCCTGGCGTGTACCTGACGCCGTGATGCTCGCCATGCGCGAGTAGGCTGATCGTTCCCCAAAAAGCTTCGAGCACTGCATCTCCGCTCGCACGTGCCACCAGTCCATGAAAAACCCTGTTCTCTTCGACGAAGTCTGACTGACTCTCGCAGCCTAACGTCATCCTTTCGATGGACTCGGCCATCTGATCGAAGTCCAACTCATTACCGTGTTGTGCCGCCTGCGCTGCAAGGGCTGGTTCAATCACCTCGCGAGCTCTCAGAATCGCTCCAAATGGCACTCCGTTGAAACGCAGATAGATGGAAAGGTTTCGTGCAAGCATGTCGAGACTCGGCTTCCGGACAACAAGCCCTCCTCCAGGCCCAGGTCGCTGGGCCAAGACACCTTGGGACTCGAGAATACGGATGCTCTCGCGCAATGTTGGGCGACTCACACTGAAGGTCTCCAGCAACTCTGCCTCAGTCGCGAATGTTTCGCCCGGCTTGATCTCGGAATCAGCGATTCGATCAAGGATATCCAAGGCGATCAACTGTGCCTTGCCTAGATAGGCAGATACTGGTGCACCGCTCATTTCGCAGTCTCCAAGAAGCGCGGCTTCCGCTTTTCTTCGAAGGCAGCGAGTCCTTCAGCATAGTCAGCTGATCCCAAAATCGCGGGAAGCGCCGCTTTCTCCAGCATGAGGCCCTCTTCGAGAGAGACGTCCATTCCTTGCGCGACAAGGCGCTTGATTTCCGACAGCGCAGGTGCCGAGCGGGACGCAAGCAATCTTGCAATTGAGCGAGCCTTCGCGTCGAGTTCATCGGGGCCGACGAGCTCGTTCACAAGCCCAATCTCGTGCGCGTATTCGCTTGAGACCGGCTCGGCGATGAGCATCATCTGTAACGCCCTACTTCGTCCTATTACGCGGGGCAGGCGTTGCGTGCCACCCGCTCCGGGGAACGCCCCGACTCGGCTCTCCGTCAGACCGATAGAAATGCCTGAGGCGGCAATCCTCAGGTCGCATGCAAGCGCCAACTCGAGCCCCCCGCCTAACGCGAGACCATTAATAACTGCAATGGTCACGAAGCGTGAATCTTCAATCGCTTGGAATGCCGCTCGAATTCCTGCGTTATGCGCCAACCGCTGGTCGAGACTCATGCCTTTGCGCTCTTTCAGGTCCGCGCCAGCGCAGAACGCACGACCGGAGCCACGAATGAGCAGTACTCTTCCGCCTTTCATTGAGACTGTAGACACAGCACTGAGCAATTCCTCGACCGTCGCCACTCCCAACGCGTTCATTCGGTCTGCCCGCTCGAAGCGGATTTCGAAAATCTGCTCCTCGAGCTCAGTGAGGACGAGATCTTTTCCCATGAGTTTCCTTTAATAATCGTTCGGATCCGGAGTTCAGCCGAGGCCTTTTCCTCTCACTTCCCGCTCAAAGCCGAAGCAGCGTGGAGTTTGCGCGCAAGCTTCTCCTGATGTTCAGGATGTGCAATTGCTAAGAGCTTGGTCGCTCGCTCGCGTAACGAGCAGCCACGAAGATGGGCTGCACCAAACTCTGTAACGACAATGTCGACGTCGCTTCGCGCTGTGGTCACCGGGCGTCCGTCGAGCAGTGCAGTGATGCGCGAATGCTTGCCGTCCGGAGTTGTTGATGGGAACGCAATGATCGATCGTCCGCCTGAGGACGCAACGCCCGCTCGGACGTAATCAACTTGGCCTCCCACTGCACCCAGATAACGATTGCCTGCGATCTCTGCATTTGCCTGCCCGGTCAGATCAACTTCGATTGCGGAATTGATTGTGTAAAATTGCGACAAAGAGGAGGTTACCGAAATGTCGTGGGTGTATTCGGCATTGCGCATTTCGATCAAGTTGGTCACGTTCGCAAAATCACGGAGACGTCTTGTACCAAAGAGGCCACCCGTGATGGTTTTTCCAACGTCTCGACCTTTGTGGGCATTTGTCACGACGCCTCGCTCAATCAGGTCTACAAGCGCGTCAGAGACAACGCCACTATGGACACCGAGCTCCCGGTGGTCATAAAGAGCATGGGCCACAGCTGTAGGTAGGGTTCCCACGCCCAGCTGCACTGTCGCACGGTTAGGAATCAATGCCGCCACTTGGCTGGCGACGATCTGCTCCACCGCAGATGGTTCAGGGTCAGGCATGTCGATTATTCGATCATCGGATTCGACCAGCAGGTCGATTTCCTCGGCATCGATGCACGCGTCCGCAGTGGTTGCGGGGAGTGCGGGGTTGACGAGTGCGATTACCAAGCGAGCTGCCCGCACCATCGCTTCGGAGAAGTCGGAGATAACACCAGTTGTGTACCTTCCGTCGCTCAGGGGGCGGACCTGGATCAACGCAACATCGAGCCGAAGCAGCCTTTCGCGGAACAGAGAAGGAATTGCGCTAACGTGGCACGGAATAATGTCGGCGAATGAGGTAATTCGCCGATTATTTCCCGCCCCATTGAGCGCCCGGAATGCAAAGTGTGACGCTAATTCCGCACGCAATGTGTCAGACGAAGACAGACCAAACAGGAGCGTCGGAGTGTTGAGTTCTTCGCGTTGTGCCACAAGGCGCTCTGTCAGTGCTAGGGGCTCGCCCGGACCTTGCGGCCATCCCACGACATCGTCAGCGCGTAAATAATGCGCGAATTGCAGCTCACTAATCGAAATTGTCTTGATCATTTGAATCTCACTCGGTCCGGATATGTTCGTCTTTGATCAGCGTGGTCCAACGTGTGAGATCGCTTTGGACGAGGTTGCCGAGCGCCTCCGGCGTGCCGGGCTGAGCGGTCGCGCCTTCACGAGTAAGCAG